>Ga0209258_100512_pt1 | contig 37354 bp, 26 predicted proteins | sample Araplaol_mTSA_r2_FD_184281 | JGI IMG/M metagenome (GOLD analysis project Ga0209258, IMG submission 184281) | Arabidopsis root microbial communities from North Carolina, USA - plate scrape CL_Col_mTSA_r2 (SPAdes) (version 2) | ecosystem: Host-associated > Plants > Roots > Endosphere | place: USA...
GCACCGACAAGCGCATCGACGAGATCCTGGCCGGCTGCACGCTCGCGCTCACCTGGCACTTCCGCCCCGCATGGTTCGCCCGCGATGCGCTGGCCTGGCTGCCCCTCGTGCTCTTCCCGCTGCTGGTGGCCTCCGCGCACGCCGCGCTGCCGGGGCTGAACTACCTGCGGCCATGGATCGCGTCGACGATGGTGGGCTGCACGCTGGGCGGCGCGGCGGCGCATCCGGTGCGCCGGCTCCTGGCGACGGCCACCCTGCGCTACGTCGCGGAGATCTCGTTCGCGCTGTACGTGGTGCACGGCTGCCTGGTGGCCAGTTGGCTGGACACGGGCGACAAGCTGGTCAAGTACGCCAAGCGTCCGCTGTTCATCGCCGCCACCTGGGGCCTGGCGCACCTGTCCACGCGCTGGTACGAGGCCTTCTTCATCCGGCTGGGCAAGCGCTGGGCGGGCAAGTAGGGCCAGCCACGAAAAAGGCGGCCCGCGGGCCGCCTTTGCTCAGGATGCGCCGTCGACGGAGCGACGACACCGGCGATCAGGGCTCGTTGCAGCCGCGGGTCGAGCCGGCCGGGCACTGGTACGTGTAATCGAAGTACCGATGGCTGGTGACCGCGAAGTTCAGCTGGTAGGTGTAGCCGACGAACGTGATGGAGAACTCGGTGTTGCTGTATGACAGCGGCGCCGTCAGGCTGATGCCGTAGACGAACGGACCTTCGACCTGCGGCTGGCCGATCGTCATGTTGATCATGCCGGACATCAGGGTGTCCATGTTGTTCACGATGTAGGCGCCCATGTCCGCCCCGGCAAACATGTAGACGCTGGACTGCACCGCCGTCTTGAATCCGTTCGTGAACAGCGGCCCGGACGGGAACACCTTGCGCAAGGAGTCCGTCTGGAAACTGCGGACCGAGCGCAGGACGGTGGGATCCGCCTTGAGTTGCCCGAACTTGTCGGCGATCGCACCGAGCACCACCGGGTCGATGTCGTCGAGGCTGGACGTGCACCCGGTGCTGGAGGTCGAGTCGAAGCTGAGCGGCTGCGCAGGCGTCATCGCGTCGTCGATCTCTCCGGTGTGCGGGTTGTAGACGACCGTGACCTTGATGTTGCTGAGCTTGATGTTGCTCGTGCAGCGAACCGTGACGCCAGGGTAGCTGCGAGTCGCGGTGATCGACGTGGTGTAGACCGGGCCGGAAAAGACGGCCTGGCTGCGCGGGCTCGTCAACAGCGGCGTGACCGCGACGTTGATCGCACCCGACAAGGCGCTGCTGCCCACCGTCGCTTTCTGGCCCGCCGCAGCCGCCTGCACCATGCCGTCGATCACGCCGCGCAGCGCCGGCTGGATCGTCAGGGCCTGCTCACCGAAATTCGTGATGGGCAGGGCCGGGTTGTCGCCAGCGGAGGTGATGGCCTCGACCGAATTCACGTAGGTCAGCGGACCGGTGGGCGACAGGCTGTAGCCCATGGTGCCGGTGTAGTTGCCGCCTTGCAGCGTCGGCACCCAATCGGCGAATGCGCACGCGCTGGCGGCCGCCAGGGCCAGGCCCAGCGTCACTTTCTTCATCATTCGAATACTCCCTTGGTTTCGCTTTTCCGCCGCGCAAGACCTTGCGCGGTGGGCGGCGGTCAACGCTACTTCTGTCGAGCAGGCGCACGCCGCGGCGCGATTCTAGGAGGGGTCGACGACGACGGGGTGACGACGACGCCCATACCCGGGGCCCCATCCGGCGCTGACCGCGAAGCCGGCGGCTGCGCACGAGACGGGCGGTGCGCTCAGCCCAGCTTCTCGAGCACGTCGAGGTTGGGCCGCACGTTGACCTGGCCGGGCGGCAAGGCGCCGGTGACGGCGTAGTCCGGCAGCTTGGTGTTGCGCGTGGCGGGCACCGCCAACGGCATGCCGCTGCGCCCCACCAGGCTCACGACGACCGGCGACTTGGCGATGGGCGTGCGGCGCACCACCATCGCGATCTCGCCGCACTGCAGCTTCACCCACACGCCCGGCGGGTACAGGCCCAGCGTGCGGATCAGCGCCTGGCCGGCCTCGTCGGTATGGCCTCCCTCGTCCAGCAGCGCAACCTGCGCCGCAGCGGTGGCCGACGACGCGGGACGGCTTCTGCGCGGCGACAGGCGCGCCGCGTAGCGGTCGGCGCGGCGGATCAGGCGTGCCACCGTCTCCTCCGGCGAGCGTCCAGCCAGCGGTCCGGCCGGCGCGCTGTGGTGATGGCGGACGGCATGCAGCCAGATCGCGTCGTCGACGCCGATCGCGGCCAGCAGGTCCGCGGCGCGCGCCGGGTGCTCCTGCATCAGGTCGCGCTGGCTCTCGCTCATCGGGCCGGGCTGGCGCGCGAGTTCGTCCTGCATCTGCGTGACGCTGACATTCATCGACAGCGCCGCCAGCGTCAGGCCGTCTGCCCAGGCGGCCTGCCAGCCGGGAAGCTGGCCGCACGCCATCGAGGCGAGCACGCAGACGAACAGGCTGTGGTTGGCACTGTAGTCCTGGAAATCGTGGCTGGCGTCGTACATGAGCCGCATCAGCGCCCTGTCGGGACCGCGCTCGACCAGCGCCAGCACGTCGTCGCGCAGCGTGCGCAGGCGCGCGACCCAGTCGGCGCTGCGCGGGTCCGCCAGTAGCAGCCGCAGGCGCATCTGCAGATTGGGCCAGTCCAGCGGGCGTTCGGTCGGCCGGCCGGCCTGGCCCGGCAGCGGCATGCCCTCGAAGTCCGGGCGCGCGGCGGCGATGCGCCCCAACGCAACGTCCTTGCGGAACATCTGGTCCAGCTGGCCGTTGATCACCCGCTGGACGGATTCCATTTCCGACATGTCGATGAAGATCTCGCGCGAACGCAGCAGTTGCAGCTGCTTGTCGTTCTGGATCGTCGAGCCTCGGGCGAGCAGGACCGCGCCGAAGCCGTCGCGCACCGTGAACGGAAGCGGACGGCCGATGCGCAGGCCTTCGGAGGGCAAGGGAACGACCTTCATGGAGTGCGGGGCGGCCAAAAGGGGTGGTCAGAACCGGCATATCGGCCTTGCGAAGGGCCTTCTTGAGTGCCACCGCCTACAATTTCGCACATGTCCCTCGCAGAAAACGCCGCGTCCGGCACGCCTCCGATGAAGCTGTCCGGGCTGGAGCCGGTCACCCTCGACGCCGGCCATCTGTTCGTCAACATCGGCGAACGCACCAACGTCACCGGCTCCAAGGCCTTCGCCCGCCTGATCCTGGCCGGCGAATTCGAGCAGGCGCTCGCCGTGGCGCGCCAGCAGGTCGAGAACGGCGCCCAGGTCATCGACGTCAACATGGACGAGGCGATGCTGGACAGCCAGGCGGCGATGGTGCGCTTCCTCAATCTCGTGGCCAGCGAGCCCGAAATCGCCCGCGTGCCGGTGATGGTGGACTCGTCCAAGTGGAGCGTGATCGAGGCCGGCCTGAAGTGCCTGCAAGGCAAGGGCATCGTCAACTCGATCTCGATGAAGGAAGGCCTGGACGAGTTCAAGCGCCAGGCGCGCCTGATCCGGCGCTACGGCGCGGCCGCGGTCGTCATGGCCTTCGACGAGCAGGGGCAGGCCGACACCTACCAGCGCAAGATCGAGATCTGCGAGCGCGCGTACCGCGTGCTGGTCGACGAGGTGGGCTTCCCGCCCGAGGACATCATCTTCGACCCGAACATCTTCGCGATCGCCACCGGCATCGAGGAGCACGACAACTACGCGGTCGACTTCATCGAGGCCACGCGCTGGATCAAGCGTAACCTGCCGGGGGCCAAGGTGTCGGGCGGCGTGTCCAACGTCAGCTTCTCGTTTCGCGGCAACGAGCCGGTGCGCGAGGCGATCCACACCGTGTTCCTGTACCACGCGATCCAGGCGGGCATGGACATGGGCATCGTCAACGCCGGCATGATCGGCGTCTACGACAACCTCGACCCCACGCTGCGCACGCTGGTGGAGGACGTCGTCCTCAATCGCAAGCCGACGCTCGCGCCAGGCGAGGATCCGGCGAACGCCAAGACCCCCACCGAACGCCTGCTGGACGCCGCCGAGGCGGTCAAGGGCGCCGTGCGCGACGATTCCGCGCGCCTGGCCTGGCGCGCCGGCACGGTCGACGAGCGCCTGTCGCACGCGCTGGTGCAGGGCATCACCGACTTCATCGTCGAGGACACCGAGGAGGCCTGGCAGGCCATCGCCGCGCGCGGAGGCCGGCCGCTGCACGTGATCGAGGGCCCGCTGATGGCCGGCATGAACGTCGTCGGCGACCTGTTCGGCGCCGGCAAGATGTTCCTGCCCCAGGTGGTGAAGTCGGCACGCGTGATGAAGTCCGCCGTCGCCCACCTCGTGCCCTACATCGAGGAGGAGAAGCGGCGCATGGAGGCCGCCGGCGACGACGTGCGCTCCAAGGGCAAGATCGTCATCGCCACCGTCAAGGGCGACGTGCACGACATCGGCAAGAACATCGTCACCGTCGTCCTCCAGTGCAACAACTTCGAGGTGGTGAACATGGGCGTGATGGTGTCCTGCAAGGACATCCTCGATCGCGCCAAGGTGGAAGGCGCAGACATCATCGGCCTGTCCGGCCTGATCACGCCCAGCCTGGAGGAGATGCAGTACGTTGCCTCCGAGCTGCAGCGGGACCCCGATTTCCGCGCGCTGAAGATCCCGCTGCTGATCGGCGGCGCCACGACCAGCCGGGTGCACACGGCCGTCAAGATCGCGCCGCACTACGAGGGCCCGGTGGTCTACGTGCCCGACGCGTCGCGCGCGGTGGGCGTGTGCGCCGATCTGTTGTCCGACGAGAAAGGCACGCTGTTCCGCGAGGAGCTCGAGGCCGACTACGCCCGCGTCCGCGAGCAGCACGCCAACCGCAAGCAGGTGCCGCTGGTCACGCTGCAGGCCGCGCGCGCCAACAAGACGCCGCTGGACTGGACCGCCTACACCCCGCCCGCGCCGAAGTTCATCGGCCGGCGCCTGTTCAAGCAGTACGACCTGGCCGAGATCGCCGCCTGCATCGACTGGGGCCCGTTCTTCCAGACCTGGGACCTGGCCGGTCCGTATCCGAAGATCCTGACCGACGACGTCGTCGGCGAAGCCGCCACCAAGGTGTTCGCCGACGGCCAGGCGATGCTCAAGCGCGTCATCGACGGCCGCTGGCTCGCCGCCAACGGCGCGCTGGGCTTCTGGCCCGCCAACACGGTGGACGACGACACCATCGAGGTCTACACGGATGAATCGCGCAGCCAGGTGCTGATGAAGTGGGCGCCGCTGCGCATGCAGACGGAGCGGCCCGTGGTGCCCGGCGACGATGGCGTCCCGGTGCGGCGTCCCAACCGCTCGCTGGCCGACTTCATCGCGCCCAAGGGAACGAAGCCCGACTGGATCGGCCTGTTCGCGGTCACCGCCGGCCTCGGCGTGGACAAGCACGAGGCGGCGTTCCAGGCCGCGCACGACGACTACTCGTCCATCATGCTCAAGGCCATCGCCGATCGCCTCGCCGAGGCCTTCGCCGAGCGCCTGCACCAGCGCGTGCGCATGGAGCTGTGGGGCTACGCGCCGGACGAGGCGCTGTCCAACGCGGACCTGATCGCCGAGAAGTACCGCGGCATCCGCCCGGCGCCCGGCTATCCGGCCTGTCCGGAGCATGGCGTCAAGCGCGACCTGTTCCGTGCCCTCCAGGCCCAGGAGGCCGGCATGGCGCTGACCGAGAGCCTGGCGATGACGCCGGCCGCCAGCGTGTCGGGCTTCTACCTGGCGCACCCTGCGTCGACCTATTTCAACGTGGGCCGCATCGGCGAGGACCAGGCCAGGGCCTGGGCGGCCAGCATCGGCGTCAGCGAGGACGAGGCGCGCCGGCGCCTGAGCCAGTCCTGGGAGCAGGGGCCCGCCTCCCCAGGTTGAAGTTGCCGCCTGTCCCGGCAGGCGCGAAAAATGCCCCTGCGCGCTCGCAGGACGCGCGGACGCCTCATGGCCGCCCGCGCGCCGCCGTGCGCAGGCGCATCGCCTCGCCGAGACGCCCCCCGGGCAACGCGGATCTTCACCGATGAAGTTGTATTTCTATCGAGGCCAGCACGAGAATTTCGGCGACGAGCTCAATCACTGGTTGATGCCGAAAGTATTTCCGGAGTTCTTCGACGACGACCCGTCCGTCCTGTTCCTGGGCATCGGGTCGATCATCCTCGACACCCACCCGAAGGACGCGCTCAAGATCGTCTACGGCTCGGGCTATGCCGGCTACTCCGACGTGCCGCGCATCGACGACAAGTGGAAGTTCTACTGCGTGCGCGGCGCGAAGACCGCCGAGGCCTGCGGCCTGTCGCCCGACCTGGTGGCCGGCGACACCGCCATCCTGATCAACCGCCACCTGCGCCTCGACCGCCACACGAAGGTGCACAAGTTCTCGTACATGCCGCACTGGCAGAGCGTCGACGTGGGGCACTGGCAGCTGGTATGCCGCTGGAGCGGCGTGCATTTCATCGACCCGCGCCGCCCGGTGGACGAGGTGCTGGACGAACTGCAGAAGACCGAGGTGCTCGTGACGGAGGCGATGCACGGCGCCATCGTCGCCGACGCCTTGCGGGTGCCCTGGATTCCCGTGCAGCCGGCGGTGACCATGCATCGCCGCAAATGGCTGGACTGGGCGTCGGCGCTCGACCTGGATCTCGACCCGGTGGTGCTGGGCGCGTCGTCGACCTATGAAGCCGCCGTGTCCGCCCCCCTGACCGGTGGCCTGGGGGCGCTCGCGCGCGCGGGCATGCCCGGGCGCAAGCTCGCGAACCTGGCGCTCACCACCCGCGCCGCCAACGCGTTGCAGCGCGCGACGCGCCGCGCGCCCAATCTGAGCGCCGACGCCGCGCTGGAACGGGCCCTCGACAAGCTCGAGAGCGCCGCCAGCCAGCTGCGGCGCGACTTCGCCTGAGCGCGATGCCGGGGGACGTGCGCGGTGCCACGCCGCTAGAATCTTCAGCTCCCTCCAGCGCCGTGGCCGCTCCGATGACAGACCTCTCCGCACTCGCGCGAATGCGTGCGCGGATCACCCAGGCCGTGGCGGGCGACGGCAGCGGCCTCGCCGCGCGCGTGATCCGCGGCGGCAGCTGGACGCTCGCCGGCAACTTCGGCGGCCAGGCCTTGCGCTTCATCAGCAACATCTGGCTGACGCACCTGCTGTTCCCCGCGGCGTTCGGCGTCATGGCGATCGCGCAGTCCATCATCGCCGGGGCCAAGATGCTGTCCGACGTCGGCCTGCAGCAGAGCGTGATCCGCAGCCATCGCGGGCACGACGAGGAATTCCTGGACACGGTGTGGACGCTGCAGGTGCTCAAGGGCCTGGGCATCCTGGTCGTGATGACCGCGATCGCGCCGCTCGCCAGCCGCCTCTACGACCAGCCCGAACTGGCGCGCGTGATCCCCGGCCTGGGCGTGGCGGTGCTGATCAACGGCTTCGCGTCCACCAAGGTGGCGCTGCTGAACCGCAACATCGAGATCGGCCGCATCGTCTCGATGGAACTCGGCTCGCAGCTGGCAGGCATCCTGGTGATGGGCCTGTGGGCCTGGCTGTCGCCCACGCTGTGGTCCCTGGTGGCGGGCAACATCGTCACGGCGCTGGCCATGACGCTGGCCACGCACGTGTTCATCCCGGGCCGCGCGAACCGCTTCGCCTGGCAGAAGTCGACGGTACAGGAGGTGTGGTCGTTCGGCGGCTGGGTGATGCTGTCCAGCGGCATGACCTACCTGGTCGGCGAAGGGCGCAACCTCCTTAACGGCTCGCTCGTCGGGCCGCACGTCATCGGCCTGATGGTGATCTCGACCATGCTGGTGATGGTGCTGTGGAACGCGATCCAGTCCATCAGCGGCCGCGTCCTGTTTCCGGCGTACGCCACCGTCTGGCGCGAACGCCCGCAGAACCTGCCTGCCGTCGTCGAGCGCTCGCGCCGCATCCAGCTGCTGGCGGGCTGCGCCATCGCGATGCTGTTCGCCCTGTTCGGCGATCGCATCGTCAACCTGTTCTACGACGCGCGCTACCGCGAGGCCGGCGCGTTCATCCAGATCCAGGCGGCCGGCAGCATCGTCGGCTTCCTGGGCGGCACCTACGGCGGCGTGCTGTGGGCGATCGGGCGGCCGGGCGTCAGCACCATCCTGCTGGCGGCGCAGTTGCTGGCTACCGTGGCGCTGCTGGTCGTCGGCCACGCGCTCGCCGGCGTGCTGGGGCTGGTCGTGGGCATGTCGCTCATCGGCGTGGCGATGTACCCGGTCAACGCGCTGGTATACGCGCGCTTCGGCCTGTTCCAGCCGCGCACCGACGCCCTGCCCTTCCTGATCGCCCTCGCGCTGGGCGTCTACGTCTACCTGTTCGGCGCCTGGCGGGGCATGAGCTTCTAGGGCTCAGCGCGCCGGGTGCGCCCAGGCAACGAAATCGGGATTCTCGAAGCCGGGCTTGCCGTAGCGCAGAGGCGCCCCGTCGAGCGTCTGCACCTGACCACCGGCCGCGCGAAGAATGGCGTCGCCGGCGGCGATGTCCCACTCCATCGTGCGACCGAAGCGCGGGTAGACGTCGGCCAGGCCCTCGGCCAGGATGCACAGCTTCAGCGACGAACCCACCATCCGGTTCGCGGCGACCCGGCGCCCGGCCAGGAAGGCGTCGACCGCGGCGTCGTTGCCGTGATGCCGGCTGCCCACCACCGTCAACCCGTCGGCCGGCACGCGGCGCACGGCCATGTCGCGGCGCACGCCGCCGACCTCGACCCAGGCCCCCAGCCCGACGGCGCCCGCATACAGCGTACCCAACGCCGGGGCGAGCACCAGGCCCAGCACCGGCACGCCATGGTCGACCAGCGCGATGTTGACGGTGAACTCGCCATTGCGGCTGATGAACTCCTTCGTGCCATCGACCGGGTCGACGAGCCAGAAGCGATTGCTCACATCCGGTATGTCACCTGCCGATGCGGCCTCCTCGCCGACGACGGGGATGTCCGGTGCGAGCCGGCGCAGGCCATCGACGATCACTTTCTCGGCGCAGCGGTCGGCGACGGTGACGGGCGATTCGTCGTCCTTGATCTCGACGTGGAAATCGGTCGCGTAGACACGCATCACCAGTGCGCCGGCCTCATGGATGAGCGGTACCAGGCTGGCGAGCAGGGATTGGTAGGACAGCGGACCGGCAGTCATGGCGCTCATAAGGGGTATGCGGAACGCGATCGATTATGACAAAATCGCGCCACTAAATGTTTTAGTGTCTCGATTTCTTGGCCACGCTCACGCCCAATCTCTCGCAGCTGAACTCACAGCGCCGCCGTGCCGTGCAGCTGCGCGTGGACGGCCACAGCCTGACGCGGGTGCGCGCGGAGACAGGCCTGAGCGTGCCGACGATCATCGCCGCGTTCAAGGCCTTCACCGAGGGCGGCTGGCACGCCGTCGACGTGGGGGCGCGCGGGCGGCCGCAGGGCACCGGGCGCGCGCTCACGCCGGCCCAGGAGTCCGAGCTCGCCCTGCTGGCGCTGTACGGGCCGCCCGAGCAGGCCGGCCTGCCCGGCCGGTTGTGGTCGGCCGACGCGGTGGCCGAGTGCGCGAAGCTGCGCTTCGGCATCGAACTGCATCCGCGCGCCGTCGCGCGCTGCCTGGCACGCTGGGGCCTGACGCTGGTGGCGCTACGCGACGCGGCCGAGCGATCGAGCACCGGCACGGCGTGGCTCGCGGCGCAAGCGACCGCCGCGCGCGGGCCCGGCGCGCCACGCAGCTGGTGGTGCGGCGGCCTGTCCGCGCCGGCCGCCAGCGCCGCCGGCAGCGCGCGCGGGCTGCTCGTGGCCGTCGACGCGCGCGGCCAGATCGCCTGGCTGCCCACGCCGTCGCTGAGCCTGCAGGACGGCTGGATCGATTTCCTCGCGCGGCTGCAGGCGCAGACGCCGCAGCCGGTGGCCGCCTGGCTGCACGGCCTCGCGCTGGCGCGCGCGACGCGGATCAACGACTGGATCGCCACGCAACCGCGGCTGCAGGTGCTCGCGTGCCCGGTCGCGCTGGCACGCCGCACGCCGCCGGCCGACGAGATCGTGCGCCTGGCCCCGCCGCCGCTGGCCGCCGACCCGTTTCCCCCGAACCCCGTCGCCCCTCGCCCCGCACCGGCCCCGTCGGCCGGCACCGCGAGCCGGCCCTTCGTCACCCCTCTTGCGTCGACAACGGACGAACCCATGAATCTGACCCACCTGCAGCGCCTGGAGGCCGAGAGCATCCACATCATGCGCGAAGTCGTCGCCGAAGCCGACAACCCCGTGATGCTCTATTCGATCGGCAAGGACTCGGCGGTGATGCTGCACCTGGCCCGCAAGGCCTTCTTCCCGTCGCCCCCGCCGTTCCCGCTGCTGCACGTGGACACCACGTGGAAGTTCCGCGCGATGTACGAGATGCGCGAGCGCATGGCCCGGGAGTCGGGCATGGAACTGCTGGTCCACCAGAACCCCGAGGCCGCGGAGCTGGGCATCAACCCGTTCACGCACGGCTCGCAGATCCACACCGACATGTGGAAGACGCAAGGGCTGAAGCAGGCGCTGGACAAGTGGAACTTCGACGCCGCGTTCGGCGGCGCGCGCCGCGACGAGGAGAAGTCGCGTGCCAAGGAGCGCATCTTCTCGTTCCGCTCGGCGCAGCATCGATGGGATCCCAAGAACCAGCGCCCCGAGCTCTGGCGCCTTTACAACGGCCGCAAGATGAAGGGCGAGTCGATCCGCGTGTTCCCGATCTCGAACTGGACCGAGCTGGACATCTGGCAGTACATCTACCTCGAGAACATTCCCATCGTGCCGCTGTACTTCGCGGCCGAGCGCCCGGTGGTCAACCGCGACGGCACGCTGATCATGGTCGACGACGACCGCATGCCGCTCAAGGCCGGCGAGGTGCCGATGATGAAGAGCGTGCGCTTCCGTACGCTCGGCTGCTACCCGCTCTCGGGCGCCGTCGAGTCCGAGGCCGCGACGCTCAAGGACGTGATCCAGGAGATGCTGCTGACCAAGACGTCCGAGCGCCAGGGGCGCATGATCGACCACGACTCCGCCGCCTCGATGGAGAAGAAGAAGCAGGAGGGCTATTTCTGAGCCCCACGGTCGCTAGCGCTCCCTGCCCCCGAGGGGCCGGCCGCGAGTCGCCCGGCAAAGCCGGTTCGACCGCTCCCTTGAACTTCACGCGTCGCGATTGAGCGGCAGCGCCGGATAGAACGGAACCCAAATGGCACACCAATCGGACCTCATCGCGACGGACATCGAGAAGTACCTCAAGCAGCACGAGAAGAAGAGCCTGCTGCGCTTCATCACCTGCGGCTCCGTGGACGACGGCAAGTCCACCGTCATCGGCCGCCTGCTGTACGAGTCGAAGATGCTGTTCGAGGACCAGCTCGCCGCCATCGAGAACGATTCCAAGAAATGGGGCACGCAGGGCGGCGACATCGACTTCGCGCTGCTGGTCGACGGCCTGGCCGCCGAGCGCGAGCAGGGCATCACGATCGACGTCGCGTACCGCTTCTTCTCCACCGACCGCCGCAAGTTCATCGTCGCCGACACGCCCGGCCACGAGCAGTACACGCGCAACATGATCACCGGCGCTTCCACCGCCGACGTCGCCGTCATCCTGGTCGACGCGCGCAAGGGCGTGCTCACGCAGACGCGCCGCCACAGCTACCTCGCGAGCCTGATCGGCATCCGCAAGGTGGTGCTGGCCATCAACAAGATGGACCTCGTCGACTACTCGCAGAAGACGTTCGAGCGCATCGACGAGGAGTACCGCGCCTTCGCCCGCCAGATCGGCCTGGCCGACATCACGTCGATCCCGCTGTCGGGCCTCAAGGGCGACAACATGCTGGCGGCCAGCGAGAACACGCCCTGGTACCACGGTCCGACGCTGATGGGCTTTCTCGAGACCTGCGAGGTCGACGACACGCGCCTGCAGAAGGAGCGCTTCCGCATGCCCGTCCAGTGGGTAAATCGACCCAACCTCGACTTCCGCGGTTTCGCCGGCATCGTCACCAGCGGCACCGTCAAGCCGGGCGACCGCATCATCGCTCAGCCCTCGGGCAAGGAGAGCACGGTCGCGCGCATCGTCGCGATGGGCGGCGACCTGCCGCAGGCGGTGGCCGGCCAGTCGATCACGCTGACGCTGGCCGACGAGATCGACATCTCGCGCGGCGACGTGTTGTCGATGGCCGACGCGCCCGCCGAGGTGGCCGACCAGTTCGAGGCGTCGCTGGTCTGGATGACCGACGAGCCGATGCTGCCGGGCCGCCCCTACCTGATGAAGATCGGCACGCAGACGGTGACCGCCTCCATCACGGAGCCGAAGTACAAGGTCAACGTCAACACGATGGAGCACCTGGCGGCCAAGCAGCTGGGCGTCAACGAGATCGGCGTCGTCAACCTCGCGCTCGATCGCCAGATCGCGTTCGACGCGTACAAGAACAACCGCGACACCGGTGGCTTCATCCTGATCAACCGCATGACCAACAACACGGTCGGCGCCGGCATGATCAACTTCGCGCTGCGCCGTTCGCACAACCTGCGGCCCCAGCACGTGGACGTGGACAAGACGCGGCGTTCCGAGCTCAAGGGCCAGCGCCCGGCGGTGCTGTGGTTCACCGGCCTGTCCGGCGCGGGCAAGTCCACCATCGCCAACCTCGTCGAGAAGAAGCTCGCCGCGATGGGTCGCCACACCTACCTGCTGGACGGCGACAACGTGCGCCACGGCCTGAACAAGGATCTCGGCTTCACCGAGGCCGACCGCGTCGAGAACATCCGCCGCGTGGCCGAGGTGGCGCGCCTGATGGTGGACGCCGGCCTGATCGTGATGACCGCCTTCATCTCGCCGTTCCGTTCCGAGCGCGCGATGGCGCGCGGCCAGATGGCCGAGGGCGAGTTCATCGAGATCCACGTCAACACGCCGCTGGCGGTGGCCGAGGAGCGCGACGTCAAGGGCCTGTACAAGAAGGCGCGCCGCGGCGAGATCGCCAACTTCACGGGCATCAGCTCGCCCTACGAGGCGCCGGACGCGCCCGAGATCGTCGTCGACACGCACACGCAGACGGCCGAGCAGGCTGCCGACACGATCGTCGCGAAACTGAAATCGCTGGGCCTGATCGAATGAGGCTCAGACGGCGGGGCGCGCCGCCGGCAGCGCCGCGGCGGCGCGCTTGCGGTGGCGCATCAGCATGATCGGCGTTTCGAAGTACCGGAAGCTCAGTGCGGCCACGGAGATCGACAGCACGCTCACCAGCATGAACAGCTGGAACGAGCTCAGGTGGATGTGGCGCGGGCTGCAGACGCGGTCGATCAGCCAGATGACCAGGGTGTGGTACAGGTAGATGCCGTAGCTGATCGAGCCCAGGTACGCCAGCGGCCGCGACTGCAGCGTGCGCGAGAAGACGCCGCGCGGGTTGACCACCATCGCCACCAGCGCCAGGCAGAACAGCAGGTGCACGGCCGCATAGGGCACGCCGCGCAACTCGCCCGCGTACTGCACCACCAGCGTCGCCAGCGCCAGCAGCAGGGGCGGCATCCAGCGGTTCTTCAGCACGGCCGTCACGGCCCGGCCGCTGCGCGGGTCGTGCATCACGTGCGCAGCCAGCACGCCCAGCAGGATCGGCGTGAAAGTGATCAGGAACAGCGGCCGGCGCAACCCCTCGGCGCCATAGACGTCGACGATCTGCTGGTCGAAGACGCGGAAGTTGAACAGCTGGTTGAACGCGATCAGCGCGACCAGCAGCGGCACGACCCAGGCGCGGCGCACGAAGCGCTCGATGCTGGGCCAGGCGAGGTAGAACTGCTCCTCCATCGACAGCGACCAGGTATGGAACAGCACGCCCATGAAGATCGGCACCACGTCCTGCAGGTACAGCAGGAACACGGGGAACGACCACTTGTAGGCCTCCCAGGTCTTCGGCGAATGGCCGTACGTGGTCACCGCGAGCAGGAACAGGAAGCCCACCAGCAGGTAGTAGATCGGGAAGATGCGCAGCGTGCGTCGAAGGTAGAACTGCTTCAGGTCGATGCGGCCGGCGGCGTCGCGCTCGCGCAGCAGCAGCGTCACGATGAGGAAGCCGCTGATGGCGAAGAACATGTCCACGCCGAGGAAGCCCGAGTCGAGGATGCGCGGCTCGCCATCGAAGGTCCAGTGGGTGTGGATCTTGAGCACCATCAGCGCGCAGATCGCGCGGATCCCGTTCAGCGACGGGAAGTACGCCGTGTCCCGGAACTCGGCGTAGACCTCCCCGGTCGAGGGAGCGCTCATTGCGTGCCCCGCGCCTGGTCGAAGCGCGGGGGCGCGGCGCGCGTCGCGCCGGCGTTGCCCGACAACGCGCTGTGGCGGAACAGGTCGCGCAGGAAATGCGGCACGTGCCCGTGCAACCGTCCCAGCAACGCCGACTTCGCAAGACCGGCCCAACCGGCGACGATCGCCAGCGCGTCCGCGCAGGCGGCATACGCCGGGCCGCGGGTCAGCGTGAAATAAAGGCGCCGCGAGTCGAACCAGTACGAGGGCAGGCGCCTGGGGCCGACGTTGCGCTCGGTCACCTTGGTGCTCTGGCCGGCGATGTGCACGACGCGGCTCGCCGGCACGTACCAGACCTCGTAGCCGGCGCGCTTGGCGCGGTGGCAGAACTCGGTCTCCTCGAAATAGAGGAAGAACGTCTCGTCGAGGCCGCCGACGCGGTCGAACACCTCGCGCTTGACCATCATCGACGCGCCCGACACCCAGTCGGCCGGCGCCGCGCTCGCGCCCATGTGCATGGGCACGCATGCGCGCGCGAGCAGGCGCGAGACCAGCCCGAGGCGCACGCCCTGCTCGATCTCTCCCAGCAGGGACGGGAAGCGGAACGCGATGGCCCACTCGCTGCCATCGCCGTTCTCGAACACGCCGCCGGCGATGCCCGCGCTCGGGTTCGCCTGGAGGAAGTCGGCGAGCGCGGCGACGGCACCGGGGCGCAGCACGGTGTCGGGGTTGAGCAGGTGGACGAAGTCGACTCGGCCGTCGCGCTCGAGCTCCTTCAGGCCCAGGTTGTTGCCATAGGCGAAGCCGCCGTTGCGCGGCGCCACGACGACACGCGCCCAGTCGCCCCAGCCGTTGTCCGCGATCGCGGCGGCCACGACCGGTTCGTCGCCGGAGGCGTTGTCGATGACGACACAGCGGACGTGCGGCCCGGCGCCAGTGCGTTCGGCCGCGATCGAGCGCAGGCAGTCGACCGCCAGTGCCGCCGACTTGTAGCTGACGACGACGATGCCCACCGTCGCCGCCGCGAGATTGGCGACCCCGCTCATGCCGCCGCCCGCATCGTCGGCCCGGCCAGGTGCGGCAGGATCGCGCGCGCCAGCGCGGCGGCCTGCGGCTCCTGCAGCATGCTCGCGTGGCCGCCCTCGACGTCGACGACGACCAGGTCGCGCACGACACCGGCCCAGCCGAGCGTCGGGTCGGCGAACACTTCGCGGTAGGGCATGTCGTTGCCGGTGCCGGCCGTCGCGCGCAGCAGCACGGCGCTGACCGCCGACGGCAGCGGCCGATACGCGTGCTCCGCATGGTTGTAGATGGCGCGGAAGTCGAGGCTGGGCTCGGACGCCGGCCACTCGCCGCCACCGGCCAGCACCTGGCGCAGCGTGGCCAGGCGCCGTTCGTCGTCGGACTGCTGGCGCCGCTTGCGGACCTCCCATGCGAGGCGCCCGAAGACCTTGCGCGCGGCGACGCCCGCCGCCGCGACGAGCCCGCCGACCGCGCCGCGCCCGGCGCGCGCCGCGGCCACGGCCTCGCGCAGGCGCGACGATCGCTGCGCATTCTCGATGTCGCGCCGCGCGGCCTGCGGCGTCGCGGAGTCCATCATCAGCACGCGTTCGACCACCGCGCCGTCGGCCTGCAGCTGGCGCGCCATCTCGAACGCGATCAGTCCGCCGGCGCACATGCCGCCCAGCAGGTATGGCCCCTGCGGCTGCTCCGCGCGCACCGCCTTCACGTACGACGCCGCCATCTCCTCGATCGACAGGTGCGCGAGCGGGATGCGCGCGCGGCGTTCCGGCTGGATGCCGTAGACGCTCATGGCGGGCGGCAGCCGGTGGGCGAGGTTGCGATACAGCAGCGTCTCGCCGTCGCCGTCGTGCACGAGGAACAATCGCCGTTCTCCCGCCTTGCGCAAGGTCACGAGGCCGTTCGGCGACGCCGTGGCGCCCTGGTCGGCGCGCTGCGCGAACTGGCGGATCGTGGGCGCCTCGACGATCGTCGTCAGCGGCAACGCCACGCCGCGGCGGTGCGCGAGCTCGGCGATCATGCGCGCGGCCAGCAGCGACGTGCCGCCGAGCGCGAAGAAGTCGTCGTCGATGCCCAGGCCGGAGACGCCCAGCAGCTCCTCCCACAGGACGACCAGCGCACGTTCCGTGGCCGTGCGCGGCTGCGCGCTCGCGGCCACGGGTGCGCGCGCCACGCGGGCGGCGGCGCGCAGCGCCTGCATCACGGCGGGGCCGCTGGTGAGCTCGGTGGCCAGCCGCGCGTAGCGGGCCGAGCGCCCGCGCAGCGCGGGCGCGGCGGCCTTGGGCGCCTTGGCGGCGTCGGCCTTGCGCGCCGCGATGACCTCGGGCGCATCCTCGCCGGCGCGGTGCACGAGGGCGGCGGCGACACCGGCCGGCACGTCCCACGCGACGCCGTCGGGAACCTCGCGCCGATACGCGCCCACGGCGGCGTCGGCGAATGCTAGCGCGGGCTCGTTCTTGGGCGTGCGGATCAGATGCAGCCGCACCAGCGCCTTGCCGCGCGCCTGTGCCAGCCGGCCGAGCGAGGCCAGCATCGCATGCTCCACGCCGCGCCCGAGCACGCGGCAGCTCAGCAGCAGCGTGTCGACTTCGATGGCGTCCGCCGCGTCCGTGGCGATGACCAGGCCCACCAGGCCGTAGTCGCCGAAGCGGTCGCTGACGCGCACGGCCTGCACCGTGGTGGCGCCGCCGAGCGCGCGCATCTCCGGCTCGCCGCGGCGGCGCGTCGTGAAGTTGAACTGGTTGGTGCGCTGCGTCAGCTGCGACAGGCGCGGCCAGTCGCCCTCGGCGGGCGCGGAGATGTCGATCTTGAGCTCCAGCGACGCGAGGAAGGCGCCGATGTCGGTGGCCGACGCCTCGAGCTGCTCGCGCTCGGCGTTCTGGCGGTACATCTCGGTGCGCCGCTGGTCCTCCTGCGTGACGGAGACCTTGTCGAACGTCCACAGGTTGGCCAGCAGCGGCTCGGCGGCCTCGGGCGACGGCAGCTGCAGCGTGACGACCTCCGGCAGCATCTCCTGCATGAGCCCGCACTCGACCGGGTTGTCGTCGAGGAACACGAAGGCGTCCAGGCCGAGGTTCAGCTCGCGGGCCAGCGCGCGCAGGTTGGCCGACTTCAGCTCCCAGTTGATGCGATGCGCGACGATGTGGCTGCGTGCGAGGCGCATGTCGGGGCGCTCGTCGAACACGCGCATCACGTCGGCCTCGGCGTTCTTGCTGGCCAGGCACACGAGCACGCCGCGCGACTGCGCCGCGACCGCGTAGTCCTGCACGGCCAGGAAACCGGGGTCGAGCGCGATGCCGGCGACGCCGTCCTCGCCGACCACGCCGCGCCAGATCGTGTTGTCGCAATCGAGCACCAGCACCTTGTGCGCAGCGACCTTGCGCATGTGCACCTGGCGCGCGATGACGATGGCCAGCGCGCCGAACCAGTCGTCGGTGAACGGGATGTGAGCCAGCTTGTCGGCCACCGGGTCATGGCGCGTGGCGGGGCACAGCGCGTCGACGCCGGCCTCGCCGAACACGAACGTGTCGGGCAGCGCCTCGAGCGCGGCCACCAGCGACGCCGACTGCGCGTCGACGACGGCCGCGAGCCCGCGGTCGAGCGCCGGCGAGGCGCGCAGCACGAACACCAGCAGCGGCGCCGCCGCGCGCTGCCGGAACTGGCCGAACGCGTCGGCCAGCTCGCCCGCGACGCGGATGACGAGCGCCGGCAGGTCGGCGCTGGCCTCGGCGTCGCGCACGAAGTCCTCCAGCCGCAGCAGCACGACCCCGATGCCGCCGCCCGCGGCATTGCGCGCCAGCGTGCTGCCGGGCGACAGGAGTTCCTGGAAGACCTGGTGGTACGGCGCGAACGCGATCCGGCCGGCCAGGCCAGCGGCCTCCAGCATGAAGGCCAACGGTGGCTCCAGGCCCTCGGCAGTGAACGTGGCGGCCACGGCGACATCGACCGCCGGGGGGGCGGAGGCGGCCGGCGCGGCCACGGGGGCCTGGGCGGAGGATTCGGCGTCGGCGAAGGTCGTCATGGATGAGAAGAGGGCTGCGGCCGCGCGACGCGGCAATATTCGTGCGAGGGGTCTCGCCAGCGGCGCGCCGGGTTGCCGAAAATGGTAGCGCCATCGGCATGCCCGCGGGTGGCACCGGGAACGCGGTACAGCTCGTCAGTACGCGCTGCGGTCGAGGAATACCAGCTTGACGGTGCGCGCGATGATCAGCAGGTCGAGCCCGAGCGTCCAGTTGCGCAGGTATTCGAGGTCGTACTCGATGCGCGCGGCCATCTTGTCGAGCGTGTCGGTCTCGCCCCGCAGGCCGTTGACCTGCGCCCAGCCGGTGATGCCCGGCTTGACCTTGTGGCGCGCCATGTAGGCCTTGACCAGCTTGCGGTACTGCTCGTTGTGCGCCACCGCATGAGGCCGCGGGCCGACGATGCTCATGCGCCCCTGCAGCACGTTGACGAACTGCGGCAGCTCGTCGAGCGAGGTCTTGCGGATGAGAGCGCCGAACGGCGTGATGCGCGGGTCGTCGCGCGTGGCCTGCTTGACGACGGCGCCGTCGTCGGTCGTGCGCATCGAGCGGAACTTGTAGACCTCGATGATCTCGCCGTCCAGGCCGGTGCGGCGCTGGCGGAAGATGATGGGGCCCGGCGAGCTCATCTTCACGCCGATCGCCAGCACCAGCAGGATCGGCGAGATCATGATGAGGATCAGCGTGGACAGCACGATGTCGCTGACGCGCTTGATGAAGCCGTTGATGCCGGTGAACGGCGCCACCATCAGGCCCACGACCGGCACGCCGCCCATGTCCTCGAGACGGCCCTGGATGACACTGACGCCGAAGATGTCGGGAACGAAGTGGATCGAAGCCGTGGTGTTCTGCAAGGATTCCAGCAAGGACTGGATGCGCGGCTGCGAAGTGAGCGGCAACGTGATGAACACGTCCTTCACGCCGTGCGCCTCGATGTATTCGGGCAACTGCTTCAGAGAGCCCAGGAGCACAGCCTCCTCGGGCAGGTTGACCCGGTCGGCCGAGCGGTCGTCGAACACGCCCAGCAGGTCGTGGCCGAAGGACTGGCGCAGCTTGAGCATCTGCGCCACGCGCATGCCCATGCGGCCCGCGCCGATGATGACGGCCGGCCGGCGCGCGTCCGGCAGCGACGCGAGGTGCCGCTGGATGGCCGTGCCGATGGCCACCAGCGCCCACTGCACCAGCGGCGTGGCGATGCCCCAGGCGATCAGCATGTCGGTGTCGAAGGTCGCCAGCGTGTTGGTGGCGTAGCCCAGCAGGGCCAGCACGCTCAGCACCCACACCCACGACAGGATGATGTCGATGCCCACGCCCACGCCGGTGCGGCCGAAGCGGTTCACCCCCGGGAACATCAGCACCAGCAGCAGGATGGCCAGCGCCATCGCCACGCCGTCCATGCGATAGCCCCAGAGCTCGTGGAACAGCGCGAGCATGCCCGCGGCCACCACCGGCTCGAGCAGGGAGGCGATGGTGCTGCCCACCGACGGCGGGGCACTCAGGAACTGCTTGCGGACGCTGCGCTCTTCGAACATGGCAGGCTATGCGGCGCCCGGGGAGCGCGGAACCTGGCACGCATGCAAGGTTCGCGCCATTTCAGGTCGTACGGCCATAGGTATCCTCGAAGCGGACGATGTCGTCCTCGCCGAGGTAGGAGCCGGACTGCACCTCGATGATCTCGAGCGGCAGCTTGCCCGGATTCGCGAGGCGGTGTGTCTCGCCGAGCGGGATGTAGGTGCTCTGGTTCTCGGTCAGGATCGTCTTGCGGTCGCCGCAGGTCACTTCCGCGGTGCCCTGCACGACGATCCAGTGCTCGGCGCGATGGTGGTGCATCTGCAGGCTCAGCGTCGCACCCGGGTTGACCATGATGCGCTTGACCTGGAAACGCGGGCCGGCGTCCACGCTGTCGTACCAGCCCCAGGGCCGATGCACCTTGCGATGCAGGGCGTGCTCGGTGCGGCGATCCTTGTCGAGACGGTTCACCAGCTTCTTGACGTCCTGGCTGCGCTGGCGGTCGGCCACCAGCACGGCGTCGGCCGTCTCCACGACCACGATGTCGTCGACCCCCAGCGTCGTCACCAGGCGGCCGCTGGCGTGAACCAGCGTGTTGCGGCTGTCCTCGAAGATCACGTCGCCGACGCCGGCATTGCCGGCGGCGTCCTTGTCGGCCACCTGCCAGACGGCATCCCACGCCCCCAGATCGTTCCAGCCGGCGTCCAGCGGCACCATGCGGATGTCGAAACGGCTGCCGGGGCACTTCTCCATGACAGCGTAGTCGACCGACTCCGACGGCACGGCCAGGAAAGCCTCGCGCGTCGGGCGCACGAAGCGCTCGTCGGGCGTGCGGCCGCTCCAGGCGGCCTCGGTGGCGGCGAGGATGTCGGGCCGGAATTCGCGCAGCGCGTCCAGCCACACCGAGGCGCGCAGGACGAACATGCCGGAATTCCAGGTGTAGCCGCCTTCCGCGAGGTAGCGCGCCGCGGTCGCGGCGTCGGGCTTCTCGACGAACCGGGCCACCTTGTGCAGACCGTCGGCCGGCGTGCTGCGGATGTAGCCGTAGGCGGTCTCCGGGCTGGTGGGCGTGACGCCCAGGATCACGATCGCGCCGTTCGCGGCGCCGTGCACCGCGGCGCGCAGCGCGGTCGTGAAGGCGGGCCGGTCGGTGACGGTCTGGTCGGCGGGCGACACGACCAGCACGGGATCGGCCCCGCCCTCGCGCGCAGCCAGCGCGGCCAGCGTCAGCGCGGGCGCGGTGTTGCGGCCCACGGGCTCGAGGATGACCGCCGCGGGCTCGACGCGCATCTCGCGCATCTGCTCCAGGGCGAGGAAGCGGTGTTCGGCGTTGCCGACGATCAGCGGCGCCTCGACGGCGATGTCACCGCCGGCCAGGCCCACCAGGCGCGCGATGGCCTGCTGGAACAGGCTGTCCTCGCTGCCCAGGGACAGGAACTGCTTGGGAAAGCCCGAGCGCGACAACGGCCACAGGCGGGTGCCGCTGCCGCCGGCCATGATGACGGGTTGGATCGGGATCGACACTGCCATGAGGACGCTTTCGTCAAGGGAAGAGGCAGGCGCGCGACACACGGCCGGTGTCGCGGCGGCTGCCTCTCGGGCGAATCAGGCGCGTGCGTCGCCCCAGCGGACGACGGTGCCTTCGTCGCCGGGATACGTGGTGTTGCCGTGCCGGTCGACGCAGTAGTGCGGCGACACGATCATATCTTCCAGCGTCTCGCCCTGGGACAGGCGCGTGTAGTCGAACAGGATGCTGCGAATGAGCTTGCTGCCCTCGCGCAACACGCAACCGTTGCCCAGCCAGACCGGGCCCACGATGGTGACGCCGGGTTCGACCTCGCTGGAGGAGCCGATGTACACCGGCCCGGTGATGTCGACCCGGTCGAAGTCGATGCGGGTGTTCAGGCCCACCCAGACGCCCGGGCGCACCTCGCGGCCGGGCATGTCCATCTGCGCCACCTCGCCGCGCAGCACGCGCTGGGTGACCGCCCAGTAATCGGTGACGCGGCCGATGTCGATCCAGTTGAACCAGCGGCTCTGCGCGTAGAACGGCAGGCCCTTGTCGGCCAGCAGGGGGAACAGCTGGCCGCCGATGTCGAACACCTGGCCGGATGGGATCAGGTCGAGCACCTGCGGCTCGAAGATGTAGATGCCCGTGCTGGCCATGCGCGACTTCGCCTTCTCGGGCGCGGGCTTCTCCTGGAATTCGGTGATGCGGCCGTCCTTGTCGCTGATCACCACGCCGTAGTTCTTGACCTCCTCCAGCGGTACCTCGAGGGTGACGACGCTGGCCAGCGCCTTCTTGGCCTGGTGCTCGTGCAGCGCCGCGCCGATGTCGAGGTCGATGATGGCGTCGCCGCACAACACGATCGTCGTGTCGTCGAAGAAGCCGCTGTGGTCCTGGATCTTGCGCATGCCGCCGGCCGATCCCATCGGGTTCGGCACGATCTCGCCGTGGTCGCGCTTGCCTTCGAACGAGTAGCCGATCTCCACGCCCCAGCGGCTGCCGTTGCCGAAATAGCTCTCGATCTTCCAGTGCGAATAGGCGACGTTGATCATGATCTCCTTGACGCCGTAGCGCGCGAGATGCTCGATCAGGTATTCGAGGACCGGCTTGCCCAGGATGGGGATCATGGGCTTGGGCATGTACTTGGTCAGCGGGCGCACGCGCGTGCCCTGGCCGGCCGCAAGAATCATGGCTTTCGCCATCGCAGTTCCTTTGATCGTTTGAAATACGCCCGGCGCGGGTCCCGCCGTCGTGGGGTGGGGCCCGGTCGATCAGGCACGACACGCTACAGGGCGATCGTGACACTCCTGGGTAGGATTCTCGCAGCCCCGGGACACCCGGCTTGTAGGCCGAAACCCCGTCCTAGGCGAGCTCCCGCAGCAGCCCTGCGGCGGCGTCCTTGGCGGACAGCTTCGGCGGCCCGCCCACGTCGGGCCAGGCGATCGCGAGATCGGGATCGTCCCAGCGCACCGCGCCTTCGTCGGCCGGCGAATAGAACTCGGTGGTCTTGTAGAGGAAATCGGCGGTCTCGGTCAGCACCAGGAAACCGTGCGCCAGGCCCGCGGGGATCCACAGCTGGCGATGGTTCTCCCCGGACAGCTCGACGCCCACCCAGCGGCCGAACGTGGGGCTGTCGCGGCGGATGTCGACGGCCACGTCGAACACCGCGCCCGCGGTCACGCGCACCAGCTTGCCCTGCGCCCTGGGCGCCTTCTGGAAATGAAGGCCGCGCAGCACGCCGCGCGCGGAGCGGGAATGGTTGTCCTGGACGAAGTCGACGTGGTGGCCGACCGCCTCGTCGAACACGTTCTGGTTGAAGCTCTCGAGGAAGAACCCGCGCGCGTCGCCGAACACCTTCGGCTGCAGGATCAGGACGCCGTCGATGGCGGTCGTTTCAATGTGCATGGGTCACCCGGGAACTCTGGAATATTGGACGTCCGCGGACCGATGACGCCGACGGCCCGGGGGCACTCGGCCGCTCCGGAGCGAGCCGGGTCGTCATGGCTAGAAGACGCGCTCGGCGAGCGCGCGCTGCAGGTACTGGCCGTAGCCGCTCTTGGCCAGCGGCGCGGCGAGCGCGGCGAGCTGCGCATCGTCGATCCACTTCTGGCGCCAGCAGATCTCCTCGGGGCAGCAGGCCTTCAGGCCCTGGCGCTTCTCCAGCGTGTGGACGAACTGGCTCGCCTCCAGCAGCGAATCGTGCGTGCCGGTGTCGAGCCAGGCATCGCCGCGGCCCAGGATCTGCACGTCGAGCTTGTGGTTCTCGAGGTAGATGCGGTTCAGGTCGGTGATCTCGAGCTCGCCGCGGGCACTCGGCTTGAGCGACTTCGCGTGCTCGACGACATGCTCGTCGTAGAAGTACAGGCCCGTCACCGCATAGCGGCTCTTGGGCGTGGCGGGCTTTTCCTCGAGGCTGATCGCCTTGCCGGCACCGTCGAACTGCACGACGCCGTAGCGCTCGGGGTCATGGACGGGGTAGGCGAACACGGTGGCGCAGTCGGCGTTCGCGGCGGCCCGCGTCAGGCGTGCGCCGAGGTCGTGGCCGTAGAAGATGTTGTCGCCCAGCACGAGTGCACTGTGGTCCCCGCCGATGAAGCGCTCGCCGATCAGGAAGGCCTGCGCCAAGCCATCGGGGCTGTCCTGCACGGCGTACTGCAGATCGAGCCCCCACCGCCTGCCGTCGCCCAGCAGCTGCTCGAAGCGCGGGGTGTCCTGCGGCGTGCTGATGATCAGGATCTCGCGGATGCCTGCCAGCAGCAGCACGCTGAGAGGGTAGTAGATCATCGGCTTGTCGTACACCGGGATTAGCTGCTTGCTGATCGCGAGCGTGGCCGGATGCAGCCGGGTGCCGGAGCCTCCGGCGAGGATGATGCCTTTGCGGTTCAAGGGAACTCCTTGCGATGGCCGTCAGACGGGCAGGATCTCGGCGAGCATGCGCCGCACGCCCAGCTCCCAGTCCGGCAGGTGCACGCCGAAGACGTCGCACAGCTTGCGCGTGTCCAGGCGCGAATTCAATGGCCGCGCCGCGGGCGTCGGGTAGGCGCTGGTGGGGATGGGGCGCAGCGCGTCGGCGGGCAGCGTCAGCGGCACGCCGCGTTCGCGCGCGGTCTCGATGACCAGCTTGGCGTAGCCGTGCCAGCTCGTGGCGCCGGCGGCCACGGCATGATAGGTGCCCGATAGCTCCGGCCGCGCGGCCGCGGCGCGCGCCATCAGCGCCGTGAGGTCGGCCAGCAGGTCGGCGCCGGTGGGCGCGCCGACCTGGTCGTCGATGACGTTCAGCTCGGTCTTCGTGCCGGCCAGCCGCAGCATCGTCTTGGCGAAATTGCCGCCGCGCGCCGCGTAGACCCAGCTGGTGCGCAGGATCAGGTGTCGGCAGCCACTGGCGCGGATCTGGCGCTCGCCATCGAGCTTGGTGCGGCCGTACACGGACAACGGGCCGGTGGGCGCGTCTTCGACGCGCGGCTGGTCGCCCGAGCCGTCGAAGACATAGTCGGTGCTGTAGTGCACGAGCCAGGCGCCCGAGGCGGCGGCCGCGCGCGCGAGCACGCCCGGGGCGTCGGCATTGATCGCCTGCGCGAGATCGGGCTCCGACTCCGCCTTGTCGACCGCCGTGTGGGCGGCGGCATTGACGATCAGGTCGGGCCGGACCGCCGCCACGGTGTCGATCAGCGAATCGGGCCGGGAGAAGTCGGCCGACAGCTCGCGGCTCTGGAAATCGAGCGCCACGACCTCGCCCAGCGGCTGCAGCGAGCGCTGCAGCTCCCAGCCGACCTGGCCGTCGCAGCCCAGCAGGAGGATTTTCACGATCAGGCTTTCGCGTATTGGGTGGCGACCCAGTCGCGGTAGGCACCGCTCTGCACGCCCTGCACCCACTCGCCGTTCGCGAGGTACCACTCGACGGTCTTGCGCAGGCCCGTCTCGAAGGTCTCCTTCGGCTTCCAGCCCAGCTCCGTGCAGAGCTTGGTGGCATCGATCGCGTAGCGGCGGTCGTGGCCGGGCCGGTCCTTGACGAAGGTGATGAGGCGCTCGCGCGGGCCCGCCGGGTCGGGGCGGAACTCGTCGAGCAGGCGGCAGATGCCGCGCACGATGTCGATGTTGGTCTTCTCGTTGAGGCCGCCCACGTTGTACGTCTCGCCGACGCGGCCCTGGGCCAGCACGGTGCGGATGGCGGCGCAGTGGTCCTTGACGTAGAGCCAGTCGCGCACGTTCAGCCCGTCGCCGTAGACCGGCAGCGCCTTGCCCGCCAGCGCGTTGACGATCACCAGCGGGATCAGCTTCTCGGGGAAGTGCAGCGGGCCGTAGTTGTTCGAGCAGTTGGTGGTGAGCACCGGCAGGCCGTACGTGTGGTGCCACGCGCGCACCAGGTGGTCGCTGGCGGCCTTGCTGGCGGAGTACGGGCTGTTCGGCTCGAACGGGTGGTTCTCGGTGAACGGCGCGGCGTCGGGCGTCAGCGAGCCGTAGACCTCGTCGGTGCTCACGTGCAGGAAGCGGAACGACGCCTTGTCCTCGCCTTCGAGCGTGGCCCAGTGCGCGCGCGCCGCCTCCAGCAGCGTGAACGTGCCTTCGATGTTGGTCTTGAGGAAGGCGCCGGGCCCGAGGATCGAGCGGTCGACGTGGCTCTCGGCCGCGAAGTTGACGATCGCGCGCGGGCGATGCGTCTCGAGCAGCCGGTCGACCAGCGCGCGATCGCCGATGTCACCATGGCAGAACACGTGGCGCGGGTCGCCCTGCAGCGACTCGAGGTTGGCCAGGTTCCCGGCGTAGGTCAGCGCGTCGAGGTTGAGGACGTGCTCATCGTGGTTCTCGAGCCAGTCGAGGACGAAGTTGCTGCCGATGAAGCCGGCGCCGCCGGTGACGAGAATCATGGGATTTCCTGGTTTTTCCTGCTGGAAACCGCGGCGCGGCGGTCCGTTGTTGGGCAGAAGTATCGCTCAAGGGCCGGCGCGAACTGCCTCACCATTAAGGGGGACGACAGCGCTGGCCAGCGTCGCCGCCGGCCTCAGCGCCCCTTGAAATGGCCGCGGTACCAGTCGACGAAGCGCCCGATCCCGTCGGCCAGGGGTGTCTTCGGGGACACACCGGTCCAGTCGCGCAGCGCCGACACGTCGGCGTACGTGGCCACGACATCGCCCGGCTGCATCGGCTTGAACACCTTGATGGCCGGCACGCCCAGCGCGCGCTCGATGGTCTCGATGAAGGCGCCCAGCGGCACCGGATCCTGGTTGCCGATGTTGAACACGCGGTACGGCGCGCGCGAGCGGCCCGGGTGCGGCACGAGCGCGTCGAAGGCCGGGTCGGGCGTGGCGGGCTTGTCCAGCACGGCGACGACGCCGTCGACGATGTCGTCGATGTAGGTGAAGTCGCGCATCATCTTGCCGTCGTTGAAGACCGCGATCGGCTTGCCGTCCAGGATGTCGCGCGTGAAGGAGAAGTACGCCATGTCGGGCCGGCCCCAGGGCCCGTAGACGGTGAAGAAGCGCAGCCCCGTGGTAGGAATGCCGTACAGGTGGCTGTACGTGTGGGCCATCAGCTCGTTGGCCTTCTTCGTGGCGGCGTACAGGCTCACCGGGTGGTCGACGCTGTCGGCCTCCGAGAACGGCATCTTCGCGTTGCCACCATACACGCTGGAACTGCTGGCGTAGACCAGGTGCGAGACGGGGTGGCGCCGGCAGGCCTCCAGCACGTTCAGGAAGCCGGCGAGGTTGGACTCGCCGTATGCCAGCGGGTTCTCGATGGAATGACGCACGCCGGCCTGGGCGGCCAGGTGCACGACGCGGTCGAACTTCTCCCGCGCGAACAGGGCGTCGAGCGCGGGCCCGTCGGCGATGTCCAGCCGCTCGAAGCGGAACCCGGGCAGGCCGGAAAGCTCGGCCAGCCGGGCCTGCTTGAGCGCCGGGTCGTAGTAGGCATTGAGGTTGTCGATGCCCACCACGCGGTCGCCGCGGGTGGCCAGGCGCTGCACGACGTGCATGCCGATGAAGCCGGCGGCGCCGGTGACCAGGACGTTCATCTTCAATCGAATCGGATCGCGGCGGTGCACCGCACCGTATTGTCGCTGTACGAGAAGATCGAGAACGACCCACTTCCGCTCCGCCGCTCACGGCCGGCGCCGCATGACACGTCGGTGGTCCGCGTCGGCTGCCAGTGCGCCGTGAAGAAGAAGCTGGTCGTGTGCAGGGTGCCGGCCTCCAGGGACGGGTTGCCCGTGTTCGGGTCGGTCAGCGCGATGTCGGAGTACTTGCGCTGCGAGTAGGTGGCGTTGGCGTCGAGGTTGACCTTGGCCGTCAGCGCATAGGTCACGTCGAGCAGGGCCAGGTTGTTGACCGACGGACCGTTCAGGCTGTTGGAATAGCGCACCCCGTTGTTGAGGCCCGTGGTGCTCGTGTCGAAGTCCGTGCTCCGCTTGAGGCCCAGCTTGACGGTGAAGTGCGAGGGCGGTGTCCAGGTCCAGTTGAGCGAACCGTTGACGAACTTGAGTTCGCGGGACGCCAGCAGGTCGCTGGTCTCTTTCGTGTAGCCCAGGCTGGCGTCGAATTCGCTGTTGCCGGTAGCCTTGAGCTGGACCGTGCCGGCGATCGAGCGCGTGTTGAACCGCTTGACTTGCGTCTGCGGCGTGCCGGCGAAGATGAAGGTGACCACATGCGGAAACTCGCCGTGCGTGGTGTTGCCGGACAGCCCGAAGACCAGGTCGGGGCTCGTCGCATAGCGCGTACCGAAATTGGCCGACCACTGGCGTTCGTCGTTCGACGAGAAATTGCTCGCCGAGAAGCGGCGTTTGTTGAAGTCGCCGCCGCCGAAGATCTGCCAGCGCGACGGCCCGCCGAGCTGGATGCGGGCGAAGCCGTGGTCGTCGGTCTGCATGTTGGGCTCGATCACGGTCTGCTGCACCTGTCCGGGCAGCGGAAGCACGTCGTTCGTCACGCCGTCGATGTACTGCCGGCGGCTCGTGTCAGCGCCGAACGAGCCGGACAAGTCGCCGATGGTTTCCCAGTCCAGTTGCGCCCCGGCGTGATAACCCCAGGAATTGAGGTTGTCCTGCCGCTTGTAGGCGTTGTAGTTGACACCCGCGTCGACACCCAGCTTGCCGCGGCCGAGCGCCTCGTCGATGGCCGCCTGGACCTCCGTGTTGGAAAGCCAGTCCGTACGAGCGAACTGATCCTGCTGATGGCCGACGTTGCTCTCGTGCTTGATGGTCTCGCTCGCCTTGAACGAGAACGGCTCGAGCGCCGCATGCGCGCCGGCGGCATACAGGGCGAGGCACAGGGGCGACAGGATCGCCAGGGGTTTGTTGTTCAATTGCTTCTCCTGCCGTCCGGGACGGCGTGGCATCAATGCGCCTGCGGGGTGGCCGCGGCGGCGAACGGGTCCTCGTAGCGACCCAGCGCATCCATCAGCATCCACCACAGGAACTTCGAGCTACGTACGTAGCGCATCAGGTACCGGCGCGGCTCGGAAGCCACGCGGTACGCCCACTCCAGGCCCAGGCGACGCAGCGGCACGGGCGCGCGCCTGACGGCGCCCGCCTCGTAGTCGATCGTCGCGCCGATGCCCATCATCACCCGCACCTGCGGCAGCCGGTGGCGGACGCTGGAGATCCAGATCTCCTGCTTCGGGGCGCCGAGCCCCACCAGCAGCACGTTTGCCCCGCTGGCCTGGATCATCTCGAGGACGCTGTCGATCTCCGCCGGGTCGTCGACGAAGTTCATCGACGGACCGTGCGCGCCGACCACCAGCTCGCGGCCGGCCTTGCGGTTGATCGACTCGCGCGCGGCCTGCGCCACGCCCGGCCTGGCGCCCAGCAGGAAGATGCGCGTGCGCTCGTCGCCGGCCTGGCGCGCACAGAAGGCCGGGACGATGTCCGAACCCGGCAGCCGGTGCGTCACGGGGCGGCCCTGGGCGCGCAGCGCGAGGCGCACGTAGTGGCTGTCGACGGTGATGATGTCGGCCGAGCGGTAGGCGCGCAGGAATTCGGGGTTGTGCTGCAGGTGGTACAGGTGGTCGGGGTTGACCGTGAACACCACGCCGCCGGTGGTGGCCAGGCGCTCCAGCAGGTCGTCCATGCTGAGGTCGTCGGCCCACACGTTGAGCAGCGGCTGGCGCGGCCATTGGGCGATGCGCTCGGTCATGAAAGCGCTCCCGCTGTTGCGCGAGCGGCCCCTCGGCCCGGGGACGGCGGAGGAGAGGTCTTCATGGCGGGGTTCGGTGAATCGCTCATCGGGAAATCGGGCAATCGTTCTCGGACGGCCTGCCCGCCGTTGGGGGGCGGACAGTTTGCCACGCGGATCCGGGCGATCCGGGCCGCGTCGTGGCGGGAAACAGGGCGGTGCGCCGCGGGCGGCGGACGCGGCGCGCTCAGGTCGAATCGCGGTCGGTGCGCACCCAGCGCCTTTCGCGCCGCACCATGAAACGCACGTAGACGGGCAGCTTGGCAGCGATGTACACGGGAATCGACAGCAACTCGAACAGGCGCACCAGGTCGCGGCCACGAACCCACCAGGCCAGCAACACGGCAGCGCCGAAGCATCCCAAGAGCAATCCATAGGCCAGCCCCGGCCCGATGTCGCCGATCCACCACGACAGCAGGCCCGCCAGCACCGTGCCGGTCACCAGCAGCGCGGCCAGCAGCGCCAGTGGCGGCACGCACAGGTCCAGCGCCATGCCGGCCAGGCGCGGGTCGCGCTGGCGCCAGGCGGCGGCCAGCAGGCCCGGCAGCTCGCGCACGATCATCTCCAGGTGGCCGTGCTCCCAGCGCGTGCGCTGCGTGCGGGTGGCGGCGGCGGTGTCGGGGAACAGGCTGGTGACGACGGCGCGCGGGCAGAACAGCGGCGGCCGGCCCGCGACGGCCAGGTCGATGCCCAGCTTCATGTCCTCGACGATCGACGCATTGGCCAGCGGCGCGTTGCGCAGCATCGGCCACGTGAAGGCCATGCCGGTGCCCATCAGCTGGCACGGCAGCCCCAGGCGGCGCCAGCCCGCCGGGCGCACCCAGTTGCGCACGCGCCAGGCAAACTGCGCGATGCGTCGCGGCAGGCGGGCGTCCGGGCGCGCGTTCATCAGGTACAGCGCCTGCGCGGGGCGGTCGTAGTTGACGACGCTGTCGCACAGCGCGTCGAGCGCGCCCGGCGCGAGGTCGCAATCGGCGTCGAGGATCACCACGAGCCCCGGCGGATCGGCGCGCAGCGCGTCGACGCCGAAGGCCAGCGCGAAGCCCTTGCCGCGATCGGTCTCGTGGAAACGTTCGACCACCCGCACCTGTGCACCGGCAGCGCGTGCGATGGCGGCGGTGTCGTCGCTGCAGTTGTCGGCGACGACCACGACGCGATCGTGCTCGCGCAGCTGGGGCAGCACCGCGGCCAGCGTGAGCGCGATGCCGGCCGCCTCGTCGTGCGCCGGCACCAGCACGGCGACGCGCCCGCGCACGGCGTGCTGGCGCGTGCGCGCGGTGGCGGGCGCGCGCGCCCACGCGGCCGCGAGGACCTGCAGCAAGAAGACGGCCACCGCCAGCGCCAGCGGCAGCGCGGCCACCGCCAGGATCCAGCAGGCGACGAATGCCAGCACGCTCATCGCGTCACCTCCATCGGTGCCGCACGCAGCGTGCGCGCGGCCCAGTCACTTGTATTCAATGATGGCACTCCTGCGTTCGGTCGTGCGACCCCACCAGAACCGCAGCGCGCCCACCGCCTCCGCGAAACGGCCCTGCAGGAAGAAGGCGGACTGCGTCCACGGGATCGGCTGGCCCGCGCGCCGCAGCTTCAGTGCCACGCGCAGCCATTGCAGCGGGTACGCGAGCCACAGCACGGCCAGCGGCCACCAGGCGAGCGTGGCCGCCAGCAGCACGACCGGCAAGGCTCCACCCCACAGCAGCGCGCGCCGCGTCTGCGCGACGAAATGGCGCTCGGGCGGCGCACCGTGCAGCGCGGCGCCCTCGGCGAACGCGTGGCCCGAGCGCACGTTGCGGCGCCACCATTGCATCCAGCGCGTCATCGCCGCGTCATGCCAAGTCATGTCGTGGCCGAGGCGCCAGATCTTCCAGCCCGCGGCACGCAGGCGCACGCACAGTTCCGGCTCCTCGCCGGCGATCAGGTCGTCGCGATAGCCGCCCGCCGCAGCAAGCGGTTGCGAACGTATCAGGACGTCACCACCGCAGGCCAGCGCCTCGCCGACGGGCGTGTTCCATTCGATGTCGCACAGGCGGTTGTAGACCGACGCTTCTGGAAATCTTTCCAGTCTGCGACCGCACACTGCGGCAATTTCGGGATGGGCATCGAGGAAGTCGTTGGCGGCGGCCAACCAACCCGCGGCCAGCTCGCAATCCCCATCGAGGAACTGCACGCGCGCCGTGCCGGGATGCTGGCGCATCAGGGCCGCGAAGCCCTCGTTGCGGGCGCGTGCCGCGGTGAACGGGATGGCCATGTCGAGTGCCACCACCGTGGCGCCGAGGCGGCGCGCGGCGTCCGGCGAGCCGTCGGTCGAACCGCTGTCCACGTAGACGACCGGACCGCCCTCGCGCGCGCAGGCCTCGAGGCAGCGCACGAGCCGCGCGCCCTCGTTGCGTCCGATGACGACCATGCCGGTGCCGGCGGTGCGTGAGGACGCGCCGGGGCCGGTCGCGGGAGTCGTCGGGGCAAGGGTCATGGAGGCGGTAGTTCCGGGTTCCGGTGCGGCACATCGGCCGTCATCGGACAGCCGCTAGCAATTTTGCTGCCGAGTTGGTCGGACGGTGCATCGGTCCGTCTCCCGTTCCCGGATCGGGGGAGCTCCAGGCGCCGCGGCGCCTCCCTGGCGACGCAGGCCCGGCATCCTATACGATGACCCCCGGCCCGCCATGGCCGCGCGCGGAACGCCGCTTGCTTTTCGACGCGCCGGCCTCGCCTTTGCGCGCGCCTCGCCCACCTCCCGCGCCCTGCCTCGAATGAAGATCACCTTTGTCTGCCCGCCCCTGAACATGACCGGCGGCATTCGCGTCGTCGCCATCCACGCGAGATATCTGCAATCGTTCGGGCACGAGGTGCAGGTCGTGGCGCCGCCGCGGTCCGTGCGCGGCCGCCTGGCGGACTTGCGCCGCAAGCTGCGCCTGCCGCCGGTGGTCATGCGGCCGCAGCCGCCTTCGCACATGGACGGTACCGGCGTGCCGACCAGGCTCCTGGAGCGTCCGCGCGCGGTGCTCGCCTCCGACGTGCCCGATGCCGACGTGATCATCGCGACATGGTGGGAGACGGCCGAATTCGTCGCCGCGATGCCGGCGTCCAAGGGCCGCCAGGTCTACTTCGTGCAAGGCCACGAGGTGTTCGAGGGCCAGCCTCTCGATCGCGTGATCGCGACGTATCGCTCGGACATGCGCAAGATCGCCGTCGCTCGCTGGCTCGCCGAGGCCATCGAGCGCGATGGCAACCGCCAGGGCTGCACGATCGTGCCCAACGCGGTCGACCGCTCGCTGTTCTTCGCGCCGCCGCGCGAGCGCAACGCGCGGCCCCGCCTGGGCACGCTGTTCTCCGAGAATGCCAACAAGAGCTTCGACATCGCGCTCGCCGTGATCGAGAAGGTACGCCAGGCCATGCCCGGGATCGAGGTCGTGGCGCTCGGCTCCGACGCGCCGGTGAAGTACCGCGACCGCCTCGACGGCATCGCGCTGACGCTGCAGGCCCCGCAGGCCAGGCTGCGCGAGGTCTATGCGAGCTGCGACGTGTGGCTCACCTGCAGCAAGACCGAGGGCTTCAACCTGATGGCGATGGAGGCGATGGCATGCCGCACCCCGGTGGTCTCCACGCGCACCGGCTGGCCGGTCGAGGCCGTCGTCGACGGCGTCAACGGCGCGTTGGCCGACGTCGACGACGTGGCCGGCCTCGCGGACGGCGTGCTGCGCCTGCTGCGGCTCGACGCGGCGCGCTGGCGCGAGGTCTCCGAAGGCGCGGCACGCACCGTGGCCGATTCGAGCTGGGAACGCTCCGCGCGCCAGTTCGAGGCGGCGCTAATTGGAAACGAAAAGATAGCGGCCGCCTGAGGCCGCGGACGTCTCGCGCGGGAGCGCGCCGCGGCGTCACGCGATCGTCACATCACCCCGGCGTCGAGGCGCGCGGCGGCGCCGCGTCCCGCCTGCGTGCGCATTCGCCTGGAGAAACCGGCCGATCCGCGCAGGGCAGGCGTTCAGGATCGCGTGTCCAATGGATACATCGAGATACCTCACCGGGTGTCGCGTTCGTCGGCAAACCGGCACCATGCCCCTGCACTTTTCGAGCGGAGGTCGAGGGGATTTCTTGATCGCTGGCCTACGGTCGGGCGAAGACTGGGCATGACCCCGAATTAGTTCTCGAACACCGCGCTTCTCGCGAGTTCGATGACCTCAACGCGCCTGCGCCGCCGCCGAAGAACTTGGCACGGCGACACGGAATCACGCAACTGTTTCCAAGCCGGCACGAGTCATTCGATGACATCTCGTTACACGGTGCAAGTTCGTCGCGGCAGTCGCCGACCGATGAGCAAGTAATGCCGTACGGCCCCTGCGAGCGATTGCAGGAGTGCCTGCATAGCGCCTGGATTCAGACCACAATCTCCATGTCTCAAAGCACTCCCAGTCTCCGCATGGCAACCAGCATTGCCCTGGCCCTGACCGCCGCCATCGCCGCCTGTGGCGGAGGTTCCGGCGACGGCTCGACCCAGGCTACCGTCGATACGGTGTCCGGCGCCGCCGAGTCGACGGCCTCGGCCGCGAGCGAGGCCTTCTCCACCACCAACCAGGCCGCCGTGGTCGCGGTCGGTGGCGAGACGGCCACCACGTCGGTCGCCTCGACCGACGCGACCGCGGCCGCGCCCGCCACGCCGACCGGCACGGCCGGCACGGATGCGTCCACGGCCACGTCGCCCGCCGACGGCAGCGGCGACACCGCCGTCGCCAGCGCCGAACAGGTGCAGCCGATGATCACGCACGCCACCGGCCAGTCGTTCATGCCGCGTCCGGCCGGCAACACCGGCAAGGGCTTCTACGTCGTCGGCAGCAAGCTGTACGACCCGAACGGCCAGGAATTCCGCATCCGCGGCGTCAACCGCAACCACTGGGATAGCTACGGCACGCCCACGGGCCTGCCCTTGAGCGGCGCCAACACCGAGCGCGTGGTGCTGAGCTTCGCCAAGCCGACCAGCTACAACTGGAACATCGTCTCGTCGCAGATGCTGGCCAACAAGATCGTGCCGATCCCGGGCAACTGGACGGCCACCTGCAAGGCGGATCCGGCGTCGCTCACCGCCATCGTCGACACCTGGGTCGCGCAGGCCGCCACCTGGACGCAGCTCAATGCGACCGGCCTGATCAATATCGCCAACGAGTGGGGTCCGGCCAACAGCACCATCTGGCGCGACAACTACATCACCGCCATCGCCCGCATGCGCGCCGCCGGCTACAGCGGCACGCTGGTGGTCGACTCCGGCGGCTGCGGCCAGGACGCGCAGGACATCGTCAAGTACGGCGCGGCGGTGCTGGCGTCGGACCCGCAGAAGAACATCCTGTTCGACGTGCACGTGTACGGCAGCTTCCACTATCCGGCCACGGCGTCGTGGATGCAGGACTACACCACCGCGATGACCCAGCTCAAGGCCAGCGGCCTGCCGCTGATCCTGGGCGAGTTCGGCCCCGGCCGCAACGTCGGCCCGAGCCCGACGATGGTCACGCCCGAGAAGGTCATCGGCGACGCGGAAGCCAACGGCTGGGGCTGGATGCCGTGGTCGTGGGACGACAACAATTTGGCCAACTGCGCGTCGGACGACAACGGCTTCAGCATGACGCTCAAGTGCGGCACCTACAAGTCCGACGCCGACCTCACCACCTTCGGCAAGACCGTCGTGCCGATCCTGAAGTCCAAGGCCGTCAAGGCGACGAACTTCAACTGATCCGGCGGACCGGATCACGCCTGGGGCGAACCGCGCGCGGTTCGCCTTTTTTCGTTCAGCGGTGCGGCTTGATGCCCACCAGCAGCAGCGAGCGCCAGGCCTCCGCATGGCCGGGGCTGGCCACCACGGCGCGCCAGGCCGTATGCAGCGCGCCCGTCCGGTCCTTCGCCAGGAAACGCCGCCAGGCTTCGCCCACGAGCAGTTGCGAGATCTGCCGCGCCGAGCGGTCGGGCCGTTGCGCGCCGCCCGACAGCTCGGGCAACGCCACGGTCTCGCCGCGCATCAGCGCGTCCGAGCCGGTGGCCGCGCGCTCGCGGGCCATCGCGTAGGCCGTCGCCTCGAAGAACTGGCGGAGCGCCGACGCCTGCGTGTGCGTGATCGACGCGTCATGCAGGCGGTAGACGTAGGCCGTGGCAGGCAGGAAGCCCACCGGCCCGGCCGCGGCCAGGCGCAGCTGGAAGTCGATGTCCTCGGCGGTCTTGAAGAACGGGCGGAACAGGCCGATGCGCGGCAGCACGTCGCGGCGGAACGCGAACGCGCACAGGTGCGTGCGCAGCTTGCTCGCGAGGATGTCGCCGGACACGTCGTCGCCAGCGGACTGCGGCGCGATGCGGGGCGAGCCGACATGCTCGCCGTCCGGCCCCGTCACCGAGAACGGCCCGCAGACGCCGACGAAGTCCGGGTGGCGCTCCAGGAACTCGAGCTGCCGCGCGATGCGACCGGGCGGGTAGGCATCGTCGGAGTCGCAGCGCATCACGACGTCGCCGCCGGCCAGCTCCAGCCCGCGGTTCATGCAGGCCGAGATGCCGCTGCGCGGGCCCTCGACGACGTGGATGCGCGGGTCGCCCAGGCCTTCGACGTATTCGCGGCTGCCATCCGTGGAGCCGTCGTCGATGACCAGCAGCTCGAGCTCGGCCACGCCCTGGTCCAGGATGGAGCGCACCGCGTCCTCGACGAACCGGCCCGGGTTGCGCATCGGCATCAACACGGTCACGCGCATCGGGCGCACGCCTGGCGCGGCGCCGCGGCTCGGATCGCTGGCCATGGACTCAGGCCTCCAGCTGGCTGACGGGGGTGATCGTCACCGGCGTGCGACGACGCGCGACGATGCCTTCCTGCAGGTTGGCCAGTCCGAGGGCGACCACCCACACGAGGATCGCCCGGATGATCGACACCGGCGACACCGTGAACACCGCCGCCATCACGGCCAGCGTCAGCGGCAGCCACGCAAGGCGCTCGCGTCGCAAGGGGCCGGGCTCCTGCGGCAGCGTCGATGCCAGCCGCTGCAGCACGATCAGGAACGGCAGCATGAACAGCGCCAGGCCCGCCACGCCGACGTTGAGCGTCACGATCAGGTAGGTGTTGACCAGGTCGACGATGCCGTCGCCCTGCTTCAGGTTCGTCATCTGGTCGAGGTAGTTCGGCACGCCGAACCACGGGCTCTGCTGGATGAGTGCCACCGAGGTCTTGAGCAGCTCCTGGCGATAGATGACGTTGAAGTCGGCCTGCTTGTCGGCGCCCGAGGCGTTGTTGATCGCCTCGACGACCTGGTCGCCCAGGCCCATGCTCCACGCGATCGCCGCGGCCACGACGAACACGACGGTCAGCAGCAGGAAGCGCCTGGCCGACATGAAGCGCAGGAGCACGAGTCCGACCACGAGGATGGCCAGCGCCAGAAGCGGCCCGCGGCTGATGGTGGCCAGCATGCCGCCCAGCATGACCAGCCCGACCATGGTGTAGCGGCGCGACTTCTCCGGCGGACGCAGCACGAACCACACGCCGATGCCGAACAGCATCAGCATCGCGAGCACCAGCGGGCCGGAGAACGCGGCCTGCGCGCGCAGCCAGTCGCCGCGGGTCAGCGCGCCCAGGATGTTCCAGCGCACGCCGTACAGGTACTGCAGCTGCGCGTACAGCACGTGGCGCGACAGCCCTTCGGCGATGCCCACCATGCCCTGGTACGCGGCGCCGAACATCAGCACCGACAGCACGCGCCGCCGCAGCTCGGGCTGCAGGCAGCCACGCGACAGCACGTAGTACGGCAGCACCGTGTCCAGGATCACCTGCAGACCTTCGCGCGACATCGCCGTCGTGCTGAACTGGCCGAACAGCCGGTTGATCCAGTAGACCGTGTAGATGGCGGTGGCCAGGTCGCTCACGATCAGCCACCCCGGGTACGGCGGCCGCTCGCGCCGCGTCAC
>Ga0209258_100514_pt1 | contig 37294 bp, 33 predicted proteins | sample Araplaol_mTSA_r2_FD_184281 | JGI IMG/M metagenome (GOLD analysis project Ga0209258, IMG submission 184281) | Arabidopsis root microbial communities from North Carolina, USA - plate scrape CL_Col_mTSA_r2 (SPAdes) (version 2) | ecosystem: Host-associated > Plants > Roots > Endosphere | place: USA...
CCAGCAGCACCACGTCGTCTTCGCGTTCACGCAACGCCGGCATGCGCAGGCGCAGCACGTTGAGGCGGTAGTAGAGATCTTCGCGGAAGCGTCCCAGCTCCACCGCTTTTTCCAGGTCGACATGCGTAGCGGCGAGCACCCGCACATCCAGCTTGATCAGCTGGCTGCTGCCGACGCGTTCGAGCGTGCCTTCCTGCAGGAAGCGCAGCAGGCTGGTCTGCGCATCCGGCGGCAGGTCGCCGACCTCGTCGAGGAATACGGTGCCGCCGGCAGCCGATTCGAAGTGGCCGATGCGGCGCGCATTCGCGCCGGTGAATGCGCCTCGCTCGTGGCCGAACAACTCCGACTGCACCAGGTTGGGTGGCAGCGCGCCGCAGTTGATCGCCGCGAACGGGCGATCCGCGCGCGCGGACAATCCATGCAGCGCCCGGGCCGCCACTTCCTTGCCGGTGCCGGTCTCGCCGGTGATCAGCACCGGCAGTTCGACCGGTGCGTACTTGCGGATGCTGGCCACCACGGCGCCGATGGCGGCGCTGCGGCCGGTTACGCCGATGTCGCTGGGTTCGGCCGCTCGCGGGCGGTCGCCACCGATGCGCCCCAGCGCTTCGACCAGGCGGTCGACGTCCACGGGGGTGGCGAAATATTCAATGCTGGCTTCGAGGATGCGATCGATCAACGGCTCATGGCCGGGCATCTCCGGGGGAATCAGTGCCACCCAGGGCAGCCAGGGGTGATCGGCCATCAGCTGGGCCATGGCCTGGAACGAGGCCGGGTCCGCCTGCCTCAGGTCGGCCAGCGCCACCACCGTGTCGTTGTTGCGCATGCCCACGCCGCCCTGCGTGTTGGCGTCGGCTACGCGAATGATCCAGCCCGCTTCGGCCAGGCCAGCACGTTCCTCGCTGGCAGGCTGCCCGAACCAGACGACGCATCGTCTGGCTTCCTCCCTCAACACAGCCATGGCTTCCTCCCCTTCCCCTGGTAAAGGGTTGCAGGTTGCGGCCGGTCGCAGCCCTGTTGCTGGCCACCCCCCGGTTACCACGCCGTCGCGCAACGCTAATCCGCGACTGCTACAGAAATGTGATATGGATCACACAATATACAACTCCACCGGCGGCCGTCACCCCACAAACGATGCAGTCGTGTTCGAACAGAAGCGGGAGCCCCGGCCACTGGCTAGCACCTATGGCCTAGGGCAACGCAAGGCGGGTGCCTTGTTTGGCGCGAGCGTGACGGCGGCTTACCAGACGCCGGTATTGGGCATCGATGCCCAGGGTTCCTGCGGGGGCAGATGGCCGTTCTGCAGCAGCTCGACCGAAATCAGGTCGGGGGATCGAACGAAGGCCATGTGACCGTCGCGCGGCGGGCGATTGATGGTGTAGCCCATCGACTGCAGGTGGGCGCAGGTGGCGTAGATATCGTCGACCTCGAAAGCGAGGTGTCCGAAGTTGCGGGCGCTGCCGTAGTCCTCGGTGGAACCCCAGTTGTAGGTCAGCTCCACCTCCGCATCCGGCGAGCCCGGGGCCGCCAGGAAGATCAGGGTGAACTTGCCCGCCTCGTTCTCCATGCGGCGCTTTTCCTGCAAGCCCAGGCCTTCGCAGAAGAAACGCAGGCTGGCCTCGACATCGCGTACGCGGATCATGGTGTGAAGGTATTTCATGGGGTGCTCCTGGCGCCGGGGACGCGCCTTCAAGGGGAAAGAAAAGGCCGGATGCGCTCGGCCAGGCCGTCCAGCGCTTCCCGCGATGCGGGAGCCGGCGGTCGGCCGGCGTAGACGTGAAACAGGCCGTCGCCCACGCAACGCGGCTGCACGTGCAGATGGAAGTGCGGCACCTCCTGCCCGCCCGCCTTGCCGTTGGATTGCCACAGGTTGAGCCCGGCCGGACGAAACGCTTGGCGTAGTGCATGCGCCACGCGCACGCCAAGAGCCATGACTTCGCCAGCCAGTTCCGGCTCGATATCGAAGATGGTCTCCACGTGCTGCCGGGGAATTACCAGCACGTGCCCTTCGGTGGCCTGGCGCAGATCGAGGAAAGCCATGGCGCGATCGGTCTGCGCCACCACGCTGGCGGGCAGACGGCCGGCGGCGATGTCGCAGAAAGGACAGGGCGTCACGATCAATCCAGGAAGAGGTCCGGCAACAATGGCTTCGTCGGATCCATCGCATACGGCGACAGGTCGGTGATGCCGGCGTCGCGCAGCACGTCCTCGTCGATGAGGAACTGGCCGGCGAAACCCTTGGCCGGTCGCATCAACACGGCGTGCGCGGCATCGGCGACGATGGTGGGCTTGCGGCAGCGATCGAGCGGCACGCCGGGAATCATGTTGAGCGCATCGGTGGCGATGATGGTGCGCGGCCACAGCGCATTCACGGCGACGCCCTGCGGGCCGAACTCACCGGCGAGACCCAGCGTCACGAAGCTCATGCCCATCTTCGCCAGCGTATAGCCGGTATGCGGTGCCCACCATTTCGGATCGAGCGACGGCGGCGGCGCCAGCGTGAGGATGTGCGGGTTGGCGGATTTCAGCAGATGCGACATGCACGCCTGCGCGCACAGGAAGCTGCCACGCGAATTCACCTGCTGCATCAGGTCAAAGCGCTTCATCGGCGTGTCGAGCGCGCCGGCCAGCCAGATCGCGCTGGCGTTGTTGACCAGAATGTCGATGCCGCCGAAGGCTTGCACCGTGGCCGCCACGGCAGCCTGCACCTCCTCTTCCTCGCGGATATCGCACTTGATCGGCAAGGCCTTGCCGCCCGCCGCCTCGATCTCCGCCGCCGCGCTGTGAATGGTGCCGGGCAGCTTGGGATTGGGCACGCTGCTCTTGGCAGCGATGGCAATGTTGGCGCCGTCGCGTGCCGCACGCAACGCGATGGCCAGGCCGATGCCGCGCGAGGCGCCGGTGATGAAGAGGGTCTTGCCGGCCAGGCTGGTCATGAGGTTGGCGCCTTGTTCGAGGAACGCCCAGTGTAGGAGTGCACCCAGTGCGCGAAAAGCCTGGAAGATGGTGACGCCGATGCGGGGCGGTATCGCGAAGAACCTGGTCTGAGATGGGTCCCATCTCCGCGGTCGTGCACTGGGTGCGCTCCTGCAGGTATGCAGGTATGGGGTCAGGCGCGCTGGAAGCGCGGCAGGATATCGCGCAACTCCGCAAGGCGATGCAGCGGGTCGGTGATCTCCAGCATGCGCTGGCGCTCGTCGTCGTGCAGCGGCAGCAATTCGGCCAGTCGGAAGCCAACCCAGCCGGCATCGTCGTACAACTGGCGTGGCGCGTTACGCCACTGCGGCGCCATGGAGTCGATCAGCCGTTCGAGAATCGATGGAAGCAACGCCAGCTCAACCGGCACCTCCTGCGTCGGTTCGGCGGGCCACAACTCCACATCGCCGCGCACCAGTCCGTCGGAGCGCACGCGCGTGCGGGCCACGCGAAAGCGCTCCGTGCCTTCGAGGAGGATGCCGAGCAGCCCGTCTTCGCGATTATGGAAATCGATGATGCGCGCGAGAGTGCCGACGGCCGCAGGCGTCGCTGGCGCCCCGGCCTCCTTGCCTTCGAGGATCAGGCACACGCCGAACGACGATCCGGTACGCGCGCATTCGCGCACCATGTCGAGGTAGCGTCGTTCGAAAATACGCAGTGGCAGCTGTCCGCCGGGATACAGCACGGTACCCAGCGGAAACAGCGGCAGGTCGATGTAAGGCGTCTGGGCTGCCATTGGGCAAGTCTAACGGGTCCGACCGATGCCATGTCCTTGCAGGAGCGCACCCAATGCGCGAAAAACCTACAGGGCGGTGACACCGTGACTCTGCGGTCGCGCACTGGGTGCGCTCCTACAGATGGGGTGAGGGTGCCCTCAGGATTTCAGCGCCTCGGCGAAACGACGCGGCGCGCCTTCGAAGCCGCCATTGGACATGAAGACCACGTGATCGCCTGCGCGAACTTCGCTGCGCAGCGCGGTGATCAGCGCATCGACGGTGGGCACGGTGCTGCCGCGCCCGTTCAAGGCGCCCGTCACCCGATTGGCATCCCACGGCAACTCGGGACGATGCAGGAATACCACCGCGTCGGCATCGGCCAGCGAGGGTGCAAGTGCCTCGGCATGCGCACCCAGGCGCATGGAATTGGAACGCGGCTCCAGCGCGACCACGATGCGCGAAGCACCGACCTTGGCGCGCAGGCCCGCGAGTGTGGTGGCGATCGCCGTCGGGTGATGCGCGAAATCGTCGTACACGCGCACGCCGCCCGCTTCGCCCACCACTTCCATGCGGCGCTTGACGCTCTGGAACTCGGCAAAGAAAGGCAGCAACACGCGCGGGTCGGCGCCAATCGCCGCCGCAGCGGCGAGTGCGGCCAGCGCGTTCATCACGCTGTGGTTGCCCAGCAGCGGCCAATGGATCTCGCCCAGCAGCTCGCCCTTGCAATGCACGCGGAACGCGGAGCCGTCGGCGGCCAGCAGTTCGGCCTGCCAGTCACCCTGTCCGATGCCGAAGGTTTCCACCGGTGTCCAGCAGCCCATGGCCAACACCTCGGCAAGGTGATGATCGTGCGCGTTGACGATCAGCCGTCCGTTGCCCGGCACGGTGCGCACCAGGTGGTGGAACTGGCGCTGGATCGCCGCCACGTCAGGGAAGATGTCCGCGTGGTCGTATTCGAGGTTGTTGAGGATGGCGACGCGCGGACGGTAGTGCACGAACTTCGAGCGCTTGTCGAAGAAGGCGCTGTCGTACTCGTCGGCCTCGATCACGAACGGCTTGCCGTTGCCCTTGCGCGCCGACACATCGAAATTGCCGGGCACGCCGCCGATCAGAAAGCCTGGCGACCGGCCCGCGCTTTCCAGCAGATGCGCCAGCAGGCTGGTGGTCGTGGTCTTGCCGTGCGTGCCGGCCACCGCCAGCACTTCGCGCCCCGGCAGCAACGTCTCGCCCAGCCACTGCGGGCCGGAGATGTAGCGCAGTTGCTGGTCAAGCATGTATTCCACGGCGGGATTGCCGCGGGTCATGGCGTTGCCTACCACCACCAGGTCGGGCGCAGGCTGGAGATGCCCGGCCGTATAGCCGTCCATCAGGCGGATGCCCAGCGATTCCAGCTGGGTACTCATCGGCGGATAGACGTTGGCGTCGGAACCCTCGACGGTGAGCCCGAGCTCGCGCGCCAGCGCGGCGACGCCGCCCATGAAGGTGCCGCAGATGCCGAGGATATGCAGACGCATGCTTGACCTGTGTGCAGAAGCGGGGCGCCTATCGCGACCCTGAAACCATCGGGCCGCCTTGCGGCGGCCCGGAAGATCAGCCGTTGGCGGCGGCCGACTCGCTGGCGAGCGCGCGCTTGACGCGGGCGGTGACCTCGTCGAGCTCACCCACGCCGTTGACCACCTGCAGCTTGCCGCGGCGCTCGAAGAAGTCGGCGACCGGAGCGGTCTGCTCGGCATAGACCTTGAGGCGGTCACGCACGACCACCGGATCGTCGTCCTTGCGATGCTCCGCGGCGAAGCGGATCTCGCAGCGGGCGATGATCGTCTCGTTCGGCACGTCGAGCTTCACCACGGCGTCCAGCGGCTGGCCGATCTTGGCCAGCAGGTGGTCCAGCGCATCGGCCTGGGCCAGGTTGCGCGGATAGCCATCGAGGATGAAACCGTTCTTCACGTCGTCCTGCGACAGACGCTCTTCGAGCATGGCCAGCAGGATGTCGTCGGAAACCAGCTTGCCGGCATCCATCACCGCTTTCGCCTTCAGGCCCGTGGGCGTGCCGGCCGCCACGGCCGCGCGCAGCATGTCGCCGGTCGAGATGTGCGGGACGCCGAGTTCCACCTTCAGACGCGCAGCCTGGGTGCCTTTGCCCGAACCGGGCGGACCGAGTAGGACGAGTCGCATAGTGCTCCAGAGGTGATCGCGGCCGCCGGTACGCTGCGGCCTGCGAAAAGCAGGAAAAGTACCGTGCAAAGTAGCTTCTGCGGCGGGTGCCGTCAAACAAGACTTACGTCGCGATCACGCCAAGTGACTGTTGTGAAAAGAGTTAGCGCTGACACGCGGTTGTCACGGAAAGTCTTGCGTCGGCAAGATTAAGCTTGCTCGCCCCTTACAGGAGAAAACCACGCATGACGGCGCCCCGGATCCACATCGTCACGCTCGGTGTGAGCGACCTGTCCCTATCTCGCCGGTTCTATGAAGCGCTGGGTTGGAAGGCCTCGTCCGCAAGCAACGAACACATCGTGTTCCTGAAGGGCGGTGCAGGCGTGCTCGCCCTGTACGGTCGTGCCGCACTGGCCGAGGATGCGCTCACCGACGACCAGCCGGCCGGCTTCGCGGGTGTCACGTTGGCCCGCAATGCGGGCTCCAAGGATGAGGTCGATCAATGGTTCGCCACGGCCGTCGCCGCCGGTGCGCGCGTGGTCAAGCCGCCGCAGGAGGTCTTCTGGGGCGGTTATTCCAGCTACATCGCGGATCCCGACGGGCATCTGTGGGAATTCGCATTCAACCCGTACTTCGTGTTTGATGAGCACGGCGACCTCGCCCTGCCGGATGAAACCCCATGACCTCTGCATCCAAGATCCAAGGCCGTTTGCTCTATGCGCAGTCGGGTGGCGTCACCGCCGTCATCAACGCCACCGCGGCAGGCGTGATCGAAGCGGCGCGCGCGAAGGGCGTGCCGGTGTATGCCGCGCGCAACGGTATCCTCGGCGCCCTGCGCGAGGAACTCATCGACACCGGCAAGGAAAGCAAGGCCGCCATTGCGGCGCTCCGGCACACGCCGGGCGGCGCGTTCGGCTCGTGCCGCTACAAGCTGAAATCGCTGGACGCCAATCGTGCGGAGTACGAGCGGCTGATCGAAGTGTTTCGCGCCCACGACATCCGCTGGTTCCTCTACAACGGCGGCAACGACTCGGCCGACACCGCGCTGAAGATCTCGCAACTCGGCAAAGCGATGAATTACGACATCCGCTGCATCGGCGTGCCCAAGACGGTGGACAACGACCTCGCGGTCACCGACTGCTGCCCCGGTTTCGGCTCGGTGGCGAAGTACACGGCCGTGTCGACGCTGGAAGCCAGCCTGGATGTGGCATCAATGGCCGACACCTCGACCAAGGTGTTCATTCTCGAAGTGATGGGTCGCCACGCAGGCTGGATCGCGGCCGCCGCAGGCCTCGCCGGTGAAGGCGCCGATGCGCCGCCGCACATCATCCTGTTCCCGGAGCGAGCCTTCGACGAAACCGCCTTTCTTGCCAAGGTGAAGGCGACGGTGGAGCGCGTGGGCTGGTGCACCGTGGTCGCTTCCGAGGGTCTGCGCAACGCCGAAGGCCAGTTCCTCGCCGAGGCGGGCACGCGCGATGCGTTCGGACATTCCCAGCTGGGCGGCGTGGCGCCGGTGCTGGCCTCTCTGGTGAAGGAGCGGCTGGGCTACAAATACCACTGGGCCCTGCCCGATTACCTGCAGCGCTCCGCGCGCCACCTCGCCTCCAAGACCGATGCCGACCAGGCCTATGCAGTGGGGCAGGCCGCGGTGGACTACGCGCTGGCCGGCATGAACGCGGTGATGCCCGTGATCGTGCGCAGCAGCGATATGCCCTATCGGTGGAAGATCGAACCAGCGCCGCTGCACAAGATCGCCAATCGCGAGAAGAAGATGCCGAGCGGCTTTCTCACCCGCGACGGCTTCGGCATCACGGCAGCCGCGCGACGCTACCTGGCCCCACTGATCCAGGGCGAGGCGCATCCGCCGCACGGACGCGACGGGTTGCCCAAGTACGGGCGACTGAAGAACGCGAGCGTAACGAAGAAACTGCCGACCTTTGAACACTGAACGATAGGCGATACGACACCGGAGATCCGCATCACCAGGGTTTCTTCGGTGTCACCCAGTTGCTGCAGGGCTCTTTGGGTGGCGGAGATTGCCATGGCGAAGATCGTCACGTTGACGATGAACCCGGCGCTCGACATCGCAACTTCGATCGAGCGGATCGTCCCTGATCGAAAACTGCGCTGCGATACGCCGCGCTATGACCCGGGAGGTGGCGGCATCAACGTGGCCAGGGCCGTCCATGCGCTGGGTGTCGAGTCACTGGCGGTGTTCCCCGCAGGCGGCGCGGCAGGTGAGCTGATCAGCCATCTGCTGCGGCAGGAAGGCGTCGGCTACAACGCCGTTCCGATCAGCGGTTTCACGCGCGAAAGCCTCAATGTCGCCGAGCGCGAAAGTGGCCAGCAATATCGCTTCATTCTCCCTGGCCCGGAAATCGACGGCCGGGACCAGCAGCGCTGCCTGGATGCGCTGGCTGGCGCAGCCGTCGACGCCGACTACGTTGTCGCCAGCGGGAGCTTGCCGCGAGGCATACCCGAAGACTTCTATACGCGGGTCGGCGAAATCACCAGGCGGCTCGGCAAGCATCTGATCTTGGACACTTCCGGACCTGCGCTGCGCCACGCCGGAGCCGGTGTGTACCTGCTGAAGCCCAGCCTGGGCGAACTGGAGGGCCTGGTTGGCCATCCGATTCGGGACGAGCGCGAAGAGGAAGATGCAGCGCGAACGCTGATCGAACAGGGACGCTGCGAAATCGCTGTCGTATCTCTCGGCGCGAGAGGCGCGCTGCTGGCGACAAGGCAGTCGATCGAGCGATTGCCGGCGCTGCAGGTGGCTTCGAAAACTGCCGTCGGTGCTGGTGACTCGATGCTCGCCGGCATCCTCGTGGGGCTGATTCGAGGCCTGAGCCTGAGCGAGGCCACACGTTTCGGCATTGCAGCCGGCGCCGCCGCTTTGCTTACCGCCGGCACCCAGCTATGCCGCCTTGACGATGTGGAGCGGCTGTATCAGGAGTCGGTCAACGCGGTATGATCGTGTATGGGATGCAAACGTCAGCGATTGCGCCAGCGATTCGACATCTTCGGCAGGACACACGGGAATCACAGCGCGGCAACCGATGCTCGAATGGTCAGGCCGCGTGATAGGCCTGGCCCACCGCGCGTCTCGGATTGAAACGGCCGCGCACCGGACCTCAACGCAGGAAGCGGTCCAGGCTCACGCGATAGTCGGCGTAGTCCTGGATCGTGTTGTGCCCCGCATCAGCCACCACCTGCAGCACGGGCGGCTGGCCGAAGGCACTGACCAGCGCCCGGGTTCGGGCCGCCGGAATGACCTCATCCTCTTCAGCCTGGATGACCAGCACCGGGCAACGGATGGCACCGACGTAGCGCCACGACTCGAAGCGCTCGCGCATCAACGCGTTCACCGGCACCCACGGGAAATACCCTGCCGCGACCCGCACCAGGCTGTCGAACGGCGTCACCAGCACCAGTCGCTCCACCGGTCGCCTGGCAGCCAGCTGCACGGCAACGCCGCTGCCGAGGCTGCGTCCGAGCACCGCGATGGATGCGTGCTGCGGCGCCACCTGGTCAAACAGGGCAACGGCGTCGCCCACCAGGGCCGTTTCGCTGGGCGTTCCCTCGCTGGCGCCGTAGCCTCGATAAGCCACGAGATAGATCGTGCGATCGGGCAACCAGCGCGCGAGCTCGGCCCGTGAATCCTCCACGCGTTCGCCGTTGCCGCCGAAGTACAGCAGCGCCTTGCCGCGACCAGGGTTCATCATCCAGCCGCGCAGCTTCACGCCATCGTGCAGCAGCTCGAAATCCGGCGCCTGCCGCACCTGCCGTGACGCCTCCGGGTGATAGATCTGCTGGCGCTGGCCCAGATACAGCGACACGCACAGGCCGCCATAGAGCACCACGAACAACGCCACCAACACCAGCACGACCCGCACGAACATGAGTCTCTCCCCTCGCCAGCTGACTGGCCGGTTCACCTGGATGAGCGATGGCTGAAAGCCCGCCGGGCGTGAACGTGAAATCACGCCCGGCGTTCAGACGCATCTTCCTACGATGCGCTCGCCTGACCAACGCCCATGGGCGCCGACGGCACCACCGAGGAGGTTGTGATGAAGACCCTTACCAGCGTGCTCCTAGCCTTGGCCCTGCTTGCCGGCAGCGGCGCCGCCCTGGCCGATCCGTGGCATGACCACGACCGGCGAGGACATGATCGCGACGATCACCGCGATCGCGACCGCTGGCATGGCCGTGACGAGGGTCGACGCGATCGCGATCGCGATCGCCACGAGTATTGGGAGCGCCGCTACTACAGCGACCGCCACTACTACGGTCGTCCTCGCTGGGAACGCGGCTATCGTTATGACGGCCCGATGTACATCGTGAACGACTACAGCTACTACCGCCTGTCTCCGCCGCCGTACGGCTATCGCTGGGTGCGTGAAGACAACAACTACCTGCTCGTCTCGATCGGCAACAACCTCATACTGGACATGGTCATCCGCTGATCCGCGGGTACTGAGTCAAACCGGGGCGGCACCGCGAGGTGCCGCCTTTTTTGTGCGCCAGTGCCGCAGTGCGTTGCGTCGCACAACACGACTGTCGTGATCCTCTGCCTATACTCGCCCATGACCGCCCGCAAGGGCGGCCGCCGTGTCGGGATGCCGGTGGCGGGTCCCGACGATGAGGTTTCCACCCATGGGGAGGCTCCGATGCTGCAGCAGTATGGCTTGTGGATCGTGCTGGCATGTGCGGTCCTGGCGGTTCTTTACGGCGCACTGTCCGTGCGCTGGATCTTGGCTAAATCGCCGGGCAACGCACGCATGCAAGAGATCGCTTCCGCGATCCAGGAAGGCGCGAAGGCATATCTCAATCGCCAGTACGCCACCATCGGCGGCGTCGGTGTGGTGTTGTTCCTGATCATTGGCTTTGCACTGGACTGGGGCACCGCGATCGGTTTCGCGATCGGCGCCATCCTCTCCGGCGCTACCGGTTACATCGGCATGAACGTGTCGGTGCGCGCCAACGTACGTACCGCTGAAGCCGCACGTAGCGGACTGGCGGCGGCGCTCAACGTCGCGTTCCGTGGCGGCGCCATCACCGGCATGCTGGTGGTCGGCCTCGCCTTGCTCGGCGTCACCGCGTATTACGCCGTGCTCATGCACTTCGGCTACGAGACCATGCATGCGCTGCATGCCCTGGTGGGCCTGGCCTTCGGCTCGTCGCTGATCTCGATCTTCGCGCGCCTGGGCGGCGGCATCTTCACCAAGGGTGCGGACGTGGGCGCCGACCTCGTCGGCAAGGTGGAGGCAGGCATTCCCGAGGACGATCCGCGCAACCCGGCGGTGATCGCGGACAACGTGGGCGACAACGTGGGCGACTGCGCTGGCATGGCCGCCGACCTGTTCGAGACCTACGCGGTGACGCTGATCGCCACCATGCTGCTGGGCGGCGTGATGGCCGAGCAGACCGGCAGCAATGGCGTGCTGTTCCCGCTGGTGCTCGGCGGCGTATCGATCGTGGCTTCGGTGATCGGCACCTTTTTCGTGAAGGCGCGCGGCCCGAAGATCATGAATGCGCTGTACGCCGGTGTTGCAGTCTCGGCGGTGCTCGCCGCGATCGCGTTCTGGCCGATCACCAGCCAGCTGATGGCCGACTCGTCCTACGGGGTAAGCCATCTCTACGGCTGCGCCTTGATCGGCCTGGTGCTCACCGGTGCCATGGTGGTGATCACCGAGTACTACACCGCGACCGAGTACGCACCGGTGCAGCACGTGGCCCGTGCGTCCACCACGGGCCATGCGACCAACATCATCGCGGGCATCGGCGTGTCGATGAAGTCCACCGCGCTGCCGGTGCTCGCCGTGTGCGCGGCGATCTGGGGTGCGTACCAACTGGCCGGCCTCTACGGCATCGCCATCGCCGCGACCGCCATGCTCAGCATGACCGGCATGATCGTGGCGCTGGATGCCTACGGCCCGATCACCGACAACGCCGGCGGCATTGCCGAAATGGCTGAGTTGCCGCCCGAGGTGCGTGGCGTCACCGATCCACTCGACGCCGTAGGCAACACCACCAAGGCGGTGACCAAGGGTTACGCGATCGGCTCGGCGGGTCTCGCCGCGCTGGTGCTGTTCGCCGACTACACGCACAACCTCAACCAGCACTTGAACCTCACCGACTTCCGCTTCGATCTGTCCAACCCGTACGTGATCATCGGCCTCTTGATCGGCGGCCTGATCCCGTACCTGTTCGGCGCGATGGCGATGGAAGCGGTGGGCCGTTCGGCAGGTGCGGTGGTCGAGGAAGTGCGCCGCCAGTTCCGCGAGATCAAGGGCATCATGGAAGGCACCACCAAGCCCGATTATTCGCGCGCGGTGGACATGCTGACCAAGTCGGCGATCAAGGAAATGCTGGTGCCCTCGCTGCTGCCGGTGCTGGTGCCGGTCGTGGTGGTGTTCGGCTTCAAGTGGCTGGGTGGCGCGGAAGCCGGCGCGCAGGCGCTGGGCGGCGTCCTGATCGGCACCATCGTCACTGGCCTGTTCGTCGCCATCTCGATGACCACCGGCGGCGGCGCGTGGGACAACGCCAAGAAGTACATCGAGGATGATCACTTCGGCGGCAAGGGCTCCGACGCGCACAAGGCGGCGGTGACCGGCGACACCGTGGGCGATCCCTACAAGGACACGGCGGGCCCGGCGGTGAATCCGCTGATCAAGATCATCAACATCGTGGCCCTGTTGTTGATTCCCCTGCTGTAAATCGAAAGAAGCCAGGGCAGGATTCATCCTGCCCTGGCGAGTCCACTCGCTACGATCGCCGGGGAACATCGCGTTTCGCGATGACCGCGTCGTTCAGGGGACCAAGGACGCCCGGTCGAGCTTCAGGCGACGCAGAAGCTGCGTGCGCATCGCATCCGGCATGGCCACATCGGGGATCGTCCGCGCGCTCGAGTGATAGCCCGAACCACCATTGACCGGCCTGGCCACAAAGGCCACCTGCTTGCCGCTTGCCGCATCCACTGCCAGGCCGGTGATCACGCCCTCGTCGTTGATGTCCAGGGCCTGCGCCATCAGACCGTCATACCCGGTCATCAGTGCGTTGAGATCGGTCATCGCGCCGTTCTGCCACAGGAAGGCATGGCAGCTGGCGAAATGCGCGGTGCAGGAAAGACCCACCACCTGGTCGCGTGCATTGATGCCTGTAGCCTGGCTGTGCACGTCGTCGGGATAGAGTGTGCCCAGGTCCTGCATGCCGCTGCCGGGCGTCCACAGGAAGGCGTGCTCGTGCAAGGTTCCGCCGTCGCTGGCCGACACATTGGAGAAACCTGCCACATGGCCCTGCAGGTTGATCGCCATCGGCGTATGCCAGGCCACGCCGCCGAGATTGCCCAGGTCGATGACCGTGCCGCGTTGCCACAGCACGGCATGGCGGGCGGTATAGCGTCCCACCGCCTGGTCGCAGATGCCGGAGATGCCGACCGCCTGGCCGCGATCGTTGATGGCGGTGGCGGCGCCGGAGGTATCACCGGCTTCCAGCGGAAGTTCGCGCACCTGGTTCGGCCCCGGCCCCCAGATGACCGGACGGAACTGCAGCACCTGGCCGCTGTTGGCGGTATCGCAGGTCGGATCGTGAAAAGCGTTTTCCGCCCAACCGGTGACCTGCCCCAGATCGTTGGCGCCTGCGGCAAAACCATTGTTGCCGCCCAAGGTGGGCAAGGCGCGCATATGGCCCCAGGTCCATACGAAACCCAGGCAGGTACTGCTGGCGCCCGTCGCGGCGGGGAAAAAACCCGCACAGCTCCAGCTTTCGCCCAGCGGATCGGGTTTGCCGGTCTGCGCGATGCCGGCCAGCACGCCGGTGTTGCTCTTTACCGGCCACTGGATGTCGCTGTTGAGCCCTCCCAGCGTGCCCAGGTCATGCACGCTGCCGTTCAACCAGAGCGCCGCGTGGCCATAGGTATCGCCCGGGAAATTGGAAACGCCGCTGACCAGGCCCAGGTCGTCAATGCTGTTGCCGGAACTGAACGTGCCACCTAGCGTCGGCAACGGGGACACGCTGTAGTGCGACTGCCCCCATGCCGCCATGGACGGCGCGGCAAGGCACAGGGCGGCGATGACCATGCAGGAAAGTGAACGCATACGACCCTCCAGGTAGTGGTGCGGAGTTCGCAGCCTGCGGCTGGCCGGGCCGGGCCGGGAGCGCCACTTCCGAGATTTCCCCTGGTCCAGTTGTGCTTACAATCGCGACATGCGCCGCTGGGAGCTTGCCATCGCACTGGACCCCGGTCGCGGGCTGCCGTTGTTCCTGCAGCTCGCGGGCGCCATTGCCGATGACATACGCGCCGGTCGGCTGAAACCCGGTGAACCGCTGCCCGGCTCACGCGAACTCGCCGCCCACCTGGGCGTCAATCGCAACACCGTCGTCGCGGGCTATGAGGAGCTGATGGCCGAAGGACTGGTCAGCGCGCGCCAGGGCGGCGGCACCTTCGTCGCCATGCCGGCGCCGTTGCCGCCACCACCGCCGGTCGCGGCCGCGCAGACACCTACGTATGCCTTGCTGCCACCGCTGCCATTGCCCGCACTGGCCGCTGCGCCGGCTTCGGGCACGCTGATCCTCTCCAACGGTGCGCCAGACGCGAGGCTGTTCCCCGCTCGCGCATTGGCGCGCGCCTTCCGCCGCGCGATCGAGCAACGCGGGCGCGCCTTATTCGCCGACGCCCATGTCTGCGGGCATATGCGCCTGCGTACCGAGCTGGCCAGCATGCTGTCGCGCACGCGAGGGCTGCCGGTGACGCCCGAGAACCTGATGGTGACGCGCAGCATCGAGCAAGGCATCGACCTGGTGGCTCGCACGCTGATTGCTCCGGGCGACACCGTCGCCGTGGAGGCATTTGGCTATCCGCCGGCCTGGAGCGTGCTCAGGCTGGCCGGCGCGCGCCTGGAGCCGATCGCCGTGGACAGCGACGGCCTCGACGTGGACGCGCTGGAAGCGCTGCTCGCCAGGCAAGCCATCCGGGCCGTTTTCCTCACGCCGCATCATCAGTTTCCGACGACCACCGTGATGTCGCCTGCGCGACGAGCACAGCTGGCGAAGCTGGCATTGACGCATGGCTTTGCCATCATCGAGGACGACTACGACCACGAATTCCACTATCAAGGCAAACCCATCCTGCCCATTGCGGCGGGCCCCGGGCGCGCCAATACGGTTTATGTCGGCTCGCTCGCCAACCTGCTGGCGCCGGGCGTAAGCACTGGCTTCGTGGCGGCTCCCGCCTCCGTATTCGCGCGGCTGCAGAGCATGCGCGCCGCCAGCGATGCGCGCGGCGATGCGGCGATGGAGTGCGCCGTGGCGGAATTGTTCGAGGACGGCGAGTGGCTTCGCCATGTGCGCCGCATGGTGCGGGTGTACGCGGGGCGCCGCGATGCGCTGGCCAGCGCGCTGACCCGCCATCTCGGTGGCGCACTGAGCTTCCATCTGCCCGAAGGCGGCATGGGCCTGTGGGCCCGCGCCGACGAAGGCATCGACGTGGCGCGCTGGGCACATGCCGCCGAACGTGACGGCGTGAGGTTCTTCGACGCGAGTCGCTACGACTTCCATCAGCGCGCCCAGCCCTTCATGCGCCTGTGCTTCTCCTACCATGACGAGGCGGAGCTGGATGAAGCGGTACGTCGCATGGCTGCCGCCCTTCCCAACGGCGGGCGCATGCATTAGCCGCTCCTCCCGAGGCGCCATGGGTTCATGCAGGTGACGTTTCCCGCGCCAGCTGTTGAAATGGCTGGACCCTTCCCGCGACCGAGAGAGAGCTGGCAAGTGAACAAGCATCCGCTCGTCCTTTTCCTTGCCCTGGCCATCGCCGGCATGACACACGCAAGCACACCCACACCCGCCAACATCAACGACCACGCCGCCGATCCCAACCTGTGGCTCGAAACCATCGACGGCCCCAAGCAGCTCGACTGGGTCAAGCAGCAGAATGCGCAAACGGTGAAGCAATACGCCGACAGCGCGGAGTTCAAGCAACTCGACGCGCGGATCCTGGAAGTGCTCGACTCGCACGATCGCATTCCGATGGTCACGAAGATCGGTGATCAGTACTACAACTTCTGGCGCGACCAGGACCATCCGCGCGGCGTGTGGCGACGCACGACGATGGAGGAATACCGCAAGGACCGGCCGGCATGGGAGACCGTGATCGACCTGGACGCGCTCGGCAAGGCCGAGAACGAAAACTGGGTGTGGCACGGCGCCTATTGCCTGAAACCCGAAAACCAGCGCTGCCTGGTCGCGCTCTCGCGCGGCGGCGCCGATGCCAGCGTGATCCGCGAGTTCGACTTGCCCACCAAACAGTTCGTGACGGATGGCTTCGTCTTGCCCGAGGCGAAGACCGACATCGCCTGGATGGACAAGGATCACATCTACGTCGCCACCGACTTCGGCCCCGGCTCGATGACCACTTCGAGCTACCCGCGCATCGTGAAGGAGTGGAAGCGCGGCGCGCCACTCGCCAGCGCCGTGACGGTGTACGAGGTGAAGAACGATGACATGAGCGTCTCCGCGTTCCGCGACCAGACGCCCGGTTTCGAACGCGATTTCGTCACGCGCCAGATCGCCTTCTATGACAGCGAGACCTTCGTGCGCGGCAAGAACGGCAAGCTCACGCGCATCGACGTGCCGACGGATGCCAACACCGGCGTGCATCGCGAGTGGCTGCTGATCGAGCCGCGCAGCGACTGGAACGTTGGTGGCAAGACCTACAAGTCCGGCTCGCTATTGGCGGCGAAGTTCGATGACTACATGGCCGGCAAGCGCGAGCTCACCGTGTTGTTCGAACCCACAGACAGCACGGCATTGGACGGCTACTCGTGGACTCGCCATCAGTTGATCCTCAACGTGATGGACAACGTGGTGAACAAACTGGAAGTGCTGACGCCTCAGCCCGGTACGTGGAAGCGCGAGAGCCTGGGCGGTGCGCCCAAACTCTCGACCATCGCGGCGGCCGCGGTGGATGAGGACCACAGCGACGATTACTTCCTCACCGTCAGCGGCTTCCTGCAGCCCACTACGCTGTATTTCGGCACGCTGGGCCAGGGCGAGGCACAGGCGATCAAGCACAGCCCGAGCTTCTTCGACGCCTGCAAGTACGACGTAAGCCAGCACTTCGCCACCTCGAGGGACGGCACGCGCGTGCCCTACTTCGAGATCGCACCGAAGAACCTCCAAGCCAACGGCAAGAATCCCACCCTGCAGTACGGCTATGGCGGCTTCGAAGTCTCGTTGCAGCCGGCATACAGCGGCAGCGTTGGACGCGCATGGCTGGAAAAGGGTGCGTCTACGTGGTCGCGAACATCCGTGGTGGCGGCGAATACGGCCCGCGCTGGCACCAGGCGGCGCTGAAGGCCAACCGCTTGCGCGCTTACGAAGACTTCGCCGCCGTGTCCGAAGACCTGTTCGCCCGCAAGATCACCTCACCCGCGCACCTCGGAGCAATGGGCGGCAGCAACGGCGGCCTGTTGATGGGCAACATGCTCACGCTGTATCCGCAGTTGTACGGCGCCGTCGTGAGCCAAGTGGCGCTGCTCGACATGCAGCGCTACACGCATCTGTCGGCGGGTGCGTCGTGGATCGCCGAATATGGCGACCCCGACAAGCCGCAGGAGTGGGCGTGGATCAGGACTTTCTCTCCCTATGCCAACGCCACGGCCGGCAAGAAGTATCCGCCGGTGCTGTTGACCACCTCCACCCGCGACGACCGCGTGGGTCCCGTCCATGCACGCAAGATGTTCGCCAAGCTTCAATCGCTGGGCTACGACGCCAGCTTCTACGAGAACATCGAAGGCGGCCATGGCGCGGCGGCGGACAACAGGCAGGCGGCCTTCATGAGTGCGCTCGGCTATACCTACCTTTGGGATCACGTGAAGTAATCGCGCTCCCTGCGTAACATGGTGCGCCAGCCTGAGCTGGCGCACTTTTCTGTCCCGATGAGCAACCACACGATTCGTCCCGAGCTTCGCGAGTGGATCCTCGCCACGGCCCGTTCCGGCCATAGCCTCAGCGACCTGCTGAAGCTGATGAAAGATGCCGGCTACGGCGGCGAACAGAGCCGGCAGATGGTGGCCCGCGTGCTCAACCTTCCGTTGGCCACGGTGATGGCGGCGAGCAAGCCCGGTGCCAGCGGACGGCGGACGCGTCATCCCGAACCGCCGCAGCAAACCGTTGATGGCCACACGCTGCGTGTCACGATCAGCACCGACAAGCCCATCGTGCGCGTGCTCGAAAACATGCTCACCGCCGACGAGTGCGAGAACCTGATCGCGGAAGCCAAACCTCGCCTGCAGCGTTCGCAGACCGTGGATGTGGAAGGCCGCCACCAGACCGACGAGCGCCGCACCAGCCAAGGCATGTTCTTTCGCATCGGCGAAACACCGCTGGTGCAACGCATCGAGCAGCGCATCGCCGATCTGCTCGCGATACCGGTGAGCCACGGCGAAGGCCTGCAGATCCTGCATTACCAGCCCGGCCAGGAATACGAGCCGCACTTCGACTGGTTCGATCCCACCCAGCCCGGCTTCAGCGCAGTGACGGCGCGCGGCGGCCAGCGTATCGCCAGCGTGGTGATGTACCTCAACACGCCCGAGGAAGGCGGCGGTACCGGCTTTCCCCACATCGGCCTGACCGTGACCGCGATGCGCGGTTCGGCCGTCTATTTCGCTTATGAGACCGGCGACCAGGCCTCTTTGCATGCCGGCCTACCGGTGATCAAGGGCGAAAAATGGATTGCCACCAAATGGTTGCGCGAGCGCCCTTACCAACCCTGATCGCTCCGCCGGCCCCAGCCAGACCCTGAATTGCCGCCCGTCGCTGCTGCGACGCACCAGTGTTTTGCCGTATCCTTGCAGGTCTTTGCTTTTGACTACGCCAAGGATCAAGCCCATGGGTCTGCACCTCGTCTCCGCCGGCCGCAAGGTTCCGGACGAAATCAACGTCATCATCGAAATCCCCAAGGATGCCGAGCCCGTCAAGTACGAGGTGGAGAAGGAAAGCGGCGCGATCTTCGTCGATCGCATCCTGTCCACGCCGATGCGCTACCCGTGCAACTACGGCTACGTGCCGGGCACGCTGGGCGGTGACGGCGATCCGCTGGACGCACTGGTGATCCTGCCGCTGCCGCTGGTACCCGGCTCGGTGATCCGTTGCCATCCGGTCGGCATGCTGAAGATGACCGACGAGGCCGGCAGTGACGAGAAGCTGGTGGTCGTGCCGGTGGAGAAGATCTTCGCGGGCTACGCGCACATTAAGGACATCAAGCAGGTGTCCGGCCACTGGCTGGAGCGCATTGGCCACTTCTTCGAGCACTACAAGGATCTGGAGAAGGGCAAGTGGGTGAAGGTGGAAGGCTGGGTCGGCGCCGACGAGGCGAAGGACGAGATCAATAGCGGCATGGCCCGCTACGAAGCCGACAAGAAGGCCTGATCACTCTTGTGAAACGCGCCACCTTCGGGTGGCGCGTTTTTTTGCGCCTTATTCCGACCCACTCGCCTGCGCTGTCGCGACGGCCGAGCCTTGCGTATCCGCGGACGACGCAACGGGCTGCGGCGTGTCGAACATCGTCATCCACCACATCAGCACGCACGCCAGCAGCACCGCGATGGACAGCACCGTCAGCACGGTGCGCAGGATCACATGGCCCTGGCGGGCCGCAGGGCTCGACATCGGCATGATGCCTCTCCGGTTGGACAGCTCGCACCGATAACGCGGCTGCGCGCGATCCGCTGACTAATGCTTCGTGCTCTTCTCCGGCCGCGCCTTGGCAGGCTCGCCCTTCTTGCCCAGCTCGTCCAGCAGCGTCGCAAGATCCTCCGCGTGTTCTTCCTCCATCGCGAGGATGTCTTCCATCATGCGCCGCGTAGTGGGATCGGCGGCGCCGATGTAATTGATGATCTCGCGATAGCTGTCGATCGCGATGCGTTCGGCCACCAGGTCTTCCTTGATCATGTCGACGAGATCGTCGCCTTCCACGTAGTCGGCGTGGCTGCGCGAGAGCAGTCCGTCCGGCGAAAAATTCGGCGCGCCGTCGAGTTGCGTGATGCGCTGCGCGATCTGGTCAGCATGGGATTGTTCCTCGTTGGCATGCTCGAGAAACTCGGCCGCCACGCTCTTGGCGTGAATGCCCTTGGCCATGTAGTAGTGATACTTGTAACGCAGCACGCACACGATTTCGGTGGCCAGCGCTTCATTGAGCAGCTTGATCACGGTTTCGCGATCGGCGGTATAGCCGGCCGTGATCGCACCTTGGTCGATGTGTTCGCGCGCGCGTTTGCGGATGGTTTCGATGTCGCTGAGAAATGGCTTGGCTGCCATGGCGTGGCTCCCTATGGACTGGCTGGGCAATAGCCGGACCGTAGGCGGCAGCGTGCGAAACGCAGGTGAAAGCGGATGACAACGGTTCAGGCCGCTGTTCCCGACGCCACGCATGCGTGGCGCCGTTTTTTTTGTGGGAGCGCACCCTGTGCGCGACAGCCCGGCGAAGCGACAAGCCGCAACGCCGCGGTCGCGCACAAGGTGCGCTCCCACAGTTAGACAAAGCATTTACGCCTTGTGGTAGACCTCGGAACCTTCGGCACGGAACTGCGCGGCCTTCTCGGCCATGCCTTCTTCCAGCGCCTGCTCGTCACCGGTGCCATGCTCAGCCGCGTAGTCGCGCACGTCCTGCGTGATCTTCATCGAGCAGAACTTGGGACCGCACATCGAGCAGAAGTGCGCGCTCTTGTGCGCGTCCTTCGGCAACGTCTCGTCGTGGAATTCCTTCGCCTTCTCCGGGTCAAGACCGAGGTTGAACTGATCTTCCCAGCGGAACTCGAAGCGCGCCTTCGACAGCGCATTGTCACGTACCTGGGCACCCGGATGGCCCTTGGCGAGATCCGCGGCATGCGCGGCGATCTTGTACGCGATGATGCCGTCGCGCACGTCCTGCTTGTTCGGCAAGCCGAGGTGCTCCTTCGGCGTCACGTAGCAGAGCATGGCGGTACCGAACCAGCCGATCATCGCCGCGCCGATGGCGGAGGTGATGTGGTCGTAGCCCGGCGCGATATCGGTGGTCAACGGCCCCAGCGTGTAGAACGGCGCCTCGTGGCACTTCTCCAGCTGGCGGTCCATGTTCTCCTTGATGAGCTGCATGGGCACGTGGCCGGGGCCTTCGATCATCACCTGCACGTCGTGCTTCCACGCGATCTGGGTGAGTTCGCCCAGCGTGTCCAGCTCACCGAACTGCGCCGCGTCGTTGGCGTCGGCCACGCAACCCGGACGCAGGCCATCGCCGAGACTGAAGGACACGTCGTATGCCTTCATGATCTCGCAGATGTCTTCGAAATGCGTGTAGAGGAAGTTTTCCTTGTGGTGCGCCAGGCACCACTTGGCCATGATCGAGCCGCCGCGCGAGACGATGCCGGTCACACGCTTGGCGGTCAGCGGCACGAAGCGCAGCAGCACGCCGGCATGGATGGTGAAGTAGTCAACGCCCTGCTCGGCCTGCTCGATCAGCGTGTCGCGGAAGATCTCCCAGGTGAGGTCTTCGGCAACGCCGCCCACCTTCTCCAGCGCCTGGTAGATCGGCACCGTGCCGATCGGCACCGGCGAGTTGCGGATGATCCACTCGCGCGTCTCGTGGATGTGCTTGCCGGTCGAGAGATCCATCACCGTGTCGCCGCCCCAGCGGATCGACCACACCAGCTTTTCCACTTCCTCGGCGATGCCGGAGGACACCGCGGAGTTGCCGATGTTCGCGTTGATCTTGGTGAGGAAGTTGCGGCCGATGATCATCGGCTCCGCTTCCGGATGGTTGATGTTGGCCGGGATGATGGCGCGGCCGCGCGCCACTTCATCGCGCACGAATTCCGGCGTGATCAGCTTGGGCAGCGCCGCACCGAACGACTGGCCCGGATGCTGGTTGAGCAGCGCGCTGCCCTGCAGCGCCTCGATCCGCTGGTTCTCGCGGATGGCGATGTATTCCATCTCGGGCGTGATGATGCCCTGACGCGCATAGTGCATCTGGGTGACATTGGCCCCGGCCTTGGCACGACGCGGCGCGCGCGTGGCGGTGAAGCGGAACGCGTCGAGCTTGTGGTCGGCGGCGCGCTCCCGGCCGAAGGCGGAGCTCAGGCCACCCAGCTGCTCGGTGTCCCCGCGCTCGGCGATCCAGGTGGCTCGAAGCGCCGGCAGGCCGGTGACCAGATCCACCTTGTAGTCCGGGTCGGTGTACGGGCCGGAGGTGTCGTAGACGGTGATCGGCGGGTTCGCCTCGCCACCGAACAGGGTCGGCGTCTGCGCCTGGCAGACTTCGCGCAGCGGCACCTTCAGGTCAGGACGGCTGCCCTGCACGTAGATCTTGCGCGAGCCCGGGATCGGGCGCGTCACGGCTTCGGAGAGTTCCTGCGCGGCGCGCGCGAGGTCGGTGGGCAGGGCATTCATCGGCAAGTCGTCCGGGGTCGAAGCGATGTCCCCGAGGGGACGTGCTTTTGTTGGGGATTCCGCACAGGAACGTGCGGGGTGTTGCGAACGGATTCGCATACCAGCAACAGAAGCGACGGCGCCGGACGCACGGGTTCCATGCCGTGCGGCGAAGCTCCCTACAGCGGTACTAGCCGCATCAGGTTCGAAGGGACTCTCTCAGCCGACTGTTGCCGGCACCCCCGCTTCAAGGGCCCTATTTGAGCACGAAGCGGGGTTGGTCGCGAGTGCGACGGCGGCAAGCGGCCGGAGACGGACGCGGCCGTGAGCGGGTTTCAGCGCGGCAGGTAGGCGCGCAGGAACATGTCCACGCCATCACGGGCGGTCTGTTCCAGCTCGACGGCATAGGACTGGGCGCACTCCTCGCAGCCGAACATGCGGCGCAGGAGCATTTCGCCCTTGATCAGGGAGGTAAATTGGCCGGCGGCCCGCGAGACGTTGGCGATGTCCAGCTTGCCGTCGTCAACCGCCTGTTGCAGCAGGCGTTTCATCAACGCGTGGCCACGCTCCGGGCCTTCCTCCCACAACAACCGGCCGTAGCGCGGGTTGCCCTGGCGGCAGTCGCTGAGGATGGCGCGGAAGGTGCCGACGTTCTGCACGTCGCAGTCCAGACGCACGTGATGCAGGGCGATGCGCTCAAGCGTCACGCGGATGTCTTCACCGGCGACGTATTGGTAGGTGTCTTCAGGCAGGAGATCCTGGATGCGGGCACGGATGACCTCGCGAAACAGGTTGTCCTTGTCGCCGAAGTGGCTGTACACGGTGAGCTTGGAAACGCCTGCCTCGGCGGCCACGGCATCCATGCTGGTGCCCGCGAAGGCGTTGCGGATGAACAGGGCCTTGGCGGCCTCCAGGATCGCCGCGCGCTTTTCCATGTCCTTGGGACGGCCAGGTCCCTGAGGCTTGGTCTGCGGGATCGTGCTCATGGCTATACCTTCGAAAATGGCTTCACAAATGAATAACTGCCGTTTAGTATACGGGACGGTTTAGTTATTTTCCATGGCCACGATACACGGCTTTCCCTATGTCCTCCACTATCGCAGAACTTTCCCTCAGCCCGGCATACCGTCTCGCCCAGCGTGCGATGGCGTGCTGGCTCGAGCGTGGGCAGGTCGGCGCCCGCCAGGCGGCTTTCGCGGCGCGCTCGGCATTGGCGGGCCTAGACGCCACCGAACGTGGCCGGCTGGCGCGCTGGCTGGCCTGGCTGGCCGTGGCTGCGCAGAGCCATGGCGAGGAGTCGCCGCTGGGCCGGGTGCGTCGCCTTGACGCGGCTTTGCATCAGACGGTGGAAGATGCCCTCGCCCGCCTGCCGACGGACGTACTCGGGGCACCCTTCCAATTTCATCGCCGCAGCGCCTAAGTGTCCGCGGACACCGCGCCACGCATGACTTCCGTCAACCGAGCGCGGTGACTTCCGGCACTTCGTAGCACCCGGGGCAGGCCGCAGGCTTTGCACATTGTCGGAAAGTGGCTAAGCGCTTATCCTTTTTAGCCTTTTTTTCGATCCGATCAGGACGCAAGCAAGATGGCAATGAACTTCGATCAGGCGCGGGTCAACATGGTGGAAAACCAGGTGCGCCCCTGGGAGGTGCTGGATGCACGCGTACTCGACGTGCTCGGCAGCGTGCGCCGCGAGGATTTCGTTGCCGCCGAGCATCGCCAGCTTGCCTTTGCGGACCTCACTCTGCCGCTTGGCCACGGCGAAGTGATGATGAAACCGGTGGTCGAGGGTCGCGTGCTGCAGGCGCTTGAACTGCTGCCCACCGACCAGGTGCTGGAAATCGGCACGGGTTCGGGTTTCCTCACCGCCTGCCTCGCCAAGCTGTCCGCCGGCGTCACCAGCGTGGACATCCACGCCGACTTCGTCGCCACCGCGGGTGAACGCCTGGCCCACGCCGGCATCGCCAACGTGAAGCTCGAGGTGGGCGAAGCGGTATCGGCATGGCAGCCGAACGGCGTGTTCGATGCGGTGGTGGTGACCGGCGCCGTAGCGCAGATTCCGCAGCGTTTCCTGTCGTGGCTGAAGCCCGGCGGCCGCCTGCTGGTCGTGCGCGGCGAGTCGCCGGTGCAACACGTCCTGCTGCTCACCCATGAAGGCAACGGCCGCTACCGCGAAGAGTCGCTGTTCGAAACCGACCTGCCGTACCTGAAGCACGCCGAACCGCCGCGCCGCTTCGTTTTCTGACCCATTCCCCAAACATGAGGCAACCCATGCGCTTGAAGCTTCTGACCCTTGCCCTGGCCCTGTCGGCGCTCCCGCTGGCCGGCCACAGCGAGGACTTGCTGGATGCATACCGAGAAGCCCGCGCCAATGATCCGGTGCTGTCGCAGGCGGAAGCTACCCGCCTGGCCACCGGTGAAGGCGTCAACCAGGCGCGTGCGGTGATGCTGCCTCAGCTCAATGGCAGCTATGGACTGACGCAACAGTCCACCGGCAGCAACCTCGCCAATGGCACGGTGCAGGGCGCCGGCCACACACGCACCCGCTCGCTGACCGCTACGCTGGACCAGTCCATCGTCGACCTGAGCCAGTGGGCCAATCTGTCGGCGGCCCACTCGCAGGCCTCGGCGCAGGATTCGACGTACGAAGCCGCGCTGCAGAACCTCTATGTGCGAGTGACCCAGGCCTACTTCAGCGTGCTCACCAGCCAGGATGCGCTGGTGTTCGCCAAGGCCAACGAAGACGCCTACAAGGAGGCCTATGACCAGGCCGACCAGCGCTTCAAGGTGGGCCTCTCGGCCGTGACCGACGTGTATCAGGCCAAGTCGTACTACGAACTGGCCAAGGCACAGACCATCGCCGCGCAGAACACGCTCAACGACGCCAAGGAAGCACTCACCCAGATCACCGGCAAGCCGGTGACCGACCTCAAGAAGCTGCGCGAGGACCTGCCGCTCGCGGCACCCAATCCGTCTGACCCGGACGCCTGGGTGCAGTCGGCGCTGAAGACCAACGCCACGATCCAGGCCGGCCAGTACAACGTGCAGGCGGCCGAGCACACCATCGACGCGGCGCGCGCCGGTCACCTGCCGACGCTGAGCGCCTCGGTGTCGCGCGGCAAGGACACCACCTGGGCCGAACGCGGGGGCTACAACTTTCCCGGTAACGGCAACTACGGCACGACCGTCGGCCTGCAGGTGAACATCCCGATCTTCTCGGGCGGTGCCACGCAGTCGAAGGTTCGCCAGTCGATCTACCAGCGCGACGAGGCCCAGGACTCGCTGGAATCCACCCGCCGCCAGGTGGTCCGCGACACGCTTAACTTCTACCGCTCGGTGCTCGCCGGCATCAGCCAGGTGGAAGCGAACAAGGCTTCGGTGGACTCGGGCCAGAAGGCACTGGAAGCGACCCGCGCCGGCTTCGACGTGGGCACCCAGACCATGCTGAACGTGCTCAACGCGATTCAGACCCTGACCCAGGCCGAGAGCAGCTACTCGCAGTCGCGCCACCAGCTGGTACTCGACCAGCTGCAGCTCAAGCAGTCGGCCGGCTCGATCGACCTGAAAGACATGGAGACGGTCAACGCGATGCTGCAGTAACGGGCATCGACGTATCCCACGAAAAGGCCGGGCCATGCCCGGCCTTTTTTTGTCCGGACGTATGGACGTCTATTCCTGCAGGAGGCGGTCGATCATCCCCATCACGCGCTTCACCGCGCCACGCTCACTGTCGAACACGATACGCGCCACCATGCCCATGCGATCGCGGCGCGGCTCGTCACGCAACAGCTGCAGCACGTGCGTACCGAGTTCCTCCGCGCTGTTCACGCGGTTGGCACCGCCCTCCTGGATCAGCGTGAGGGTGATTTCCTCGAAGTTGAACGTATGCGGCCCGACCAACACCGGCGTGGAGAGGGCCGCCGGCTCCAGCACGTTGTGGCCGCCGATCGGCACCAGGCTGCCACCCACGAAGGCGAGATCGGAGGCGGCATAGAATGGCATCAGCTCGCCCATGGCATCGATCACGAACACCTGGTGCGATGCCGATGGCACGCGATCGGCACTGCGCGTGCCCACGGTGAAGCCCAGGCTGCGCGCGGAGTTCTCGACCAGCTTGAAGCGCTCGGGATGGCGCGGCGCAATCAGCAGCAAGGCATCGGGCCAGCGCGTGAGCACTTCCAGATGTGCTTCCAGTACGGGCAGTTCCTCACCTTCATGCGTACTGCCGGCGATCCAAACCGGGCGCAGGCGTCCCCACTGGTGGCGTAGCTCGTCGCCTTTGAGCTCGGCGTCGTAGGGCACCGGCATGTCGAACTTGAGGTTGCCGGTCACCACGATCTTGTCGGGGTCGGCGCCGAGTTCGCGATAGCGCGCGGCGTCGGTGCGCGACTGCGCGGCGATCTGGCTCACGCAGCCCAGGGCACGAGCCACCAGGCGGCCCATCGGCTTGTAGCCGCGCAGCGAGCGCTCGGAAAGACGTGCATTGACGATCATCAACGGAATACCGCGGTTGCGGCAGGCGAAGTAGAGATTCGGCCAGATCTCCGTCTCCACGATGATCGCCAGGCGTGGACGCACGCGGCGCATGAAGCGCGTCACCGCAAACGGCAGGTCATAGGGAAGATAGACGTGGAACACGCTGTCGCCGAACAGCTGGCGCACACGCTCGGAGCCCGTGGGCGTCACCGTGGTGACCACCAGCGATGCGTTGGGATAGTCGTTGCGCAACGCCTTGATCAGCGGCTCGGCCGCATTGACCTCGCCCACCGACACCGCATGCACCCACAGGCTGCCGGCAAAACCCGGCGCCTCGAAGAAGCCGAAGCGCTCGCGCCAGCGCTTGTGGTAATCGCGGTAACGCACGCCACGCGCCAGCAGGCGCAGCACGATGATCGGCGTCACCAGGTACATCGCGAGGGTATACAGGTAAAGCACGGCGGGCCCTTGGACGCGGTGCGCCAGTATATCGGCTAGTTGCGGCGCACCGGTCCCGCTTCTTTTCGGCTCCTGCCTTGATCGACGCGGCTCGCCTCGATTTGGCTTGTTCCCTACAATCCCGCGATGCCTGGCATGTCCCGCCCCTCTTTTACGCGCTCACTGCTCGCTCCTCGGCACTGGCCAGGCTGGCTCGGCGTCGGCGTGGTGTGGCTCATCGCCCGCCTGCCCCGCCCCTGGCTGATGGGCCTGGGTCGGTCCCTCGGCCAAGTGGTGCAACGCGTGCCGTCACCGCGCCGGCATATCGCCGAGGTGAACATCGCGCTGTGCTTTCCGGAGTTGTCGAAAACCGAGCAGGCCGAACTCGTGAACACGCATCTGCGCGACATCGGCCTGATGATGGTGGAGTTCGCGCTGGGCTGGATGGGCAGCGAGCGCGCGATCGCCGAGGTGCCCGTCACCGTCGAGGGTCTGGAGCACCTGGAAGCGGCGCGCTCGCAGGGCAAAGGCGTGCTGCTGGTCGGTGGTCACTTCTCGCATCTGGAACTGTGCGCGCGGCTGGTGTCGCAGCGCATCCGCATTTCCGGCATGTATCGCAAGATGGATTCGGCGGCGTTCGAATGGGCCGTGCTGCGCGCTCGGCTGGATTACGCCGAGGCGATGTTCGACAAGGACGACATCCGCGGCACGGTGAAATATCTGCGCAGCGGCGGCACGCTCTGGTATGCGCCCGACCAGGACATGCGCAGCAAGGACAGCGTGTTCGTGCCGTTCTTCGGCATACCGGCGGCGACCATCACCGCCACCCATCACCTGGCCCGCCTTTCCGGCGCACGGGTGATTCCGTTCTTCCATCGCCGCCTTCCCGGCAACGCCGGCTATGCGCTGCGACTGGGCGCACCGCTGGAAGATTTCCCCAGCCGCGATCCAATGGAAGACACGGCACGAGTCAACGTCGCGATCGAAGACATGGTGCGCGCGGCGCCCGAGCAGTATCTGTGGGTGCACAAGCGCTTCAAGACGCGACCGGAAGGCAGTCCTTCCGTCTACTGACCGCTGAGTTCAGCGACGGAACCTCGGGCGCGACGCGTGTTTACGGACGGACGTCTCATGATGCGCGGTCGCTTCGGCGCATTGCCTCATGGAAGCAGCGAGACGGTGCCCGCACACGGGACGCAAGACCGTGTTGGCCTGATGGTCACAATCACGGCGCGCCATCCTCACGCCTTGGTGCGCGAACCTTTTTTCGAATCACGCGCCGCAAACTCCCTCGCCTCGTGCAGCTTCGCGTACTTGAGGAAGGCGTAGAACGCACCGGTGACGCTGGCGATGAAGCCGGCCCAGCCATTGAGGAAATAACGTTTGCCGATGTACTGCCGCAGGAAGAACACCGGCGGATAGAACACCATGCGCAAGCCGGTGAAGCGCTGCCGCTTGCGCAACTTGTACGCCACCATGCCGGTGGTATAGCGGTTGATCTTCTCCACCCGGGCCGCGATGTCGCCATCGCCGTCGTTGACGAAGTCGGCACGCCACAGCGTCCTCACCGGGCCGCGCACCTCCACGGCGGAGTGGACCTCGACATCGTTCATGCCGCCGCGTCGGCGGTCGAAGAGGCGCAGATGACCGTTGCGCCAGCTCCAACGATGCTGGACGGTCCAGAACATGCGCTCGCGTCGGGGCAAACGAAATCCGGCGTGACGAGGTGCCGTCAACGCGCGCTCGATCTCCTGGCGAGTGCCGGGCGAGAGAATCTCGTCGGCGTCCAGGTTAAGGATCCAGTCGTGGGTCGCCATGTCGTAGGCGCGCTGCTTCTGTGGACCATAGTCGTCGAACGGATGGACGGCTGTACGCGCACCATGCCGGCGGGCGATGGCCACCGTGTCGTCGGTGGAACCCGAATCGAGCACGACGATCTCGTCCGCCCAGTCCACCTGGTCAAGACACGCATCCAGCGTGTCGGCGTTGTTGTAGGTGATCACCACCACCGACAACGGCTCACGCTTCATGCCTGCGCCCCGCTGCGCGGAACCACATAAAGCGCCGCACACCACAGGCCCAGCAACCACGCGAACAGCAGACCCCACCAGGCCGAGTAGAAGGCCAGATGCGTATTTAGCGGAAACAGCATGACGGCCAGCGCCAGCGTGACGGGAAAGGCCGCCTCGCGCGCGAGCGGTCCGACGCGCCGCCATGCCATCGCGGCCATGGCGATCGCCGCGAGCCAGCACAGCAGGCCCAGCGTGCCGGTTTCGGTCAGCACCTCCAGCACCCATTGATGCGCGTGGCAGGCGCCCTCGCCGACACCGCAGGCCTCGTCGCTGACCACGAAGTGATCGTTGGGCGGCGCGTACGTCGGGTACGCGTTGCGGTAGGCGCGAACACCTACGCCGTTGACCGGGTGTCCTTCGAACATCGCGATGCTGGTGCGCCAGATGTCCAGGCGACCGCTGGTGGCCCAGTCGAGCGACGCGCCGGTGCCGTGTATCGCCTGCAGCGTGCGGTCCATGCGCTGGTGGAAACGTTCGGAAGTCTTCCACGCCACGCCGCCGGCGAGCAGCAGCACGGCGATGCCGATGCATGTCACGGCGAGGAAGCGCCCCGGCGAGCGGACCACATGCCATGCGTAGCCCACGCCTACCAGCAGGTACACCAGCCAGGACGCACGGGAGCCTGACATCAGCACCGGTCCCAGCAGCAACACGAAGGCGATCAGGAGGCCTTTGATGCCCCAACGCTGACGCGCCGCCCATAACGCGAAGGGCGACAGCACGGAAAGTGTCGGCCCGAGCTTGAGATTGGCGGCACCGAAAATGCCGGAGATGCGCTCCGGCTCGGCTCGCCCGGCGAGGCTCCATCCGGTCAATGCCTGGACCCAGGCGTCCACCGCCCAGAACGCCAACACCATGGCGACGGCGACATACAACGCTTCGAGCTTCTCCACTCGACGGATCGCGAAGCACGCATAGAGGCCCAGCGGCACGTAGCGCAGCAAGGCCGCGACGGTCGACCAGCTCTTGCCCGGCGCCAGCGAGTCCACCGCCGACAACAAGGCCGCACCGACATAAGCGGCCAGCAGCCACAGCAGCAGGCGCGCGCCAGCGTGCTCGCCCAACGCGGAAGGGTGGCGCACGAACAACAGCACGGTGCCGATCAGGCAAAGAAACGTGCCCAGCTCCGAGCTGCGCCCGAACGGCAACAGGGCGATCACCAGCCAGAACGGCAGCAGGGGCGAACGCAGGGCGGCCTTCAGGGAAGCGGCGAATGAACTCATGCAGGCATCGGTTGACTACGGCTCACGCATTGTAGGTGAGCCGCGCGCCGATCCGGCCGGTCAGGCGGCGGTGAGTTCGTCGTACAGGGCCAGCGTGGCCTGTTGCATGTCGCTCAACCGATAGCTCTGCAGCATGGGGATGGGCGGCGCCACGCGCAGCAGCTCGGCGGCGCGCTCGACCAGCCGCTCCTGATCCGACGGCGGCACGCGGCCCGCCGGATAGAGCTCTGCCAGCAGCTCGCCGACGCCGCCGTGCGCATAGCCCAGCACGGGGCGGCACAGGGACAGCGCCTCGATGACCGTGCGGCCAAACGATTCGGGCTTGTTCGACAGCTGCAACACCAGCGAGGAGATGGCATAGATGTCGCGCACGTCCGCGCGAGGCGGGGTGAGTACGACCTGCGATTCCAGGCCACGGCTGCGGATCAGTTCACGCAGCTCCGCCACGTAGGCCTCGCGGCCCGGCTCGATCACGCCCAGCAGCAGCAGGCGCACGTCGATGCCGCGGCGCTTGAGTTCCGCCACCAGCTCGATCGCATCGTGATGCCCCTTCAGACGCGTGCCGCGGCCCGGCAAGGTCAACAGCGGCGCGCCCGCGAGGGCGGGAAATTCGGCGAAGAAGGCCTTGTGCCAGCCGTCATCGGGGCGATGGCCGTACGGGAAGGCGTCCGGATCGATGCCGCGGGGAATCACGCGCACGCGGGACGGCTCCAGCCATGCGTAGTGGCTGAGCATGTAGTCCCGCAGGGTCTGCGATACGGCGATCACGCGTTCGCCGCGCAGCAGGATCGAGCTGTAACGGCCCGGGGTGTTGAGCCCGTGCACCGTCGTCACGAAATGCGGCGAAGGCTTGAGGCCCTTGATCGCCCACCAGCCCACCCAGGCCGGAAGACGCGAGCGGGCATGCACGATGTCGGGCTTGAGCTCGCGCAGCACCCGTCGCAACGCACCCACTTTCATGAACGTGCCCAGCGACTTGCGGCCGATGTCCAGCGTGATATGGCGGCTACCCTCGGCCTCCAGCTGCGACACCAGGCGACCGCCGGCCGAAATCACCACCGACTGGTGACCCGCCGCCACCAGCGCGCGCGCGATTTCCAGCGCCGAACGCTCAGCGCCGCCCGATTGCAGGGCGGGGATCAGCTGAACGACGGTCAGTGACCTCGCTGGCGTGGCGACTGCTGACATGATGGGTTCGTAAGGTGCCTTCATCCCTAGAGGCAAGCAGCAATCGTGCCTAAATCTGCCCGGGCAACAGTTTCAAATGAAACTAGCCGGGAAAAATCAGTCCCGCAGCACGTAATGCGCGCCGCAGTAAGGACAAGTGGACTCGCCGCCGTCTTCAACGACCGGAAGGTAGACCTTCGGATGGGAGTTCCACAGCGCCATGCCGGGCATCGGACAGGACAACGGAAGGTCCGCGCGCGTCACTTCATAACGATTTTCGGCATTCGCGGGGATCAACGGGGCAGCCGCAGGGGAAGGCGACATGGGGGCAAAACTCCATCAGGACACCGGACTGAACATGTTAACAGGCGAACCCCTCGCAGCGGCGGCCGGGCGGTCCTTTCCGATGGTCGCAGGCGAGCCCCACGCTGCCTCCGCGCGCTGCTTTTCGGTGCCATCGTGCAGCCCGGTGGCGCGGCCAGATCCGTGCGGTTGGCGATCCGGCCGGCGGTCGATGCCGTCCGCGCCACCAGGAACGACATGCGCGCATAAAAAACGCCCGCGCCATGACAGCGCGGGCGTTTCGTCGATGCCGGCCAAACTTACTTGGCGGCGTCGGCCTTCGGCACCGAAGCCTCGGTGGTGATGCGCACCTTGATCTCGTCGCTCACGTTCGGCACGTAGGCGCCCACGCCGAAGTCGGAACGCTTGAGCGTGGTCACGGCATCGAAGCCCACGGTCGGCACCTTCAGCATCGGGTGCTCGCCGCTCTTGTTGAGCGTGGCATCAAGCACCACCGGCTTGGTCACGCCATGCACGGTGAGGTCGCCGGTGACCTTGTACTTGTTGCCGCCCACGGCCTGCACCTTGGTGCTCTTGAAGGTAACCGTCGGGTACTTCTCGGCATCGAAGAAGTCCGGCTTCTTCAGATGCTCATCCAGCTTGGACACGTGCGTGTCCAGGTCGGCCAGGGGCAGCGTCACGTCCACCGACGACTTGGCCGGATCCTTCTCGTCGAACACGAGGGTGCCTTCGCCCAGGCCAAGGTTCGCGGTCGGGTTGGAGAAGCCGAAGTGGTTCCAGCTGAAGAGCACGAAGGTGTGGCCCGGATCGAGCTTGTAGGTAACCGGGGCTGCCTGGGCGGTAGCGGCGGCGCCGAGCAGGCCGGCGAGAACGAGGTAACGAAGTGCACGCATTTACGAAAACTCCTTTGGGTTTTGGGGGACTGCGCGGAACGGTCGAGCCGGAGGCTCAGGCGATGCGGCAGGCCTCGTCGAAGCTGAGACGCGGGCTGCGCGGGAACAGGTCACGGCTGGCGTCGCCGTAGCCGATATTGATCAGGAAGTTGGACTTGATGCTGGTGCCCGCAAAGAACGCGGCATCCACGCCGGCATTGTCGAAGCCCGACATCGGGCCGCAATCCAGGCCGATCGAACGGGCCGCCATGATCAGGTACGCGCCCTGCAGCGAGCCGTTGCGGAAAGCAGTGGTGTCGATCAGCGGCTGGTTGCCGACAAACCAGCTGCGCGCATCAGCGTGCGGAAACAGCTGCGGCAGCTTCTCGTAGAACTCGTGGTCGGTCGCCACGATGGCAGTAACCGGCGCGGCCATGGTCTTGGGGCGGTTGCCTTCGGACAGGAACGGCGAAAGCATCGCCTTGGCTTCCTTCGACTTGACGAACACCACGCGCATCGGCGAGGCGTTGGCGCTGGTCGGACCGAACTTGGCCAGCTCATAGAGCTGATGCAGCTTCTCGTCGCTCACCTCTTTGGGCAGCCACGCGTTGAAGGTGCGGGCACTGCGGAACAACTGGTCGAGGGCGGCCTCGGAAAGCTTCTCGCTCATGGGTATCCTTCAGGTCAGGACGCGCCGTCGGCGGCGCAACGATCTCAAGTGTAAGGGCGGGCGCGGCCAAACAGGACCCAGGCGAATGAAACGAACTGTACTGCCCAGGGAAACAATGCCGCCGGTCACAGCCCCATGTTGAAGTTGCACGGCGACTGCTGGGTCATCACCGATGCCGCCGCCGGCAACCAGCGCCAGGCACTTGCACTGGCGCAGCGGCTGGCGATGCCGGTGCGTCATCTGCAGTTGGAACCGGGTGCGCCCTGGTCATGGCTTTCGCCACGACTTACCTTCGGCGCGCTGTCCGCGCTGTCGCCCGCGCAAAGGCAACAATTTGCGCCGCCGTGGCCTGCGGTGGCCATCGGTTGCGGGCGCATGTCGGCGCTGTATACGCGGCTCCTGCGTCGGCTGGGTGAAGGGCATGGCTATACCGTGCAGATTCTTGATCCGCGCATCGATCCCGCGCATTGGGACACCGTCATCGCGCCTCGCCACGACCAGCTCACCGGCCCCAACGTGCTGCAGCCGCTGGGTTCCTTGAACCCGGTGGACGATGCCTGGCTCCAGGATGGGCGCGATGCGGATCCCGGGTTCGCCGAACTGCCGCGACCGCGCGTCGGCGTGCTGCTCGGTGGCCCGCGCACAGGCGTCGTCTTCGATGAAGGCTATGTCACACGTCTTGCCGACCGGTTGCTGGCGCGTCAGCGTGAAGAAGGCGGCAGCTTGCTGGTGCTCGCTTCGCGACGGACGCCGCGATCGCTGATGACCATGCTGCGTCAACGTCTGTCGGGCATGCATGGGCTGATCTGGTCGGGCCAGGACGACGGCAGCAACCCCTACCCTGGCGTCCTCGGCTGGGCTGACCGGCTGGTGGTCACACCGGACTCGGTGAACATGCTTTCGGAGGCGTGCGCCGTAGGGTGCCCGGTACAAACGTTCGTGATCGGCACGCTGCCGACGAAGCTCGAGCGCTTCCATCGCGCCCTGCGCGACGCGGGCCACCTGCATGACCTCGATGCGTCCATCTTCCCTTCCGTTGCACCGCTGCGCGAAACCGCGGCCATCGCCGCGATGTTGCGCGAGCGCGTGGCAGCGCGCCAGCTGCAGCGCTGAGCTCGTGTCCCATCGGTGCCTGGCTAGAAGGTAAAGCCCAGCTCGGTCGAGACGTCCTGCACCTGCGCCGACAACCGGTCCAGCTCCGCGTCGCGCGGCGCGATGCGCGAGCGCAGATCCAGCGTGCAGGCAAGCGCGCGATGCAGCAGCACGGCATGGGCCTCGGCGAACAGGCCCGCCTGGCGGCCATCGAGCAGACCGACGTTGCGGCAGGCTTCGATCAGCGCGGCGTTGGCCGTGGCATTGAGCAGCGAAGGATGCTCGGAGGCATGCGCCAGCACCAGACCCTGCAGTGCGAACTCGATATCGAGCAGTCCGCCAAGGCCCTGCTTGATGTCGAACTGGACGTCGTCCGAGCGGTCGCGCTCCGCACGCCAGCGCTGGCGCATGCTGCTGACTTCCCGCAGCACGGACGCGCGATCGCGTGGTACGGCCAGCACGTCGCGCCTTACCGCGGCGAGGTCGGCATGCAACGCGCTGTCGCCGGCGATCGGTCGCGCGCGCAGCAAGGCCTGGTGTTCCCACGTCCATGCGCGGCTTTTCTGGTAACCGGTGAACGATTCCAGGCTGCTGACCAGAAGGCCCTTGGAGCCATCGGGACGCAGCCGTGTATCTACTTCGTACAAACGCCCCGCGCGCGTGAGCACGGTGAGCCAGTTCATCACCCGCTGCGCCAGGCGCTGGTACCAGCGCGAACCTTCCAGCGGACGCGTGCCGTCGCTCATCGCATGCGAACGCTTGGTGTCATAGACGAACACCAGGTCGAGATCCGATGCGAAACCCAGCTCCTCACCGCCCACGCTGCCGTAGCCGAGCACGGCAAAACCGAGCCCTTCGCCGGGCAGCCGCCCGTGCTGCGCGGCAAGCTCGCGTTCCGCCAACGCGGTGACGGCAATCACGATGGATTCGGCGAGCACCGCCAGGCGACGCGCCGTCGCCACGGCATCAGCGCGGCCATCGGTGAAGGCCAGGCCCAGGCGAAAAGCCACGCTCGCCTTGAATTCATTGATGCGCTCGAGCTCCGCCTCGGCCTCGCGCTCATCCAGCGTCGCCAGCACGCGGGCGATTTCCGCGCTGATATCCGCACGCTTGAGCGGCAGCTGGTCGATGCGCGGGTCGAGCACGTCATCGAGCAACAGGGGTTGCGAGATCACGCGCTCGGCGAGGAAGGCGCTCTCGGCGAAGAGCCGCGCGAGTCGCAAACGCGCCGCGGGCTGCTCCTCCAGCAGGGTGAGGTATGACGAACGCCGCGCCACCGCCTGTACCAGCCGGCACAGGCGCAAGAGACAGGGCACGGGCGCCGCGCTGTCGCGCGCCACGGTCAGCAACTGCGGCATCAGCCGCTCGAGCTGCTCGCGGGAGCGCTGTGACATCGCCCGCACCGAGGCGGCCTGCGAAAGCTTCTGCAAGGTTTCAGCCACTTCGCCGCCCGGCGTGAAGCCCGAGGCTTCCATCGCTGCAGCATCCAGCGTTTCCAGGCAGGCGCGCTGCCATAGCGCGACGCCTTCGACCGGCGCGCTCGCGGTGCGGCCGCCTTCGGGCATCAGCACTTCGGCGAACTCTTCGCTCACGTGGGCGCGATGCGTGGCGAGTTGCTCCTCCAGTTCTTCCCATGAAGCATGGCCGAGGCCGAGCGCGATGCGTTCGCGGCTCAGGGCGTCCTCGGGAATGTCATGCGTCTGCGCATCGCGCAGCATCTGCACGCGGTTTTCCACGCGACGCAGGAATACGTACGCCTCACGCAGCGCGCGTGCACGCGCCGCGCTGATGTGCCCGCGCGCTTCGCACGCCGTGAGTGCCGGCAGCAGGCCACGCACGCGCAGCGATGGCTCGCGGCCGCCGCGGATCATCTGCATCAGCTGCACCACGAACTCGATTTCGCGGATGCCGCCCGGGCCGAGCTTGAGGTTGTCGGCCAGATCCTTGCGTGCCACTTCGGCGTCGATCAGCGACTTCATCTCGCGCAGGCCGGCGAATGCCGTGTAATCGAGATACTTGCGATAGATGAAGGGTCGCAACAGATCCTGCAGCTCCTTGCCACCGTTGCGGTCGCCGGCTACGGGCCGCGCCTTGATCCAGGCGTAGCGTTCCCAGTCGCGTCCTTCGCTCTGGTAGTACTGCTCCATCGCGGAAAACGGCAATGCCAGGCGCCCGGCGTTGCCGAACGGCCGCAGGCGCAGGTCGACGCGCGCGCAGATGCCGTCGACGGTCGGCTCGTTGAGCAGGCGCACCAGCTGGCGCGCGAGACGCACGAAGTATTCGCTGTTGTCGAGCGAACGCGCGCCGTCGCTCTGGCCGCCATGCGGGTATGCCAGGACCAGGTCGATGTCGGAGGAGAAATTCAGCTCGCTGCCGCCGAGCTTGCCGAAGCCCATGACCACCATGCGCTGCAGCTCGCCTTCATGGCTTCGGCTGTGCCCGTAGCGCACCGCCAGCGCACGTTCGGACCAGCCGAGCGCCGCACCCAGCAGCATCTCGTAGAGCACGCTGGTCGCCGAAAGCGTTTCAGGCAATTCGTCCAGCCCGTTGATGTCGCGGAACACCAGCCGCAGGGCTTCGGCGTGACGGAACTGTCGCAGTTCGGTGAAGCAGGCCGCCTCGTCCTCGGACAGCTTCAGCGAATCGATGCGCGCACTCGCATCACCCGCCGAGCGCAGTCGCTCCAGCCCCTGCGGCGCCAACAGATGCGGCTGGCGGAACCACACATCGAAGG
>Ga0209258_100515_pt1 | contig 37293 bp, 34 predicted proteins | sample Araplaol_mTSA_r2_FD_184281 | JGI IMG/M metagenome (GOLD analysis project Ga0209258, IMG submission 184281) | Arabidopsis root microbial communities from North Carolina, USA - plate scrape CL_Col_mTSA_r2 (SPAdes) (version 2) | ecosystem: Host-associated > Plants > Roots > Endosphere | place: USA...
CCGCAGGGCACGCTGTTCGGCCGTGCGCTGGCCGTCCGGGTCGTTGGTGACGATGGAGATCGCGCCGCCGGCGCTGTTGCGGCCGAACAGCGTGCCCTGCGGGCCCTTGAGCACCTCGATGCGCTTGACGTCGTTGAAGTTGAGCAGCGCGCCGCCGGTCTTGCCGGTGTAGACGCCGTTGACATACACGCCCACCGGCGCATCGGTGCCGATGCCGAAGTCGCCGTTGCCCAGGCCGCGCAGCGCGTAGCTGGGCTGCGTGGGCTGGCTCGCGTCCACCGCCAGGCCGGGCACGAAGTCGGCCACCTGCGACAGGTTGACCGCGCCCGACCTGGCGATCTCCTCCGGTCCGACCAGCTGCAGCGAGATCGGCACCTTCTGGACTTCCTGCCTGCGCCCCTGCGCCGTGACCTCGATCACCTGCACGTCGCCGGCCGGCGCGGACGCGGCAGCCTCGGGCGCGGCCGCGGCCGCCTGCGCGCGCGCGCCGGCGCTGGCACCCGCGAGCACGGCCGCGACGGCGGCGAGGGCGATGGGACTCGGACGGCGGGCAAGGTGTCGATGCATGTCAGTCCTTGGTGGTGTTGTCGGTCTTGCAACCAGGCGGCATGGAAGCGATCCAGTCGCGGATCAGCTGCACGCCTTCCTGGTGGACGGTGTTGCGGCCCAGCTCGGGCATCATCACGCCGCCCTCGGTGCTGGCGAGGCGGAACGTCAGGATGGACTCGTCGGGCTTGCCTGGCACGATGTCGTCGATGCGGTCTCCCGTGCCCTTGCCCGCGGCCACGGACGGCTTGCACAGGCCCAGCGACCAGTCGGCCGGTCCGAGCGAGTCCAGGCGCAGCGCGGTGTTGCTGGCCGTGCCCGTGTTCTGGTGGCAGTGCGCGCAGTTGACGTCGAGGTAGCTGCGCGCGCGCGCCGCGATCGGCTGCTGCACGTCGCGCCAGTCGGCCGCGCGCGGCAGCTCGCCCGCGGGCACGCCCGTGAGGAAGCCGGCGCGCACCCAGCGCGCGATCTGGTTCTCGCTCCCGTCCGCGTAGGCCAGTGACCGGTTCAGGTTGCGCGCCTTCGGCCCCAGCGGCGTGAACGTGCCGCCTCTCAGGTTGGTGACGTGGCAGGAGGCGCACTGGTTCTCGTTGGGGACGACGTACGCGAACTTCTCGCCGTGGCCTTGCGCATCCACCAGATCGAGGGTCTGGGTGTCGCCCGTGCGCTGCAGCTCGGCGTCGGTCTGGCCGGCGTTCCACACGTAGGGCAGCACCGTCCAGCCGTCGGCGCGGCGCACGAGCACGCGCGTCTCGACCAGGCGCACGCGCGAAAGATCCAGGCCCGCGGCCGGCGCACCCGGCTCGGCGTCGTAGGTCTTGAGGACGGCATCGGCGGCTCCGGCGCGCGGATAGTAGAAGGTCTTGGACAGGATGGTGCCGACGGGGAAGTCGAAGGCCTGGTCGGGCGAGTACTTCGCCGATACCCCGGCGGGCATCCACACCGTGCGCAGCTTGTGCGCGTAGTCGCTGAACAGCGGCGTGACGAGGTCGTAGGGCAGCACGCCGGCGTTGAGCGCCAGGCGGCCGCCGGACACCTGGAGCAGGTGCCAGTCCGACAGGTGCCCGGGACGGCCTTCGGCGATGAAGGCGACGGGCGCGGGGGTGCGCCCGCAGCCGGCCAGCAGCGCGAGCAGGCCGGCGGCAGCCGCGGTCAGGAGACGCAGTCGCATGAAACGCTCAGACGGATGCCGAGGACGCCGCGGAGGAAGGCGCCGCGGCACCGGCGGCCTTGAGCACGACGGGCGGCAGCGGCGCCAGCTTGCAGCGCAGGGAATCGCTGACCATGCGCGGGCTCTTGTACTTGTCGGGGCCGTCGGCGTCGAGAACGCCCGACGCGGTGGCGTCGACGCACAGCCGCTCCTCGGGCACGCCGGCGCGCCTGGGGTCCGTGTAGCCGTCCCACAGCACGTCGGGAAAGCGGCCCGTGAGGCCGAACATCGCGGTCTTGAGCACCTTCAGGTCCATGCCGTCGGGCGAGTCGCCGCCGCCCTTGAAGCGGTTGTCGTGCACGTGGATGCCGCGCGGATACGGGTCGTAGCCCGGCTGCGTGCCCTTGGTGCTGAAGTAGCCGGTGGAGAAGTAGCTCGAGATGATGACGTTGGCGGTGGCATTCTCGGTGACGTCGTTGTCGAAGATCTCGACCAGCGAGTTCGAATTGACGACGATGCCCGAGCCCGCCGGCACGCTGGCCACGGCCGTGCCCTTGGCGCCGAAGTTGCCGAGGTTGTTGGCGTCGACCTTGTTGTGGAACACGCGCGTGCTGTGCCCCGGCTGCGACAGGTTGGGCATGTTGAACACGAGGATGCCGCCGGTGTTGCCGGTGGCCACGTTGTCGTGCACGTCCGCGTCTATCGTGTTCTCGATCTCGATGCCGGCCACGTTCTGCTCGGCGCGGCAGTTGCGCACGATGACGTTGCGCGACTGCCCGACGTAGATGCCGGCGTCGGCCGCGCCGAACGACTGCGAGCCCTCGATCAGCACGTTGTTGGTCTTGACCGGGTACAGCCCGTAGGCGCCATTGGTGGTCTTGGGGCCGTCGGTCCAGCGCACGCGCACGTTGCGGATCGTGATGTTGTCGCCACTGTTGATCTTGAGCGCGTCGCCCTTGGTGTCCTCGAGGGTCAGGCCTTCGATCGTGAAGTCGCTCGCCTGCGCGAGCAGGCCCTCGGGGCCGGCCACCTGGTTGCGGAACGACAGGATCGTCTGCTCCATGCCGGCGCCGCGCACCGTCACGCCGTTCACGCGCAGCGACAGCCCGCGGTCGAGGTGCCAGCGCCCTGCGGGGATCTCGACGACGGAGCCGGGCTTGGCATCGAGCAGCTGGCCCTGCAGCTTCTTGGCGAACTCGACGTCGACCGGCAGGTCGCCGGCGCGCGCGTTCGGGTCGGCGGGTCGGGTGCAGCCTGCGAGCAGGCCTGCGAGCGCTGCCGCGAGGGCGGCGGCAAGAGCGGTCTGGCGGCGGGAAGAGCGGGTCGAAAGCATGACGATTCCTCGCGAGGCGCGACAGGACAAAAGATAGCAATCGCTACCATTGATGGTCTTGGTGATTTCCCTGTGCTGCGAAAGCGGAACCGGGAACACCATAGTCATGGCTACTGTATTGATCTTCCTCAAGCCACCTTCACGGTGGATACACTCCCCCCCGAGATCCCACCCATCGCATGCCGCGCAGACGACCCCAGGCTCCCGACGACGCGACTCCCGGCGCCGCCGCCGGCGTGGAACTCGATCGCAAGCGCGACCCCACGCAATCCCGTGCGCTGGAGACCTGCGAGCGCATCCTCGACGCCGCCGCGCACCTGCTGGGCGAGGTGGGCATCGAGCGCCTGTCGACCAACCTGATCTGCGAGCGGGCCGGCCTGTCGCCGCCCGCGCTCTACCGCTACTACCCGAACAAGTACGCGGTGCTGGCCGAACTGGGCGTGCGGCTGATGATGAGCCAGAACGCGCTGCTGGAGAGCTGGGCCACGCCGGCGACGATGAAGCTGCCCGCCGCGAAGTTCGAGGAGCGCATCTGCCGGCTGTTCCTCGACACGCTGGAGATGACGCGCCGGGCCATCGCCGGCGAATGGATCACCCGCGCGTTGCGCGCCGTCCCGTCGCTGGCGCCCGTGCGCCTGGAGTCGCACGCCCACGTCACCGGCCTGCTGGTGGCCGCGTTCGCGGTGGCGTACCCGGCCGTGCCGCCGGCGCGCGTCCGCCTGGTCTCGAGGCTGGCCGTGGAAGTGATGTACTCCGCGCTCGAGCTCATGTTCGACGACCCCGCGCTCGACGCCGGGGAAGTGGGTCGCGTCATGTCGCACATGGTCACGGCGCAGGTCAAGCAGCTGCGGCTCGAGGCGCGCTGACTGGCCCCGCGGCCGCGCGGTGGGTGGTGCCCGGGCCCGCCTCGAAGCCTCGCGCGTCCGCCCTACGTGCCACGGCGCCGCCTGGATGCAAGCCTCTGCACGCAAGGTGGGCAAGGCGCGCGATGCATCCGCGCCGCCGGCTCCGCGCGTATTCGGGATGGCCTGCCACACGGCGGCGCCCATCACGACAACTCCAGGAGCCAAGACATGCGATCCCTTCCCCTGCCCTCGTTGCCCGTCGCGCCGCTGGCGGCCGCGACCTTGCTGGCCCTGGCCGGCGCCACGCACGCTTCCAGCCATCGCGAGGCGCCGTTCATCTCCGGCGCGCCCAAGGTCGACGCGTCCGACTTCTACATGTTCAACAGCTACGAGGCGGGCCGCGCCGACTACGTGACGCTGATCGCCAACTACCAGCCCCTGCAGAGCGGCTATGACGGCCCGAACTACCACGCGATGGATCCGAACGCGCTCTACGAGATCCACGTCGACAACGACGGCGACGGCAAGGAAGACCTCACCTTCCAGTTCCGCTTCAAGGCGACGCTCGCCAACAACGGCGCCGGCCTGACGGTGCCGGTGGGCAACGTGCAGCAGGAGATCGCGCCGATGCAGAACGGCGTCGTCACGATGCCGGGCGACCCGCACCTGCAGGTCAACGAGTCCTACACGGTGACGCTCGTTCGCGGCGACCGCCGCACCGGCACCGCCGCTGCGCTCACCAATGCCAGCGGCGGCGCCAGCACCTTCGCCAAGCCGTTCGACAACATCGGCGAGAAGACGATTCCGAACTACGCGGCGTACGCGGCCGCGCACGTCTACAGCGTCGCCATCCCCGGCTGCAGCGGCACCGGCCGCGTCTTCGTGGGCCAGCGGCAGGATCCGTTCGCGGTCAACCTCGGCGTCGTGTTCGACATGGTCGACGCGCCGGTCGGCGCGCTGCTCGACCCCAGCGCGATCGGCGCGAGCGCCAGCACGCTCGACGAATTCAACGTGACCTCGATCGCGCTCGAGGTGCCCAAGACCTGCCTGGTGGCGGGCGGCGACCCGGTCATCGGCGCGTGGACCACCGCGAGCCTGCGCCAGGCGCGCGTGCTCGACCCGTCGCCCAAGGCCGGCTGGCAGACGAGCGACCGCGAGGGCGGCGCCTGGACGCAGGTCTCGCGCCTGGGCAACCCGCTCGTCAACGAGCTGGTCATCGGGCTCAAGGACAAGGACCACTTCAATGCCTCCAAGCCGAAGGATGACGCGCAGTTCCTGAGCTACGTGACCAATCCGTCGTACCCGAAGCTGCTCGAGAGCTACCTCGGCGCGCCGGGCATCGCGCCGACCAACCTGCCGCGCAACGACCTCGTGACCGTCTTCCTGACGGGCATCGCCGGGGTCAACAAGCCGGCGGCCGGCGCGCCCGCCGAGGAGATGCGCCTGAACACCGCCATCGCCGCCGTGCCGTTCGCGCAGCAGAACCGGCTGGGCATCGTCGGCAACATCCTGGCGGGCGGCAGCGACAACGCGGGCTACCCCAACGGCCGCCGGCCCAAGGACGACATCGTCGACATCACGCTGGTCGCCGCGATGGGCGGCCTGTGCGTGGCCAACGGCACGGGCGACGCGCTGGGCTTGGGAACCGAGTGCAACCCGTCGGCCGTCCCGCTGGGCACCGACGTGTTCAAGCTGAACGACAACGTGGACCAGGCGGCGCGGCCGCTGCTGCCGGCGTTCCCGTACCTGAACTCGCCGGTGCCGGGCACGGGCGCGACGGCCTCGGCCGCCGCCGCCCGCCGCGCCGCGTCGAAGTGAGCACGACCCGACTTCCCCTCCTCGCCGCGCTCGCCGCATCCGTCGCCGCCGGCAGCCTGCTGGCCGGCTGCGGTGGCGACAGCGCCCCGCCCGCGCCGCCGCCGCCCGCGGCGTCCGACGAGCTGCCCGCCAGTGCCGTCGCGTCCGACAGCGCGCTCGTGGCCTTCGCCAGCGCCCTGGCTCCGAGCGAGATGGCGGAGCCCCTCATGCTCGACCAGGTCTCGACGTTGCCCACGAGCGAGACCGACGAGCCCATCGCGCTGCCCTGACGATGGCCCGCACCGCCGCCCTGCTGCGCGGCCTGTCCCTGGCCACCCTCGTCGGGTGGTCGGCGGCGGGTTCGCCTTCGTCGCCTGCCGCCGGCACCGTCGACGCGGGGCTGGCGATTCCCGCGCGCGACGACGAGATCGTCGAGCAATTGCCGGCGCACGTCGGCGACGCCGGGCAACGCCGCGCCGCGCGCGCGGCCGAGCGTGCGCAGCGCGCGCAACTGCAGGCGCATCCCGACGAACTCGGTCTCGCGCTGCAGGCCGCCCGCGACGCGCTGGCGCGCGGCCGCCGGCACGGCGACCCGCGTGAGCTCGGCGCGGTCCAGGCCGTGCTCGCGCCCTGGTGGAAGCTCGCGCAGCCGCCGCCGGAGGTGCGCTTGATGCGGGCCACCGTCCACCAGAGCCAGCACGAGTTCCAGGCGGCGCTGGTCGACCTCGACGCCTTGCTGGCCCTGCCCGCGCTGACGCTGCCGGTGCGGGCGCAGGCCGAGCTCACGCGCGCCGGCGTCCAGCAGGTGCTGGGTCATCTCGCCGAAGCCGAGGCCGGCTGCCGACGCCTCGCGGGCGCGGCCTTCATCGCGCTGGGCGACGGCGCGCGCCGCAACGCGCTCGCCTGCCTGGCCGAACTCGCGAGCCTGCAGGGGCGCGACACCGCGGCCGCCGCCGCCCTCGCCCGGCTGGCGAACGCGCCGAGCGCGGACGCGCCCGGCGATGCGCCCGGCTGGCTGCAGCTGATGCGCGCCGAACTCGCGCAGCGGCGCGGCGATCCGGCCGCGGGGCCATTGTTCGTCGCGGCGCTGCAGTCCGAGCCGGACGTCTACACGCTGTGCGCGTATGCCGACTGGCTGCTCGACGCCGGTCGACCCCGCGAGGTGCTCGCGTTGCTGGCGGGCCACGAGGCGGCCGATCCGGTGCTGCTGCGCATCGCGCTGGCGGAGCGCGCCGCATACGGTGCCCGCGACGCACGCATGCTGCGCGACACGCGCCTGCTGGGCGAGCGCTTCGACGCGGCACTGCTGCGCGGCGACCGCAGCCACGGACGCGAGCAATCGCGCTACGAGCTCGACCTGCGCCGCGACCCGGCGGCGGCGCTGCGGCTCGCGCAGGCGAACTGGCGCGTCCAGCACGAGCCTGCCGACGCCGTGGCGCTGGTGCGCGCGGCCCATGCAGCCGGACGCGACGCGGCCGCCGACGATGTCTGGCGCTTCCTGCGCGAGACGGGCGGCCGCGATGCGCGGCTGGCCGCCGGCGGCGCCGCGGCCGCGGCCTTCCTGCCCGCTCCGACCGCAGCGCGGTGGGGCCTGTCGATGAACGGGAGCGCCTCATGATCCGACGCCTGCTCGCCGCGCTCGCGCTCATCGCGCTCGCCGGCCCCGCGGCCGCGCACAAGGCCAGCGACGCCTACGTGACGCTGCGCGTCGCCGGCGCCGAGATCTCCGCGCGCCTGGACATCGCGCTGCGCGACCTCGACCGCGATCTCGACCTCGACGCGAATGCCGACGATCGACTCAGCTGGCGCGAGGTCCGCACGCGCTGGAGCGACATCGCCGCGCTCGCCCGCGCCGGCCTCGTGCCGATCGCCGACGGCGCGGCGTGCACGCCCGCGACGCCCGGGAACACCGCCGGCGCCGAGGCCCCGCCCGTCCTGGCCACGCACAGCGACGGACGCTACGCCGTCGTGCGCCTGTCCTGGCGCTGCGCGGCGGCGGTGCAGCGGCTCGATGCAGACTACCGCCTGTTCGCACGCACCGATCCGACCCATCGCGGCATCGTCCGCTACGCGCGCAAGGACGGGCCGCTGCAGCTCGTCGTGCTCGGTCCCGGCGCCGGACCGGTTCGGCTGCACCTGCCGGGCTTGCCGGCCGTGGCCACGCCGGTCGTGCCCGACACGGCCACCGCCATGGCCGCCGCCACCCCACAGACGCTCGCTGCATCACCGGCCTTCGCGCCGGCGCAGGCAACGCACGCGACCCAAGCCGGTGCCAGCTCGGGACTGGCGGCGTTCGGCGGCTTCGTGCGCGAAGGCGTCCATCACATCCTGATCGGCTACGACCACATCCTGTTCCTGCTGTCGCTGCTGCTGCCATCGGTCTGGCAGCGCCGGTGCGAGGCGGATCACGCCACGGGCCGGATGCGCACGCGCTGGGCGCCGGCGACCGACGGACGACGCGCGTTCGCGGGCGTGCTCAAGGTCGTCACGGCGTTCACGCTCGCGCACTCGATCACGCTCGCGCTGTCGGTGTTCGACGTCGTGGATCCGCCGTCGCGCTGGATCGAGTCCACGATCGCCGGCAGCGTCGTGCTGGCCGCGCTGAACAACGTGTGGCCGCTGATCGCCGAGGCGCGCTGGAAGCTCACCTTCGCCTTCGGCCTGGTGCACGGCTTCGGCTTCGCGTCGGCGCTGAAGGACGCGGGCCTGGCGCAGGGCGACCTCGTCTCGCCCCTGCTGGGCTTCAACCTCGGCGTGGAGATCGGCCAGCTGTGCATCGTGGGGCTGGTGCTGCCGCTGGCCTGGTCCTCGCGCGCGACCCGCGCCTATCGCGGCGCGTTCGCCGGCGGCTCGATGGCGATCGCCGGCATCGCCGCGCTGTGGCTGGTGCAGCGCGCTTTCGACCTGTCGCTGATCGCCGGATAGCGGCCGATTCGTCGGCCTCCCCGCGGGCTCACGCCTTCGCGCTGCCCTTCAACGCCGTGGCGAGATCGCCGATGGCGGCCAGCACGCGCTCCACCGACTGCTGCGCCTTCACGTCCTTCAGCGCTCCGGCGTCATCGAATGCCTCGCCGGCGCGCGACAGCGCGAACTGCTGCGGCGCGACGATCATCGCGAAATTGCCCTGCAGGTACTGTCGCATGAGCGTCATCGCGCGCAGGCCGCCGAGCGCGCCGGGCGAGGACGACAGCAGCGCCACCGGCTTGTCGGCCGTGGCCACGAGCCCCGCGCCACCGTCGGCGGTGGCGGGGATGCGCGACATCCAGTCGAACGCGTTGAGCACCAGCGGGGTGGGAAAGCCGTTGTACTCGGGCGTGACGAGCAGCATCGCGTCGTGCGACTTCAGCGCGTCGCGCAGTTGCAGCGCCGCAGCCGGCACGCCCGCAGCGTGCTCGAGATCGCCGTCGTAGAGCGGCAGCGCGAGCGCGCGCAGGTCGAACTCGGTGACCTCGCAGCCGTCGCGGCGCGCGGCCGTCGCAGCCACGCGCGCCAGGCGGCGGCTGTAGGCCCCGGCGCGTTCGCTGCCGGCGATGATCAGGAGACGGATGGGCTTCATGCAAGGGCTCCAGGCCGGTGCCGCGGCCGCCGGCGCGGCGGACGTCGCGTGCGGGCGTCACGCGCGAGCATAGGGCACGCGCACGATCGCGCTCAGGCGGTCAGCGTCTCGGCCGTCGCGAGCGCCTCGTCGAGGCGGGACGCGATCGCCGGCAGCAGCACGGCCGCCCATGCGGCCAGCTCGGCCGGCTCATAGAACGCGAACTCGGGCTGGATATCGCCGCGCACGCGCCGCAACTCGTGGCGCGCGTCCTGCAGCGCCCTGCTCTCGTGCATCCGCCGCTGCATCGGGTCGGCGAACACGAGGCGCTTGACGGTGTCGCGCGTGGCGGCGTTGAGGGCCAGCAGCGGCGCGAATTCGTCGTCGGGCAAGACGCCGAAGAAGTCGACGGTCTCGCGCGGGTCGACGGCGTCGGGTTCGGCCCGGGCGCTCAGGGCGACGGCGACGCAGAAGCTGCCGCCAGCCCAGGCGGACCACCCCCACCTGCTCGGATGGAATGAGACATGCACCCAGCGCGCGGCACGCGGGCGCCGCCAGCGCGAGACCGCGCCCTTCACGCGCTCGAAGCCCAGGCGCTTCATCTCGGCCTTGACCAGCGCGTCCCAGTCGCGATGGAAGCGCGCAGCAGGATAGCTCTCCTCGCGCGGCGCCAGGCCATCGGCGCGCGGCGGTGCGGGCTGCGCGAGCTGCTCGCGCAGCGACTGGGCCGACGCCGCCAGCTTCGTGACGGCCTTGCGATCCTCGGCGTCGGCCGCGGGCAGCAGCGCCAGCGTCTTCTCGATGCGTTCGACGATGCTCGCCGCCGTCCCGCGCTGCTCGAACCGATGCGTGGCCACCCAGGCCAGCACATGGCGCATCGGCAGGTCGGGCTCCGAGACGAAGTCGCCGGCCCAGTGCAGCAACGCGCGCTGCAACGTGCGCAGGCCGGTGATCGCCAAGGCGTCGTCCAGCGCGGGCTTGCGCCGCAGTGCCGCGAGGGTGACGATGGCCGACGCCCAGGACACGTACTCCCAGGCCTTGCACGCCAGCCCCGGCAGCTTCGACCCGGCGGGATACGCGCGCTGCAGCAGCAGCCTGTCCAGGCGCGTGCTGCGCAACTGCTCGAAGCGCAGGTGCGCGGAGAACACCTGCAGCGTCACGCGTCCGAGTTCGCCGTCCGGCACGGCGGCGACGGCCGCCTTCGCGAGCGCGTCCCAGGCCTGGGTGTCGCCCACGTGCGACCAGAACGGGCCGTTGGAGCGCCAGTCCTCGGCGCGCGCGTCGCCGAGCATGCCGGCGAGCGTCTCGACGACGCACGCCTGGCAGCCGATCTCGCGCGCCACGTCCACGGTGTCGGCGAGCAGCCGCCGCCAGTCCTCGAAACCGGGTGTCTCCGTGCCCATCGTCGCGTCCGTTGCAGGGGAGCGGCGATTGTGCGCCGGAGCTAGTTCGATTCCTTGATCAGCCGCCCGTCGGCCTGCTGGATCGGCCGCGCATTCATCGGGTACAGCCGCGAGAAGATCGCCACCTGCTCCGGCGAGATCGGCACCGGCTGCTTCATCACCATCCACAGCACGCCCTCGCTGCACGGTGGCGTGGTGAGCGAGCCCATGTAGGTGTAGTAGCGCCTGTCCTCGGGCAGCAGCTGCGCGAGGTCGATGCGGGTGCCGGCGCGCACCTCGTCGCCCTTCTCGAGCGGCAGGTTGTTCCACACGGCCTGCACGATGGCCTGCGCGCTGCCGCGATCGAGCAGCACGGCCACGACCGCGAGGCGGCCCTCGGAATCCTTGTGCACCAGGTGGGCCACCATGTCGTACTGGCGGCCGTTGACGCGTTCCTCGGAGGGTCGGTGGAAATGGAACTGCACAAGCTCGTAGCGCCGGCCGGTGATCGTGATCGCGTTGCCCGGCTCGACGTTGACCTGCACGGTGTGGCCGTTGTCGATCACCGAGAACGCACTGGGCCGGTAGTCGAACCGGATCGGCTCCAGGTCGACGGCGATGCCGCCGCGGATGTCGATCGGGCTCTGGCGCTGGCCGTTCGCGCATTGGCTGTACTCGGGGCGCAGTTGCCCCCAGGCCTGGGGACCGGCGCTGCCTTCGTAGTCCCAGTGCGTGGGCAGCAGCGACTGGCCGGCGTTGGCGGCGATGTCCATGTTGGCGTCGCCGGCGGCCGTCGAAGCGGCTGCGTGCCTGTGGCGCGCATGGGCCACGGCCGCCGCGCTGGGGCGCACCGACGTGACCACGTTCTCGCCGGATTCACCGCGGTTGGACACCTGCATCGCGAAGCGCCCGTTGGGCGAGGGGGTGGCCCCGAGGCGCGCGGCGAGCTTCTCGCGCAGTTCGTCCATCGGGCTGCCGCTGGCGGCGGACTTCGCGGGGTCGGCCTTGGCGGACTTCGCGCCGGCGGGCGCATGCTCGTCCGCCTTGTGCTCGGGCTCGTCCTTGTTCGTCGACGGGTGCGACGTGGCGCTGCGCCACTCGGCGCTGCTGGCCGCGGCGGGGCGCCGCTCGATGGGCGTCGCCCCGACCGCGGTGGCCTCCGGCGCGCCCGTCTCGTTGCGCTTGACGTTCATCCGGAAGCCCGGCGAGGTCGGGCCCAGCTGGGCCACGACGACAGCCGATCCCGGCTCCGCGGCGGCGGGCAACGCGGCGGCCAGACACGAGGCGGCGATGAGGGTGAGCAGGAATCGGGACGGCATGGGGGCTCCGCACGGACGGTGTGCCCTCCACAGATCGGCCGGATCGGCCGCGACTTGAGCGCCGTTACCTTTGAGGCTGCCTATCCGGCCGGCAGCACCGTCTTGCGCACGAAGATCCACGACACGATGCCGATGCACGACATCAGCAGCGAGGCGAGCGCCAGCAGCACCGTGGAATGCATCACGAGCGGCGAGATCACGCCGGCCACGAAGGCGTTGGCCACGCTGCCGATGCAGGCCTGCAGCGACGACGCCATGCCGCGCCGCAGCGGCGCCTGGTCCAGCACCAGCAGCGTCACCACCGGCACCATCAGCGCCCAGCCGAACGAGAACACGCCGATCGGCGGAATCGCCCACCAGGCGTGCGCGGTGAACAGCGAGTTCAGCGCCAGGTTGAGCACGGCGACCGAGAACATGATCGTGAACCCGATGCGGATCTGGCGCGCCGGCTTCATCTTGCCGGCCAGCTTGCCCGACAGGAAGGCACCGCCCATGATCCCGCCGATGGTGAACAGGAACAGGAAGAAGAAGTGGGTGGGATCCAGGTGCAGCAGGTCGCCCAGGAACACCGGCGCCGACAGGATGTACAGGAACATGCCGTTGAACGGCACGCCCGAGGCCAGCGCCAGCGCGAGAAAGCGCGGACTCGTGAACATCTCCCAGTAGCCCCTGAGCAGGTGCGCCGGGTGGAACGGCTGCACCTGCGTGTGGTGCAGCGTCTCGGGCAACAGGCGCCAGCTGAGCGTCCACAGCGTCACGCCCACGCCGGTCAGGAAGATGAAGATCGAGTGCCAGCCGTAGTGCACCAGCAGCAGGCCGCCGACGATCGGCGCGACCGCCGGCGCGATGCCGAAGTAGATGGTGACCTGCGACATCACGCGTTGCGCCTCGTCGGGCGGGAACATGTCGCGGATGATCGCGCGGCCCACCACCATGCTCGCGCCCGAGCTCATGCCTTGCGCGAGCCGGAAGAACACCAGGTGCCCGATGGATTGCGACAGCGCGCAGCCGAGCGACGACAGCGTGAACACGGCGATGCCCCACAGCACGACCGGCCGCCGGCCGAAGCTGTCCGCCAGCGCGCCGTGGAACAGGTTCATCACCGCGAAGCCGAACAGGTAGGCCGACAGCGTCTGCTGCATCTGCACCGGCGTGGCGTCGAGCGCGCGCGCGATGCCGGCGAAGGCCGGGATGTAGGTGTCGATCGAGAACGCGCCCAGCATGCCCAGGCATGCGAGGAGCGCCGCCAGCGCCGACCGGGGTCGGTGCCAGAGGGTTGCGGCGTCAGGATTCATGAGGCAAGGCGGCTCGTTGGCGGCCCGCCGTCCAGGCGTGCCGCGCGTGATTGTGTGAAGCGGGCCGATAGGCCGGATTCTGTGCGTCGCGCGCTCCCTCGCGGGCGCGCGCGCCGTGACCGCCATTCGTCTGGGCCGGCTGTCGCCAGCACGGCTCGATGCCATCTACCCGCGGACTCCCCGGGCCAGGTCGACGTCCGCCTACTTGATGTTGCTGCACGCAGAGATTGCCCGTTTCACCCGAACTCAATCGGCTCGTCTCTGTTGCTCTGATCCTCGCCTTCGTGCCTTGCGGCACTCGGCGGACAGCCGTTAGCTGCTGCGTTGCCCTGTGCAGTCCGGACCTTCCTCCAGCACGGCCTTTCGGCGGTTGTGCCAGCGGCGGTCTGGCTCGCTTCACAAGGGGATTGTCCCATGGCGTCGCCAGCCGGGTGGGAGTGGGGAGAACTGTATCCGGCCGAAACGGGGGATGGCGACGCCGGACCGCCGCGGCAGCGGAGACGGACCCGAGCCAGCCGCGCAAGACGCGCCGCGACCAGGCAGGCCACACGCCGGATCCTTGAAATCATTGGAGACCAGCCTTGCCGGGCTGCATGCTGCAATCGAGCCGACACCGCCCGGCCCGGCTCGGCTCGGACAGGGCATCGGCCTCCATCGAGGACACCAGGAAACGGGCGTCCCGCGACCAGCACGAGATGAACAAGCCACCCATCGCATCCCACCCGGCCGGCAGCGTCCTGCTGTCGCTCTTCCTGGCCGCCTGCGGCGGCGGCTCGGACGGAACCACCGTCTCGAGTTCCGTGCCGGCCCCCACGCCGACTTCGTCGCCCACGCCAGCGCCAGGGCCGGCACCCGCACCGGCACCCGCGCCCGCGCCTGCACCGTCACCGTCACCTTCGCCGCCGCCCTCGCCCGGCACGTGGTGGAGGCCCTCGGTCTCCACCACGTGGCAATGGCAGCTCACCGGCACGCTGGACACCTCGGTTCGCGCCACCGTGTACGACGTCGACCTGGTCGACACCAGCGCCGCGACGATCACGGCACTCAAGGCCGCGGGGCACAAGGTGGTCTGCTACTTCTCGGCCGGCAGCGCCGAGAACTGGCGCCCCGACTACGCGCAGTTCGCGGCCGGCGACATGGGCAACGCGCTCGACGGCTGGGCAGGCGAGCGATGGCTCGACATCCGCTCGGCCAACGTGTGCGCGATCATGGTCGCCCGCCTCGAGCTGGCGCGATCCAAGGGATGCGACGGCGTCGAGCCCGACAACGTCGACGGCTATGCCAACTCGACCGGTTTTCCGCTGACCGCGAATGACCAGCTCGACTACGACCGCTACCTGGCGACCAGCGCGCACGCGCAGGGCCTGGCCGTCGCCCTGAAGAACGACGTCGGCCAGCTCTCGGCCCTGCAGCCTTCCTTCGATTTCGCCATCAACGAGCAGTGCCACGAGTACTCGGAGTGCGAGGGCTACGCGGTCTTCACGGCGCAGGACAAGCCGGTCTTCAACGCCGAGTACAAGAGCAGCTACGTGAACGACACGAACGGCGCGCGCGACGCGCTGTGCGTCGCCGCGAAGGCGGCCGACCTGCGCACGCTGGTCCTGCCGCTGGCGCTCGACGGATCGTTCCGCTACAGCTGCGACTGATCGCGCCTGGCCGCGGGCTTCGGCGCTCGCAGGTAGTGGATGTCGAACTCGCCCTCCTCGACACGCTCGAAGCCATGCTGCACGTAGAAGCGATTGGCGTCGCTGCCGCGCAGCGCGCCCACGCGCACGGGCAGGCGTGACGCGTCCGCGCACGCGAGGACGTCGGCCAGCACCGCGGCGCCGACGCCGCGGCCCTGGGCCCGCGGCAGCAGGTACAGGTGATCCAGCAGCAGGCCGTCGTCCTGCGGGCGCACGATGACGAAGCCGACGCGCTCGCCGTCGGCCAGCACGTGGCGCGTCAGCGCGGGATCGAAGCCGGACAGGATGCGGTCGCGGGCGCGTTGCGGGTCGAAGCGGCCCAGCCGCTCCAGGCTCTCGCGCATCGCGGCGACGCGGATCGCGACCAGCGCCTCGGCGTCGGCGGCGACGGCCGGCTCGAAGGTGACGAGCGGGCGGCTCAGACCTGCTTCCAGCCCAGCGTCTCGCCCGCGCGCAGGGGCTTGAGCTCCGCGGCCCCGCCGAACGGCACGCTGGCGGGCAGCGCCCAAGACTCGCGCCTGAGCGTGACGGTGCCGGCATTGCGCGGCAGGCCGTAGAAGTCGGGGCCATGGTGGCTGGCGAAGCCCTCGAGCTTGTCGAGCGCGCCCGCGCCGTCGAAGGCCTCGGCATAGAGCTCGAGCGCCGACAACGCCGTGAAGCAGCCGGCGCCGCACACCGACGCCTCCTTCATCACAGACGCGTGCGGCGCGCTGTCTGTGCCGAGGAAGAACTTCGCACTGCCGGACGTGGCCGCGGCCACCAGCGCCTGGCGGTGCACCTCGCGCTTGAGCACCGGCAGGCAGTAGTAGTGCGGGCGCAGGCCGCCCAGGAAGATGGCGTTGCGGTTGTACAGCAGGTGGTGCGCGGTGATGGTGGCGGCGGTGAAGTCGTTCGACTCGGCCACGTATTGCGCGGCCTCCTTCGTCGTGATGTGCTCGAACACCACCTTCAGCTCGGGCAGGTCGCGCCGCAGCGGCTCGAACACCTGGTCGATGAAGACGGCCTCGCGGTCGAACAGGTCGATGTCGGGACTCGTGACCTCGCCGTGCACCAGCAGCTTGATGTCCTCGCGCTGCATCGCCTCGAGCGTCCTGTAGGTCTTGCGCAGGTCCGTGACGCCGGCATCGGAATTCGTCGTCGCGCCGGCCGGGTAGAGCTTCACCGCCACGATGCCGGCGTCCTTCGCGCGCCTGATCTCGTCGGGCGGCAGGTTGTCGGTCAGGTACAGCGTCATCAGCGGCTCGAACGTGCTGCCCTCGGGCAGCGCGGCCAGGATGCGCTCGCGGTAGGCTACGGCCTGCGCGGTCGTCGTGATCGGCGGACGCAGGTTGGGCATGATGATCGCGCGGCCGAACTGGCGCGCGGTGTACGGCAGCACGGCCGCCATCGCGGCACCGTCGCGGATGTGCAGGTGCCAGTCGTCGGGCGTCTGGATCGAGAGATCGTTGGGCGGGGTCATGGGGCGATTTTCGCACTTGGGATGCGGCACGGCGTGCCAGCCCGCCGCCCGGCGGGGGTGGATCCTGCGACTTCGCGCAGGATGACGGCCTTGCGGACGGATAGCGGCCCATCGGCGCGGGGCGGCTTTCCAGCGAGCTGTCATTCTGCGCGGAGCGAAGCGGAGTCGCAGAATCCACCCCTGCCATGGCCTCATGACCAAGTGTGCATACGTCTACATCCTCGCGAGCCAGCGGCTCGGCACCCTCTACACCGGTGTGACCAGCGATCTTGCAAGGCGCATGCATCAACATCGGCAACACGAACATTCGGGATTCACCAGCAGGCATGACGTCACCCGGCTGGTCTGGTTCCTGCAAGGCGAAGACATCGCCGCCGCCATCGCGCTCGAGAAGAAGATCAAGAACCGCAGCAGGCGATGGAAGATCGATCTGACCAAGAAATCCGACTTGGAAGGATCTTGCGACAGACTGGACAGATGCCGACTGAACGGCGGGCAACTTCCCACCAGGCGCCACGCGGCGCGTGGATCCTGCGACTGCGCGCAGGATGACGACGTGGTGGGCAAAATCGCTGTTTCGCTTCCCCCGAGGTCACCAGATTGAGCCCCCCCACCTTCCGCCTCGCCGACCCCATCGCCGACCGCGCCGTCCTGCTCGACATCAACACCGAGTACGTCGGCTGGGTGTTCGCGCAGATCGAGGCGATGTCGGGGATGACGGCGCGCGAGATCCTGGGGGCCGAGGTGGCCGAGTACGTGCCGACCGTCATCGACAAGGTCTGCGGCGACCCGCCGCCGCTCGGCGCGTTCTATCTCGTCGAGCACGGCGGCGGTGTCGTTGCGATGGGCGGGCTGCGCCGCAGCGGGGACGGCATCGCCGAGCTCAAGCGCGTCTATGTGCGACCGGCGGGCCGCGGCCATCGCCTGGGCGAGGCGCTCACGCGCCGGCTGCTGGACGACGCGCGCGCCTTCGGCTATCGCACGCTGCGGCTGGACACGCTGCCTTTCATGCGCGCCGCCCAGGCCGTCTACGAGTCGCTCGGGTTCACGGACTGCGCGCCGTATCCGGTGGAGATGCCCGCGGCGTTCCGGGCGCACATCCGCTACATGGCCTTGACGCTCTGAAACGACGAGGGCCGCGACGCGGCCCTCTTCTGCTCAATGCTGCAGGATCTTCGAGAGGAAGTCCTTGGCGCGCGGCGAGCGCTCGTCCGGCTTGCCGAAGAAGTCGGCGCTGCTGCAGTCCTCGACGATCTTGCCGGCGTCCATGAAGATCACCTTGTTGCTGACGCGCTTGGCGAAGCCCATCTCGTGCGTCACGCACATCATGGTCATGCCTTCGTGCGCGAGCTGCACCATGACGTCCAGCACTTCGCCCACCATCTCGGGATCGAGCGCCGAGGTGGGCTCGTCGAACAGCATCACGATCGGGTCCATCGACAGCGCCCGCGCGATGGCCACGCGCTGCTGCTGGCCGCCGGAGAGCTGGCCGGGGAACTTGTCCTTGTGCGCGGACAGGCCCACGCGGTCCAGCATCTTCATGCCGCGCTTGAGCGACTCGTCCTTCGTGCGGCCCAGCACCTTGACCTGCGCCAGCGTCAGGTTCTCGGTGATCGACAGGTGCGGGAACAGCTCGAAATGCTGGAACACCATCCCCACGCGCGAGCGCAGCTTGGGCAGGTTGGTCTTCGGGTCGCTGATGGAGGTGCCGTCGACGACGATGTCGCCCTGCTGGATCGGCTCCAGCGCGTTGACCGTCTTGATCAGCGTGGACTTGCCCGAGCCCGACGGCCCGCACACCACGACGACGTCCCCCTTGTTGATCGTCGTCGTGCAATCGGTCAGCACCTGGAAGCTGCCGTACCACTTGGAGATGTTCTTGATGTCGATCATGGGAAGACTCTCAACGGATGATCTGGATCCTGGCCTGCAGGCGACGCACCAGCATCGACAGGCTGAAGGAGATGACGAAGTAGCAGGCGGCGGCCGGCAGCAGCACCTCGTCGGGGCGGTTGTAGATCTGGCCGGCGGTCAGGAAGCCCTTGAGGAAATCGTAGGCGCCGATCGCGTAGACGAGCGACGTGTCCTGGAACAGCACGATGGTCTGCGTCAGCAGCACGGGCAACATGTTGCGGAACGCCTGCGGCAGCACGACCAGGCGCATGCACTGCGAATACGTCATGCCCACCGCATAGCCCGCATAGACCTGCCCGCGCGGCACCGACTGGATGCCGGCACGCATGATCTCCGAGTAGTACGCCGCCTCGAAGATGGTGAACGTGATCACCGCCGAGAACTCCGGCCGGTGCGCGAGTCCGTAGCCCCCGGCGATGAACGCGTAGAAGCCCGCCGGGATCAGCAGGTAGAACCACAGGATCACCATCAGCAGCGGTATCGACCGCAAGGTGTCCACGTAGACCGCCGCGATGCGCTGCAGCCAGGGCCTGGACGACAGCCGCATCAGCGCGACCAGCGTGCCCAGCACGACGCCGCAGACCATCGTGACGACGGTCAGCTGCAGCGAGTAGTACAGGCCCGGCAGCAGGTTGGCCTTGACGACGTCGGCCGTCAGGAACGAGAGGTCGAGATTGAGGGCCATCACTTGCCTCCCAGCGCGCCGTGCAGGCGGGTGCGCTTCTCGACGACGGCGGCCGCGCGGTTGATCGCGAACGCCGAGATGAAGTACAGGATCGTGACGCCGAGGTACATCGTGCTGTGGAACGACGTTTCCTCACCGGCCTGGGTGGCGAAGTAGATCATCTCGGTGACGCCGATCGCGTAGGCGACCGACGAGTTCTTGATGATGTTCATCGACTCAGACGTCAGCGTCGGAAGCACGACACGCAGCGCCACGGGCAGCAGCACGAAGCGATAGGTCTGGGTCAGGGTCATGCCCATCGCGAGGCCGGCGTAGCGCTGGCCCTTCGGGATGGTGGCGATGCCGGCCTTGACCTGCTGGCCGATGCGCGCCGAGGTGAACAGGCCCAGCCCGATGCACGCCAGCACGACCGGCGAGACGGATTTCAGCGGCGTCACGACCTCCGGGACGATGTGGTACCAGATCAGCAGCTGGATCAGGATCGGGATGTTGCGGAAGAACTCGGTCCACGCCTCGCCGAACAGCACCGCGGCCTTGTTGGGCAGCGTGCGCATCACGCCGATCACCAGGCCCAGGATCAGCGCGATCACCAGCGCGACCAGTGCCACCACCAGCGTCCAGCCCCAGGAATGGAGCAGCCACTGCAGGTAGGTCAGGTCGCCCTTGCCCGCGAAACAGCCCGAATAAACGGTCTCGTCGACTGTGCTCTTGCACATCAACGTCGCACTCTCCCGCATCTGCTCCCAGGCGCTCACCCTGTTCTCCTCGTTGCCGGCCGGCACGCGGGCCGGTCGCACTCACTTGCGCGCAGCGCGCCCGGGGGCGCGCCGCTTCCATCATGCAACGTGCGGACCCGTCGCCGGGCCCGCACGCGATCATGCTCTCTAAATCGGCCGCCGCGCGCACGTCACGCGCGCGCGGTGGCCCGCGGCATCACTTCTTCGTCGACGCCGCCAGCTGCTCGGTGGTCATGTTGTTCGGATGCGCCCACGCGTACTTGGTCGCCTCCGAAGCCGGCAGGTTGACCGTGGTGTTGGTCGGGGGGATCGGCTTCATGAACCACTTGTCGTAGATCTTGGCGATCTCGCCCGACTTCATCAGGCCGTCCAGCGTCTTGTTGACGGCGGCCAGGAAGGCCGGGTCGTCCTTGCGCACCATGATGGCGATCGGCTCGACCGACAGCACCTCGCCGACGATGTGGAAGTCGGCCGGGTTCTTGGCCTTGGAGGCCAGGCCGGCGACGATCTGGCCGTCCATCACGAAGGCGTCGGCGCGGCCGGACTCGAGCAGCTGGAAGCTGTCGGCGTGGTCCTTGCCGAACACCTCCTTGAAGTCGACGCCGGTGGCGCGTTCATGCTTGCGCAGCAGCTGCACGGAGGTGGTGCCGGTGGTGGTGGCCACCGTCTTGCCGTTCAGGTCGGCGATGCCCTTGATGCCGTTGTTCACCTTGGTCAGGATGCGCACTTCCTCGACGTAGGCGGTGTGCGCGAAGGCGACGTCCTTGGCACGGGCGTCGTTGTTGGTGGTGGAGCCGCACTCGATGTCGACCGTGCCGTTCTGCACCAGCGGGATGCGGTTGGCGGAGGTCACTTCCTGGTACTTGACTTCGACCTTCTTGCCCAGCTGCTTGGCGATGTCGTCGATCGCGCGCTGGCACAGCTCCACGTGGTAGCCCACGTACTTGCCTTCGCCCAGCGTGTACGACAGCGCGCCCGAGGAACCGCGCACGCCCATGACCACGGTGCCCGTGTCCTTGATCTTCTTGAGGGTGTCGGTCTGCGCGTGCGCCGCAGCGGCGACGGCCAGCAAGGTGGCGACCAAAAGGGACTTCTTCATGTGAGCTCCTGGTTCTGGGAGAAGGAATGAGGGGATTGCGGGAAAAGCTGGGCGGCCTGACGGCAGCCTGAACCAAGTCTAGGAGCTATCCAGCCCCCAGGCCGTTCGTGAAACCACGTAGCGGCCGACACCGGCCGGCGGCCCGACAGCCGTTCAGTTGGCCACGATGTCGGACGGATACCTCCACGAGTCGCGCAGCAGGTAGTTCATGGGCAGGTTCAGCGAGGCGTTGCGCGGCGGGATGGGCGAGAGGAACCAGCGGTCGTAGATCTTCTCGGCCTCGCCGGAGCGGATGAGGCGGCGCATCTCGTCGTCGACCACCTTCTTGAACGCGGCGTCGTCCTTGCTCAGCATGATGGCCAGCGGCTCGATCGTGATGAACTTGCCGACCACCTTGAACTGCGCCGGGTTCGGCGACTCGGCGATCAGGCCGTACAGCTGCACGTCGTCCATGGCGAAGCCGTCGGCGGTCTTGTCGGCGAGCATCTTCATCGCCTCCGCGTTGTCCTTCACGGCGCGGACGTCGATGCCCAGCAGGCGATCCTTGTTGGCCTGGTCGATCGACTTCAAGGGCGTGGCGCCGACGGTCGAGACGAGCACGTGATGCTCGAACTGCGGCAGCTCGGCGATGTTGCTGTCGGCGCGCACCGCGAAACGGGCGCCGGTGATGTAGTGCGGGATCGTGAACGCCACCTTCTGGCGACGCTCGGCGTTGTTCGTGGTCGTGCCGCACTCGAGGTCGGCCTTGCCCGTGACGATCGTGTCGATGCGGGTGGCCGTCGTGACCGGCACGTAGGCGATGTCCAGCTTGGCCAGGCCCAGGTGCTTGCGCACGGCCTCGGCGACGTCCTTGCACAGGTCCATCGCATAGCCCACCGGCTTCTTGTTGGCGTCGTAATACGAGAACGGCACCGACGACTCGCGGTGGGCAAGGACGATCCTGCCGCTGCTGCGGATGCGATCGAGGACGGGATGCGGTTCGGCATCGGCCGGCGCGGCCGCGGACGGCGGAGCATCCTTGGGCTTGGCGTGCGCCGCCGGGGCGAGGCACACGAGGGCAGCGAGCGTGACTCCCAGGAGGCGGCGGGCCTGGTGGGCGCGCGCCTGGCCGGGGGCGCGGGTAGCGCTAGGACACGGGAAAACTTGCATGGTCGCGGACTGTATGCGGCGCCGTCGAGCGGCGCCAATGCCTTTTGAAGGCGGCATCATGCATCATTTGCATCACCTCATAAGGGTTAGTACCAGAAATACCGCCTGGTGGCCAACTATTGCCAGCATGCGACGGCCGCCCCGCCGCCGCAAGCATTTCAACCCTGGCGCAGGAAGTCCCACAGCGCCTGCGCGCCCGGCTTCGGGTGCCGCGCCAGCTCGGGGCGTTCGCGGTAGATGCGCACCTCCATCGTGACCTCCCACGAGTGGCCGGTGTCGTCGTGCAGCGGCGCGGCCGACACCAGCCGCCGAGCACGCAGCTCCTTCTTGACCGAGCTGGAGGGCAGGAATGCCACGCCGTGGCCCTCGAGCGCCATCGCCTTCAGGCCCTCGGCCATGTCCGTCTCGTAGACGGTGTCCAGGTGCGACAGCACGGGCGTCGACTTCAGTATCTGGTCGACGAGGCGAGCCATGTAGGCGCCCGAGGCGTAGCCCAGGAAGGGGATGCGGGCGCCGCTGGCGGCCGCCAGCCGGAACAGGGGCTGCCCGTCGGCGCCGCCCTTGGCATAGGGCGCCAGCGTCTCGGCGCCCAGGCTCAGCATCTCGTAGCGGTCGGGGCTGAGCTGCAGCGGCTGGGACGCGTGGTGGTAGGCCACGAGCAGGTCGCAGCTGCCCTCGGTCATGCGCATGACCGCGTCGTGCACGTTGAGCGCGATCAGGCGGCTCTTGAGCTCGCCGAAGCGCTTGCGCAGGTCCATCACCCAGGCCGGGAAGAACGTGAACGCCAGCGTGTGCGGCACCGCGAATTCGATCATGTCGACGCCGCCGGCCTGCAGCCCGCGCATCATGTTGCGCGTGGCCTGCAGGCTGCCCAGCACTTCCAGCGCCTGGCCGTGGAAGGTCTCGCCGGCGGGGGTCAGCCGCGTGGGATAGGACGAGCGATCGACGAGGTCGAGCCCGGCCCAGGCCTCGAGCGCCTGGATGCGGCGCGAGAACGCCGGCTGCGTGACGTGACGCAGCTGCGCGGAGCGCGAGAAGCTGCGCGTCTCGGCCAGGCTGACGAAATCTTCAAGCCACTTGGTTTCCACGAGTCAATATTATCCGGTGTCAGGTCTTGCCTTTTGCGCGCCCGTTCCTTGCCAAGCGCGAGAACCGCTCCGCGCAATAGGCAAGACCTGACACCTGCCTTCCTTCTTGCGCGTCGGTTACCGGACGAGCGCGAGGGACTCAGCGCGCAAAAGGCAAGACCTGACACCGGCACGCTAGTGCGCGAACGCCGAGTCGCCCAGCGTCGGCGACTCCGGCGCGTCGGTCGCCGCCGCCGTGTCGCCGTGCGTCTGCTGCAGCCGCCACATGTGCGCGTAGCGCCCGTCCATGGCCAGCAATTCGGCGTGGGTGCCGCGCTCGACGATGCGGCCCTCGGCCATCACCAGGATCTGCGCGGCATTGACCACCGTCGACAGCCGGTGTGCGATGACCAGCGTCGTGCGTCCCTGCGCGGCCTGCGCGAGCTCGGCCTGGATCGCCCGCTCGTTGGCGGAGTCCAGCGCCGACGTCGCCTCGTCGAAGATCATCAGCGGCGGGTTCTTCAGCAGCGTGCGCGCGATCGCCACGCGCTGCTTCTCGCCACCCGACAGCTTCAGGCCGCGCTCGCCCACCATCGTCTCGTAGCCCTTGGGCGTGGCGGCGATGAAATCGTGGATGTGCGCGGCACGCGCGGCGCCCTCGACCTCGGCCTGCGACGCTCCCGGCCGTCCGTAGGCGATGTTGTAGGCGACGGTGTCGTTGAACAGCACGGTGTCCTGCGGCACGATGCCGATCGCCTTGCGCAGGCTGTGCTGCGTCAGCTGGCGCAGGTCCTGGCCGTCGACCCGGATCGCGCCGCCGGTGACGTCGTAGAACCGGTACAGCAGGCGCGCCAGCGTGCTCTTGCCCGCGCCGCTGGGGCCGACGACGGCCACCGTCTTGCCGGCGGGGATCTCGAAGCTGACGTCGTGCAGGATCGGCCGCGCCGGGTCGTAGGCGAAGCTGACCTGCTCGAAGCGCACGGCACCCCCCTCGATGCGCAGCGGCTGCGCGTCGGGGGCGTCGGCGATCTCGCGTTCCTTCTCCAGCAGCGCGAACATGCGCTCCAGGTCGGTCAGGCCCTGCTTGACCTCGCGGTACAGCACGCCCAGGAAGTTCAGCGGCACGTACAGCTGGATCAGCAGCGCGTTGACCATCACGAAGTCGCCGAGGGTCATCGCGTGCGCGATCACGCCGCCCGTGGCGCGCCACAGCAGCGCGACGAGACTGCCCGCGATGATCAGCTGCTGGCCGGTGTTGAGCATCGACAGCGTGGCCTGCGACTTCATCTGCGCGGCGCGGAAGGCTTCCAGCCCCGTCTCGTAGCGCGCGGACTCGAACTGCTCGTTGTTGAAGTACTTGACCGTCTCGAAGTTGATCAGCGCGTCGATCGCCTTGGTGTTCGCCTTCGAGTCGAGCTCGTTGACGGCCTTGCGGTACTTGGTGCGCCACTCGGTGATCGAGATCGTGAACGTGCCGTAGACCAGCAGCGCGGCCAGCGTGATCCACACGTAGCCCATGTCGAAGCGGTGGCCCAGCAGCACCAGCACGAACGAGAGTTCGACCAGCGTCGGGATGATCGTGTACAGCGAGTACGACACCAGCGTCTGCAGCGCGCGCGTGCCGCGCTCGATGTCGCGCGTCAGGCCGCCCGTCTGGCGCTCGAGGTGAAAGCGCAGCGACAGGGCGTTCAGGTGCTCGAAGGTCTCGAGCGCGACGCGCTTGGCCGCGCCGAAGGTCGCGCGCGCGAAGACGATCTCGCGCAGCTCGGTGAACAACGTCATGGCCAGCCGCAGGCCGGCGTAGCCCAGCAGCAGTCCCAGCGGCACCACCAGCAGCGCGCGCGGGTCGGTCACGGAGATGTTGAGCGCGTCGACCAGCTTCTTGAGCAGGATCGGCACGCTGACGCTGGCCACCTTGGCGCCGACCAGGAACGCCAGCGCGACGGCCATGCGCACCCGGTATTCCCAGAAGTACGGCATCAGCCGCCTGAGCGTGGCCAGGTCGCTGCGCGGTTCGGTGGCAGCCGCGCAGCGACCTGGCGCGGAAGGTGGATTGGGGTGCATGGGACAGCGCAGGTGGGGGCGGCCGGCTCGATGACAAGCGTGAACAATGCCCGCGGGTCGTGGTCGGCGGGGCAGTTTAGGGTCGACGACCGACGGATGCGCGGCACAATCGAAAACACAGGGTAAACCCTTTGACGGACAATGCCCGCCAGACCGAAACCGTAGAAAGCCCCGATGACCCACGCCGAAATGCAAGCCTCCTCGAAGGCGCCCGCAGCGCTGCCCGCCGACAAGGAGCTGGTGCTGCGCGTGCTGCCGATGCCGGCCGACTCGAACGCCAACGGCGACGTCTTCGGCGGCTGGATCATGGCCCAGGTCGACCTGGCCGGCTCCGTGCTGCCCTCGCGCATCGCCAAGGGCCGCATCACCACGGTCGCGGTGAACCAGTTTGTCTTCAAGCAGCCCGTCTCGATCGGCGACCTGCTCAGCTTCTACGCCACGGTCGAACGCGTGGGCAACACGTCGATCACGGTGCGCGTGGAGGTCTACGCCGAACGCAACCCTGCCGACGTGCAGGTGGTCAAGGTCACGGAGGCCAACCTGACCTACGTGGCGATCGACCGCGACGGCAAGCCGCGACAGATTCCGCGCTGAGCGGGCGCCGGGCGTCTCGCGCCACGGTGGATCCTGCGACTGCGCTTCGCGCCGCGCAGGATGATGGGTCTGGCGCTTCGCAGGATCCACGGCGGCCAGGATCGTACCGGCCGCAGGCTGCACGCTCAGCCGATCGCCTCGGCCACCTGGCGCCCCCACTGCCGGTAGCCCAGCAGCCCCGGGTGGAAGCCGTCGCGCGCCATCCAGCCCTCGGGCGTCGCGTCGTCCCTGCCCGGCATGCGCGGTGCGTCGGGCAGCGGCAGGTGAAGCCGCGCGGTCTGGCCCTCGAGATGGCGCACGAGCGTGCGATCGAGGTGCGCGGCGTCGCGGCCCAGGATCCAGCGCAGCGGCCGCGGCAGCAGCGCGAAGGTACCGAGCGGCGGCAGGCCGCAATGCCAGGTGTGCGTGACCTGCGCGCGGGTGACGGCCAGCGCGTGGATCTCGTCGAGCGCGGCGAGGAACTGCGCGGGGCGCGTCTGGTCGAGGACGTCGTTGACGCCCAGCGCGGTGACCAGCAGGTCGGCCGTCTGCAACGTCGCGCCCGCGAGCGCGCGCGCCGCGTCGGCCGCGGTGTGGCCGCTGGTGGCCACGAGTTGCCAGCCGACCGCCGCACCAGTGCGCTCGGCCAGCGACTGCGCGAGCTGGCCCGCGAAGGCCTCGTCCTGCGTGCCGACCCCCACGCCCGCTGCCGACGAGTCGCCGACGATCAGCACGCGCAGCGCGACGCGGCCGCGGCCCGCGACGCCGTGGCGCGCGCCCGCAGCCTCGGGCAGGCGCAGCGCGTTGTCGCGCACGCGCCGGCCCTGGGCGATCAGCACCGGCAGCAGCGCGAGCTTGTACGCCTGGGTCGCCAGTCGCAGCGGCGCGGACGTCGACGGCGCGGACCTCCCGCCGCGCGCACGCAGCGGGGGAAGCCCGGGACTCATTGCCATGTCAGAACTTCGAGAAGTCCGGCTTGCGCTTCTGGAAGAAGGCCTGGAACGCCTCCATCGCCTCGGGGCTGCGCAGGCGCTTGCCGAAGATCTCGGCCTCGGTGCGGATCGTCTCCTCCACGAGCGACTTCTGCGCACGGCGCATCAGTGCCTTGCTCTCGCGCACCGCGCCCGGCGGCAGCGCGTTGAAGCGTTCGGCCATGCGGCGCGCGTGGTTGACCACCTCGGCCGCCGGCAGCACCGCGTTGGCGATGCCCATCTCGACCGCGGCCTCGCCGTTGAACGGCTCGCCCAGCAGGAGCAGCTCGGTGGCCTTGGCATGGCCTACGCGCTGCGTGACCAGCAGGCTGGACGCGTATTCCGGCACCAGGCCCAGGCCGACGAACGGCATCGCCAGGCGCGCCTCGTCGCTGACGTAGACCAGGTCGCAATGGAGCAGCATCGTGGTGCCGATGCCGATCGCCCCGCCGGTGACGGCCGCCACCACGGGCTTGGCGCACTCGCAGAGCGCCTTCATGAACTGGAACACCGGCGAGTCCTCGCCCTGCGGCGGGCGCATCATGAAGTCCTCGAGGTCGTTGCCCGAGGTGAAGATGCCGGGCTGGCCGGTGATGAGCACCGCGCGGATCGCGGCATCGGCGTCGGCCGCGACGATGGCCTCGGCCATCGCGGTGTACATCGCCTGCGTCAGCGCGTTCTTCTTCTCGGGACGCGCGATCTCGATGACGGCGACGCCGTTCGTGTTGACGGTGCGGATGGTCATGGCAGAACCTCTTGTTGTCTCGTCGTGGATTGTCCGCGGGAGTGGCGCGGACGTGAAAACGGCGGCAGGGCCGACGAATCGCGGGTAGCGATCTGCCGACTTCCTGCCGCCGTCAGGTAACGCGCTCGATCAGAGGCGTTCGAAGATGCCGGCCGCGCCCTGGCCGGTGCCGACGCACATCGTCACCATGCCGTACTTCAGGTTGTTGCGACGCAGCGCGTGCACGACCGTGGCCGAGCGGATGGCGCCGGTGGCGCCCAGCGGGTGGCCGAGGGCGATCGCGCCGCCCATCGGGTTCACCTTCGAGGCGTCGAGGCCGACGGTGTTGATCACGGCCAGCGCCTGCGCGGCGAAGGCCTCGTTCAGCTCGATCCAGTCCATCTGCGAGATGTTCAGGCCGGCGGTCCTCAGCGCCGCTGGGATCGCCTCGATCGGCCCGATGCCCATGATCTCCGGCGGCACGCCCTTGGACGCGAAGCTCACGAAGCGGGCCAGCGGCGTCAGGTTGTACTGCTTGAGCGCCTTCTCGCTGACGACGATCAGCGCGCCGGCGCCGTCGGAGGTCTGCGAGCTGTTGCCGGCGGTGACCGAGCCCTTGGCGGCGAACACGGCCTTGAGCTTGGCCAGGCCTTCGAGCGACGTGTCGGGACGCGGCCCTTCGTCGGTGTCGACCCAGCGGCTGGTGACGTCGATCTCGCCCGTGGACAGGTTCGGCACGCGGGAGAAGACTTCCACCGCCGTCGTCTCGTCCTTGAACTGGCCGGCGGCGATGGCGGCGAGCGCCTTCTGGTGCGAGGCCAGCGCGAACGCGTCCTGCGCCTCGCGCGAGACCTTCCACTGGTTGGCCACCTTCTCGGCCGTCAGGCCCATGCCGTAGGCGATGCCGATGTTCTCGTCCTTGTCGAACACGTGCGGGTTGAACGACGGCTTGTTGCCGCTCATGGGCACCATGCTCATGCTCTCGGCGCCGGCGGCGATCATCACGTCGGCTTCGCCGACGCGGATGCGGTCGGCCGCCATCTGCACGGCCGACAGGCCGGACGCGCAGAAGCGGTTCACCGTGATGCCGCCCACGGAGTTGGGCAGGCCGGCCAGCAGCACGCTGGTGCGCGCGAAGTTCAGGCCCTGCTCGCCCTCGGGCATCGCGCAGCCGACGATCGCGTCCTCGATGGACTTCGGGTCGAGGTTGGGCACCTGCCTGAGCGCGCCCTGCAGCGCCGCGACCAGCAGGTCGTCCGGGCGCGTGTTCTTGAAGTAGCCGCGATGCGACTTGCCGATCGGCGTACGCGTGGCCGCGACGATGTAGGCGTCGGAAATTTGCTTGCTCATGGTCGTCTGTCCAATCAGTTCCGAACTGGCTTGCCCGTTTGGAGCATGCCCATGATTCGTTCTTGCGTCTTCGGGTTCTCGAGCAAGGCGCAGAAGTGCTTGCGCTCGAGCGCCATCAGGTATTCCTCGGTCACGGGCGTGCCCGCGTCGACCTCGCCGCCGCAGCAGACGTCGGCGATCAGGCTGCCGATGAAGAAGTCATGCTGGCTGATGAAGCCGCCGTCGCGCATCGCGACCAGCGAAGCCTTGACCGTGGCGATGCCCGAACGCCCCGCCACCGGGATCAGGCGCTTGACCGGCGCGCGGTAGCCCGCGTCGTACATCGCCTTGGCCTGCGTCGAGGCCACGTGCAGCAGCTCGTCGATGTGCGGGACGATGATGTCGGAGTCCAGCAGGTAGCCGATCTTGCGCGACTCGAGCGCGCTGGTGCCCACCGTGGCCGAGGCCGCGGCGACGACGCCGTCCTTCAGGAAGGCCAGCAGGTCGGTGCCCGGCGCCTTGGCCGCGTTCTCGGCGGCGCGGCGTGCGATGTAGGCGAGGCCGCCGCCGCCCGGGATCAGGCCGACGCCCACTTCGACCAGGCCCATGTAGCTTTCCATCGCGGCCACGCGCGACGCGCAGTGCACCGCGAGCTCGCAGCCCCCGCCGAGCGCGATGCCGCGCACGGCCGCCACGACCGGCACCGCGGCGTAGCGGATGCGCAGCATCATGTCCTGCAGCTTCTTTTCCTCCGGCGCGATGCCCTTGGCGCCCATCTTCATGAACACGGGCATCAGGGCCTCGAGGTTGGCGCCGGCGGAGAACGCCTCGTCCGGCGACCAGATCACCAGGCCCTTGTACCTGGCCTCGGCGATCTCCACGGCCTTGAGCAGGCCCTCGGTGACGGTCGGCGAGATCAGGTGCAGCTTGGCGGTGATGCTGGCGATCAGCACCTCGCCGTCCAGCGTCCACACGCGCACTTCGTCGTTCCTGAATTCTTCCGTGCCCGACTTCAGCGGGTTGGCCGCGCCGGCGCCCAGCACCGTCTCGGGGAAGGGCTGGCGCTTGTAGACCTCCAGCTGCGACGGGGCCAGGTACTTGCCCTGCGAGGCGCTCCACGAGCCGTCGGCGGTGTGCACGCCGTCACGGCCGTCGAACACCCACGCCGGCAGCGGCGCGGACGACAGCGCCTTGCCGGCGTCGATGTCTTCCTTGATCCATTGCGCGACCTGCTTCCAGCCGGCGTCCTGCCACAGCTCGAACGGGCCCTGCTTGGTGCCGAAGCCCCAGCGCATGGCGAAGTCGATCTCGCGCGCCGAGTCGGCGATGTCGGCCAGGTGCACCGCGGCGTAGTGGAAGCCGTCGCGCAGGATGGCCCACAGGAACTGCGCCTGCGGATTGGTGGATTCGCGCAGCAACTTGAGGCGCTCGGCCGCGGGCTTCTTCAGGATGCGGTCGACGATGGCGTCTGCCTTGGCGCCGCCCGGCACGTACTCGCCCTTGGCCGGATCCAGGCGCAGGATGTCCTTGCCGACCTTCTTGTAGAAACCCGCGCCGGCCTTCTGGCCGAGGGCGCCCTGCTCGATCAGGCGGCCGACGACCGGCGGCGTGGCGTAGCTCGGGAAGAACGGGTCGTCCTTGAGGTTGTCCTGCAGCGTCTTGATGACGTGCGCCATCGTGTCCAGGCCGACGACGTCCGCGGTGCGGAACGTGCCCGAGCTCGCGCGGCCCAGCTTCTTGCCGGTCAGGTCGTCGACGACGTCGTAGCTCAGGCCGAACTTCTCGGCCTCGATGATCGTGGCCAGCATGCCGGCGATGCCGACGCGGTTGGCGACGAAGTTGGGCGTGTCCTTGGCGCGCACGACGCCCTTGCCGAGCGCGGTGGTGACGAAGGTCTCGAGCTGGTCGAGGATCTGCGGCTGCGTGGTCGGCGTGGGGATCAGCTCCACCAGGCGCATGTAGCGCGGCGGGTTGAAGAAATGGATGCCGCAGAAGCGCGGCTTGATCTGTTCGGGCAGGACTTCGGACAGCTTGGTGATCGACAGGCCCGAGGTGTTGGACGCGACGATCGCGTGCGGGGCGATGAACGGCGCGACCTTGGTGTACAGGTCCAGCTTCCAGTCCATGCGCTCGGCGATCGCCTCGATCACCAGGTCGCACTCGCGCAGCAGCTCGAGGTGGTCCTCGTAGTTGGCCTGCTGGATCAGCGACGCGTCGTCGGCCACGCCCAGCGGGGCGGGCTTCAACTTCTTGAGGCCGTCGACGGCCTTCGTGACGATCCCGTTCTTGGGGCCGGACTTGGCGGGCAGGTCGAACAGGACGACGGGCACCTTGACGTTGACCAGATGCGCCGCGATCTGCGCGCCCATCACGCCGGCGCCGAGCACGGCCACCTTGCGAACTTGGAATCGACTCACTTTTTCTCTCCAGGGGTGAACGGGGTCGGCCGGCAGCACGCTGCTGCCCGGCCCCGGGTCAGGGATACGCGTTTACTCGGCGCGGATCCAGGTCTGCGTGCGACCGAACATCGGCGAACCGATATAGCCGCGCACTTCCAGTTTCTTGCCGCCTTCGATGGGCTTGAGGCGGACCTTGTAGGTGCTGCCCTTGGCCGGATCGAGGATGAGCCCACCGTCGAACAGGCCCGGTTCCTCCGGGTCCCGCTTGACGTCGTTGATGATCGTCATGCCGACGATCGGCTTGTCCTTGCGGTCGTCCTCGCACTTCGAGCACAGCTCGGTGGCCTTGGCCGGATCGGTGATGTGCTCGACCTTGCCGGTGTAGACGCCGTTGGCCTCCGTGATGCGCACGGTCGACTTCTCGGTCTTGCCGTCGTCATCGATGGTCCGCCACAGGCCCGCCGGCGTGTTCTGCGCCATGGCGAGGACGCTGGCGGTGGCGAGAACGAATGCAACTGCTGCTTTTTTCAAGGGTGTCTCCTGGATTGTTGAAACGGCCCGGGGCCGCGGACCAATGATCGCTCTGAAAGCGGCGATTTCGTGTCCGGCAGGCGACCCGGTCGCCTGCGGGTAGTACCTAGCGGCCGGCTCAGAACAGCGCTTCGTCCATCTCCATCAGCGGCTTCAGGCCGGCGCGGCAGGTGCGGATCAGGCCGGCCGTCTCGGGCAGCAGCTTGGCGAAGTAGAAGCGCGCCGTCGTCAGCTTGGCGGCGTAGAACTTGTCGCCGGAGTCCTTCTTGTCGAGCGCGACCTTGGCCATGCGCGCGAAGAAGTACGCGAACACCAGGTGGCCGCAGACGCGCAGGTAGTCCACCGCGGCGGCGCCGACCTCGTCGGGGTTCTGGAACGCCTTCATGCCGATCTCGGTGGTGAGCTTGGTGACCTTGTCGCCGAGGTCGGCGAGCGGGTTGACGAACTCCTGCATCTCCTCGCTGATGCCCTCTTCCTCGACGAACTCGGCGATCTTCTTGCCGAAGCGCTTGAGCTTGGCGCCGTTGTCGCCAAGCACTTTGCGGCCCAGCAGGTCCAGCGACTGGATCGTGTTGGTGCCTTCGTAGATCATGTTGATGCGCGCGTCGCGCACGTACTGCTCCATGCCCCACTCGTGGATGAAGCCGTGGCCGCCGTAGACCTGCATGCAGTGCGAGGTGGCGATCCAGCCGTTGTCGGTCATGAAGGCCTTGACGATGGGCGTCAGCAGCGCGACCTCGTCGGCGCATTCCTTGCGCACTTCGGCATCGGGGTGGTTCAGTTCCTTGTCGATCAGCAGCGCCGTGTAGATCGCCAGCGCGCGGCCGCCTTCTGCGTAGGCACGGGCGGTCAGCAGCATCTTGCGCACGTCGGGGTGCACGATGATCGGGTCGGCGGCCTTGTCCGGCGCCTTCGGGCCCGACAGCGCGCGCATCTGCAGGCGGTCCTTCGCGTAGGCGACGGCGTTCTGGTACGCCACTTCCGTCAGGCCCAGCGACTGCATGCCCACGCCCAGGCGGGCCGCGTTCATCATCACGAACATCGCGTTCAGGCCCTTGTTGGGCTCGCCCACCAGCGTGCCGGTGGCGCCCTCGAGCACCATCTGGCAGGTGGCGTTGCCGTGGATGCCCATCTTGTGCTCCAGGCCGGCGCAGAAGATCGGGTTGCGCTCGGCCAGCGAGCCGTCGGCGTTGACCTTGTACTTGGGCACGACGAACAGCGAGATGCCCTTGGAGCCCGCGGGCGCGTCCGGCAGGCGCGCGAGCACCAGGTGCAGGATGTTGGACACCATGTCGTGCTCGCCGGCCGAGATGAAGATCTTGGCGCCGGTGATCTTGTACGTGCCGTCGGCCTGCGGCTCGGCCTTGGTGCGCAGCAGGCCCAGGTCGGTGCCGCAGTGCGGCTCGGTCAGGCACATCGTGCCCGTCCATTCGCCCGAGGTCAGCTTGGGCAGGAACATCTTCTTCTGCTCGGGCGTGCCGTGCGCGTGCAGCGCCTCGTACGCGCCGTGCGACAGGCCGGGGTACATCGTCCACGCCTGGTTGCCGCTGTTGAGCATCTCGTAGAAGCACTGGTTCAGCGAGATGGGCAGGCCCTGGCCGCCGTATTCCGGGTCGGCCGACAGCGAGGGCCAGCCGCCTTCGACGTAGGTCTTGTAGGCCTCCTTGAAGCCCTTGGGCGGCGTCACTTCGTGCGTCGTCTTGTCCAGCTTGCAGCCCTCGGCGTCGCCGCTGAGGTTGAGCGGGAAGATCACCTCGGAGGCGAACTTGCCGCCCTCTTCCAGCACCGCATTGAACGTGTCGACATCGATGTCCGCGTGCTGCGGCATCGCCTTCAGCTCGTCGACCACGTTCAGGACTTCATGCAGCACGAACTGCATGTCGCGAAGCGGCGGGTTGTATTGGGGCATGTCGGAGCTCCTGGAACGGGTCGGGAAGGAAAACGGGGAACGGGAAAGACGATCAGCGACGCGTCGGGCGCGCGTCCTTCGATCGGGGGGAGGCGTCGTCCGGCGCTGCACCGGACGGCGTGGAAAGCGAATGCGCGAGCAGGCGCTCGAAGCCCAGGCGCGCGCGCTCGACGCTGCCGGGGTTGCGCAGGAAGCGCGCATCGTGGTGCAGCGCGAGGATCAGGCCGTGGATCTCGAACATCAGCTGCTCGGGCGGCGTCTCGCCGGTGAGGTGGCCCTCGTCGATGGCCATCTGGATGGAACGCGTGAGCGCGTCCTGCCAGGTCTGCACCATGGTGGCCAGCGCGTCGCGCACGGGGCCCGGGCGGTCGTCGAACTCGACGGCGCCGCTGATGTAGATGCAGCCCGAGTCGATCTCGTAGGACACGCGGCGCACCCAGCGCTCGAACATCGCGCGCAGGCGCGGCAGGCCGCGCGGCTCGCGGATGGCGGGGAGGAACACCTCCTCCTCGAACTTCACGTGATAGTCTCGGATGACCGAGATCTGCAGTTCCTCGCGCGAGCCGAAGTGGGCGAAGACGCCCGACTTGCTCATGCCCGTGACCTCGGCCAGCAGGCCGATCGACAGGCCCTCGAGGCCCTTGTTGGCTGCCAGGCCCAACGCGGCCTCGATGATCGTGGCGCGCGTCTGCAAGCCCTTCTGCAGGGGACGGGGCGGGCGGCGAAGAGCGGTTGCGTCGTTCACGGGATCTGCCGGGGCGAACCGGAGTGCGTTGAGTGCCTGCCGATCTGTTCGGCCGCCGGGGGTCGCCGGCCGGCGGAATAAATCGAACGGTCGTGCTATTTTGCATAGGACCGGCCTCGGCGCCAATGCCGTCGATCACTTTTTTTAGGGTCGCGTTCCTAGAAAGTCCGGCACATCGTCACGAATTCGCAACCGATTAGAACGATCGTGCGATTTCCATAGTGGTGAACCCTGGAATCGCGGCGGCGACCGTCCCCCGGGCCGCGTCGCGCGCCGCCGCCGCGCAACGGTCGGGCGGCCCACCGTTGAGGTTTTATCCAGTAGTTGTATCCTTGAGGAACGAAGGAGCGCCCTGGAAATGGATGTTCTGCAGCTGGACGTATCGGGAAGGCCGCAAGCCTGGATGACGGTCAAGGAGGCCGCCATCCTGTACGCCTGCGACGCGGTCGCGTGGACGCTGGGCGATCCCTGCCACGTGCTGCGCGGCGGCGTGCAGCGGGCCACCGGGCGGCAGTCGCGCATCGAGGTGCACTCCATCGTCGCCGTGCGCGGCACCGTCCCTTCGCGCGCCTGGCGCCAGAGCCCGGCGCTCACCAACGGCAAGCTGTTCGCGCGCGACCGCCACGTCTGCGCCTACTGTGGCAGCTGCCTGCCCGCCGACGAGCTCACGCGCGAGCACATCGTGCCGGTGTCGCGCCGCGGGCTCGATTCCTGGATGAACTGCATCACCGCGTGCCGCTCCTGCAACGGCCGCAAGGGCAACCGCCTGCCCGAGGAGGCCGGCATGGCCCTGATGTACCTGCCGTACGTACCCAGCCTGCACGAGGACATGATCCTGCGCGGGCGCCGCATCCTGGCCGACCAGATGGAATTCCTGCTCGCCAGCGTGCCGCGCAGCAGCCGGCTGCACGCCTGAAGCCCGGGACGAATGCCCGGCTGAACCGGGCCTGTCATCGGGGCACACTTCTTTACGCACTGCCGCCACCGAGGGCAATTGCTTTGCTGCACAGTGGAGGCATCTGAGGGTTGTCAACGACGGGCGACTTGCCGGCGTTGGCGGCTCATCCCCGGAGAAAGAACATGTTCAAGCAACTCGCCCTGATCGCCGCGATCGCCGGCGCCGGTTCCCTCGCCGGCTGCGTCGTGGCCAACCCCAACACGGTCAGCGCCTACGATGCGCAGCGGATGTCCACCGTCATCGACGCGACCGTGCTGTCGGTGCGGCCCGTCACCCTGCAGGGCCGCGACACGGGCGTGGGCACCGTCAGCGGCGCCGTCATCGGCGGCATCGCCGGTTCCAACGTCGGCGGCCCGCGCACGGGCGGCATCGTGGGCATCGCGGGGGCGGTGGTCGGCGGCCTGATCGGCAACGCGGTCGAGCGCGACGCCACCACGCGACAGGCCGACGAGATCCTGCTGCAGCTCAAGAACGGCGACCGCCGCGCGGTCGTGCAGCCGCTGGGCGGCGATGTCTTCGCCGTCGGCGACCCGGTGATCCTCATCACCACGGGCGGCCGCACGCGCGTGATGCACGCGCCGCCGGTGACCGGCAGCGCCCAGCCGGCGTACCCGGCCAGCTATCCGGCGCCTGCGCCGCAGTGAGCGCCGGCGCGGCTGCGGCGGGCGCCTTGCGCGCGCCTCACGCCGTGAGCCAGCGACCCTGAAGAATGCGGGCTACGGCTCGCATTCTTCTTTCCGGCGGTTCCGGAAGACGCGAGGCGGCGGGAGTTCAAGACCGTGCCTCACAAGATCGTCGTGACACTGCATGGGATCCGCACGCGCGGACAGTGGCAGAAGCAGATCACGCCCTACCTCGCCCGCCACGGGCTCATTCCGTACCACCTCGACTACGGCTTCTTCGGGCTGGTGTCGTTCCTCGTGCCGTGGGCGCGCGCGCGGCGCGTGCAATGGTTGCGCAGCGAGCTGCGCGACCTGATGGATCGCACGGGCGCCAGGCGTGTCAGCCTGATCGCGCACAGCTTCGGCACCTGGCTCGCGCTCGAGGTGCTCGAGGCAGAGAACGGCAACATCCGCTTCGACCGCGTCGTGCTCACCGGCAGCATCGTGCGGCGCGACCTCCCCTGGGGCGCGACGCTGCTGCGCAAGCGCTGGATCCAGGCGCTGCGCAACGAACGCGCCACCGGCGACTGGGTGGTGCGCGCCGCCGAGCTGTTCTCGCGTCTGGCCGGGCCGATCGCTGCGCGCGCAGGCGCCAGCGGCGCGATCGGCTTCAACACCGCGTGTCCCGGCGTGCACGAGCGCTCGATCGCCGGCGGGCACAGCGAGGTGCTCAACATCGCCAACTACGACCGGTGGGCGCGCTTCATCGCCTACCCGCGCCTGCCCGACGATCACCTGCGCCGGGTGCGCATGCTGGTGCAGCAGATCCGCGCGCTGGCGGCATCGCATCTGGGCGTCGACGCGGAGCTGGTGCGCGCCAACATCTTCGTGCCCAACGCCAGTGCGCTGCGCATGATTCCCGGCGCATGGGACAACATGACGTGGGCGCCCGAGCACGACATCGAGCTGGAACTCGACCACGGCAGCACCGGCCGCGCGTTCACCGACGGCACGCCGTTCTCGATCCGCCGGCTCGGCAGGAGCTGGACGGCCGGCGTGCTGCCCGGACCGGAGCAGGCCAAGCTCAACCCGCGGCTGCAGTGGGTGCTGTCGCTGCCGATCGGGCGCATCGTGACGCAGGACGATTTCACGCGGGCGTGCGACGTCGTCGGCGTGCTCAACGTCGACGGGCTCGACAGCATCCCGCCCTTGCTGCAGACTCCCGATGACCCGACGCTCAAGACCCTCGTGTTCACGCTGTGGGCCTCGACGGAGAGAATCCGCGAATCGCTGGCCCTGGCCGACACCGGAGAACCGCTGCATGACGATTGACCCGCCCGCGACCCATCCCGCCGCCACGGAACATCACGAGGAGATGGTGCAGTTCGTGTTCCGCTCGGCGGCGTCGTCGGGCCTGCTGGAACACGCCCGCGCGCTGCTGGGCGCGGCGCCCAGGGAGCTCGCGGAGTCCTTCGAGCAGGCGGTGCGCAG
>Ga0209258_100516_pt1 | contig 37261 bp, 33 predicted proteins | sample Araplaol_mTSA_r2_FD_184281 | JGI IMG/M metagenome (GOLD analysis project Ga0209258, IMG submission 184281) | Arabidopsis root microbial communities from North Carolina, USA - plate scrape CL_Col_mTSA_r2 (SPAdes) (version 2) | ecosystem: Host-associated > Plants > Roots > Endosphere | place: USA...
GGGCAACCGCGGTGGCGCACCGCTGCTCAATCCGGCAGCGCTGCGCGCGCCGGGGCTGGGACGGGCGCTATTGATCGCGCTGCTGCTGTACGCGATTGGCGCGTTCTTCCTGCTGTTCTCGGTGTATCTGCAGAATGCATTGCACGTCGACGCGCTGAGCGCGGGCCTTGTGTTCCTGCCGTTCGGCGTGGGGTTCCTGCTCGGCCCGTTGTCGACACCGTTCTGCACACGCCTCATCGGCGCTTACGTCAATCCGTTCGGCATGGGACTGGAGGTCGTCGGGCTCGTCGGCCTCGCGTGGTTGATCGATGCCACGCCGATCGGGATGCAGCTCGCGTCCATGCCGCTTGCCGCCGCGCTGTTCGTCATCGGTTTCGGACAGGGGCTCGCTCTGCCCACGCTGATGCGCATGGTGACCGGGCGCGTTGCACCGGCGCTTTCCGGCATGATCGCCGGCATTGCCAGTTCGACGCTGCAGGTCAGCACGTCGCTCAGCGTCGCGATCATCGGCGGAATTTTCTATACGGTCCTCGGCACGCATCAGGATCCGGCCGCCATTGCGCACGCGTTCATCGTCGCGCTTCTCTCGATTTCGTTGTTCCTCGCCGCCGGCGCTGCGCTGGGCATCTCGCTCGCACGTGCACCCGCCGCGCCGACCTCGGTGCGCGTGGCCGCCCGGCCGAGCTTCGGCCATGAACGCGATCGGCCGCAGTTACCCGTCTCGAGGTGATCATTCTTTCGTAAGCAGTCGATACATCACGCGCTTCCATCAAAGGGCGGAACGCCAGTGCGCAGGCGTCCGCGTTAAGACCTGCGCACTGACACTAATGACAGAGACAAAGGCCTTGAGAGCCGTCTGATAGTTGACGAAAACGCGATGGCCGATGCGACGATGAGTATTCGCAGGGGAGCTCAAGCGTACCGGCGAGTTCGAAACCAAGGCGCGAACATCGGATGTTTGGGTCGAAATATTCGTAGCCGACCGGCGCAACTCCCGCTCTCACTACCAGCGATCTGGCAGTAGTGACATGGTCAGGGAGAACGGGCGAAATACCCATGTCGAACCGAAAACATACCCTGCGTCACCTCTTTCTGGCGGCCTTGGACGCAGGTGACAAGGCCAACCTCTTGAAACCGTTCGCAACGATGACGGCAAAGACCCTGGGATCACCATACGCCCGTGCCGTCAGCATGGCGCCATACACCATGGCCATGAACGATTCCGCCTCCTGCCGGGCCGAGCCCTTTAGCTCAAAGCGGCCCATCTGCGCACCACGCGTAAGAACGATTTCAAGCCAGTTGGACAAATCCCCGAAGTGCGACCGTACCGCGTCGGCAAGATCGTCAGGCAACGTGTGCAATTCACTGGCGAGCATGCCGGCGACACAAAAGGGTGCCGAGGCATCGGCAATGCATTTCTCCCAGTAGCCGGTGTACATGCGCAGCTGCGCCTCGGGGTCAAAGTTGCCTGCGGCCAATGCGGCTATCTGCTCAACGATCAGCGCTCGCGATTGCTCGACCACCGCGCGCGCGAGATCGGACTTGGCTGGAAAGTGGTGATGGATGCTTGCCTTGCGTACCTGCACCTCATCAGCGACATCCGCGTAGCTGAACCCGTTGTACCCACGCATTTGGATAAGCCGCCGGGCCGAGTCGATGAGCTTCTGTTGTGTCGTCATGGAATCACCCTACCACTAGGTAGGCAAGCAACTGATTTGACGGACAATAACTTTTTTTTACCACTATGAAGTAACCGGAGCGGTCTGGACGGCGAAATACCTACCTACTAGTCGGTTATTTCGTCATCACATGGACCCGCTCATGAACTCACTTCGCAACTTCTATTTCCTTCGTGCAGGCGTCGCTTTCGCTTGGGCTGCCCTCGCCGTGCTCTTGGGATCTGCGCCCGGGGCCGTCGTGGGCATGCTGCTGGTGCTCTATCCCGCATGGGACGCCGCCGCCAACGTGATCGATGCGAGACGAAGCGGGGGACTGCAGGCGAACCCGGGGCAGAAGTTCAACGCGCTCACCAGCATCATCACGGCGGTGTGCATGGCTGTGGCCTTTGCGTTACGCGGCAATGCAGGAGCCGTGCTGGTCTTCGGTGTATGGGCGCTCCTGGCGGGGCTGTTTCAACTTGCTGTGGGCATTGGCCGCCGAAAGCTAGGCGGGCAGGCTTTCATGATCATCAGCGGCGCGCAATCGGCGCTGGCCGGAATCATCTTCGTCAAGCAATCCTTCGGTATCGCGCCGGGCATCGCACAGCTTGCACCCTACGCTGCGTTCGGCTGCCTGTATTTCCTGCTGTCTGCGCTGTGGCTGACTTTCAGGAAAGGCCACCTTCCTTCGCTGCGCGATCGCCAAACTCCATGAACTGGTTGTCGCCGCAGGTGCCACGCCTCTAATGGCGGGGTTTCCGTCCGCTTCGGGTTGCGGATTGAGTCGGTCGTCGCAACGGCTGGCTCAATCCGCAGTCGAAGGCGGACACCTACTTTTGTCGACGTTGCTCCCGAATCCGTCCAGCTCGATCCCATAGCCAACCGGTGCTTCGCCCAGGGCATCTAAAAATGCTGCACTAATGACAGGAGGGTCTTCGAAGCATCAGTTCGGGTGCCAGCAGTCACCCGATACAGCCGATTTCGGGCTCATCGCCTTCTCACCTCGGGATCGCCCCATTCAACACCGATGAATTTCGGCCTCCAAACCCGTCCTATGGACGAGACCCAAAAATGCCCTGTGGGCAAGTGGAGGCGTTATGTCCGGTTTGGCAGGAAAAAACGTGGTCGTAATTGGCGGCAGCCGTGGCGTGGGCCGGGAGATCGTGGAAACAGTCGCGCGTGAGGGCGGGCATGTACTCGCCGTGGCGCGCCAGGAGGAACCGCTGAGGCAGTTGACCCAGGATTGCCCGGGCGTAGAGACGCTATCGCTCGATGCAACGCACGAGGACGCACCGCCGAAGGTCTTTGACCGGCTTCTGCCCGATATCCTGATCATCTGCGGCGGTGCCTTTCCGCCTGCGGCACCCCTGCACGAACTGTCGTGGCGTGAATTCGCGGCGAATTGGGAATCGGACGTCAAGATCGCGTTTCACTTCTGCAAGGCGGCTCTTTTGCTGCCGTTGCCTCCGGGCGCATCGATCGTGCTGGTTTCGAGCGGTGCCGCCGTCGGTGGTTCGCCGATTTCCGGAGGATACGCGGGCGCCAAGCGCACGCAGATGTTCATGGCGAGCTACGCGCAGAAGGAGTCCGATCGGCTCGCACTGGGCCTGTGCTTTGTTGCACTCGCGCCGCGCATCATGCCGGACACGGCACTTGGCCAATATGCAGTTGCTGGCTATTCACGCTATCTGGGCATTCCGGCCGAGGATTTCATCGGCAGCATGGGAACGCCGCCTTCGTGCGCCGATGCGGCCGCAGCTGCGATCGAACTGGCTGTTCACCCCGGCGTGGTCCGAGGCAAGGCGTTTCTGCTTTCGGGTGCTGGCCTTGAAGCCCTGCCCTGACGGCGATCATCATGCAGATGCTCCTTACGGAATCCATGTCGATGCCCTTCAAGGCCTAAAGTATCCAACGGGAAGCTCGGCATGACCCATGCGAATCAGACCTTCGAGCAACTTGCCGAGCCGTTCCGGCGTGAACTCCGACTGCATTGCTATCGCATGCTGGGCTCCCTGCACGAAGCGGAAGACCTCGTGCAGGAGACTTATTTGCGCGCCTGGCGCAACTTCGCCAGCTTCGAGGGACGTGCACCGCTGAAGGCATGGCTCTACAAGATTGCCACCCACGCCTGTCTTGACGCCATCTCCAGCCGCAAGCATGCACCACGCCTGCTGCCCGACCAGCGGACGCCGGCCACCGACCAGATGCCCGATGGCAAGCCCGCCGTCGAAGCATCCTGGGTCGAGCCTTATCCCGACGTCTCCCTGGAAGGCATTCCCGATGATGCACCAGGCCCCTACGCACGCTACTCGTCGCGTGAAGCGGTACAGCTCGCTTTTGTGGCGGTGATCCAGCAACTGCCGCCACGGCAGCGCGCCACCCTGCTGTTGTGCGACGTGCTTGGCTGGTCAACGCTGGAAGCAGCCTCGCTGCTTGGCGGCACCACCGCGTCGGTCAACAGTGCACGACAAAGGGCACGCGAGACGCTTGCCCGGCGCTACCCCGATGGGCGTCCGCCTGTCGTCGCGACGTCCAATCCTGAGCAGCAAGCTCTGCTGGCACGCTATGTACGCACGTGGGAGGAAAGGGATTTGGATGGCTTTGTCGCCCTGCTCACCGAGGAGGCTGTCTACACCATGCCACCGCTGCCCCAATGGTACGCAGGAAGAAACAGCATACGGCGATTCTTCGACTGGGCATGGAAGAACTATCTCGGTTTTCGCCTCGTTCCAACAGCGGCGAATCGCCAGCCGTCGTTTGCGCTCTACACGCGCAGGTCAACCGATGTCGCGTGGGACGCCCACTCTCTCCACCTGCTCACGCTCGAGCAGAATGCGATTTCATCGCTCACCTTGTTCGTAAAGCCCGCCGCCCCCGACGTGTTCAAAGCTTTTGGACTTCCGCTCGTCCTTACAGACACCAAAACCATTGTTTAGACGCTGGATGCGCAGCAAGACCGCTCGCATCGACGCTGCGATCGGTCCACATCCCCTGGATCGTAAGGCCCGGTATTTGGCCCGAATCGCAAGCGGACCCTGCGCTGACAGCTTGATCGATTCGCACACGCCTGAAACTCGACCTCCACTGCTCGGGTTGTCGGCCTGGCCCGGCTGCCTGCCTATCCCTCAGTGCCGACAAAGTCGTTGGGGGCATGCGCCTGTGACATCCGCGTTGACACGCAGTTCTTACACGCAATGATTCGCACGTTCAGCGTTGTGCACATAGGTCGGTGCCATCGACGCCACGATGTTCCAAACATTTCATGCATGCATGCGAACAAAAAGAGTGAATGCGCTCGCTTGGGGTTTCCAAGACACAAAGATGCAGCCGTGTATATCCCCAAAATGGCGTATCTGTGCGCGTCCATAACTGTCCGTCACGCACAGGTCGTCGTCTCGGCGGCACAGTAGAATCCCGGCCGACCTTCAGGAGTTGGAGGACTCATGTCGCGAGCGAATAGTCGCTCACAGCTGATGGATCAGTTTGGCGCAGCGCAGGGAAATGCCGCCTGAGCCTGGCTCGGAATCCTTCGAGTTCGAATCGAAATCCGTTCGCCGTTCAAATCTTAGCCGCATCGAAGTCGCCGGCGCATGGCTACCGCCCTCGCTGTCGCCTGCGCTTCGGAGCAATCACCAACTCACTCGTTGATTGAATGTGGCCTGGCAAGGATTCGCCGCCGGGCATCCGCCCACCGAACAGGGGACAACCATGAATTGCACTTACCGGCTCGTCTGGAACCGCGCGCTGCGCGTGCTTCAAGTGGCATCCGAACTTGTGCCTGGACATTCCACCGGCAATTCGGGTATCAGCACGGCGCCACGTGTCATTCGCCGCCGCTTGATCGCGATAACGTGCCTGGCAGCCTGCGCGGGCACGATCGATTCCGCGATGGCGGCGTGCTCTCCGATCAACCCGACCAACGGTGCGACCGTGACTTGCTCAGGCGCTGCGAATCCCCTTGCGCCCTCCTACGCGGCCAGCGCGGACAACCTCACTGTCAACGTAAACCCCGGCGGCTCCCTCGGAGTGTTGTTGGGCCTAGGCGGCACTACCATGTCGCTCACCGGCAACGGCACCACGCTCAGCAATTCCGGCACCATCGACCCCTCCCTGCTTGGCCTGCTCAGCCTGTTGTCCTCCGGCACGGTGATCGGCAACCCCAATCTCGGCGCCTCAATTCCCGGCAGCACGGTCACGGTCAGCAACCAGGGCACGATGAACGGTACCACTGGCCTGCTCGGCCTGAATCTCCCCGACCTGACCGGCATGGCGCTTTCCGTACGCAATGGCGGCGGTGGTACGACCACCATCAGCAACTCGGGCAGCATCGGCTCCACTGCCCTGCTCGGCGTTTCGGTACTGGGATCGGATGCGCCGGTGGTCGCCGCGTACGGCGGCAGCCAGATCAACTTCACCAACACCGGCTTCATCACAGGCCGTACTGCGTTCGAGTCGTCCGCTGCGGGCAACACATTCATCAACGCCGGCATCATCAGCGGCAGCGTGTCGATGGGGACCAACAGCACCAATACATTCACGGCGGTGACCGGCTCGGACGTCGACACCGGCGGCAGTCTTGGCTTGAACCTGCTTGGTGTGCTCGGCATCAACCTGAGCTTCGCCCCCACCGGACAGATCGACGGCGGCGCGGGTGGCAACAACACGCTGGTATTGCAGAACGTGGTGACTGGCACCGGGTCGGGCGCTACTGGCACGGGCAATGCCTCGTCCGCGACCTATATCGACTTCCAGCATCTGATCGTGAACAGTGGAACCTGGAGCCTCTCCGGCGCACTGGTCAGTAACGACGCCGTTTTGAATGGTGGTGTGGCGCAGTTCGATAGCGACGCCAACTTCGGTAGTGCTCCCAGCATCACCTCCAACGGCGGCGGCGTTGCCGCCAGTACCGGCGGTTTGACCCTGAGCAAGGCGATCCTGCTCAACGCAGGCGGACTGACCGCCACCGGCAGCAACAACTTCACCCTGTCCGGTCTGCTGTCCGGCAGTGGCGCGCTGACCAAGAGCGGCACCGGCACCGTGGCGCTGACCTCCGCCGAAAACTACACCGGCGGCACCCTCATTAATGGCGGCACCCTCGCGCTCAGCGGAAGCGGCGCGCTGGTGTCCGCCGGATCAGTCAACCTGCAGAATGCCGGGTCCACGTTCGACATATCAGGCGCCAGCGGCAACCGCACCATCGGCATGCTGACTGGCGACACCAGCACTTCGATCGCGCTGGGCGCGCACACGCTCATCTTCGGCGACAGCGCCAATACCATGTTCGGCGGCACCATCAGCGGCAGCGGCGGCATCGTCAAGCAAGGCAGCGGTGTGGCCACGTTGAGCGGCCCCAACATCTATACCGGCGTGACGACGGTCAATGCAGGTACGCTGGCCATCGGTGCGGGCGGCAGTCTCGCGGCTTCTGGCGCGCTCGCACTCAACAGCGCGAGCAGCATCTTCGACCTCAGTGGCGCCAGCACCAGCCAAACCGTGGGTGCACTGTCCGGCGTCGCCGGCAGTCAGGTCGTGTTGGCCGCTACGCCATTCACACTCACTCTCGGTGGTGCCACCAACACCACATTCGCCGGGGCCATCAGCGGCGGCGGCGGCATCGTTAAACAAGGCCCCGGCACACTCACCCTGAGCGGCACCAACACTTACACCGGCGGCACCACCGTCAGCGCCGGCACGCTCGCCCTCGGCAGTGGCGGTTCGCTCGCGGCAACAGGCAACGTCGCGCTGACCGGTGCGGGCAGTACGTTCGATCTATCGGCTGCCGGCGCGCAAAGCATCGGGGCGCTGTCCGGTGTCGCCGGAAGTTCGGTGTTCCTCGGCGCCAATGCACTGACCCTGGCGCCTTCCGGCAGCAGCAGCTTCGGCGGCACCATCGGTGGTAGCGCCGGCGTAGTGATCAACGGTACGGGTACCGAGACACTGACCGGCGCCAACACCTATACCGGAGGCACCAGCATCCAGTCCGGCACGCTCGCGCTGGGCCTGGGCGGTGCGCTCGCGGGCGGCGGCGCAATGACGCTGGCCAGTAGCGGCACCTTCGATATCTCCGGCGGTGGCAACCAGACCATCGGCGTGCTCGCTGGCGCCGGTGGCACGATCAAGCTCGGCGCCAACCTGCTCCATGTGAGCGGCAGCGGTGGCGGCAGTTTCGATGGCGTGGTCCAGGGCACCGGCGGCGTAACCAACACCGCCAGCGCACTCGTGCTCAACGGCGTAAACACGTATGCCGGCCTGACGACGGTGCAAACCGGCAGCCTTACCGTCGGCGATGCAACGCACGCCAGCGCCAGCGTGGCTGGCGATGTCACCGTGGCGAGCGGCGCTTCACTGGGTGGTTTCGGCACCGTCGGCGGCAACGTCACCGTGCAGAGCGGCGGCCATCTTGCGCCCGGGAACCCCACCGGTACGCTTACCGTCAGCTCCGATCTCACGCTCGATCAAGGCAGCACGCTCGATTTCTCATTCGGCGCGCCGGGTCCGAACTTCACCACCTTCGGCACCGGCCACAACGTGGCGGTGACAGGCAACCTTGCCATCAACGGCGCCGCGCTCAACCCGATCAATGCCGGCGGCTTCGGCCCCGGCCTGTACAACCTGTTTACCTACGGCGGCACGCTCACCGAAACCAATGGCGGCATCGTGCCCCCATCCGGCTTCACCATCCAGAACCTTACCGCCAGCAAGCAGATCAATCTGATCAACACCACGGGTTTGACGCTGAACTTCTGGAATGCCAACGGCCTGGCCAGCAGCACGCGCATGGGCGGAGGTAGCGGCGTGTGGTCGGTGCCGCAAGCGAACTGGACAGACGCGACCGGCTCAATCACGATCACGCGCCAACCGGCCGATGCCTTCGCCATCTTCGGTGGCGATGCGGGCACGGTGACGATCGACAACACCGGTGGCGCGGTGACTACGCTCGGCATGCAGTTCGCCAGCGACGGTTTCCATCTGGTCGGCGACGTGCTCGGCCTGGTCGCGCCGACGCCTGGTGCGCTCAGCGAGATTCGCGTCGGCGATGGCAGCGGCGCCAGCATCCACTGGATCGCCACCATCGACAACACGCTCACCGGCCTTGGCATCAACAAGACAGGCGCCGGCACGTTGGTGCTGGGTGGCAGCAACACCTACACGCAAAGCACCATGTTGAGCGCGGGCACCTTGTCGGTCAGCACGGAGGCCAACCTCGGTGCGGCTGGCGCTGCCCTGGATTTCGAAGGCGGCATCCTGCAGGTAACCGGTACGACATTCCAGTCCACCGCGCGTACGATCACGCTTGGTACGCCAGGCGGTGGTTTCGACATCGCAGATGCAGCCAATGTCTTCACCGTCAGCCAGGCGCTCGGCGGTACTGGCGGCCTGACCAAGCTCGGCGCCGGTACGCTGGTATTGGATGGCGCGAACAGTTACAGCGGCGGCACCACCGTAAGCGCCGGCACGCTGCAAGGCGATGCCACGAGCCTGCAAGGCAATATCGTCGACAACGCGGCGCTGGTCTTCGTTCAAGGTACGAATGGCACGTTCGCCGGCAGCGTGTCCGGCAGCGGCAGCTTGACCAAGCTCGGCATCGGTACGCTTACGCTCAGCGGCACCAACAGCTACAGCGGCGGCACGGTGATCAGCGCGGGTGCCTTGCAAGGCGACACCGCCAGTCTGCAAGGCACTATCAGCAACAACGCGTCGCTGATCTTCAACCAGGGCGCGGACGGCACGTTTACCGGAGCCATCTCCGGTACCGGCGTGCTCGCCAAGCTTGGTGGCGGCACCTTGACGCTCAGCGGCGCCAATACCTACAGCGGCGGCACCACCATCAGCGCAGGCGCGTTGCAAGGCGACACCGCCAGCCTGCAAGGCAACATCACCGACAACGCGTCGCTGATCTTCAATCAAGCCACGGATGGCACGTTCACCGGTGCCATCTCCGGTAGCGGCTCGCTGACCAAGACCGGTGCGGGCAACGTCACACTCAGCGGCGCGAACACCTACGCCGGCGGCACCACGATCAGCGGTGGAACGCTTCAAGGCTCCACCATCAGCCTGCAAGGTGCGATTGCTGACAATGCGGCATTGGTCTTCGACCAGGCAGGGGCCGGCACCTTCAGTGGCGTGATCTCCGGCTCGGGCTCCGTGACCAAGCAGGGTGTTGGAACGGTCACCCTCACCGGCGCCAATGTCTACACCGGCGGCACGACCGTCGCTGCCGGCGCGCTCGTGGGTTCCACCGCCAGCCTGCAGGGCAACATCGTCGACAACGCCTCGCTGGTGTTCGATCAGGCAGCGACCGGCACCTTTGCCGGCAACCTGTCGGGTACAGGCTCCCTCACAAAGTCGGGCGCGGGCGTGCTCACCCTTTCGGGCGTCAGTACGTACAGCGGCGGCACCACGATTACCGCTGGCACGCTGCGCGGCGACGCGACCAACCTGCAGGGAACGATCGCCAACGGTGCCGCACTCGTGTTTGATCAGGCCGCGAACGGCATCTTCAACGGTACGATGTCGGGTGGTGGCTCGCTCACCAAGACCGGCACCGGCGCCCTGACCATCAACTCGGCGAACGCGTTCACTGGCACCGCCTCGGTCTCCCAGGGCGCGCTGATCGTTGGTGATGACAGTCATCCGACCGCCAGCCTCGCCGGCGCGGTGTCGGTGGCCAGCGGTGCGATGCTTGCAGGTATCGGTTCGATCGGTAGTCTCGATACCTACGGCGTTGTGAAGCCGGGGAATTCCGCAGGCACTCTCTCCGTCACGGGCGACGCCGTGTTTCACCCGGGATCCAGCCTCGACGTCTGGGCAACGCCGGATGGGCAGCTCGGCCGCCTCGCGGTCGGCGGTCAAGTGTCGATCCTTGGCGGCAGCGTCCTGGCGCTCGCACAGACAGGCAGCTATACCCCACTCACCAGGTACACCATTCTCACGGCTGGCAACGGCATCACGGGCACATTTGATGGGGTCACCGCCAATCTGCTCTTCCTGACGCCGACGCTGAGCTACAGCAGCAACGCGGTGACGCTCTCCCTGCTGCGTAATGATGTGAGTTTTGCGAGCGTGGCCCAGACACGCTCGCAGTCAGCCACCGCTGCAGCGCTCGATCGGCTGTCGATGGCTTCACCCATCTATGCGGGCATGCTGGAGCTCGATGCCGCAACGGCGCGCCACGCGCTCGACCAGCTGTCCGGCGAAGTGCACGCGAGCGTGACCACCGCGCTCGCGGACGACAGCCACTACGTGCGCGACGCCATCAACAATCATCTGCTGGGCACATCCACCGGCGGCCAGCAGACAGAAGGCGTGACCAACGCCGGCACCAGTGTGTGGACGTCGGGCTGGGGCCATTGGGGCAATCATGATGGCGATGGCAATGCGCACGCGATGAGCGCCAACGGAAGCGGCATCCTGCTGGGCGCCGATCTTCCCGTCGATGCCTTCCGTCTCGGCGGTGTCATCGGTCATGGTCAGGGCAGCCTGAGCGTGGATGAAGTCAGCTCGACCGGCCACACCGATTCCAACTACGCAGGCCTGTATGCGGCATGGGAGATGGGTGCATGGCGCGCCCGTGGCGGCGTGGCCTACGCCTGGCAGTCCGTCGATGTGACGAGGCACATCGCTTTTGGTCCCTATACCGGCACAGCGCAGTCGAGCTACGACGCCAATACGGGGCAGGCTTACGTCGACGCGGGTTACAACATGCACGTAAGCGCTGGTAGCGTCGAGCCGTACATCAACCTCAGCCAGGTTCACGTTCGGACAGACGCCCTCACCGAACAGGGCTCGGCGGCCGCATTGGCCATCCATGGCAGCTCGGCCAATCTGAGCACGGCTGTCCTTGGCGTTCGTGGCACGCTCGACTTGGGCCCAGGCGGACTGCATGCCTATGTCGGTGCAGGCTGGCAACATGCCTGGGGCGATCGACTGCCGGACCGTCAGCAGCGGTTTGTGGCAGGCGCCGACACGTTCACGATCTACGGTTTGCCCATCGCGGACAACGCTGGCGTGGTGGATCTTGGACTGCGCTTCCCGATAGGCCAGATGGTGACGGCGGACTTCGGCTACCACGGACAGTTTGCCAGCGGCGCCAAAGACCAGGCTGCTCGCTTCACCTTGAACGTTGCCTTTTGACGATCGTGGCTCTCTATCCTCGCCCTGGCTCGCCAGGGCGAGGCTCCGTCTCGCCAAACACACTGCAGTGAGCACGCATGGCCGGACGGAACGTTGCCGTTGCCATTGGCATGGAGATGGACGGCTATTTGTCACCTATGTGTGGTGCCCACACTTTGGAACTATCCGTTTTGTACGGAAGCGGACATTCGTGCCCCGTACGGGAATGAACTTCGCATCACACGCTACCCACACAGCCGTGCTCGTCACACGTCAATGCGTTGCTTCCGTCGTTTGTTTCAGCAGGGCAGTTACGGCGCTGGCGACCGCCTCGGGCCGATCCAGCTGGATATCGTGCGAAGCATGATCGACCATGACGTGTTCGCCATGCGTCGTCGTGGCGAGAATCGCCGCTTGGGTCTTGTTCCTTGCCGCCTCCAGCTTCTGGCGAACATCGGCAGGGGCATCCGCGTACGTGTCCGAAGCGGTGAGCACGATCACTGGCAACGCACCCAGGGTTTCCTTTGGCGATACAGGCCGACCATACACTGCGGCGTTGTCCTCCAGCTCCGATCTCAGCGTGCGCCAAAACGCCGGTTTGTATTTGTAGGAAGCGATGACTGCATTTACCTTGGCATCGGCAAGCGGATTACTGCCGGCGACGCAGCGTGCCAATGCAGGCGGCGGGGAAGCCAACTGATGCTTTTCGGCACCGGCGTCGCACTCGCGGATAAAAGCAAACCGCTGAGCGTTCATCTGTTCTTCTTGCCGAGCCCACTCGGGTGCCACGGAGGCGATGTCCTGCGCCGGAGGATCGACCAGGACCAACCCATGGATGTCTGCCGGATAACGCTGCGCAAATAGTCGCGCAATGCTGCTTCCCCTCGAGTGCCCGACCAGCACCAGCGGCGTCCTCAAGTTGGCGTGCTGGATCAATGCATGCAGGTCTGCAACTTCGGCTTCCAGAGTTCTCGGCAACGGACCTTCATCACTGAAGCCATAGCCGGCCCGATCGTACGAACACACTTTGGCGGACGCTGCCAGCAGCGGCTGCAGCTTGAACCAGGTCGTGGTGTCGGCATGCGAGCCAGCTTCGAGAAGCACGGTTTGGGCGCCGTTGCCTTCACAGCGAAGATTCAACGCTCGGCCCGGCGCAATCGCGACCCGTGTCCCCGCCTGCGCGTAGCTATCGGGAATGTGCTCGGGCACATGAATGGTCGCGCCACTGTCTGCATGCGCGCTGCTCGCCAAGGCCATCCACAAGGCTATCTGGCCTGCTTTCCAGAGCTTTCCGTTCACGGCCTTCCCCTCCAAGGTGCGGCAGCTCGGCGAGCCGCCCGGCATGTGCTCCTATCGACTTGGAGGAAGCCAAAAAAGTTCGACACGTCCACCCATGTCGTGGCAAAGCCGACGGGAGGCAAACCGAAGGAGATCATCATCCGGGGCTGAGCAGACCACGAGTCGCCCCGGCTCCAGCGGCGCGCCGGTGTCAGCTCCCGGTCGAAAGCGGGCACTCATCGATGCCTCTTGCGACAGGTTATTCAATCCGGGCAGCACCGCATGAATCGTGCGGACGCACCGGCCAAGGATTATGTTTCCTCGGCATGGCGCATGGACCGACGTGCCTTGCTCAGCTGGATATCATGAGGATGGCCCCGAACTGGACAGACCCGACGCCGGTAAGTCAATGAAGCGCAGGAGGGTCCGATTGAAGTCGACCGGCGCATCAACAAACACCGCATGCCGCGCATGCTCAATCGAAACGAACTGGGCGTTCGGGAGTGCCTGCGCCATCGCCTTTTGCGCCTGCAGCAACAAACTCTCGCCCGAGGCAATCACCAGCGTTGGCTTGTCGAACTTCTTGAGGCTGGGGCGGCGGTCTGTCGTCAGCATGTCCGAGACGAGCATCGAGACGCCCGTATCGACCGGTGTCTTCAGTGATTCACTGGTGAGCGTGTCGAACGTTAGTGGCGCGGGTGGCGCTTTCATAATGGCCTGCATCATTCCCCTGGAATACGCCTCGGGCGTGCGAGCGTACTGACCCAGGCCTTGAAGCACTTGCTTCACCATGCCCGAAGTTTCCGTCACATCGGCAGGGCCGGCGCTGACTGGACTGTCGATCAGGGCGACCTTGTCCAGCGCGCCCGTCCCGAACTGGGCAACGTAGGCGGCAACGTCCTGTGCGCCTTGTGACCAGCCGACCAGGGTCAGGTGGGTGAGCTTCAAATTGGATATCACGCGGTCAACGTCCTGCGCGCGATTCTCCGGCGTGTTGCCGCTGGCAGAAATCGAGGATTGGCCCTGCGAGCGCGGATCCATCGCAATGACGTGAAATCCTTGCGCCCCGAAGTAGTCGATCTGTTGCGACCAGACCCTGGCACTGACGCGCCACCCCGGAATCAACAGCAAACAGCGCGCCCCGTGGGCGGGACCTGCCTCTAGGTAATGGATGCGTACGCCATCCGCCCCTTCGGTGAAAGCCTCGTTTGTAGACGGGTGCGCCGATGGTGACATGGCCAATGCGATAAAGAAGAAGCTGCTTGGAAAATCCATAAAGCCTCCGGATCGTACTGCTGATGATTTACGTGACTGGTCACAACAGCGCATGGAATCAGTCGGCGAGCGATGAGCCACCAGCCCCGTACGGCATCATCGCAATGGCTCAGGAAAAATCTGCGCTGGGTCGCGACTTCAGCCGGTCGTCCGCAATCGAAAAGACACGGCGAACAGCCACGCGAATAGCACCGCGACAAAAAAGCGGTTCGCGAGGCCATAAGGCATGCCCTTGTGGAGCGTGAGGAACTGGACGACAAATCCGATCAATATCAGGGAAGTCAGCAGCCAGGCTGTTCGCCGATAGGGGCGCCACGCGGGGTGCAGCCCAAAACCCGTGGATAGCAGGACGGTGGCAATGAAGATGCTCCCGACGTTCACGAGGAAGCTCTTGTCGTGGATGGCTCCCGATGAAGTCGATGGCGCTCCGGGAATATCCGTAGGAAATATGGCCGATACGACCAGCCCAATCGCCGCGACGACAAGCAGGAATATCCCCAGACGGGCGACCACGGAGCGCAGGCCATGGGTATAGAGTCCCGCGGCAAGCATCAACAAACCACAGCTCATCGCAAGGAACCAGGTCGTCATGACCCAGCCATAGCGACCCACAGCGTAGTTGCTGATGAAGTTGGTCGCCGGGGCGTAATCGGGCCTGAGGAAGTGCAGCGTCAAAAGAGCCATGGCGGAGTAGACGAAACAGGCCATGGCAACGGTTGCAAAGGCGCCTGGCTTTGAACGTGGCGCATTCCCGGCATTCTCTGTAGCCATGGTCGAATCTCCTGGTTTTAGCGTTTTGCTGGGAGAACTTTCCTTCGATCTACTGTCACCTATGGCGTGTTGCGTCGACTGGCTGAAACCGCAGACGAAAGCGGACTTCCGCTTCCCTACTTTCTCGAGTGGCGATGGCTCATCCACCGTGACACTACTGCGATCGAGCCGGCGACCATCCAAGTCGCCTGCAGGAGTATCGAGCCCACTCGCAAGGTTTCAGACTTCGTCTGAATACCCCACCCAAGCACCACGCAAACAGCGAGAAAGCCTAAAAAGGCCGCAGGGCTAAAACTGATCCGTTTCGGTGCTTCGGGATTCATAACCCCTCTCCTGAGCCGAGATGATCATCCCAATTCAGCGGCAAGCCACTTTCAAATCGCCAATGCCTGCTTGAGAAAGCAGACCGTACATGGCGACTGAGATCGCACCGCACACTAAGAAACTAACATTTGCAGGTCAACAACAGCGTATGGTGCAGTGCCAGGCTTGCTTACAGGTAAGCCCTCGATCAGGCGCGCTCGGAGGCTCGCCATTAAGAGCGCGAGAGCACTCAGACCCGTCATTGCGCTGTGTTTTATGGGATGGCTGGGTGAATTCATAGAGCTTTCCGCCCGCCACCACGCGTTTTAGCTCATGCCCGACCTGCGTCGTCTATTGGATGCAGGCTTGGTGATTGCAGAGCGAAGAAGGCATGCACTTCGCGCCTCGGCGTAGGAGTACATGGAACATCGCAGCCTTTCAGTCGAAAGAGCCTCTTTTCCATGCCGTTCGATCACGTCCAAGCGGTCGATGCGGCCTTTGTATCTTCATGACCAGGGAGTTTGCCATGGCGCCACCCAGGAAGACGATTTCGTTATCGGACATCCATGATGTCTACCGAGGCAGCGTGAAGGAACGGGACGCGACCGAGGCGGAACAGAGCTATCGGAAGACCGATCGCTTCAAGCGCGAGGCCGGCCATTCCGGCGTGGCGCCCAATCGTCCGCTGCCGTCTACGGGACGCAGGGCGCGCTAATGCGTTGGGTAAAACGGGCGCTACCGCTTTGCTCGTCTGAAGCTGGCGCCAAACCGGTCTTTGGAGACCGGGACGAACACGACATGTGGTGCATCGCCAGCCAGCCATTGGCACAACACCGCTTCGCTTGCGCCCCAGCAGCGTGCCCATGGATGGCCGTGACACTCCGCCGTACGACCGCAATCTCCCGCATGACACGCGACATCAGGATGCCCATTCCCCGTGACTAATCAGACCAGCTCGCCCAAAGGCCGCGCAAAATGTTCCTCGTGCGAAGCCGTCTGCTGCCGTCTCACGGTCGTACTGCAGCCTGAGGACCGGGTTCCAGGCCACCTGACCACCTATTCGCCCGAGGGCCTGCACGTCATGAAACACGGACAGGATGGATGGTGTGTCGCCTTGAACAGCGCAAACATGAATTGCGGGATCTATGAGACGCGCCCGTCCGTATGCCGTCGCTTCGTGATGAATGGGCCATACTGCAAGGCCGTCCGCGCGGACTACTACGACTCCGTGACCGCCAGCGCTCGACACACGTCGGCCGCATAGACTTCGCCGGCGACGACGGCGCAGCGCGCGGGGTCGGAAAACCTTCGTCACCACCAACTTCGAGAAGCTCCATTGGCAAAGACAAACTATTCCTTTGAAAAGCGCCAACGCGAACTTGCAAAGAAAAAGAAGCAGGACGAGAAGGAGGCCAAGAAGCAGGCCTCGCGCGACAACACCCGTTCGGCGCCCGACGCAAGCGCGTCGACCAAGGGGACGTAAGCCCAAGCAGTGTTTTCGGCAGGTGCGCAACAAGCACGAGCCTGGAGAGCTGCAGAAACAAAGAAGCCCGGCTTTGGCCGGGCTTCTTTCTTGCGTACAGGCGGGATCGCTTAGATCGCCTGCACCTGTTCTGCCTGCAAGCCGCGCTGGCCCTGGGTCACGTTGAACGAGACCTTCTGGCCTTCGGTCAGGCTCTTGAAGCCGGACGACTGGATCGAGCGGAAGTGCACGAACACGTCGTCACCGCCCTGGTCGCGGCTGATGAAGCCAAAACCCTTGGCATCGTTGAACCACTTCACTGTACCGGTTTCTGCCTGGGACATAGTCAATTCTCCTTGGAGCAAATAAAGCCGCATAGCGGCGGGAAGCTGGGTCGCAAGGAGGAAGGGGGTACAACGGTGCAATGAAGCTACAACATCGGGCCACAATTCACGGTGACCCTTGAAACTCAGCCCTCGCACCTTATCGGGCTTTGGTCCAAAGCGCAAACTCCCCCATCCCATGCCGCTCGCAAAAATGTGCGGCATGGGCCAAAGCGGACGCTGCATAGCCCGATCCCCGCGCGATTTTCCGTTGAAGATAAGGGCGTTACAAAACCCCGCGACTCAGAGATTCGCAGCCGTGGGGTGCTGCGTAAGCAGCGCGCGTTCGGCGGCCATCGGGCCTTTCGCAGCAAGAGGACTGCGCCGCTCTCGCCTCCATAACGCCGGCGCACTCCCCGTCTCGTGGCGAAATACCCTGGAAAAATGCGCCTGATCCGCAAAGCCGCAGGTGACGGCAATGCGACTTACGGGCTCATCGCTGCCCAACAGCAGCTCTCTTGCGCGCGCAAGGCGAACAGCACGGACATATGCGTGCGGAGGCATGCTGAAGCTGACCCTGAAAGCTCGGAAAAAATGGCTTGTGCTCAGTCGTGTCACGCCCGCCATGTCCTCCACCCTGATGGGCGCCTCAAGATGGGCATGGACATGGTCGATGACCTTTCGCGCCTGCCACGGCGCCAGCCCGCGCGTAGGGCCATGAACAAGATGTGCTTGGGGCTCTGCTGGAGTGGCCGTCGCCAGCAGCAGCTCAAGTGCCCTTTGAATCTCGAGCCTCGCAACGCTCGTGTCGCTGTCCAGGGCGAGGTAGGCGCGCTGCAGCAGCGGGGCGACAATCGATGCGACTTTGCCGGGTATCGTTGTTTCTCGCATGCCCTGAGATCTCCGATGTCAGACGCCGCATCTGGAGACCCACTATCGCGCTTGCCGGCATGGTGATCTATTGCTCAATCAGGGGGCCGTCCTACAGCGCAAAAGGAGGACAGGAAACTCCTTCGAAAGGAGGAGATGGTGGGAACGGACCTACAAGTGGATGAGGCCCCGGCGACTGGCCACGGTAATCGCCTCCGTGCGGCTTAGAACCTGCAGCTTGGCAAAAATGCTGCGCAGGTGGGATTTGACCGTGGTTTCGCCAATGCTCAGGCGCACACCAATGTCCTTGTTGCTGTGTCCTTGCGCCAGCAAGGTAAGAACCTCCAGCTCCCGACTCGTGAGCGCTTCCCCGCTCACCCCCGCCGCAAGCTTCGCCACGAGCAGCGCCGGGATGCGAGTCTCGCCTGCATGCACGGCGCGGATGCAATCGAGCAACTCCTCCCGCTGGGCATCCTTGAGCATGTAGCCCCGGGCGCCCGCCATGATGGCCCGGTATATGTCGTGGTCGCTGTCGTAGGTCGTCAGGACGATGAACAACGCCGATGCGTCCACTCGGCGAATCGCCTCGATGGCGCCGACGCCATCGAGGACCGGCATGCGTATATCCAGGAGGACGACGTCCGGGTGGCATTCCTGCCATCGATCAACACACTCCTGTCCATTGGCGGCTTCCGCCGCCACGACCATGTCGGGCTGTCGACCGATGATTGCCGCCAGACCCTCTCGCACAGTCACATGGTCGTCGGCTATCAAGACACGAATCGGTCTGGGCGCACGCGGTGCGGCACGGGACATCGAGCGTTCCATCACCTTGATCCCAAGGCATCGGCCGCCGATCGCGGCAGCGAAATGGATATCTTTGCCCCGCGACCGCCGGAGCTCTCGACCGTCATCTCGCCCCCCATCACCTCTATTCGTTCACGTATGCCAAGGAGACCAAATCCTTCGCTCTTGGCCGCCGGCTCGAACCCTTGACCATCGTCTGCGAATTCGAGTCGAACACCTGCGTCGCTGAAGGCGACAGTGGCGACCATGTGGGAGGCCCGGGCATGGCGAATCGTATTGGTAAGCACCTCTTGCGAGATGCGAAACAGGTTCTCTTCCCAGGCTGGCGGCAATGAAAGGGGCTGACCTCGCACCGTAAAGGCGACATCGAGATCGATGCCCTCCGTCATGCTTGCGAACAAGGTCTGCAGGGCGTGCGTAAAGCCCTTCTCTTCCAGCGACTGCGGCCTCAAGGCTTGCACCGAACGCCGGGCCTCGCTCAGGCTCTCGCGCGCCAGGTTTCTTGCGGCAATGACATGCTGTTCCGCCTCGTAACCGAGACCGCGTCGACTGGCGTCCTCTGCTGCTTCGAGTTGCACGATGACGCCGGTAAAACCCTGGGCCAACGTGTCGTGGATGTCGCGTGCAATGCGGTTGCGCTCCCCCACGATGGCGGCATCTCGGCCTTGCGCCGACAATTCGGCCAATCGGATCATGAGCATGACTTGGTTCGTCAGGGCCTGCGCCAATTCAACCTGTTCGCGCTCGAACGCGCGCTGTCGCTTGAAGCGAAGGCCGATGGCACCCTCAAGGCGTCCCGCGACCATCATGGGAACCAGGAGAACGGTGACAATGCCCAGCGGCAGCAGTCGATCACGCAACGGGAACGGCGGAACGGTTCGAATATCCTCGATGACGCTCGGCTCTCCCGAGCGAAAAACCTCTGGCCATGGCCAGATGTCTTCCATCGGAAGATTGAGGTCGAGGCCTGCGAACCTGGGGTCGCTTTTGGGTATGACGCGGTTGTTCTCGAAAACGAAGTCGATCGACACGGTGTCGTCAATGAGGCCGCGGCGCCAGACACTGGCGCTGTGCGCGCCAAATTGTTCGGTCAGCGTACGCAGGATGTGCGCGACCAGCTGGTTGGGATCCGGCTCTACAGCCAGGGCCTCCAAGGCGCTCTTGAGAGCGCTGACTTGGCCGCGGGCCAGTTGCTCCGACGCCAGCAAAGCCCTCTCGGCGCGCTTGCGTGACTCAATATCGATGTTGCAGCCATACCATTTGAGTACGCGCCCGGCTTCATCCACCAGCGGCGCATAGCGGAAGAGAAACCAGCGATACTCGCCATCGAATCGACGGACCCGAGCCTCAAGCTCACCCGCCGCGCCACGTGCCAACGATTCGCGCCATTGCGCTTCAAGGTCAGGGAAGTCATCCGGATGGATGGTGGCGGTCCATCCCCAGCCCAGCGCCTGGCCCAGGGAAATACCCGTGTAGTCACACCACTGCCTGTTCAGAAACTCGACCGGCCCCTCGGCGCTACCGAACCAGGCCAGCCCGGGAATGGTGTCGATCGCAATGCGAAAGCTGCTCTCCCAGGACTCGATGTCCCCGGCAAGCGTGGCAATACCGTGACCGGCCTCTTTCTCTGAAATGGATTCGCTCACGAGAGACTCCCGCGACCTGCGACGCTTCTCGCGCACCAGGACGGCGTGCGTGGGACGAGCGCATCGAAAGGGGGAATCATGGGCTGCATCGCGCGTGATTGTCTTGCCATGGGCCACCCATGCAAAAGATCGATGGTGTTCAGCCGATACACCCTGAAACGGGATGGTAAGGTCCAAACGCATCGATTGCACCCCGAAATCGACGTCCCAGGTCGCGACGATAGCCCACCACGCTGGGCGTGGCTTGAATAAACCTACCCTGCCGGCGCCAGTCGCACAGGCAGAGCCCTAAGCAGAGAGCTGGGTCTTGCGGGTGTCAGCAACGGCGCTGGCTGCGAAGACGGCAGACAGAAACGTCCGCGAGCGAGCGCGGCGCTCCTGCTCTGGCTGAGACCTATTTGGTGTGCAGCTCTCCAGAGCCTGGGCAAAAGCACTGATCGACAAGTTCGATACTCCTGATCAATCCACGCCTTCGCTCACACCTTATGTTTGAGCGCCAGGTCGTCGCGCATCGCCGACTTCAATCACTCCAATGTCCGGTGCCTGACCGCACACACGATTCCTTCGCCAAAGGGTCTTCGCCATGACGTCCTATTCCCGCGTCCGAGATGCAGTCGCTGATCACCTCCTTACCCCGCAAAACTCGGCCGTCGTCATCATCGACTTCCAGCCGGTGCAAGTGAGCTCGATTGCCTCGCGTGACAAGCGCCAGCTGGTCGCCAATATCACCGCACTCGCGCGTATCGCGAAGCTCTATGGCCTGCCAACCGTGCTTTCGTCCGTGAACGTTTCGACAGGGCGAAACCAGCCGACGATCCATCAGCTCACTGACGTCCTTCAGGACACGCCGATCATCGACCGTACGTCCATCAACGCCTGGGAAGATCAGGACTTCGTGTCCGCAGTAAAGGCGACCGGTCGAAAAAAGCTGATCATGGCCGCGCTATGGACGGAGGTTTGCCTTGTCCATCCCGCCCTGGACGCCATCGCAGACGGCTTCGAGGTTTATCCCGTGGTTGACGCCTGTGGCGGCACCTCGCTGGAGGCTCATAACGCAGCCCTTGACCGTCTCTTTCAGGCGGGCGCCAAGCCGACAAGCTGGGTGCAGGTGATCTGCGAGCTTCAGCGCGACTGGAATCGAGAGGCTACGGTGCCCGGCTTCGCAGAGATCCTTTTCGCGATCGAGGGCCATTGAGCAGTGCCTGTCAGGCCCTCTCAACAAAGGCTTGACCGCTATAGCCACTGATGGATCTCTCAAGCAGGACATCAACGGATACGAGCGAGAGGCAGTCTGGGTGAGTCAACTTCACGCAACGCGATGCAGGAATTCTCATCAAGCGCGCTCGCAGCTCGACATCGCTTAAAGCAGCGCCGCACATCGAACAGTGGAGCAAGGTGACATGAACAAGTTGACGGTTCTTCTACTGGGTGTCTTCGCAGTGGCCGCGCATGCGCAGCAGGCTGGTGCGCCAAAGTTCTCGGACAATTTCGCAAAGACTCCCGATGAACTTTCTGCCATTTCCCCCACGGGCGGCGCAGGCGGCTCCGGCAATGCCAAGGTGCAGGTTGTCACCATTCTCGGCAATCCCTCCAAGCCCGGCCCTTATAGTCAATTGCTGCGGGTAGCTCCCCACGCATCCATCCCTGCGCATCATCATGCGGGTGACCGGATTGGAACGGTCTTGTCCGGTACATGGCATTTCGGCTACGGAACCCAGTTCGACGCAAGCAAGCTGAGGACCTTGCCCAAGGGCTCGGTCTATACCGAGCCGGCGAATGGCGCGCATTTCGCACAAACCGGCGATGAGGCGGTCACTGTGCTGATCACCGGCTTTGGACCGACGGACACGGTCTACGAAAACTCCGCGGACGATCCGGCAGCGAAGCACTAAGTCTGCCCCGCAGGCCCGCGGGCAAAGCAACGCGCACAAAACTCAGGCTCAAGCACCACGCCCTGTTGGCTCTGTGGTCCGCATGGCCATCAGGGCCGCGGCAAAACCTTGGGTCCCATAAAACAGTTCATCAATTTTCTGGAGACGAAAGCATGGCTCGTTCGCTTCTCGCAGCATGCCTGACATTGGCCTTGAGCCTGCCTGTTGTTGCGGCAGTCAAGCCCTTCCCCTCGACGTTTCATACGCAGGACGTCGAGACAAACGGCGCAACGATACACGTGCGCGTCGGCGGCAACGGCCCGGCCGTCGTCCTGCTCCACGGCTTCGGCGACACTGGCGACATGTGGGAGCCGCTCGCTGCGAACCTTGGACGTGACCACACGGTCGTCGTACCGGACCTTCGTGGACTTGGACTCTCGTCGCACCCAGCGGGCGGCTACGAGAAATTGAACCAAGCTGCAGACGTGCGTGGCGTGCTGACACAACTGGGCATAGATCACGCGGTGATCGTGGGACACGACATCGGCACCATGGTCGCCTATGCCTACGCACGACGCTATCCCGACAAGACCGATCGATTGGTGGTCATGGATGCCCCGGTACCTGGCGTGCCGCCGTGGGACCAGATTGTTCGGTCCCCGATGCTTTGGCACTTCGATCTGGGCGGCCCCGATATGGAACGTCTCGTCGCCGGTCGTGAGCGCATCTATCTGGACAGGTTCTGGAACGACTTTGCAGGCGACCCGACGAAGGTCGACGAAAGTACGCGCCAGCATTACGCCGAACTCTATGCCCGGCCGGGCGCCATGCATTCGGCATTTGCCCAGTTCCGGTCCATTCGCAAGGATGCAGAAGAGAACAAGGCAGCACTCGGCTCCAAGCTCGCCATGCCCGTGCTGGCCATTGGTGGTGCAAAGTCATTTGGTGCTGACGAGGCCGCGGTGATGCGCAACGCGGCCACCAACGTGACCGAACTGGTGGTGCCCAATGCCGGTCATTGGCTCATGGAGGAAGCGCCCGACGTCACGGTCACCGCGGTACGCGACTTCATCGAAGGGAAACCGGTGACAGGCGAGACTCACGGCGCACCGACCAAGCATTGATTCAAATGCTGGCAACAAGGGTTCCGATTTCCGGGACATCCTGGAGCGAGCGGCGGTGTCGACCAAACCGGGCAGCGTAAACTGCCGGTTTGGTCCATCCCCCAGGCAACGCCGGATCGAGCACATCGAGAGGAAGCTTCCATGAAGATCGAGCTGACCAACAGAACGGCCATCGTCACGGGCTCTACAGCCGGCATTGGTCTATCCATTGCGAGTGGCCTGGCTGCCGCGGGCGCTCAAGTGACTATTACCGGGCGCACCCGGCAGCGCGTCGACGAGGCGATCGCCACGATCACCAAGGCTGTTCCGCATGCCAAATTGTCCGGTGTCGCCGGCGACCTGGGAACAAGCAGGGGAGCGCAGGAACTGATCGACGCCGTGCCGGAAACCGACATACTGGTCAACAACCTGGGCATTTTCGAACCGAAGGCGTTCTTTGATATTCCCGACGAGGATTGGCTTCGATTCTTTGAGGTGAATGTGCTCAGCGGCATTCGTCTGGCCAGGCACTACGCACCAGGGATGGCCAAACGTGGCTGGGGCCGCATTCAATTTCTCTCCAGCGAATCCGGCGTGCAGATTCCCGCCGAAATGGTTCACTACGGCACAACGAAGACGGCGCAGCTCGCCGTGTCGCGTGGGCTTGCCGAGTCACTGGCCGGAACCGGCGTCACCGTCAACGCCATCTTGCCAGGCCCCACGAGATCGGAGGGCGTCGGAGACTTCTTTGCAAAAATTGCCGCGGAGAAAGGCATTTCGCAGGCCGAGGTCGAACGTGACTTCATTGCCACCCATCGCCCTACCTCGTTGATTCAGCGCCTGGCAACGGTAGAAGAAGTCGCCAACCTGAGCGTGTACCTGGCCTCGGATCAGGCGTCGGCCACAACCGGTGCAGCCGTTCGCGTGGATGGTGGCGTGGTGCGATCCATCATCTGAGCGGAAGCGCACCGACCAAAGCTGGTGCGTGGCACAACGATGATCTGGAAGCGGGTTCGCGGCGCCAGGGCAGACCCGCGAAGGCCACACGGCCAACGCGCATCAAACAGCATCCAGGTTGCGCTGCGAATGTTCGAGCAAGCTATCAACGGCTCGAACGAGTTCCGCTTGCCCAAAAGGCTTGGACAGCCGCGGCGTTTTTATCGCGATTTTTCCATCCGTTGCGGCGAAGCCCGTGATCATGAGAATGGGAAGCGCGGGATCAAGTTTCGCAACCTGCCTCGCGAGTTCCGCCCCCGTCAAGCCGGGCATTGCATAGTCTGTAATGAGCGCCTTTATTTCGGGATGCTTCCCTAACACGGCGATGGCCTCATAACCGGAAGATGCTTGCAACACTGTATAACCCGCGTCCGAAAGCATCTCGGCGGCTACGCTTCGAACCAGCTCCTCATCGTCGACCAGCAGCACCGTCGCTGGCTGTGTGCGGCGAACCCTGGTGTCGACCTTGCCGGGGCGAGGTTCAACGTCTGCGTGCCCTAAGAAAGCAGGCAACCACAATAGAGCTGTGGTTCCACGACCAGGTTCACTGATCAAAGAGAAGTGCCCGCCCGATTGCACGGCAAAGCCATGAACCATGGACAGACCCAATCCGGTGCCATGTTCCTTGCCTTTTGTCGTGAAGAACGGGTCGATAGCTTGCCGCAAGGTTTGCGTATCCATGCCCGACCCTGTGTCGGAAACCGCAATACGCAGGTATTGGCCATCGACCAAATGTGTTTGACCCGCCACACGCTCGTCTGAGAGCGCAATCTCCAGCTTCCCACCCTCGGGCATCGCATCGCGCGCATTGACCGATAAATTCAGCAAAGCCAATTCAAATTGGTTGGGGTCGGCCATGGCCAACGGCAGGCCGGGTGCGCATTCGATCTCCAGACGAATCTGCGGCCCCAACGTGCGCGCCAAAAGATCTTCGATCCCGAAGACCAGGCTGCCCACGTCCGTGGGTCGTGCCTGAAGGTGCTGTCGCCTGGCAAAGGCGAGCAGGCGTTGTATGAGTGTTCGTGCTCGCTCCGCAGCTTGCAGTCCTGCGGTGGTCAGCCTGTTGATTCGCGGATCGCTACCCTGCAAATGCGCCACCACGTCCAACGCACCCATGATGGGTGTCAGCAGATTGTTGAAGTCGTGCGCTACACCACCGGTAAGTTGACCGATGGTCTCCAATTTCTGCATTTCGTGGATGCGGTCAAGCGCTTCTTCCTTTTGCCTGAGAGCCTGGGCCACGCGGTCTTCCAGCTCGCTATTGAGCTCATGCAGTGCCCTCTCCGCCCGGCAACGCTCGGCCGTGTTCCAGGCGCGCTCGACCACGGAGCGGGCAAAGTCCACTTCCTGATCGGTCCAGTGACGCGGTATCGACCTGGTCAGGGAAAATTGCCCGATCACCGCGCCATTCCGCAGGACGGGGACGTCGATCTCAAATACGTGATCGCTTGCTTCTCTTTGTGCGCGAGTAAAGGCGCCCCCGGTGTGCGAGCTTGGTTGCGCGAGAGAGGACACCCCACTACCTGTCAGGCCGTCGTCCTGAAAGGGTGTCTTGAGCAGCGCCCCCGGCTCGGCGAAGTAGGTGATCGACGCTTCAAGCTCCCGGCGCAAGAGATGCTCGGCTATCTGTTGTGCATGCTCCGCGTCATTGGCGGCTCTCAACTGGTCCTCCAGGTCGAGGAGCAACGCCTGCCGGCGAGTGCTCAGTACGCGCTGCGTCGTTTCGGAAACGATGCACAGCACCCCGCCCATGGACCCGTCGACTTCGGTCACTGCCGAGTAGGAGACGTCGAAATAGGCCGTTTCGCCGTACCCATGCCGCTCAATATAGAAAGGCCGATCTTGCGCCGAAAATGTCTCACCCGTCTCCATCACCCTTCGAAGAAGGGGCTCCAGGTCGTCCCAAAGCTCGGTCCAGCTCTCCACGGCGGGGCGCCCCAGTGCGCCGGGGTGCTTTTCACCAATCGTGGGCGCATAGGCGTCATTGTAGAGAGCGGCCAAATCCGGCCCCCAGAACAGAACAATCTGTGCGTGGGAGGCAAGCATCATGCGTACGGTCGTTTTCAAGCTCGCCGACCACGCTGCGGGAGCGCCAAGCGGGGAACGTGACCAATCGCAGTTCTGCAACAGTTCGCTCACATGGCCCATGTCAGTGGATGGCTGCGAACAGAGCTGCTCGTTGGCGATACTGGGTGTAGACATGAAACGTGTTCCTGACCGGCTCTTCTAAGGGCCAATGGCTACTGTTGCCTATCAATAGTTCAGGCATTGCGAGGAAGTTGTTGCCACGCGAGGATCGACCGGGAGACGGACCTCTCGCCTGTCCAAGGTTGGACGCTTTCCACGTCTAGGGTGCGTGAATAGGTGGCAGCCTTTGTCGTCCGAGCTCATCCACGCTTGAAGCGGGCAGGCAAGGGCTTGCCGTCATCGGCGGCCGCCCTGTTGCGTGGTACGGGCTTATGCTTTCCAAAGGCCCCGCCTCTGCCCTAGGCAGCGCATCCGCCCTGTTTCGTTGATACGCCCGTCCGTTCTCCCTGTGCTCAGCCACTTGCTTGCGCAAGCGGCATCGACGACGTCAACCGGGCTCGACGAGTCACCGCATACCGTGGGGTTTCTCCCCAAAGCTGGCCGCCGTTGTTCGTGAAACGCCCCGGCTTTGATACGGTCGGTGGGCTTCGCTCATCGGGCGCGAGGCGGCCATGTCGATTTGCCGCCCGGCCGTTCGTCATGATGACAAGCAGGGCGACATGTTCGCCCAGGCAACAGCCCATCGCAGTCACGACCTGTGCCGCAGGCATCGAGCGACCAACCATGAGGACAACGCCATGACCGTCACCATTACCGCCTTTGAACGCTCGCCCGATGGCGGCATGGGGTTGGCCCGCGACACGCGCGTTCGGTGGGCGCTGGAAGAAGCCGGCCTGCCCTACGCGGTTCGCCCGGTGTCGTTCACGGCGATGAAGGAGCCGGCGCATTTGGCCGTCCACCCGTTTGGCCAGATCCCAACCTATGAGGAGGGCGATCTCGTGCTGTTCGAGTCAGGCGCGATCATCTTCCACGTCGCCTCGCGCCATCCGGGCCTGCTGCCCGACGACGCCCAAGCCCGCGCCCGCGCGATCACATGGATGTTTGCCGCGCTCAACACGGTGGAGCCGCCCATCCTTGAACTTATCACCGTGAAGTTCATCGAGGGCGACAAACCGTGGAGCAAGGAGCGCATGCCGCTGATCGCGGATCGTATCCGCCATCGGCTGGGCCAGCTTTCGGCACGCCTGGGCGACGCGGAATGGCTGGATGGCGCTTTCAGCGCGGGCGACCTGCTCATGGTGTCGGTGCTGCTCAGGACCAGGCCGTCCGGCATCTTGAACGAGTTCCCTTCACTGGCCGCCTATGTCGCCCGGGGCGAAGCGCGGCCCGCGTACCAGCGGGCATTCGCGGCGCAGCTGGCGTTCAACACGGCCAAGCCGGCGGCTGGCTGACGCAGGTTGGCGGCACGTGCGTAGACGGCTATTTGCCACGCCGTCGCGCATCGTGTTCCGCGCCCACCCTCGCCAGGTCATAACGGGCCTGCAGCACCAGCCAATAGGCCGGCGTCGGGTCCATCACACAGGACAGGCGAAAGGCGAATTCCGCGTTGATGCGCCGCTCACCCCGAGTGATCTGCCGCAACGAGGACACCGAAATACCCGTGCGGCGCGCCAGCCACGCGATCGACATGGTGCGGGGCCGCAAATGGTCGTTCAGCAGCACGTCGCCGGGGCTACGTAGCAGCTCGGACGCGTCGAAGTCCATCAGCGGATGGATGTTGATGAGGCACATGGGGCTTCCTTTCCTGTAGGGCACGGCCTGATGACGGATCAAGCCCTACAGGCTTCCGTGTCGGCGTATGCCGGGGATGGGTGTCCGTTATCGCTGAGGAGCGGCGCATCGACCGGCCGGCCGATGCGCCGTCGAAAGCGATCAACGGGGGCGGGAAATGCTCACTTTCCGCGTGTTATCCAGCCTGTCGGCGCAAGCACAGGTCGTATGCGTGGCCTATGGTGGCTGTCAGAGCGCGCCGACAGCCACGGCTGCGAAGCGCCCAGCCCGCGCGTCGCGGGGCCGCAGGAACGGAAGAGAGGGTGCCATCGAGGGGGATGGACGGGCGGATGCGTCCCGTATGATCGCGAACAGCCATGATCAACTCGCTCGGTTGGTGATGGTCAGCGGGTCGTCGGTGTTCTCCATCACCACGGCCCGCGCTTCCCGACATTGCTGTCGAGGCCACTTGCACCGCCTTATGAAGGACGATGCACATGGCCCGCCGAAAGTAGCAAAGCCCGTTCGAGCAGCCTGTCAGCGATCACCACGCAACCGCCCAACCAACGGCCGACAACTGTGTCGGTACGCAACGACCGGCTGGTTCTTCGATTGACGTCGATTGGTATACGCGGTTAGGGCGGCGACGGTCGCCATCACCGGATTTGCCCGCGATCAGTTCATCGCGCTTCGCGTTGCTTCGTCCACGGCGTGGAGCGCGATGCGACGAACGCCACCGCTCAATCCGCGGACGTTGTACCGCCCGGCTGCATGCCTTCCGCACGCATGGAAAGGATGGACCGCAGGTTCTGTTCCAGCTCGGCAATGCTCAGCGGAAAATAGCCATCGTTACCTTCCGAGCGCAGCCAGCCTTCGGCGCGTCCCCGTTCCACATCGACGCCCTTCGCGCGCAGGGCCGTTACCACGTCGTCGACCGTGATGTAGCCGGCCTCGCAGACTAGCCGCCACAGCCAGTTCATCTTCTGCGGATACACGCCCCGATTCAGCGGCGGCTGCTTGTAGGTCATCGTGGCGTCCTCCACTGCACCGGATGGCTGCCGACGTTTTAGCAGATGCTGGCGGTCGCGTGATGGCGGATGCCCACCCTGGGCCCGCCGATTCCCTTCAGCGCAACGCCTGTCCATGCCGTACCGGCTCCTTCGGCCGGCCATTGAATTGCATTAGCACTAATGTAATCATCCTGGCATGACCAATAAAACACCCCCTGGCCTGGGAGAGCTCCTCCGCTATGTGGGCGAACTCATCGATGGCGGTGCCGAAGAGGACTACCGCGCCATGGGCCTCACGTATCGCCCGCGCTATACCCCGGTGCTGCGCGCGCTGAGCGCCGGCGCCGAGACCGTGACGGACATTACCGAGCGCAGCAAGCTGACCCAGGGCGCGATCAGCCAGACGGTAAGCCTCATGCAGAAGGATGGCCTGGTGGAACGCCGCGGCCTGGACGACGGCCGCAAGTCAGCGATCCGCCTGACACGCCAGGGGCAAAAGCTGCTCGCGACGCTGGAGCCGCACTGGAACGTCACCTTCGAGGCCATCCGCGCGCTTGAACGCGAGATTGGACGGCCGCTGATCGAGACGCTCTCCGACGCCGCGGCGGCGCTTGAACGTAGCGGCTTCCACGAGCGCTTGATGGAAGCCAGGACCAAATCACCCAGCCGAAAGCGAAAATCATGAGCGCCATACAAGCGGCACCGTTGGGCCCCGGCCTGGTCCATGAGGAATCCATGGTGGTCCGTGCCAGACACACGGTTCCGGACGTCGAAAGGGATTGGCCGGGTTTCGTGGACATGCCGCCCGTCCTTGCAACGGCAATGATGATTGGCTTCATCGAGCAGACCTGCATCCAGGCGCTGCGCCCCTTTCTTTCGGAGCACCAGCGAACCGTAGGCACCCATGTGGATGTCAGCCACGTCGCCGCGACGCCCGTCGGCATGCGAGTGACGGCCAAAGTGGAGCTGATCGACGTGCAGGGTCGATCGCTGGTGTTTCGCGTCGCCTGCTTCGACGAGGGTGGGCTCATCGGCGAAGGTAATCATCAGCGCGCCATCATCGATCTTGCACGCTTTACGCAGAAGGTGGCCGAGAAGGCTGCAAAGGCGTCGGCAGACAGCGCCGGCTGATCGACACAAGTCTCAGCAATCGCCCTTGCACGCCCCTGACCGCTTATGCCCGCGCGTCATCTTCCCCTGCCATTTTGTTATTTCCACTACGGAAGCCGCTGGCAAATACTCGCTGGAAGTCTGGAGCTGCGCTGAAAGGGAGTCTATGGAAGCTAGCCCCACGGCGCCGGGCGCTGCGCGCCCGCTTTGGGGCTCCGCGCATGACGTCGCATGGTGACGCCATGACCACGGCATGAGGCGCAGGCCGATGAACGAACGCTCGACATATCGCTGGCCCCGGGGCACGCCGCTTTTCAGCCTGATCGGGCTCTACGCGCTTGGCTTGCTGATGGCAGCGCAACCACGCCTCACGCATGTTCTCGTTGGGAAAGCAGCCATTACGGCGTACTTTCTGCTCTCCACCCTGTTCTGCCTCTACCTCTATCGTTTTCGCATCACGCTGGACGCAACATCGATACGCGCGGGCGCCTTTTTCTTCAGGCAAATGGCATTTGCCGATGTCGTTCGAACGACGTATGTCCATGACGATGACGGCGGGAAGATCACCCTCTACGCCGCCGATGGAACGCAGATCCGCATAGGGGAAACCATCGAGGATTTCGGGTCGTGCGCGAACGCGATCAACGCGAGGCTTCCCAGGCATCTCCAGATCTCCCCGGTCGCGCGGGCGGTGCCGACGGACGCCATGAGCGGTAGCGACCTGGTCTAGAAGCCCCCAGCGCCGGCTTCCTCTTGAGCGCACTCGTCAGCCCGAGACCGAGGGCTGGCTCAAGTTCGATGAAGCGACTTCATGCCGCAACGAAGGCCTGCTGCGCGCCGCCTGATGCGCTGTCATGGAAGTCGGCACGATGCACCGAAGCCCTGATGACTAGGCTCCTGTCTCTTTCTGACGCCGCCGGTGGGCTGCCTGTTTTGCGCGGTTGCCGCAGAACGCCATGCTGCACCAGCGGCGCGCGTGTCCACGCGTGTGGTCCGCGAAAAGCAGCGTGCAAGTGGGCCCTTCGCATGCTTTCACATGCGAGAAGTCTTCGTCGCAAACCAGGCGCGCCATGGCTTCGGCGATCGGCAACAACAACGCTTCGGGTGAATTCCAGCGACGCCTGCGTGAGAACGTAAACGCAGGCACATTGCCGGACGGCTGCGCAACAATTTCACCGTAACCCTCGTCACGCCGAAGCAGCTCGTTCAAAGGTTCGAGTCCGGCCAGGTCGTCGGGCGTCAGCGGCCGCCCCTTGCGCTCGCGGACGAACGAACGGAACCACTCCCTCAGCGCCCTCGCCTGCGCAGCAAGACGATCCAGCTCGCCCGGGATCGCCCTCTCTTGAATGTCGTGAAGCACATCGTCAGGCACGAGTCGCGCCTGGTGAAGCCAGCCAAGCAGCCCTTCACCGTCTTCAAGCCAATCGATGGGCGTCTCGACCGGCGTAGCGACTGAGTTGAGGAAATCGAGTCCGGTGGCATCGGCCAGGAAAAAGGCGGGCATCGTCTGGGTCATGGGACCTCCTGACGCCAAAGTAACCACTCTGACGACGCTTGACAAGTTACTTCTCCCGATAATAACCTTCATAAAGACGTTTAAGAGGTTACGACAACAAGCCAAAGCGCCGCACTTGCGGGCCTTTGCGCCAGCTCCCGGGAGGGCAACAGGATGAAATCCACGAAGGTTACGGCGGTACTGGCTCACGGAGCCTGGGCGGACGAGTCCAGCTGGTCGAAGGTGCTGCGCGAACTCCACGCCAAGTCCATCAAGGTGGTTACTCTCAGCTTGCCCATGTCTTCTTTCGACGGGGATGTGGGGGCATTGGAAGCGCTGCTGGCGGCGCTCGATGGCCCGGTGATTCTCGTAGCGCACGCCTATGCCGGCGCGGTGATCGCCGCCACGCAAAGCCCGAAGGTAAAGGCGCTGGTGTATATCGCGGGCCTGGCGCCGGATGAGGGCGAAACCGTAGCCGAGGTATTCAATCGCTTCGGACACGACGACAAGGCGCCGGTATTGGCGCCGAGCAGCGACGGACGCATCTGGTTGCCGCGAGAAGCATTCGCCACGGCGTTCGCACAACACGCAACGGCACAGGAACAACAGGCACTCGCCGCCGCGCAGCGGCCCATATCCCCCGAGTGCATCGCGGTTCCTGTCGGCGAACCGCTATGGAAGCGCGTACCGGCCTGGTACCTCATAGCGCAACACGACCACATGATTCCCGAAAAAACGCAGCGTTTCATGGCCGAACGGATGCATGCGCATACACGCGCCTATCCCGTCGACCACCTGCCGAGCGTGACCGCGCCGTCGCTGGTCGCCGACATCGTCGTCGACGCACTGCACGGCATCACCGCCTGACCCTCAACCCCACCCGCCCCTTAAGGGAGATCGCCATGTCCATCATTCGCTATCGCAAAGCCCGCGTCGAAAACATCGACGTCTTCTATCGCGAAGCAGGAACGCCTGGTAAGCCGAAATTGCTCCTGTTGCACGGCTTTCCAAGCTCCAGCCACATGTTTCGTGACCTAATTCCCCTGCTCCGCGATGACTTTCATATCGTGGCACCAGACCTGCCGGGGTTCGGGCAAACAGACATGCCTGCACGCGAGGGTTTCCGCTACAGCTTCGATCACCTGGCGGCGATCATCGATGGCCTGACCGACGCCATCGGTTTCGATCGCTACATCGTCTATGTATTTGATTACGGCGCACCGACGGGCTTTCGCCTGGCCGTGAAACATCCTGAGCGTATCCAGGGCATCGTCACGCAGAACGGCAACGCGTATGTGGAGGGACTCAGCGAAGGCTGGAACCCCATTCGCGCCTATTGGGAGAGCCCCACCGACGCCAACCGGAACGCGCTGCGCGACATGTTGACGCCCGAGGCAACGCGCTGGCAGTACGTTCATGGCACCGCCGACGAATCGCTGGTCTCGCCGGATGGAATCGGGCTGGACAACTACTATCTGGCCCGCGAAGGGGCACACGACATTCAGCTGGATCTGTTCCTGGACTACCAGAGCAATATCGCCCTCTACCCCACCTTCCAGGCGTACTTCCGCGAGCATCGACCGCGCCTGCTGGCCATTTGGGGCAAGCACGATCCGTTCTTCCTGCCTCCCGGTGCCGAAGCGTTCCGACGGGATATTCCCGATGCCGACGTGCGATTCCTCGACACCGGTCACTTCGCGCTGGAAACGCATGTCGGCGATATTGCGGATGCGATCCGCACGTTCTTCAAGCCGTAAATCCGTTAGTGCCACGCGGCGAGAAAGTGCCGTGTCTCACCGCTCGACCATCGTGACCGGTGCCAGTCCAGGCATCGGTCATGCGACGGCCATGCCGTGAATCAGGGATGTCGGCGCGGTGATCCTGCTCGCGAGCCACGAGCAGCTGCAGGAAACTTTTGCGCTGGTCAGCGCGAGCGTGGAGAGGCCGCAATCGCGCCATGTTCGTCACGACAAGCCGCCAGCGGTCAGATGCCGGCATACCACTCGTAGCCCTGGTCCTCCCAATAGCCGCCCTTGCCGTCGCCGATATCATCGAACGAGCTGACCAGTTCGATGCGGGCGAGGTATTTCGCCTGCTTGTAGCCGAGCTGGCGCCCGATTCGCAGGCGTAAAGGCGCGCCGTTCGGCACCGGCAGCGGCTGGTCGTTCAAGGCGAAGGCCAGAAGCGTCTGGGGATGCCTGGCTTCGGCGAGGTCGATGCTTTCGTAGTAAGGCGTGTCTTCTTCCATCTCGTCAAAGCAATGAAAAACGACGAAGCGCGCTTGCGGTGCGACACCAACGTGATCGAGCACCGCGGAAAGACGCGTTCCCTGCCATTTGCCGATGGCGCTCCAGCCTTCCACGCAATCGTGGCGCGTGATTTGCGTACGCGTGTCCAGGCGCTTGAGGTCATCGATGGAGAGCATGGCCGGCCGACTCACCAAGCCATCGACCTGCAGCTTGTAGCCGCGAAAGTTGTCGGCCATCAGGGCCTGGTAAGCAGGCGTGGCGGGCATGGTGGTGCCATTGGGATGGAACACCGGCGATATGTCGCTCTCGGCATATTCCCTGGCCATGCTGCTCGACGGCGACAACAATGCCTGCACGCGGCGATTCAGACCCTCCGCCTTGCCAAGCACCTCGGGGCCCCACAGCGTCTGCGAGATGCGATCGCAACCGGCGACGAGCACGCCCGCAACGCCGGCCATCGTCATGCGCAAAAAGGATCGGCGATCAGTCATGAGGACGGTCCTCCGAGGGAGCAGCGCTGTCGGGCGTTTCCTGATTCGTAAGCGGTGGATCGCCGGGAGAGGCATCGATGGCGTAATAGCCGGTGATCATGCCCCGCAACTGATTGAACACGCCGGTGATCAGCACCTCGAACAGGTGAATGAGCACGAAGGCTACGAAGCCCCAGGCGATGATGAAATGAATGGTACGCGCCGATTGCCTGCCGCCGACGGCTTCGACCACGGGCGAAAGCACGGCATCCATGCGTGGCGACATGGCCAGCCCCATCAGCACGATGCCCGCGCCGAACACGAAGATGACGGTCAGGTACGCAAGCCGCTGCAGGATGTTGTAGCGCAGCGCCTCCTCGCCATGCGGGTGCTTGAAACGCAGATGATCGACGATGGATCGGCCGATGCCGCGCCAGTCGGCACCCGTCGGCCACAGGTCGCGTTGCAGATGCCGCGTGGCCAGGGCATAGCCCACGAAACACAGGCCGTTCAACACGAAGACCCACGCAAAGAAGAAATGCCAACGCCGCCCCATCGCCAGCCATTGCGGGCCGGGCACGGTGAGCCATGAGGGAAACCCGCGCATCTGCGGGCCATCCGCTCCGTTCGATACGCCAAGCACGCCAGTCGTGGTGAACTCGTGCCTGCCGATGCGCGTGACGCCTTGCAGCTTGCCTGCCGCATCCTGGCGGGCGCCCAAGGCGAAGATGGCCGTGCCTTCGTCGGACCGGTTGCCCCAATAAAGACTCGGATGAGCATTGAATATCTGCAATCCGCTGAGGAACATCAGCGTAAGCGCCACAACGTTGATCCAGTGCATGACCCGGATGGGCAACGTGTGTCGATAGACGACCCTGCGCGATGGCAACGCCACCTCGGGAATCGAGGGCGCTGCAGCAACGTCGAGACTTTCCGTATTCATGGCCATACTCCAACGAAGCAGGGCGAACTGGAAGGCATGCCGTCTAGTCTACGCGCACCACCACGAACGCGCTGGCCGCACGCAGTGGATAATGCAGGCGGACATCATCCGTCGATTCCAGCGGGCCGCAACGGCGCAGTGGACGTGGGAAATTGCGACAGGGTGACAAGCGAAGCCACGCCATGCTCACTCCCTCTTGCCGGCGTCTAGAACGACGCGGTGAACCGCGTCAGCCACTCGGGGCTGATGGAAAGCACCAGCGCCTCGAAGCGGCGATCCAGTCCGCTCAGCACCATCACGCCGATCAACACGAAGCACGCGCCCAGCACGGATTTCACCACGCCGCCGACCGAAAGCAATGCACCGCGCACACGCGCCATCGCGGCACCGGACACCGTACTCAACATCAGCAAGGGCAAGCCCGCCCCCAGTCCGAACAGCAGCATCAGCAAGGCGATCTGCGGAAGGTTCTGGCCCTGCGCGGCCAAAGTCGTGGCGGCGCCCAGGGTCGGTCCCACGCATGGGCTCCAGACCAGCCCCAGCAACAAGCCGATCAGGAACTGACTCAACCCGCCTTCGCCATGCACCGCGCCCAGCGCCTGCTGTCCCTTGTTGCCCAGTTGCGCGGTGAATCGTGCGAACGCGCGCTGCAACGGCGGCAGCAGCATCACGGCCCCGAACAGCACCATCAATGACGCGGCAAGGGTGCGCAGGGTGGCGGCATCGAGGCCGATGGACGCACCCACGGTCGCGATCAGCGTGCCGGTAAACGCGAACGACAGGCCCAGCCCCAATGCGAGCATCGCGCCACCCCACCAGTGACGCGACAACGCAGACGCCAGCAGGATGGGCAGGATCGGCAGCACGCAGGGCGACAACAGCGTGGCCATGCCCGCGAGAAAGCCGAGCGCGTAGGTGCCGGGCCCGAAGTCCATCAGAGTGCCTTCTCCAGCACGCCACGGATGGCCGATTCGGATGTCTGCCCCGTCGAGCGCGTCACCTCATGTCCTTGCCTGAACACCACGAAGGTCGATTGGTGCGAAGCTCCGAGGGATTTCTCCAGGGCGGTTTCCTTGTCGAAGTCCGCCACGAAGATGGTCACGTTGCTGAACTCGGGTTCTTTCGACAGGCGATCCACGATGGGCTTCTGCGCGCGGCACGTCGGGCACCAATCCGCATGCAGGTAAACCACCACCGGCTTTCCCGCAGCGACTTCGTGCGTGTATTGCGCCTGGTCGAAGGGAATTTCCGCGGCGGCAGCTTCGCCGCCAAGCGCCAGCCACAGCGCGGTCATCGCGAGGCGCATCGTATGGGTCTTCATCATGGGGATTTCCTGTCTGTAGGGCTCAGTCGATCACGGGATGCATGGCGATACGCGGCACCGGTGCGTTCGCCATCTGCGGGCGAATGCCCAGCATCCGCGCCACCAGGGTGTCGAGGCTGGCCTTGCCGGGGCCGCTGACGAGCAGCCAGAAGAAGATCAGGCTGTAGACGATCTCGTCTGCTTCGACGTAGTCGTCCAGGCCCATCAGGTTGGACGAGACCACCAGCGTCACTGCCACGGCCATGTTGATCAGCATGGGAACGCACACCAGTCGCGTGAACAGGCCCAGCATGATCAGCAGCCCGCCGATCAGTTCGGTCCACGCGGAAAGGCCGGCGCTGAAGGCCGGGAACGGAATGCCCCAGCCAATGAAGCGCTGGGTGAAG
>Ga0209258_100524_pt1 | contig 36706 bp, 30 predicted proteins | sample Araplaol_mTSA_r2_FD_184281 | JGI IMG/M metagenome (GOLD analysis project Ga0209258, IMG submission 184281) | Arabidopsis root microbial communities from North Carolina, USA - plate scrape CL_Col_mTSA_r2 (SPAdes) (version 2) | ecosystem: Host-associated > Plants > Roots > Endosphere | place: USA...
CGCCCATGGCGGCGGCGGCCTGGAAGGCCTGGTCGTACTGCGTCATCGCCTGGGCCGTCCAGTTCGATTCCGACGCACCCCAGCTGATCGAGATCACCGACGGCTTGTTGACGTCGTCGTGCACCGCCTTCGTGATGGCGTCGAGGAAGCCGGCCGTGGTGTTGGGCGCGAAGTAGACGGCGATGGTCGCTTTCGGCGCGACGGCGGCCGCCACCTCGATGTCCAGCATCACCTCGCCGTCCGCGCTGTTGGCGTTGGTCGGATGGTTCTTCGCGTGGTCGACGAGCACCGACTTCACCTTGGGCGCGGGAAGGCCCAGCGACGCGAAATACGCGGCGATGTCCGCGGGTCGGTAGCCGCCGCCCAGCTCGATGATGCCGATGCACTGGCCCGAGCCGTCGGCATCGGTGGGGAAGTCGTACAGCCTGGCGAGCGCGGGCGGGGTGAAGGCCTTGGCCGGCACCGCGTGCATGCCCAGCACCGGCACGTAGCGCTGGAAGTGCGGCTCGGCGGCGGGACGGTCGTCCAGGCCGAACACGCCCTCGACGATGCCCGCCAGATCGGACGGCACGCTGATCGTGCCGGTGCGGCCGCGGTAGGTGCCCGCCGCGTGCTCGAACTGCTGCAACTGGACACCGAAGGCGTCGTTCATCGATTGCGTGCTGCCGGACAGGACCACGCTGCGGCGGGCCTCGTCGGACTCGACCACGCTCAGGCCGTGCGCCTTCGCGAATGCCGCGACGCTGGCGATGTCGTGCGCGTCGGCGCCATGGGTGGCGGCGTACTGCGCCCGCGTGAGGTACCGGCGCTGGCCGGGATGCGTGTCCTCGCCGAGCCCGCCGGCCGACAGCGCGTGCGGCGCCGGGGTCTTCGCGCGCAGGCGCAGCGTCACCTCGATGCGTTCGTCGGGGCGGGCGGGTCCGATGGCGCGGGCGCCTTCAAGCGCCTGGCGTTCGCTACCCGGGATGGTATGTCTGGCCATGGTCTTTCCTTCGCAACTGGAGTTCGCCGGACCGGCGTCGTCGGATCGTGTCCCCGTGGCAAGCGGGCGTCCAGCCCCTACAAGGTAAAAGTGGCTTTCCGACCTGGGGGGCCGCCGGGCACGGGCGTGCTGTTTGCCGATCGAAACCGTCGATTCGTCGACGCGGCGGCGCGAAGTCCCTTGATCCGCGCGACCATGGCCCCACGTAGGCCGCGAGATCGTCCCGACTCCGAGAGAGCATGATGTCGGCGGCGCTCCGTCTGAAAGGACATTGAAGATGAAACGCAAGATGCTGCTGGCGGCCGCCTGTGCCGCCGCCCTGTGGTCGGCCGCCGCGATGGCGCTGCCGAGCGTGGACGACGTCTCCGCCGCCGCCCGCTCGGGCGACTATCCGCGGGCCGAATCCATGATGCGCGAGGTGGTCGCGGCCAAGCCGACGAGCGCCCGGGCGCACTACGTCCTGGCCGAGATCCTGTCCAAGGAGCACAAGTTCGACGACGCGGTCGCCGAGGCGCACAAGGCGCGCGAGATCGACCCCGACCTGAAGTTCGTCGGCAAGGACCCGGAGAAGTTCCGCACGTTCGAACGCGAACTGCAGCGCGAGCAGGCCGGCGCCAATACGCCCGCGCAGGCCGCGCCGACGCGCGCAGTGCCGGCGCCCACCGTGCCGGCGGCGCTGCCGCAGGCGCCCGCGCCGGCCGCCGCGAGCAGCGGCGGCGGCGGCATTCCCGGCTGGGTCTGGGTGGTCGGCCTCGCGGTCGTCGCGTACCTGATCTTCCGTGCAGTGACGCGTCGCGCGATCGCCAACAACATGGCCACGGCGGGCTATGGCAACGCCGGCGGCTACGGCATGGCCCCCGGCCAGCCGCAGCCGGGCTACGGCCCCGGATATGGCCCGGGCTACGGCCAGGCGCCTGGCGGCGGCCTGCTGCGCACCGGCCTGGCCGCGGCCGGCGGTGTCGCGGGCGGCATGCTGCTCGAGAAGATGCTGGAGGATCGCCGCCACGACGACAATGGCGGCAACTACGGCGGCGGGGGCAACTATGGCGGCGGCGGCAGCTTCAGCGACGCCGACCAGGCCACGCGCGATCTCGACAACCGCCCGCTCGACTTCGGCTCGGGCGGCAACGACTGGGGCGGCGACGCCGGCGGTGGCGGCGGCGGCTTCGACAGCGGTGGCGGCGGCGGCAGCGACGACGGCGGTGGCTGGTAAGCCATCAGGACGACGGGGCCCGCGGGCCCCGTTTTCTTTCGTCGAGGCGTCGGCCGTTTGGCGGGGCCGGCCGTCTGGCCCGCGATGTCCGCGCACCGACAGCGCGGCGATTGAAGGCGCGCGTGCCACGCCGTGGCCCGCCCCGCGGATCGAACGACCCGCCCTACCAACCCTCGCTGCCGGGCTCGCCCTTGAACGGGCCGGTCACCTCCGGCGTGATCCAGCCGCCGTAGAACCCGCCCGGTTGCGGCGTGACGCGGGCGCCGCCCACGCGGCAGTCCAGGTCGTGGCAGTAGAACGCGACGGCGTCGCGCAGCAGTTCGGAGCCGGGCAGCGGGTGCGGATAGCTCCACGCCACCTTGGCGAGCCGGCGCTGCCCGTCGACCAGCGACCAGTAACGCGCCGGCCCCTTCCATTCGCACAGCGAACTGCCCTCGGCGAGTTCCAGCATGCCGGGGGCGATGTCGGCCAGCGGGATGTAGAAGCTCGGCGGGTGGGCCGTCTCGAGCGCCCGGATCGCGCGCCGGCTGCTCGCCACCACGCGCGCACCCCAGCGGACGACGACCTCGCGCGGGTCGATCTCCAGCCGCGGCGGGCGCGGATAGTCCCAGACGGACTCCTGGCCCGGTGCGGGCGCGTGCGCGAACGCGGGGCGGCCCTGGCCGTGCCAGTGCCAATGGACGGGCGGACGGCGCAGCAGGTCGTCGTCCGGCGGCGGAAGGGGCAGGGAACTCATGGGCCCCGAGGTTACAACGGGCATGTCACGCGCGTGTTGCCCGCTCGACGGGCGACGGCGGCCGTGTGCGGCCGGCAGTGCCTGCGCAGCCGCAGGCGACACCCCGCGCCGGAGCAGGCCGGCTGTCGAGCCCAGGGCCGGCTCGCCGCCGCGGCCGGGCGGTCCGTGTCCGAATTTCGCGACTTGCGCCACGCACGGGGCGCAAAGGCACAGAATCGCGCATCCATCTCGCCATCGGCCAGCCGATGATCCCGGGCAAGCCGCCGACACGTCGCAGGCGCGCCACGAGGGTCGAGCCGCGCCAACGACAAGAATCGACAAAGCGCCCATGACGCCTGTGCATCCGGTCGTCGCCTTCGCCCGCCGCCTCGCCGACGGCTGGTGGCGCTCGGGCATGCTCGCCGTCTACACCGACGAGGATCGCGACTCCGCGCAGATCCGCGCCGCCCATCTCGGCGCCGTGATCCGGCTCACGCCGTTCACAATGGCGGCGAACTTCCTCAACGGCGCGCTGGTGGTCTGGGCCTACCGCGACAACCGGCCGGCCGGCATGTGGGTCTGGCTCGCGGCGCTTTACGCGCTGTGCGTGATGGCGCTGGCCGGCTGGTGGCGCGGGCGCCGACGCGTGCGCACGATGGCCACGCCGGCCGCGATCCGCCACGCCAACGTGCACGCCAACCTGCCGGCGCTGGTGTGGGCGCTCCTGCCCATCCTCTGGTTCGCGCATGCGCAGCCGCAGCAGCAGATCCTGGTCGTGGCGCTCGTCACGGGCATGCTGGCGGCCGGCGCCTTCGTGCTGAGCCCGCTGCCGGTGGCGGCGACGTGCTTCGTCGCGATCTTCGCATCGGCGGGCGTCATCGCCTGCTGGCTCACGGGCGACCGCATCTTCGTGGCGGTGGGCTGCCTGCAGACGATCTACGCGCTGGTCGTCGTGCTGGGCACGCTGGCGATGTCGCGCAAGGCGACGGCGCTGCTGAAGTCGCAGGCCGAGGCCAAGCGCCAGGAGCGCATGATGGCCGTGCTGCTGCACGACTTCGAGCAGAACGCCGCCGAGGCGCTGTGGGAGACGACGCGCGACGGCTGCGTGGCGCACCACTCGCCGCGCCTGTCCGCGCTGCTGGGGCTGGACGAGGCGCTGCTGCGCCAGCGCCCGTTCCTGGAACTGCTGGCCCGCATCGGCGTGGACGTGGCGCCGCTGCGCGCCGCGCTGCAGGCCGAGCGGCCGTTCAAGGAGCTGCGGCTGTCGGCGCGCGTTCCCCACGGCAACAGGCACTGGGCCATCAACGGCAAGCCGCTGGACGACGACGAGGCGCGCATCGTCGGCTGGCGCGGCGTGATCGCGGACGTCACGGAGCAGGTGACGGCGCAGGAGCGGCTGCAGCACCTGGCGCACACCGACTCGCTGACCGGCCTGGCCAACCGCTTCACGCTGCACGGCGCCCTGCGCGCGGCGATCGCGCAGCAGCGGCTGGTCGCGCTGCTGGCGCTGGACCTCGACCACTTCAAGCTGGTCAACGACACCCACGGCCACGCCGCTGGCGACCAGCTGCTTCAGCACGTGGCCGCGCGCCTGCTGGCCTGCCGCCGTCCGGCCGACCTCGTCGCGCGCCTGGGCGGCGACGAGTTCGCGGTGCTGGTGCTGGACGACGACGCCGCGGCGGTCGACGTCGACGCGCTGTCGCAGCGCCTGATCGACGTGCTGGAGGAGCCGGTGGACATCGGCGGCCGCGCGACGCGGGCGTCGGCCAGCATCGGCGTCGCGCGCCCGTTGCGCGCGGGCGAAGCCGCCCTCAGCGCCGACGACCTGCTGGTGCACGCCGACATCGCGCTGTACGCCGCCAAGAAGGCCGGCCGCGGCCGCCACGAGACCTACTCGTCGGACCTGGGCGACCGCAACCGCCGCAACGTGACGATCGAGCAGGAGCTGCGCCAGGCGATCCCGCGCGGCGAGCTGGAGCTGCACTGGCAGCCCAAGGTGGACATCGAATCCTCGCGCCTGGTCGGCGCCGAGGTGCTGCTGCGCTGGCGCCATGCGCAGCTGGGCAGCGTCGCCCCGATCGAGTTCATCCCGATCGCCGAGCGCTCCGGCGTCATCCGCGAGATCGGCATGTGGGTGCTGCGCGAAGCCTGCGCCGTCGCGGCCAGCGCGCTGCCGGGGCTGGTCGTCTCGGTCAACGTGTCGCCGGCGCAGCTGCAAGACGACGCGTTCATCGACTGCGTGCGCGACGCGCTGCACGCCAGCGGGCTGGAGGCATCGCGGCTCGAGCTCGAGATCACCGAGTCGGTGTTCATCGACGACGTCGAGGGCGCGCTGCAGCGGCTGCACGCGCTGCGCGCGCTGGGCGTGCGCGTGGCACTCGACGACTTCGGCACCGGCTACTCGTCCCTGGCCTACCTGCGCCGTTTCCCGTTCGACACGCTCAAGATCGACCGCGCCTTCGTCAACGAGCTGATGAACGCGATCGACACGCGTGCCATCGTGCAGATGATCGCGCAGCTGGCCGTCACCTTGAACATGCGCACCGTCGCAGAGGGCGTCGAATCGCCCGCGCAGTTGAGCGTCGTGGCGGCCGTCGGCTGCGACGAGATCCAGGGCTGGCTCGTCTCGCCGGCGTGCCCGCTCGACGAGTTCCTGGCCTTCCGCAAGGGCTGGGTGCACAAGCCGCTGGCGCTCGTCGACCAGGTGCGGGCGCTGGGCGCCGCCTGACGCGCACGTAAAATCGCCGCTTTTCGATTCCAACGAGGGTGCCGGCGGTGGCGATGTTCTGGTCGGTGTGTGTGGTGCTGCTCGCGTACCTGCTCGGTTCGCTGAGCTTCGCGGTGATCGTCTCGCGGGCGATGCGCCTGGACGATCCGCGCTCCTACGGCTCGGGCAACCCCGGCGCCACCAACGTGCTGCGCAGCGGCAACAAGCTCGCGGCCATCCTCACGCTGCTGCTGGACGCGGTCAAGGGGGTGGTGGCGGTGCTGATCGCGCGCTTCCTGGCCGAGCGCCTGGGCTATGGCGACGGCGTGGTGGCGCTGGCGGGGCTCGCGTCCTTCCTCGGCCACCTGTATCCCATCTTCTTCCGCTTCCAGGGCGGCAAGGGCGTGGCGACGGCCGCCGGCGTGCTGCTGGCGCTGAACTGGGTCACCGGCCTCGCGTGCCTGGCCACCTGGCTCGTGATCGCCGTGCTCACGCGCTACTCGTCGCTCGCCGCGCTGGTGACGGCGGTGCTCGCCCCCGTCTGGTTCCATTTCATGCACGGCGACTCACAAGTCGTCGGCGCAGTGGCCGTCATGAGCGTGCTGCTGATCTGGCGTCACCGCAGCAACATCACCAAGCTGTTGAACGGGACCGAATCCAAGCTGGGCAGCAAGGCGAGCAAGCCTTCCGACTCCGCGCCCTGAACAATCACCCCGAGAAAATTCCCATGAGCCAAATCAAGCGATTCGACGTCGGCCAGCGCATGTCAGAGATGGCCGTGCACAACGGCGTCGCCTACCTGGCCGGCCAGGTGGCCTCCGACGCCAGCCTCGACGCGCAGGGCCAGACGGCCAACGTGCTGGCGCAGATCGACGCGCTGCTGGCGCGCGCCGGCACCGACAAGTCGCGCATCCTGATGGCGCAGATCTTCCTGGCCGACGTGGCCGACTTCGCGGCGATGAACGCCGCGTGGGACGCCTGGGTCGCCGGCGGCAACACGCCGCCGCGCGCCACGGTCGAGGCCAGGCTGGCCAAGCCGGAGTGGAAGGTCGAGATCGTCGTGAAGGCGGCGGTCTAGGAGACTGCGCGGCAGGAGCCGCGCAGCCTCCCAGCCCCTGGTCGCATGCACGGCTCCCCCGAGCCCCCTCCGAGAGGGAGCTCCAGCATGTTCGACGGCTCCCTCCGGCCTCCCTCCGAGAGGGAGGTTCCAGTCAGCATCACGAAGGGCTGGCCACCATGCTCTGCTATCGGTGAGTTTCGTCGCGACGCTCACGAGGTCACGAGGCCCAGCAGGGCCGGATCGCCCCGGCCCTCGCGTACCAGCACCGGCTCGTCGCCGGTGAGGTCGACCACCGTGGTCGGCTCCATCGGGCAGGCACCGGCGCAGACGATGGCCTGCAGGCTCTTCTCGAAGCGCCGGCGGATCTCGTCGGTGTCGTTCAGGGGCTGCGTCTCGCCTGGCGGGATCAGCGTGGTGGCCAGCAGCGGCTGGCCCAGTTCCGCGAGCAGCGCCTGCAGCACCTTGTGGTCGGGCACGCGCAGGCCGATGGTGCGGCGCGACGGGTGCGATACCCGGCGCGGTACCTCCTTGGTCGCGTCGAGGATGAACGTGAACGGCCCCGGCGTCGCGTTCTTGAGCATGCGGTACTGGCGGTTGTCGACCCGCGCGTAGTTCGCGAGCTCCGACAGGTCGCGGCACAGCAGCGTCAGGTGGTGCTTCTCGTCGACGCCGCGCACCCGGCGCAGGGCCTCCACGGCGTCCTTGTCGTCCAGGTGGCAGACGAGGGCGTAGCTCGAGTCGGTGGGGACCGCCGCGAGGCCGCCGTCGTGCAGGATCTGCGCGGCCTGGCGCAGCAGCCGCAGCTGCGGGTTGTCGGGGTGGACGTCGAAGAACTGGGACATGGGTGCATTGTCAACGCGCGACCCGTCCGCGGCGATGACAGTGCCTATTCGGGCAGCACGTCCACCGCGGCGGCCGGCGTCGCGGCGCCCGGGCGGCGCAGGTTGAGCGCGGCCGAACTCGCGCCGCAGGCCGCGATCACCGCCATGCCGACCCAGGCCCAGTGGTCGGGCACGTGGCGGAAGAAGAGCCACGCGATCAGGGCGGCGAACGCGATCTGCACGTAGACGAAGGGCATCAGCGTGGCCGTGCGCGCCTTGCCGAGCGCCAGGATCAGGAACAGGTGGCCCACGGTGCCGAACAGGCCGCACACGCCCATCAGCGCCCACGCGCTGGCCGGCAGGCGGCGCGCCAGCGCGAGGCTGTCGTCCACGCCGTTGGCCGACGCGGCCACGATCAGCACGGGCCACAGCACGACGCTGCCGACGAAGCCCGTCCAGAAATGCGTGGTGTACGGGTTCTCGGTACCGGAGAGCCGGCTCGTCAGCACCTGGAAGCTCGCGTAGGCGAACGCCCCCGCCAGCGGCAGCGCGACGACCCAGCCGAACGCGCCGGAGCCGGGCCGGATCACCACGAGCGCGCCGGCGAAGCCGCCGGCCACCAGCACCCAGCGCAGGCGCGAGACCGATTCGCGGAGCACGGTCGCCGCCAGCAGCGTCACCACCAGCGGCGTCAGCATGTTGATGGCCGTGTACTCGGGCACCGGCATGTAGCGCACCGCGAAGAACGAGCAGAAGCTGGTGGCCAGCAGCAGGGCGCCGCGCAGCCACTGGAAGCGCGGATGCGCCGAGGCGAAGCCCGCGCGCCCGCGCGGCGCGAGCGCGACGGCCATCACGACGGCCTGGGTCGTGTAGCGCAGCGTCAGGATCAGCAGCACCGGCACGCCCCAGCGGCCGTCGGGCTGGCTCAGGCCGCGCGCGATGGAGTCGAGCGACGCGAAGCACGCCGCGGCCAGCAGGATCAGCGCGACGCCTTGCAGCGGGTGCGCGTGGACGGGCCCGCGCGCCCTCACGGCGCGACCGGCTTCGCGCGCAGGTCGTCGGCGGTCCAGCGCGACCACACGGGCGTCAGGCGCAGCGAGAGCGCGAGCGGCGCCGGCTGCAGGCCGAGGTCGAGCCGGCTCTCGTGCGGATCGTGGAAATCGCTGCCGCGCGAGGCGAGCAGGCCGAACTCGAGGGCCATGTCGGTGTACTTGGCGATGTCGCCGGCGTGGTGGCTGCCGGTGACGACCTCGACGCCCTCGCCGCCATGGGCCTGGAACTCGGAGAACAGCGCGTACTCCTCGGTCGGCGTGAACTTGTAGCGCCCCGGGTGCGCGATCACGGCCACGCCGCCGGCCGCGCGGATCCAGCGCACGGCGTCGCCCAGCTTCGCCCAGCGGTGCTCGACGTAGCCCGGCCGGCCCTCGGTGAGGAAGCGTCCGAACACGCTGCGCATGTCGGGGGCGATGCCGCTGGCCACCAGGAAGCGGCCGAAGTGGGTGCGCGAGACGAGCCCCGGGTTCGGCGCGAACTTCATCGCGCCTTCATAGGCACCCCGGATGCCTGCCTGCGCGAGGCCGTCGCCCATCTGCCTGGCGCGGTCTTCGCGGCCGGCGCGCACCTCGGCGATGCCGGCGGCGAGCTCCTCGTTGGCCGGGTCGATGCCCAGGCCGACGATGTGCACCGTGGTGCCGGCGAACGTGACGGAGATCTCGACGCCGTCGAGGAAGGGCAGGCCTGCGCGCGCGGCCGCGGCGCGTGCGGCGGCCAGGCCGGCCAGCTCGTCGTGGTCGGTCAGCGCCCACAGCTCCACGCCATTGGCCTTCGCCCGCGCGGCGAGCGTGGCCGAATCCAGCGTGCCGTCCGAGGCGGTCGAATGGCTGTGGAGGTCGGCGTTGAGATCGTGTTGCACTGACCTGATTTTAGCGAGGGGCGGGTGCCCGCGTCCGCGCGGTGCAAAGCGGGTCGGCATGCATCCTCTACCATTGCGGCGCGCACATGCCGTGCGCGCCACGGCTGCATGATGCAAGGACTCCATCTCATCGCCGACCTGCGCGACTGCGCGGGCTCCACGCCGCTCGACGACGAGGCCGCGCTCGCCGCACTGTGCCTGGACGCGGTGGCGCGCGCCGGGTTGCGCGCCGTCGGCAGCCTGTTCCACCCGTTCACCGGCCCTGACGGCAGTCCCCAGGGCGTCACCGGCGTGGTCCTGCTGGTGGAGTCGCACCTGGCCGTGCACACGTGGCCCGAGCTGCGCAGCGTGACGGCGGACGTCTACGTGTGCAACGTCGGCGCCGACAATTCGGCGCGCGCCGAGGCGGTGATGGCGCGCTTGCTCGAGGCCTTCGGCCCGCGCGAGCCGCATGTGCAGCGCGTGCGGCGCGGCTGATCCAGGCCGGCGCTCAGCGCCTGGGCAGGCTCTCGAAGAAGCGTGCCTTCGCGGCCGCGTAGGCGGTGTCGCCCTGCGCCGCGGCACCGGCCTTGGCGGCGTTCAGGCGTCCGAGCAGGACGGCATCGGCGCGCAGCGCGTCGCGCACCCGTATCAGCGATTCGTGGCCGGAGCCGGTCTCGATGAGGTGCAGCGTCACCAGCAGCGCCGCGCCGGGCATCGCCAGCGCGGCATGGCGGTCGGCGGCATCCTCCTGCGAGCGCTGCAGGCAGCCGGCCTCCACCAGCACCCCGAGCGCCTCGTCGAACGCGTCCCGCGGCACGGCGACGCAGACGTCGACGCCGCCGCGCGAGCGCGCGCCCGCGACGGCCGTGGCGCCCACGTGCTCGATGCGTGCGTCGGGCAGGATGGACGTCAGCAGCAGCTCGGCGTCTTCGTAGGCCGCGTCCGCGACGGGCTGGCAGTGGTCGGGCGCGAGCAGCGTGACGGGCTCGCGCGCGTCCGCTTCGGGGCGCGTGTCGTGCACGGCGGGGAAGGCCAGGCTCATGGGAGGCGGTGGCGCATGGTGCGCCGGGCTGGGATGGCGCGGATTGTCTCCCGCGCAAGTCGCCCCGCCATCGGCGCCGACCCGGGGCGTGTCGTCAGCGCGACGCCGGCTTGCGCAAGGCCAGGATCGCGACGGCGCCAAGTGCCATCAGCGCGGCCAGCATCTGGAGGCCGGCGTCGGTGGAGTGTGTCGCGTCCTTGATCAGGCCGATGATCCACGGCATCGCGAAGCCGGCCAGATTGCCGACCGAGTTGATGAACGCGATGCCCACCGCCGCCGCCGCGCCGCCAAGCAGCGCGGTCGGATTGCTCCAGAAGACGGGCAGTGCCGACATGATGCCCATCGTGCAGATCGTCAGTCCGGCCATGGCCAGCAACACGTCGGCATGGAACGCGACGCTGATCAACAGGCCGGCGGCGGCCGCCAGGCTCGACACCGCGGTGTGCCAGCGGTACTCCTGGCGCCTGTCCGCGTCGTGCGCGACCAGGATCATCGCGACGACGCCGAACGCCCACGGCACCGCGCTGACGAAGCCCACCCGCAGCGGATCGCTGACGCCCATCGCCTTGATGATGCTTGGCAGCCAGAACGACACCCCGTACAGCCCCGACACCACCGTGAAGTACACGAACGCGAGCAGCCACACCTTGGCGTTGCCCAGCACGCCGGCCATGCTGGCGTCGGACTTGCGCGACTCCTCGGCGGCGATGTCGCGTGCGATCAGCTCGCGCTCCTGCGGGGTGAGCCACTGCGCGTTCTTCACGCGGTCCTCGAGATAGATCCAGGCGAGCACGCCCAGCAGCAGCGAGGGCAGCGCCTCGAGCAGGAAGAGCCACTGCCAGCCCTTCCAGCCGTTGACGCCGTCCAGCGAATGCAGGATCCAGCCCGATGCCGGGCCGCCGACGATGCCCGCCACCGCGACCGCCGTGAGGAACAGCGAGGTCGCCTTGCCGCGGCGCGCGGCCGGGAACCAGTACGTCAGGTACAGGATGATGCCCGGGAAGAAGCCGGCCTCGGCCACCCCCAGCAGGAAGCGCACGGCGTAGAAACCGACGGCCGACGTGACGAACATCGTCGCGGCCGACAGCAGCGCCCACGTGACCATGATGCGCGCGATCCAGCGGCCGGCGCCCACGCGGTGCAGCAGCACGTTGCTGGGGATCTCGAAGATGAAGTAGCCGATGAAGAAGATGCCCGCGCCGAATCCGTAGACCGAGTCGCTGAACTGCAGGGCCTGCTGCATCTGCAGCTTGGCGAAGCCGACGTTGACGCGGTCGAGGTAGGCCGCGATGTAGCACAGGAACAGCAGCGGGATCAGCCGCCAGGCGACCTTGCGGTAGACCGCGTCTGCGACCGAATCAACCTGGCCCGGTTGCCCCTGCGAGGGCGCGGTGATGCTGTTCATCGAACGTCTCCTGGTGTCCTGGTGTCGCCCGCGATCCTGCGACCGGCGATGCGCGGCGGGCAGCGGGGAAACACCCATTCTCAACCGCAATGAAAAAGCCCGCCGGCATCGCTGCGGGCGGGCGTTCGCATCGGATGACGCGGGCTCAGTTCACCTGCTTCGTGAAGGTGACCGGCTCGATCTCGACGCGGCGGTTGGGCTCCAGGCACTTGATCAACGCCGGGCGCTTCTTCACGTCCTTGCACTCGACGACCGGATCGGCCTCGCCCTTGCCGACAGCGGTCAGGCGGTTGCCGGCGACGCCCTTGCTCTCGAGGTAGGCCTTGACCGCGTTGGCGCGCTTCTCGGACAGCGACTGGTTGTACTGCTTGCTGCCCAGGCGGTCGGTGTAGCCGACGATGGTGACGCTGGCGATGTCGGCGTTGGCCTTCATCGTGGTGGCCACCTCGTCGAGCTTGGGCTGGTTCGGGCCCAGCTTGGCGCTGTCGAAGCCGAACAGCTCGCTGGCCGACAGCGTGTACTTCTTCATCACCGGCGGCGGCGGGGGCAGCGGTGCCGGCGGCGGCGGCGGGGGCGGGGGCGGCGTGGTGACGGTGGTGGTCTCCACGGTGCGCGTGGTGGTCGCCACCGGCACCGGCGCGGGCGCCGGCGGGCCGCCGAAGGCCCAGGTCAGGCCCACGTTGGCGTAGGTGTTGGCCGTGTGCTTCATGTCGTAGGGCTGCACGCGGCCGGAGTAGAACGTGCCCACCTCTCGGATGTCGGCCTGCATGCCCAGCGTCGGGGTGAACTTGTACTGGAAGCCCAGGCCGGCGTTAATGTAGGGCGCCGTCTTCTTGAACGTGCCGTTCACGCCGTCGCCGAAGTGGTCGCGCGCCGCGCCTGCGCCCACCAGCACGAACGGCCGGAAGCCGCCGGGCGTGAACAGGTACAGCGCGTCGACGCCCGCGAGCGACTGGTGGAAGTTGGCGCCGTGGTCGGTCGACGCGGCATAGTTGCCGCCGACCTGCAGGTCCCAGCTCGGGTTCAGCGGGATGCCCACCTTGAGGCCGCCGCCCCAGCCGGTCTTGTCCTCCGGATACTTGGAATCCGGCTTGACCGCGCTGCCATTGAGCAGGATGTAGGCGTTCGGGTTGTAGGTCTCGTTGCCCTGCGCGAGGGCGTGGCCGGCGCAGGCCAGCGCGGCCGCTGCCGCGAGCGCGTTCAGCGCGCGCGATCGATGTCGAGTCATGGACTCACTCCTTTGAAGTTGTTTGAAGAGGTCACGGGGTGAGGCCGACGAGCGCCCGTGTGCGGAGCGGGATCGTCGGCGGTCGTGACCCTACGTCTGCCGGAGCGCGCGTGGGACCAGCATCGCGACCCTTCGTGGAGGAGTCGTTCCGAATGAGGCAACGCGACAACGCTGACCGGGCATGGCGTGACATTTGGCAATCCACGTTCCCATCTCCTTTCTGCACACCGAGTCACGACATGTGTCGACCGCGTCGTCATGCCGTGCCTCGTCGAAGGGAGAACGCGTGCCGCCCGCTGTTTCTTCCTCGCGCCGATGTAACGACTCGTTGGAGCGTCCGCGGCGCGGGCTCGAGGGCACCTGCAGCAATCCTTGCGTTGCCGGCCGGTGCTAGGCTGGCGCGATGCGCATCCGACCTTCCTGCGCGGCCCTGGTGGCCGCGACGCTTCTTTGCAGCGCGCCCGTGCGCGGCGCCGAGATCGTCCTCGAGCAGTCCGCCGTCCAGAAGCTGGTCGTCGAATCGCTGTTCAGGGACAGCGGCCGCTTCTACCTGCAGCGCGGCGCGTGCAGCGCGTTCCTCGACAACCCGGCCGTCACGCTCGCCGCCGGGCGGGTCGTCATCCGCTCGCACCTGAGCGCACGCCTGGGCATGGACTTCGGCGACAGCTGCGCCGGCGTCGACCTCGCCTCGTGGGCGACCGTCTCCGGCGTCCCGAGCGCGCAGGGCACGGCCGTGCGCCTCGCCGACGTCCGCATCGAGGACGTCGGCGACGCCAACACACGCGTCGTGCTGAATTCCGGGCTCGTCCCGACGCTGCCCGCGGCGTTCGAGCTCGACGTCCTGAAGGCCGTCCGGCAGCTGCTCCAGGGCACGAACAGCCAGCTCCAGGTCGACGTGCAATCCCTGCACATCGACTCGGTGCGCATCGCCGACAACCGGCTCTCCGTGCGCTTCGACTTCAAGGTCGCGGGACGCTAGCGCCCGCGGCGGATCACTTCGAGAACATGCCGCTGATGCGCTGGCCCAGGCGCTGGAAGAACCCGGCGCGCTCCACTGCGGCGAGCGCGACGACCGGCGTCTCGCCCAGCGGCTTGCCGTTGGCGCTCGCGACGACCTTGCCGACCACGGCGCCCTTGGCGATCGGCGCCTCCAGGTTCGGGTTCAGAGTGACCGCGGTCTGCACCGTGCCGCCCTGGCCCTTGGGCACGACCAGCGTCCACGCATGCGGCACGCCGACGGCCACGGTCGGCACCACGCCATAGGTGACCTTGGCGGCGGCCAGCGTCGCGCCCTCCTTGACGGGCGTCGCTTCCTCGAAGTTGGCGAAGCCCCAGTTGAACAGCACGCGGGTCTGGTCGGCGCGGGCCTGGGCGCTGTTGGCGTTCATGATCACCGAGATCAGGCGCATGCCGTTGCGCTTGGCCGACGCCGTGAGGCAATAGCCGGCCTCCTCGGTGTGGCCGGTCTTCAGGCCGTCGACGGTCGGGTCCGTGTACAGCAGCGCGTTGCGGTTGCCCTGCTTGATGCCGTTGTACGTGAACTCGTGCTCCGCGTAGATCGGGTAGTACTCGGCGCTGTTGCGGATGATCGCCTGCGCCAGCACGGCGAGGTCGCGCGCCGAGGCCTTGTGGTTCGGGTCGGGCAGGCCGGCCGAATTCTCGAAGTGGGTGTGCGTCATGCCCAGCTTCGCGGCCTCGGCGTTCATCAGGGCCGCGAAGCCGGATTCGGAGCCGCCGATGTGCTCGGCCAGCGCCTTGGAGGCGTCGTTGCCGCTGTCGATGACGACGCCGCGCAGCATGTCCATCAGCGAGGCCTGCGAGTTCAGGGGCACGAACATGCAGCTGTCGCCCTCCTTGCCGCCCTTGCACCACGCGCTCAGGCTCATCGTGACCATCTCCGTGGGCTTGAGCTTGCCGCTCTTGAGGCCCTGTTCCACGAGGTAGCTGGTCATCATCTTGGTCAGCGACGCCGGCGGCAGCGGTTCGTCCGCGTTGGAGGACGCGAGGATCTGCCCCGTGTCGAAGTCCATCAGCACCCACGCCTTGTTGGCGAGCACCGGCACCGAGCGCCCGTTGGCGTCGGTCGTCATCGCGGGTTCGGTGGACTCGGCCGCCTTGTGCGCCGCGGCGTGCGGCCTGGCCTTGGGCTTCGGATGCGCTGCGGCCGCGGAACCGGCCGCGGCGACGAGCGTCGCGGCGGCGAGGACGGAAGGAAGCAGGCGGGCGGTGGTCAGGCGGATGGTCATCGGGGAATTCTTCGTCGGGAAGCCGGTGCGCGGCCCCGCCCAGCGCGGAGCCACGGGAAATGGCGGGGTGTCCGTGGGCGTGCTCGACAGCGGGCACGCGGGATTCACGGCGTATTGTGACGGACATGCGATCCCGCACGCGCGGGCAAGTTCCCGCGGCGGGGCGGGTCTCAGCGTCCGAGAAGGGCGCGCGCCACGCGCCGTCCGGCGTCCTCGCCGCGCGTGAACGCCTCCTCGAACACCGAATAGGCCGACAGGTCGGCGTGCGCGAAGCTCACGCGCGTGGCACTGGCAGGCACGGCGGCCAGCGCCGCGCTGGAGCGCAGGCCTGGCGTGGGGATGGCCATGGCGTGGCCGTGGCGCGCGATGTCGACCTGCTGCAGGCGCTCGGACAGGTCGGGGTGCACGGCATGCAGGTCGTCGAAGATCAGCTGCGTGGCGTCCTGCCACGTCATCTGCAGCAGGCGCTTGCGGTCGGTGTCGGGGAAGGCCCAGTACGCCGTCAGCAGGCGCGGTCCGACGACGCGCGAGAGGCTCTGGTGCTGCGCGTCGACGTAGCCCAGCGAGGGGCTGCCGTGGATCGCGTTGTCCCAGGACAGCGGCGCGCCGACGCGATCCAGCGGCAGCGCGTCGAGCCGGAGGTTGGCCACCATCCACGGCGCGCGGCGCTGCGTCCTGGCCGCCTCGACGAGCGCCGCCGGCGGGGCGCGCAGCACATGCGCGGCGATGAACAGCGGCGTCGCCATGATCACGTGCTTCGCGCTCCAGTGCTCGACCTCGTCGCCCGCGAACGCCCACGCCTCGACGCCGCCCGAGCCCTCGTCGACGCGGAACACCGCGCGGCCCGTGTGGACGCGGTCGGCGTACGGCTGGCGCAGCGCCCGCGCGAGCGGCGCGTTGCCGTCCGGCCAGGTGAGCACCGGGTCGCGGTCGTTCGCGTCGTCGCCCGGTGCGCCGAAGCCGTGGCGGCTGGCGAAGTAGTGCACCAGGGCCCAGGCCGAGACGGTGGCGAGGCCCGCGCCGTAGTCGTCGCGGCAGCAGTAGTCGAGGTAGGTGAGCAGCAGCGGATCGTGCAGCCCCTGCTCGCGCAGCCAGCGTGCGGCGGGGACGGCGTCGAGCGCGGCATGGGCGGGCGTCCAGGGGGAGCGCGCGGTGGGCAAAGCGAACCCGAGCCGGCCCAGCCCGGCGACGAGCCGGGCGAGCAGGCGGTACTGGGCCTGCGTCGGGGAGTCGCGCGGCACGAGCGGCAGCATGCCGTCCTGCCAGCGGCCGTCGATGAACAAGCGTTCCTGCGGGCTGTGGCACAGGTGGCGCTCGTCCCACTTCAGGCCGCCCGCGGTGGACTTCGCCAGGCCGATCTCGACCAGCCAGTCCTGGATGTCGCCGGCCTGCGGGCCCGGCAGCGGCAGGTAGTGCGCGCCGATCGGGCAGGGCAGGCCCTGCATCGCGTGGCCGCGGCTGTTGCCGCCGGGCGCGTCCTCGAGCTCCAGCACCGCGAAGTCGGTGATGCCCGCGCGCTGGAGCGAGCGCGCCGCGGACAGCCCCGCGATGCCGCTGCCCACGACGAGCACGTCGCAGCGCCGCTCGCGCGCGCCGGCGGGCGGGTGCGCCGCCGCGTCGCGCACGCGATGGCCCCGGACGCTGTTGTCGCCAATCCAGCGGCCTTCGACGCGCGTGCGCCAGTCGTCGGGCCTGCCGCAGCCGGTGAGCAGGGCCGGGGCGGCCAGCGCGGCGCCCAGGAAGGCGCGCCGCGACTCGTCAGTCATGGACCTTGCCCCACTCTTCCTCGAACGTGCGCACCAGCGTCTGGTTCGAGAGGCGGTTCGGCTCGGTGGGCACGCGCGCCATGTCGGGCGGGAAGTCGAGCAGGGCCTGCATGCCGGGCAGCGTGAGAAAGCGCATGCCCGGCGGCAGCGTGCGCGGGAGGACCCACGGCCGGTGGCTGGCGATCAGGAAGCCCCATTCGCCGAAGCTGGGCACGTGCACGTGGTAGGGCAGCACGTGCAGGCCCACCGTCTCCAGCGTGGTGGCCACCGTCCAGAAGCTGCGCCGCGCGATCAGCGGCGAGGTCGTCTGCACCACCGCGTAGCCGGCTGCGGCCAGGTGCTGGTCGACGAGCTCGTAGAAGCTGGTGGAGTAGAGCTTGCCCAGCGCGTAGTTGCTGGGATCGGGAAAGTCGACGACGATGACGTCGAACTGGTCGTCGTGCTGCTCAAGCCAGGCGAACGCGTCGGCGTTGACGATGTGCACCTTGGGCGACGTCAGCGCGTGCCGGTTGAGCGCCGACAGCGTCGCGTCGTGCGTGAACAGCCGCGTCATCGCGGGATCGAGCTCGATCTGCGTGACCTGTTCCACCGACGGATACTTCAGGATCTCGCGGATCGCCAGCCCGTCGCCGCCGCCCAGCACCAGCACGCGGCGCGGCGCGCCGTAGCCGGCCATCGCGGGGTGCACGAGCGCCTCGTGGTACCGGTACTCGTCCTTCGAGTTGAACTGCAGGTTGCCGTTGAGGAACAACCGCAGCGTGCCCGACTGCGAGGTGACGACGATGCGCTGGTAGGGCGTGGACTCGTGATAGACGACGCCGGGGCCGTAGAACTGGTCCTCCGACCAGGTGGTGAGCAGGTCGCCGGCCGCCATCGCGGCCACCAGCAGCGCGAAGATCGCGCCGCACTGCGCGCCCAGCCAGCGCCAGCGCGGGATCTCGGCGCGGAACAGCCACATCGACCAGATCGCCACGAGCGTGTTGAGCAGCCCGAAGAACACCCCCGAGCGCACGATGCCCAGGTGCGGCACCAGCAGCAGCGGGAACGCCACCGACACCACCAGCGAGCCGAGGTAGTCGAAGGTGAGCACCTGCGACACCAGCGTCGACAGGCTGTCGCGGCCCTTCAGGTGGCGGTCGAGCAGCCGCATGACGATGGGGATCTCCAGGCCCACGCCGATGCCCACGATGGTGACCAGCCCGTACAGCAGCACCTTGAACGAGACTGTGCTGGCCGCAGGCAGCGTGGCGTGCGCCGCGAACAGCGCGGCCGGCATCAGGCCGCCGACGACGCCCACGATCAGCTCGACGCGCACGAACATGCCGGCGAGGTTCGCGCGAACGTGGCGCGAGGCCCAGGAGCCGAGTCCCATCGCGAACAGGTACGTGCCGATCACCGTGGAGAACTGCAGCACCGAGTCGCCGAGCAGGTAGCTCGCGAGCGCGCCGGCACACAGCTCGTACACCAGGCCGCACGCGGCCACGACGAAGACGGAGGCGAGCAGCGCGAGCTCGCCCGGGCCGACGCGCGGCGCGGCGCCGCCGTCGCCCTTCACGGGACCCAGGCCCATCAACCGTGGATGGCGGCAGCGATGATCATGCCCAGCGCGATGAACATCGAGCCGACGACGATGGCCAGCGCCAGGTTCTTCTCCTCGACGATCTGCTCCCACAGCTTGTAGGGCGTGATCCAGTCGATGATGACGAAGGCCAGCCACAGCACGACGACGCCGATCACGGCATACAGGACGGTGCCGCCGATCACCGCGGGGTGAAGCCAATCGATTGCGTTCATGTCGTTCTCCTTCGGAAGTCTCTGATGGTGCCGCCAGGGCTCCGGGAAGCGAGGATCGCATCCGAGCCAAGCCGGGCTCCCCCTCGGGGGGCAGCGACGGGAGGAGCGAGGGGACTCATCATTTATGCCCGCCGCCGCCGGACGAATAACCGCCCCAGGCGCCACCGGTGCCGTAGTACGCGCCCGTTCCGGCGGCCGAGCGCGCCTTGCATTGCTGGTATTCCGCGCTGTACGAGCCGTAGGCGCGCTTGACGTCGCGGCACGCGTCCTGGCTGCACCACGCCAGCAGGATCAGCACGACGATCAGCAGCAGGATCAGCTTCGGCCACGAGATCAGCCCCCCCGTGCCGACCAGCCCGCCCAGCGACGGCCCGCTTGCACCCATCGCGCCGCCGCGCTGCAGCTGGGCGCCGGCGGCCGCGTCGAGCCCGAACACCTGCGCCACCATGGGCGCGGGAATCGACTCGCCCGCCGACCACGTCGTCTCGCTGGCCGTGCTCTCCTTGCTCAGGAACGCGCGATGGCCGCTGGCCGAGCCTTCGTAGTCCTCGTGCTGCGTGCGCTGGTGGGCTTCGACCTTCCAGTAGAACTCGCCCAGCACGTAGGTGGTCTCGGAGGTGTAGGTCCAGCGCCGCGCATACGTGGTGCCGTACCACGTGGCCGACTGGCCGCGCACCTCCGGCACGCCCGTGAGCACGCGCACGACGCTCCAGCCCTCGTTGGTATCGACGAGGAAGGCGAAGCCTTCCTGGCGGTTGTACAGCAGGTATTCGCGCCAGGCCTCGGCCTCGTCGGAGCCGGCCGACGTCAGCTCCATGCGTTCCATGTAGCCGACGACCTGCCATGGCAGCGGCGCCGCGCCGCTGGGGATCGGCAGCGTGCCGGTGCGCCCCAGCGGGATGCCCGGCTCCATGCGGTTCAGCTGCGCGTAGTGGGCCATGTCCGGGCCGATGCCCTTGGACAGGTCGACCACCGACTTGCAGCTGTCGCACACCACCGACTGCGTGGTGGCCAGCGTGATCTTCAGCGGCGCGCCGCAGTTCGGGCACGGCGGCGACTGCGCCTTGATCGTCTTCTCGCCGGCGCCGCCGATGCCCGTCTCGCGCAGGCCCGACATCTTCAGGTCGGCCAGCCGCACCGAGCGGCCGATGGACCAGCTCGTGAGCGTGCCGTCGACCGACTCCAGCGTGCCGACCTCGTCGGCGGTGTTGCGCAGGTCGGAGACGACGATCGCACGGTCGGACGGTGGTGGCTGCACCAGCTCGCCCTGCGCGGCGATCAGCTTCGCGTGCACGACGGAGGCGACGCGCCACGGCCGGCCGTCGACGGTGACCGGCGCGCCGGCCTGCAGCTGTCCGGGCAGCGGCGCGCCCGCGGCCAGCGGGAGGTCGAACGCGAAGACGTAGCGGCCGTTGTCCTCCGACAGCCAGCCGCTGCGGCCGTTGTCGAACAGCGCGTGCCACTCGTTCCACGGGCCTGCGTCGGTGCCGAACTGCAGGCGGCCGACGAGCATGAAGCTCGTGCCCTGGTACGTGCCGCTGGCGCCGATGGCCAGCGGCGTGAAGTCGTCGAAGACCTCGGCGCTGGTGCCGATCTTGCGCAGCGACTCGCCGTCGCGCACCAGCGTGCTGCGGCAGAAGCTGCAGACGGCGCTGGCCGACGCCGGCGAGAGGAAGTCGACCGGCGCGCCGCAGTTGGGGCACGCCGCACGCCAGGCGCGTTGCGGGGCGGTGGCCATCAGGCGGCCGTCCCCGCGATCGCGAGCGCGCGCACCAGCGCGTCACGCGCGTGCGCGGTCACGCGCGACGCCCGCAGGATGCGCCGACGAGGGCGGGGGCGGGCCTCACAGCTTCTTCAGCAGCTCGGTCTTCTTGGCGGCGAACTCTTCCTCGGTGAGGATGCCCTTGGCCTTGAGCTCGCCCAGCTTCTCGATCAGCGCCATCACGTCCTGCACCGGCGGGTGCTCGCCGCTGGCCTGCGCCGCGGTGGCGATGCCGGTGCCCAGGCCCTGGGCGATGTTGCCGGCCAGCACCTGGCCCAGCGCCACCCCGGCGCCCAGGCCCATCGCGCCGCCGGCGATGCCGCCGCCGCCGTCGCCCGCGGCCTTGGCCATGTCGGGAATCGACTGCGCCGTCTGGTACTGCATGAAGGCGCCCATGTTCTGGCCGACCATGCCCATGCCGATCTTCTGGTCGAGGATCTTCTGCAGCTCGTCGGGCAACGACACGTTCTGCACCGTGACGGCGTCGAGCGCCAGCCCCAGGTTGGCGAACGCCGGCGCGACCGCGGCCTTGATCTGCGTGGCGAACTCGACCTGGTTGGCGGCGAGGTCCAGGAACGGGATGCCGCTCTGGGCGACCGCGTCGGACAGGTGCTGCAGCATCAGCCCGCGCAGCTGGCCGTCGATCTCGTCGACGGTGTAGGTGCTGCGCGTGCCCGAGACCTGCTGCTGGAACAGCTTGGGGTCGGCGACGCGCCACGAGTAGTTGCCGAACGCGCGGATGCGGATCGCGCCGAAGTCCTTGTCGCGCAGCGTGACGGGCTGCGGCGTGCCCCAGCGCTGGTCGACCTGCAGGCGCGTGCTGAAGAAGTAGACGTCGCTCTTGAACGGGGAGGCGAACAGCTTGTCCCAGTTCATCAGGTTGGTCAGCAGCGGCAGCGTGTGCGTGTTCAGCGTGTACAGGCCGGGCCCGAACGCGTCGGCCGCGCGGCCCTCGTTGACGAACAGCGCCGCCTGCGACTCGCGCACCGTCAGGCGGGCGCCGTTCTGGATCTCGTTGTCCTGCATCGGGAAGCGCCACGCCAGGATGCCGTCGCCCGGCTCCTGCCACTCGATGACATCGATGAACTGCTTCTTGATGAATCCCATCAAAGACATGGCGGCCTCCACTTGGCTCCGGGTTGCATTCAGGGCGGATGATAGACGCACGACGAGGCGCTTCTCGTCCGGGTCGACCGCCGGTGCCGCCGCGCCGTCGAACGCACGTTTTCCGTCGCCCAACGGCGGGCGCGTGGTCAGGTCGGACAAAGGAAAGGGGCCGCCCCGCGCGATGCGGAGCGGCCCCTCGTGCCCGGAGCCCGCGGGTGCGGGCGCCGCGGCCTGGACGTGCGGATCGTCCGACCCGCGTTCGCCCGCCGGTGCCGGCCACCGCGGCCTGGCAGGGCGGGTCGTTCGACCTGCGTTCCCAGGCCGGGGCCGTGTCGGTCCGGCAGCGAAAGGTCAGTCGCCGGCCTGGGCCACCACGTCCGCCGTCGACGTGCCCGTACGCTCGGCGGGTGCGTAGATGGTGCCGCCATCGGCCGCGGCCGCGGTCAGCGCGCGGGCACCGGCGTGCGACAGCGCCTGCATGCCCGTGATCTCGAGCGCGACGACGGCGGCGAGCAGCAGCGAGGTGGCGCTCAGGGCGCGGGTGGGGGCGGCGGACTTGTTCGTGTTCGACATGACGATTCCCTCCAGGGTCGGCGCGCGTGCGGCAGGCCGTCGCGGCCGGTGCGCCGTGCCTCCGGCGGAGGCTTGTTGTGATCGGCGCGAGGCGATCCTAGGACTGCCTGCCCGGTTGGGGAGCACTTCGCGTCGACTCGACAGGAAGCGCCGCGTCGAATAGATCACGGTTACAAGATGTTTCAGCGGCGCGCACCCCTTCGGCGGGCCGGCGCGGGGCCGATGAGGCCCTTTGGAGGCCGCCGTTCCCGGGTTCAGGCGCCGTAGCGTGCCGCCGTGAGGCCGTCGAAGTCGATCTCGGGCTTCCTGCCGCCCAGCAGGTCGGCGATCGCGCGGCCTGTGCCCGCGGCCATCGTCCACCCCAGCGTACCGTGGCCGGTGGCCAGCGTCAGGTTCTCGAGCGACGTGCCGCCCATCACCGGCGTGCCGTCGGGCGTCATCGGGCGCAGGCCGGTCCAGAACGTGGCGCGCGCCAGGTCGCCGGCCGCGGGGAACAGGTCGGTCAGCACGAATTCGAGCGTGCGGCGGCGGCGCTCGTCGAGGGCCAGGTCATAGCCCGAGAGCTGCGCCATCCCGCCCACCCGGATGCGGTCGCCCAGGCGCGTGACGGCCACCTTGTGCGTCTCGTCCATGATGGTGGACTCCGGCGCGGCGGACGCGTCCGTGATCGGCACGGTGATCGAGAAGCCCTTGACCGGATAGACCGGGATGTGGATTCCCAGCGGCTTCAGCCACTGCGGCGAGAAGCTGCCCAGCGCCAGCACGACGTGGTCGGCGCTCAGGCGGCCGGCGTCGGTGTCGACGCCCGTCACGCGCCGGCCGTCGCTGGCGATGCCGGTGATGTTGACGTTGAAGCGGAACTTCGCGCCGAGCGCCTCGGCCATCCTCGCCAGCCGCTGGGTGAACAGGAAGCAGTCGCCCGTCTCGTCGCCGGGCAGGCGCAGCGCGCCGACGAACTTGTGCTTCACGCCGGCCAGCGCGGGTTCGTACTGCAGGTAGCCGGCGGTGTCGAGCACCTGGTAGGGCACGCCGTACTGGTCCAGGATCTCGGTGTCCTTGTGAACGCCATCGAGCTGCTTGCGGGTGCGGAACAGCTGCAGCGTGCCCTGCGTGCGCTCGTCGTAGGCGATGCCCGTCTCGGCGCGCAGCTCCTTCAGGCAGTCGCGGCTGTATTCGGCCACGCGCACCATGCGCGCCTTGTTGACGCGATAGCGTGCCTCGGTGCAGTTGCGCAGCATCGCCAGGCCCCAGCGCCACATCGAGGCCTCGAGCATGGGCTTGATGATCAGCGGGCTGTGGTTCATCAGCAGCCACTTGATCGCCTTGACCGGCACGCCCGGCCCCGCCCAGGGCGACGCGTAGCCGGGCGAGACCTCGCCCGCGTTGGCGAAGCTGGTCTCCAGCGCCGGACCGGGCTGGCGGTCGACGACCGTGACGTCGTGGCCCGCCTTGGCGAGGTACCAGGCGATCGTGGTGCCGATGACGCCGCTGCCGAGGACGAGGATGGTCATGGTGGGACGCTCGAGGTGCTCGTGGTGGGGCCGACTATCGCACGGGGAACCATCCAGCCCGGCGCAAGCTCTGAGCGGATCCATCCGCGAGCCGTGCCAAGATGCGCCCCATGCAAAAGACCAGCCCCCACCGCCTGCTGACCCTCAGCGCCGCCATCGCCGCCGCCGCGGCCGCCTTCTCCGCCCAGGCCGCGGGCCTGCCCGCGCAGGTGCGCGAGGTCGAGGGCGTGCACGAGTACCGGCTGTCCAATGGGCTGCAGGTGCTGCTGATCCCGGACGCGGCCAAGCCCACGGTCACCGTCAACGTGACCTACCGCGTCGGCAGCCGCATGGAAGGCTACGGCGAGACGGGCATGGCCCACCTGCTCGAGCACCTGATGTTCAAGAGCACGAAGACCATCGCGCAGGTCAGCACGGAGCTCTCGAAGCGCGGCATGCAGTTCAACGGCACCACGTCCGAGGACCGCACCAATTACTACGAGACCTTCCCGTCCGACCCGGCGCAGCTGTCCTGGGCGCTGAAGACCGAGGCGGAGCGCATGGTGCACGCCAACGTCATCAAGAAGGATCTGGACTCCGAGATGACCGTCGTCCGCAACGAGATGGAGGCGGGCGAGAACAGCCCGTTCCGCATCCTGATGGAGAAGACGACGGCGGCCGCCTTCGAGTGGCATGCCTACGGCAAGAGCACCATCGGCGCGCGTTCGGACGTCGAGAACGTCGATATCGCGCACCTGCAGGCCTTCTACCGCAAGTACTACCAGCCGGACAACGCCACGCTGATCGTCGCGGGCAAGTTCGATCCGCAGAAGACGCTGGCGCAGATCGCGCAGGATTTCGGCGCGCTTCCCAAGCCCACCCGCGTGATCGCCCCGACCTACACGATCGAGCCCGTGCAGGACGGCGAACGCGAGGTGACGCTGCGCCGCGTCGGCGGCGAGAAGGACCTGTTCGCCACGTACCACGTCCCCTCGATGGCCAGCCCCGACATGGCGGCCTTCAGCGTGCTCGCCAACGCCCTGGGCGACACGCCCAACGGCCGCCTGCACAAGCGCCTCGTCGAGACCGGCAAGGCGACGCAGTCGTTCGCCTGGACGATGCGCCACACCGATCCGGGCGTGTTCAACGCGGGCGCGCTGCTGAAGAAGGACGACGACCTCGACGCGGCCCAGAAGATCTTCATCGACACCATCGAGGGCGTGAAGTCCGAGCCGATCACGGCCGACGAGTTGAAGCGCGCGCAGCTGCATGTCGAGAAGCAGTTCGACCAGGTGCTCGCCGATCCGCAGAACCTGTGCCTGACGCTGTCGGACTTCATCGCCGGCGGCGACTGGCGCCTGCTGTTCCTGCAGCGCGACCGCGTCGCCGCCGTCACGCTGGACCAGGTCAACGCGGTGGCGGCGGCCTGGCTCAAGCCGTCCAACCGCACGCTGGGCCGCTTCGTCCCCACCGACGCGCCGGACCGCGCGCCCTACGCCACGCGCACCGATCCCGAGCAGCAGCTCAAGGACTTCAAGCCGCACGCCACCGGCACCGCGGGCGAGGTGTTCGACTCGACGCCCGCGGGCATCGACAAGCGCAGCGAGGTGCTCACGCTGCCCAACGGCATGAAGCTGGCGCTGCTGCCCAAGAAGAACAAGGGCGGCACCGTCGAGATGCGATTCGACCTGCACTTCGGCACGCTCGAATCGCTGCGCGGCCAGCGTGGGGCGGCCGCGGCCGCGGGCCTGATCCTGGGCACGGGCACCGAGACTAAGACGCGGGCGCAGCTGCACGACGCGTTCTCCGCGCTCAAGACCGACTGGGAACTGACCGGTGGCACGTCCTGGGGCCATGCGTCGCTGACCACGCGGCGCGACGCGCTCGTCCCCGCGCTGGAACTGCTGGCCGAGGCGATGCGCAAGCCGTCGTTCACGGCTTCGGAGTACGAGCAGGGCGTGCGCCAGCAGGTGCAGGGCCTGGAGCAGGCCGCCGAGGAGCCGGCCGGCGTCGCGGGCAACGAGCTGGCGCGTGCGCAGCAGCACTTCGCCGCCGACGACCCGCGCTACACGCCGACCTTCGCGGAATCGATCGCCGAGGCGCGCGGCACCCGGCTCGAGGACGCGGTCGCCTTCTACCGCAAGTTCTGGGGCGCCGGCCATGGCGACATGGCCATCGTCGGCGACTTCGACGCGGCGCAGGTCAAGGCCGCCGTCACGCGCCTGTTCGGCGACTGGAGTTCGTCGCAACCCTTCGTGCGCATCTCCAATCCCGTGCCCGAGCTCGCCGGCGCGCACCTGGTGCTGCCGCTCAAGGACAAGGCCAACGCGGTGCTGCTCGCCAGCCTGCCGCTGAAGCTGGCCGACACCGATCCGGACTACCCGGCACTCATGCTGGCCACCCACGTGCTGGGCGGCGGCGAGTTCGGCTCCCGCCTGAACGCGCGCATCCGCCAGAAGGACGGCCTGTCCTACGGCGTCGGCGCGGGGCTCGACGCATCGCCGTTCGAGCCGTTCGGCTCGATCGGCTTCGAGGCCATCTTCGCGCCGCAGAACCGCGCCCGCGTGCAGTCCGACTTCGACGAGGAGCTCGCGCGCTTCGTCAAGGACGGCATCACCCCGGCCGAGCTCGCGCAGGCCAAGCAGGCGATCCTCGCGGAGCGCGCCACCGCGCGCACCAGCGACTCGGTGGTCGCCAGCAACTGGATGTTCAAGCTCGACCAGGGCCGCACCTGGGCCTGGAGCGCCGAGCAGGACGCCAGGCTGACGGCGCTGACGGTCGACCAGGTCAATGCGGCGATCCGCAAGTGGATCGTGCCGGGCAAGGTCAACTGGGCCGTCGCCGGCACGTTCGAAGACAGCAAATGACGGCCGTGGACGCCGACCTGCCGCCCCTGCCGCCCGCCGAGCCCGGCCGCTATCGTCACTACAAGGGTGGCGAGTACGAGCTGGTGGGCGTGGCGCGCCACAGCGAGACGCGGGAGCCGCTCGTGATCTACCGGCCGCTCTACAACGCGACCGGCCTGTGGGCGCGGCCGCACGCGATGTTCTTCGGGGAGCTCGAGGTCGACGGCGCCGTCGTGCGGCGCTTCGTCAAGGTCTGATGCCGGGACGCGGTCGGCGGGCCGCGTCCCCCCGATCGCGGCCTGCGGCGTGCCCGGCCGGCGGCGCGCAACCGTCGTTTCATGGCCGAAAATCAACGGTCGGTCGCGTCGACGGGGCCGCGCAGCGCCGCTGCCGATATGCTTGCGGCTTTCGAGCCTTCCACGAGAGGGTTCGCCGGTCTGCATAAAGAATCAGAGGAGCCTGCCTGATGACGCTGTCCCGCCGCTTCGCCGCGCCCACTTCGACCACGATCGCCGTCGCGATCGCCGTGGCCTTTGCCGCGGGCCTGCTGTCAGGCTGCCAGAGATCCGGCGCTGCCGCCGCGGCCGCGGCCGCGTCGGCCCCGTCGGCCACGCTGTTGATCGCGCCCGAGGACGTGCGCACCGTGGGCTTGCAGACGCATGCGTCCGGCCCCGTGGTCACCGGCTCGGTCGAGCCCGAACGCCGCGCCGACCTGCGTGCCGAGATCTCCGCCGTCGTGCTGCAGGTGCTCAAGGAGAACGGCGAGCCCGTGCACAAGGGCGACCTGCTGGTGCGGCTGGACGACACGTCGATCCGCGACAGCCTGCGCTCCGCCGAGGAAGCCAGCCGCGCCGCCGCGCAGGCGCTCGACCAGGCGCAGCGCCAGTTCACGCGCGTCAAGACGCTGCAGGCCGAGGGCATGAGCTCGCAGCAGGCGCTCGACGACGCCGAGGTGCGCCGCAACAGCGCGCAGAGCGACCGCGTCGCGGCCGACTCGCGCACCGTCGCGGCGCGCCAGCAGCTCGCCCGCACCGAGGTGCGCGCGCCGTTCGACGGCGTCGTCAGCGACCGCAAGGTCTCTGCCGGCGACACGGCGGCCATCGGCAAGGAGCTTCTCAAGGTGATCGACCCGACCAGCATGCGCTTCGAGGGCCTGGTCTCGGCCGACCGCATGGGCGACATCCATGCCGGCCAGGCGGTGCAGTTCCGCATCAACGGCTTCGACAAGGGCGAGTTCACGGGCAAGGTGCGCCATGTCGACGCGTCGGCCGACCCGGTGACGCGCCAGGTCGCGGTGATCGTCGACTTCGCGCCCGGCACGGCGCCGAAGGTGGCGGGGCTGTATGCCGAAGGCCGGATCTCCTCGGGCGAGTCGCAGGCGCTGCTGCTGCCCGAGGCGACGATCGTCAAGGAGGGCGACAAGGCCTATGTCTGGAAGCTGGGCAAGGGCGTGGTCGCCAAGACGCCGGTCACGCTCGGCGAGCGCGACGCGCGCCTGGGCAACGTGGTGGTGACGGCCGGCATCGCCGTCGGCGACCGCCTGCTGCGAACGCCCGGATCGACGCTGGTGAACGGCCAGAAGTACGAGCTCGCCAGGCCCGCCGCGCCGGCCGCGTCGGTGGCGCCGGGCGCCTGAGCAGGGAGCCGACGATGTTCCTTTCCAACTTCAGCATCAAGCGGCCGGTGGCCGCGATCGTCATCATCATCTCGCTGATGGGGCTGGGCCTCATGGCGATGAACAAGCTGCGCGTCAACCAGTTCCCCGACGTCGACCAGCCGGTGATGGTCGTCAACATCCAGTACCCCGGCGCCTCGCCCGATACGGTCGAGCGCGAGATCATCAACCGCGTCGAGCGCGCGATGCAGGGCATCGAGGGCGTCGACCAGACGCGCTCGAACTCCACGGCCAGCGAGGGCAACGCGCAGTTCGTGCTGGTGTTCCAGTTCCACAAGGACATGACGCAGGCCGCCGACGAGGTGCGCAACGCGATCGGCACCGTGCGCTACAAGCTGCCGGTGGAGATGCGCGAGCCCGTGCTCACGCGCATCGACCCGAACGCGCAGCCGATCATGCAGATGGCGCTGTCGTCCGGTTCGATGTCGCACGCCGAGATCTCGCGCCTGGCCGAAGACCAGCTGGCCGACCGCTTCCGCGCGCTGCCGGGCGTGGCCACGGTCAACGTCAACGGCTCGCTCACGCGCGAGCTCAGCGTGCTGCTGCACGCGCAGAAGCTGCGCGAGTTCGGCGTGTCCGTCACCGAGGTCGTCAACGCGCTGCGGGCGCAGAACGCCAACGCGCCGGTGGGCAAGGTGCGCGGCGCGCTGGAGGACCAGAGCATCCGCCTCGTCGGCCGCTTCGAGTCGCCGTCCGAGTTCAACCAGATGCTGATCAAGCGCAACGGCGACAACCTGATCCGCCTGGGCCAGGTCGCCACCGTGCAGGACGGCTTCGCGGAGATGGGCGGCTACAGCGAGCGCAACGGTCGTCCGAACGTCGGCATCTCCGTCACGCGCACGCGCGAAGCGAGCACCGTCAGCGTCGCCAAGGAAGTGCACCAGCTGGTCGAGACGATCAACAAGGAGCAGGGCGGCAAGGCCAGCCTCGAGATCACGCAGGACGGCGGCGAGGACGCGCAGAGCAGCCTCGACAACGTCGTCGACGCGCTGTTCTTCGGCGCGGGCCTGACCATCCTGGTCGTCTACGTCTTCCTCAACTCGTGGCGCTCGACGCTGATCACCGGCCTGAGCCTGCCGACCTCGGTCATCACCGCGTTCATCGCCGTGTGGCTGTGCGGCTTCACGCTCAACTTCATGAGCCTGCTGGGACTGTCGCTGGCCATCGGCGTGCTGATCGACGACGCCATCGTGGTGCGCGAGAACATCGTGCGCCACATGCAGCGCGGCGAGGACCGGCGCACCGCGGCGCTCAACGGCACGGCCGAGATCGGCATGGCGGTGGCCTCGACCACCTTCTCCATCGTGGCGGTGTTCGCGCCGGTGGCGTTCATCCCCGGCATCACCGGCGAGTGGTTCCGGCCGTTCGGCCTGACCGTCGTGGCCTCGGTGCTCGTGAGCCTGTTCATCTCGTTCACGCTGGACCCGATGCTGTCGGCCTACTGGGGCGACCCGGTCGACCTGCACGACGCGCCGCGCACGGGCGTCAGCGCCGTGCTCAAGCGCTTCAACGACTGGTTCGACCACCAGGCCGACCGCTACGGGCGGCTGATCTCCTGGGCCTTGCACCATCGCTGGTACATGGGCTGGATCGCGGTGCTCAGCTTCGTCGGCGCGCTGATCCTCCAGGGCGTTGCCGGCGGCTCGGACTTCCTGCCCAAGTCCGACAGCGGCACGCTGGCCATCGACATCCGCATGCCGCCCAGCTCCAGCCTGGACTACGCGCGCATGAAGCTCGAGGAAGCGCAGTCCGTCGCGCGGCAGCTGCCCGAGACGGTGGCCACCAACTCGTGGGTGAATCCGAACCAGGGCCGCGTCTACGTGGACATCGGCAAGAGCACCAAGCGCAAGCGCAGTGCCAGCGAGGTCGGCGACGACCTGCGCGCGAAGATGGCGCGCCTGGTGGGCGCCGAATTCGTCGTGCTGGACGACCTGAACAACGGCGCGCAGAAGCCGGTGCAGATCCGCTTCCACGGCACCGACTCTCGCCAGCTGCTCGCGATCACCAACGACTTCATGGACAAGCTGCGCAAGGTCAAGGGCGCGGTCGACGTGGGCCTGTCCGAGCAGGATCCGCAGCAGGAGCTGCGCATCGACCTCGACCGCGGCCTCGCCAACTCGATGGGCGTGTCGGTCAACGACGCGGCGCAGTCGCTGCGCGTGGCCTTCGCCGGCGTCGAGGCGGGCGACTGGATCGACCCGACTGGCGAGGCGCGCGACGTCGCCGTGCGCCTGGCGCCGGAAGACCGCGTCGACGCGAGCAACATCGAGCGCCTGCCGATCGCCGTCGGCGGCACCGACCGCATGGTTCCGCTGGAGCAGATCGCGACGGTCACGATGGGCAAGGCGCCGTCCAAGATCCAGCACGCGAACTCCAAGCGCATGATGGTCGTGGCCGCCAACGCACAGGGCCGCTCGTCGGGCGAGGTGACGGCCGACGCGATGAAGATCGCCCGCGCCATCCAGTTCCCGCCGGGCTTCGGCATCGACCTGGCCGGCGCGGCGCAGAGCCAGCAGGAGGTGTTCAGCAACCTGTTCATCGCGCTGATTTCGGGCGTGGTGCTGATGTACCTGGTGCTCGTGATGCAGTTCGGCTCGTTCACGGCGCCGATCCCGGTGATGATCTCCCTGCCGCTGAGCCTGATCGGCGTGGTGATCGCGCTGGTGTCCACGCACGGAACGCTCAACCTGATGAGCATCATCGGGGTGATCATGCTGATGGGCCTGGTCGCCAAGAACGCCATCCTGCTGCTCGACGCCGCGCGCGCCGAGGAGAACGAAGGCAAGGACCGCGAGGAGGCCCTGATGCACGCCGGCAAGAAGCGGCTGCGGCCCATCATGATGACCACGTTCGCGCTGATCGCCGGCATGCTGCCGGTGGCCATCGGCGTGGGCGAGGGCGGCGAGTTCTACCGCCCGATGGCGGTCACCATCATCGGCGGCACGATCACGTCGACGATGCTGACGCTGCTCGTGATCCCGTGCTTCTACGACTCGATCGAGATGATGCGCGAACGCATGCTGGCACGCCTGCCGCGGCGCGCGGAGCGCTTCACCGCCGTCGGCGCGCTGCTGCTCACGGTGCTGGAGTTCTGCGCCTTCCTGACCGGCCTGCGCTTCGTCTACCGCCTCGTCCGCCGCCTCTTCGGGCTGCCCACCGGCGGCCTGTGGCGCAGGCCCGAGGACGAGCACGTGGCACCGCCGACGCCGTATGCGTCGGAGCCGATGTTCAACCCTTGAGCGGCCGGCGACCATGAGCGACTTCACGCTGGCCGCCGCGGACAGCTTCGCGGCGGCCGATCTGCACGCGGCCAACCTCGCCGCGTTCGCCGACTACATCGCCGGCCCGCTCCAGCTGACGTTCGACCAGTGGCCCTCGCTGGTCGCCCGGCAGGGCATCGACCTCGCGCGCAGCCGGGTGGCGGTGCGCGACGGCGCCATCGCGTCGTACGCGTTCGTCTGCCCGCGGCCGGAGTCCGGCCGCTGGCGCCTGGGCATCATGGGCGCGCTGCCCGCCGCGCGGGGCACCGGCGCGGCGCCCGCGCTGATCGACGACTTCCTCGCGCGCGCGAAGGCCGAGGGCATGGCGCACGCCGAGCTCGAGTGCTTCGCCGCCAACGAGCGCGCGCTGCGGCTTTACCGCCGCCACGGCTTCGAGGTGCTGTGCCCGCTCAATGGCTGGAGGCTGCTGCCCGATGCCGCGCCCGCGCGTGACGTGTCCGCGCGCGATGTGCGCGAGATCGACCGGTCCGCAGCGCTCGCATGGCTGGCCGAGGCCGAGCGCCGCGTCCCGTGGCTGCCGTTCCCGACGACCGCGCGCTGCCAGGCCGCGCAGGTGCGTCCGCTCACGTCCTGGCAGTGCGGCAGCGCGGTGATGCTGTTCAGCGTCGTCGAGGGCACGCCCACGCAGATCCATGTACTCGTCGACCTCGACCCAGGCTTGCGCGATGCCGAGACGCTCGCGCACGCGATCCGCGCCGCGCATCCCGCTGCGTTCGCGCCGCCGATCCTGCGCGACGACCTCGGCGGCGCGGCGCTCGAGCGCGCGGGCTTCGTGCGGCCGGAACTGAACCAGGTGCTGATGCGGCGCGCGCTGTAGCTCCGGGGCGTGGAACGCGGGTTGCACCTGCGGCGGACCCGCCCTGCCGACGATGGTCGTCGGGTCCTCCCGGGAGGGGCGCGCCCCGCCTTGCCAGCCGTGAGGTCGGCGATCGGCGTCGTCCGCGCTGGCGCCTCAGCCCTTGGCCAGCGCGAGCAACTTCGACACCGTCGCCCAATTGCGCGTCGTGCCGCGATCCTTCACCACCTTGCCCACCGCCTTGACGACGCGGCTCTCGATGATGCCGTTCGCGCACCACAGCCACGCGGCGTGCCTTCCCACCGCGAAGGCCTCGGGCGCCCAGTCGGTCGCCTCCAGCGGCTTCAGCTCGGCCAGCGTGGCCGCCTCCTGCACGAACATCACCAGCAGGCGCGCGTCGTCGTCCGCGTGGCGGCGCAGCGGGTGCTCGGCGATCGCGGCCTCCAGGTCGGCGGCGGTCTTGACGATCACCTCGCAGTCGACGCCGAGCTTGTCGAGGATCGCCGCGCGCAGCGCCTTGGCGTGGGCGGCCGGCGTGCCGGTCCCGGCGTCGAAGACGGCGTTGCCGCTGTTCAGCAGCGTGCGCACGTTGGCGTGGGCCAGGCCCTCCATCAAGGCGCGCAGGTCGGCCATGGGCACGCGCTTGGCCTTGCCGACGTTGATGCCGCGGAGCAGGGCGATGTGGCGCTTCATGCGCGCATTGTCCATGCCGCGAACCGCTCGGTACACTGCCACGCCCATCGCCCAAGGAGACAGACCATGATCGTGCGCATCGACATCGACCAGGAGGCTGGCGCCTTCGGCTATCGCGTCAGCTACGAGGCGGAGGAGATGTATGCGGACGACGGCCTCGAGTCGCTCGTCGAGTGCCTCATCGCGGCGGTGGAGGGCATGCCGCCCGAGGCTCTGGCCGCCGAGCTCTGGTACGACGGCGTCGTCTCGGGCACCTATCCGCTGACGGTCATCGGCATGAACGTCGACCAGGTGGCGCAGCATGCGCAGAACACCACGGCGATGATCGACGAGCTGATGCCCGATCGCTGAGCGCCGGGCTGGGCGCGCCGATTGCTGCCGGGTTGCGCCGCGACGAGTGTCGCCCCAACCGACGGAAACGCCCATGACTTCCTCCTCCATCGCCGCGTCCCTGGCGGCGTGCGCACTGGCCGTGTCCGCGACGGCACAGGCCACCGAGCAGAAGGCGATCACCAACGCCGATCCCGCCAGCGCCGCCAGTTCGACGCATGCCGACCGGCTGCTGAAGTTCGACACGCACAAGACGTCGCAGGTGAGCCTGACGCTGCTGCAGGCCGCACCGATCCCGGACGGCTGGAGCCCGCAGGTCCGCTTCGCCGGGCAGACCGACCTGCACACCTGCATCTTCCACCTGCCCAAGGCCGGCCAGGTCGTCAAGTCCGGCGAGACCGCGGTGGCGACGATCCGCTGCACGACGCCCTGGCAGCTCTATGACAACGGCCTGTCCTTCGAGGCCTTCGTGGAGGGCGCGAAGGTGGCGCAAGGCACGCTGCGGCCCTGAACGCCCGGCGCGCAGGCGCGACTGAATGGGCGGTTCGACCATGCGCGCCAACCTTTGATTTGGGGGATATCCACCACGCGGGGGCGCGCTCAAGATGGGATCGCTGGAGTCTGCATCGCGACGGCGACCCGCCGCACGGATTCCTGGGTGCTCCAGCACGGGAGAGTGGCGCGATGTCCGGGACGACGCACGACATGAAGTGGCGACTGCTGGTCGGCGCGGCGCCCGTCATCGGTGTCGCGTTCTTCGTGTGGTCGGCGGCGCAGGGCCCGTCCGACGTCGCGCGCTCGCCCACCGCCGGCGCCATCCTCGCTCTCGTCGCGGCGCTGGGCGCCGGCGTCGCCTGGTGGACGGCGCGCCAACTGCGCGCTGCGCCCAGCGTCACGGTGTCGCGGGCGTCCGCGCGGGCGATGACCGAGCCGGGCGGCACGCGCGTGTCGCTGCGTGGCCGGGCCGTCGCCTTGCCCGACGCCGTCCCGCTGATCTCGCCCGATGGCGAGCTGTGCCTGTGGTTCGCCCCCATCGGCGAGGCGGCCGCGCAGGGCAGCGTGCGCCCGTTCCTGCTGGAGGACGCCACCGGCCGGTGCATCGTCCTGCCGGCCGGCGCCGAGGTGCGCGGCACCGGCCCGGTGTCCGCCGCCGCCGCGCGCTCCCGCCTGCCCGGCGGCGACGACGACGTGCCAGCCCCGATGCCTGACGAGGCCGGTGGCGAACGCCTGCTGCGCACCGGCGACCGCATCCATGTGATCGGCCGCTTCGTGCCCGCCTCGTCGCAGGCCCTGCTGCTGCAGGCGCAGGCCGCCGCGCTGGTGGCGCGCAACGAGGGAGCCCAGGCCCCGTTGCGGGGTGGCGATCCGCCCCCTTTTCGTGACTTGCGCGCGGCGGCCCAGGCCGGTGCGCCGTTCGTGGCGGCGCCGCCGCTGGCCGGCCGTGGCCTCGCCTTGCCCGTGATCGCTGCAGGCAACCCGGGCGAGGCGTTCGAGATCCGCCTCGGCTCGGACGAGGCCGAGGGGGGCGTCTACGGCGTGCTGGCGATCGTCGACGTGCTCGTGCTGGTGGTGTCGTCCTCGCTGGCGGCCTGGGGCGTGCTGGTGCACGGCTGAGCGGCCGTCGTCCGGGACGAAGCGCTGGGCGCTGCAGGAACTCCCGCAGCCGCACGGCGCCCGGCGACGGGCGCGGCCGTCTCGTGCTGCAGCCGGAGCGTCGCGGCCGGCCGGTGGGCCACCTCGCCGGCCTCGCGCCACGCGGCCGATGCGCCGGCCGGCGCGTTCGTCCAGGCCACTGTCGCCGGCCACCGCCGCGCCGTCGCGTGACGGGCTGCGCGCCGCCGCGATGCGGCCAAGCGGCGTCCGGCACGGTCGCGCCACCCGTTGCGACTACGATGCGGTCCGGGAGCGTGCGCCGTCCACGGTCGAGTTCCCGCCAGACACTCGTTCGGATCCCCCAGCTTGCTCCGCCCCGTCCGCTACGCCCTCCGCTCGACCCTCCTGCGCACGCGCACGCCCGTGCCGCCCGTGGGGCTCGCGTTGCGGGGCTCGGCGTTCAACGGCGCCGCCGGTCTGCCGTGGCCGCAGCCGGGCGTGAGCCAGCCCAGCCTCGGGCGTTGCCTGCTTCTGGCGTTGCTGCTGCACATCCTGCTGTTCATCGTCGTGGGCACCGCGCCGGGCGGCGACTCGGCCGCGAGCAGGCGCAGCGCCGGCGACCTGGTGGTCTACATGCCCGAGACGCGCGAGTCGCGGGCGGCCGAGGCGCGCACGGCGCAGCCGATGGGCGCCGCGGGCCTGGCGCTGCCCGCGGAGACCGCCTCGTCCGCCGCGACGCCCGCCGAGCACGCGCCGGCGGCCGCGGACCGGACGGTCGCCGACGCCGCCGAGGCCACCGCGATCGTCGAGCCGTCCATCGTCATTCGCGACATACCGGCGCCCGCGCGTGCACCCACGGCCACGCCTCGTCCGGCGCCCGCGCATTCGCCGGTGCCGGCGCCGGCGCCCGCTGAGGCCACGCCCGCCCCGCCGCCGCTGCTGACCGCACGCCAGGCGCCGGTGGCGGCGGGGCAGGCCTCGTCGGCGCCCCCGGCGCCCACGCCGCATCCCGTGCCGTCGGCCCCGTCCGCGTCGGCGCCGGCCTCGGCGCCTGTGCCGGCGCCCGCCCCGCTGCCGGCGTCCGCACCCGTCGAGTTGCCGCCCGCACCGCTGCCCGAGCCGACGCCGCTGCCGCCAGAGCCGCTGCCCGCGCCGCTGGCCGCCCCCAGCGTGACGGCCGTGCCCTTGCCCAAGCCCGCATTCACGCCACTGGACGTGCCGGTGACGCCGCCGCCGCCGGTGCCCGTGCTGCCGCCGGCACCGCGTCCGGCGCCCCTGCCGCCGCCGACGGTGGCGCCCGCGCCGCTGCCCAGGCCGTCGTTCACGCCGCTGGACGTGCCGGTGGCCCCGCCGCCGCCCGTGCCGGTGCTGGCGCCCGCGCCGCGTCCCGCGCCGCTGGCGGCGCCGCAGATCGCGCCAGCGCCGCTGCCGAAGCCGAACTTCGTGCCGCTGCAGGTGCCGGTGGCGCGGCCGGTGCCGGCGCCCGTGCCGGTCCCGAGCCCGGCGCCCGCGCCGTCTCCCGTGTCCTTGCCGCCGGTGCCCGTCCTCGCCCCCGCGCCGCGTCCCGAGCCCCTGAGCGCGCCGCCCATCAACGCGGTGCCGGTGCCCCCACCGACCTTCACGCCGATGCCGGTGCCGGTCGCGCGGCCCGCGGCATCACCCGCGCCCGTGCCGGCGCCTCCGCAGC
>Ga0209258_100525_pt1 | contig 36665 bp, 33 predicted proteins | sample Araplaol_mTSA_r2_FD_184281 | JGI IMG/M metagenome (GOLD analysis project Ga0209258, IMG submission 184281) | Arabidopsis root microbial communities from North Carolina, USA - plate scrape CL_Col_mTSA_r2 (SPAdes) (version 2) | ecosystem: Host-associated > Plants > Roots > Endosphere | place: USA...
GCCTGCACCATGTTCTCCGCCCAGCCGAACAGCGAGGCATGCAAGGCCTGTGCCGCCGTCGCGTTCGCGCGCGCGGTCGCGAGCGCGAAGGCCACCGGCCAGGTGGGCGAGGGCGCCAGCGCGGCGAGGTGGGACAGGCGCCCGCCGTCCTCGCCGTCCTGGTTGCGCAGCCACTCGACCAGCGAGCGGCCCATCTGCTCGGACTGCAGGCGCAGCTCGCGCGTCTCGCGGGTGCGGCCGGCGAAGTCGTTGAGCCAGGTCACGCGCGCCAGGTCGTGGCGCTGCCAGGCACGGTGCGCCTGGGCCAGCACCGGCAGGTCGGCGCGCGCCGGCGCCAGCGCCATCTGGCTGGCGAGCCACTCGGCCGCACTGGCCTCGCCGGTGACGCGACCGTCGTCGACCGCCGCCTCCAGCCCTTCGGAGTAGCTGAAGCCCCCGACCGGCAGCGCCGGCGAGGCGAGCCATATCAGCTGCAGCAGCACGGCGTCGCCGGCGACGGGCGCGTCCGACATCAGTGGCCGTGCTTCCTGGGGCCATGGCCGTGCGCTGGGCCGTGGTCGTGGTCGTGGTCGTGGTCGTGGTTGCAGTCCGGCCCGTGCACGTGCGGCGCGGCCTGGCCGACGACGGGAATGCCGACCGCCTTGCCCGCGGCCTTGGGCTTCGCGTGCGACGGGTCGTGGTCGTGGCCATGATCGTGCGCGTGGCCGTGGTCGTCGTGCGCATGCGCGTGCCCATGGTCATGGTGCGCATGGCCGTGATCGTGATCGTGCGAATGGCCGTGGCCATGCCCGTGCGCATGCGCGGCCGGCTCGTAGGCGCCGCCCTCCGGCTCGAACGCACCCGTCGCCTCGGTGACGATCAGGTGCTGCGCCCGCAGCATGCCGGCCAGCACATGGTCGGGCTCCAGCAGCAGGCGATCGGGCTGCAGTTCCAGCGGCACGTGGCGGTTGCCCAGATGGTAGGCGGCGCGCAGCAGGTCGAACGGCGTGCCGTGGTCGGGGCAGTGCGTCACGACCAGCACCGGCTGCGGCGCCGACTTCACCCGGATCAGCGACCCGTCCTCGGCCACCAGCACGTCGCCGCCGCGCAGCACCGTGCCGCGCGGCAGGAACACGTTGAGCGCGCGGCCCAGCGAGTCGGTGGCGGCGATGCGGCTCTTCTGGCGCACGTCCCAATCGAGCTCCACCTCGCTGGCGCGGCGCAGCAGCACCTGGCTCAGGCCCTTGCCGCCGGCGATGCGCTTGCCGACCTGGAGGGCGGCGGTCTTGTCGTCATTCATGAATGCTCCTGCCACTGTCACGGCGCCCGCGGTGGACTTGCGCGGGGTGAGACCAAAGTCGAAAGCTTACGTCAGTCGCGCCGGCCGGACGGTGCGCGGGCTCAATTGGCCTCCGCCAGCTTCGCGTGGAGCGCGTCGCGCTCCCTCTCGGTCAGCCAGGGCAGCGTCGCCCATTGCTGGTAAAGCCGTGGCACCCAGTCCCAGTGGCCCTCGGCGGGCAGGTGGCGCGCACGCTCCTCGAACAGGCGGTGGATGTCCTGCGCATGGGCGGGCTCGGCGCGGGCGATCCAGGCGAGCACGCTGATGGCCGTGGCCGTCGTCCAGTCGGAAGGGCCCAGCAACAGCGAACGCAGCGCGGCGCGCCGCAGCGAACCTGCCCAACCGGCGTCGATCTGGCCCAGCACCATGGCGGCGGCCATCTGCACGCGGGGCAGCCAGGCCAGCGCGTGCGTGCCGGCCGGCACCGGGGCCGGATGGACCATCGCCGACAGCAGGTGTTCCACCGCCGCCGGCCCGAGGCGGGCGGCGACGTGGCTGGCCTGCGCCCAGTTCTCGTGCGGGTGGTACGGCTTGGTGGCCAGCGCCGCGACGAGCGCGACCACCGCGGGATCGGGCGCGGGCAGGGCCGGCAGCGGCTGCGTGCCGTCGAAGCGCCACAGCAGGTAGTCGACGTCCGCGACGGGAACGCGCGGATCGCCGGTCTCGGGCACGGATTCGACGACGAACTCGACCTGCGTCCCGCGTCCGAGCGCGGCGAGCTCCGGCACGACGGCCAGCCGCGCGCTGGGCGACTCCAGCGTCGACAGGGTCAAGGTGGTGACGCCGTCCGCGGCACCCTGCGGCTGCGCCTGCCAGTTCGCGCGCAACTGGCGCAACGCATTGGCGCTGGCGTCGCCCGATTCGCCGATCGCGCCGGTCTCGCGGAACAGCAGCTCGCTCGCGCGCCCGCTGCCGGACGCCGCGGCCGCGGCGAGGCGCTCGCGCCAGGGATCGTCGCCCTCGAGCTTCCAGCGGCAATACAGCGCCGACGCCTCCGCCCAGTCGTCGGGCTCCAGCCTCAGGCCGGCCTCGTAGGCCGCCAGCGCCTCGGGCCAGTGCGTCGCCTCGAGCCAGCTGTCGCCGGCCTCGAGAAAGCCCGCGACGTTGCCCGGATCGATGCGCATGCCGTGCTCGAACGCCTGCGCCGATTCGACCAGGCGGCCGCGGGCGCGCAGCGCGAGGCCGATCGCGGCGACGCCGTTGAAGTCGGTCGCGTCCTCGAGCGCGCCGGCGAGCTCGAGCGCCTCGTCGAAGCGGCCCGCCTTGCGCAGCAGGCCGGGCCGCAGCAGGCGCAGAACGCTCGCATCCTTCCAGCGCGGGGCGGCGCGTTCCAGCAGCGTGCTCCAGCGGCGCATGCACGCGAGCTGCGACGCGGTGGCGCTGGCGGCCTCGGGGTTGAGCGTGAGCAGGGCGCCGAACAGCTTGAGGCCGGCGGCCTCGGACAGCGACTCGATCGCGCCCGGCGGCTCGAACCACTCGATGGCCCAGGCGTGCAGCAGGGCCGCGCTGACGAGGGCCCTGGCCACGTCCACCAGCCGCGATACCGCCTCGTCGCGCCGGCCCTGCACCTGCCAGGTCCAGGCGCGCAGCGCCTCGGTGGCGGCATGGCGCGGCTCGACTTCGGGCACGAGCGCCGCCGGGTCGGCCGCGGCCGCCTCGACGTAGCGATCGAGCAGTTCACGCCACGCCGGATGCGACGGATCGATGACCAGCAGGTTGGCCAGGTGCCGGGCGCCATGCGCCAGGTTGCCGCCCGCCGCCAGCTCGGCGCGCGCGATGGACTCGTCGAACTCCGGCGAGTCGGCGCGCACGTGCAGGGCGGTCTTGGCGTCGATGGGCGCGTGGGCGGGCTCCGCATCGCACGCCCGCGCCGGTCCGGCATCGGCCCCCGCGCCAACGGCCGCGGCGGGCGTCGGCGGCGGCGAGCCGATCGTCGGCTCCTGGCGCGGAGACGCTTCGGCCACCGGCGTCTTGTTGAACAGTCTGGACCACCAACCCATGGACTCGGCTCTCTGACAGGTTGCGTCGGCGCCTCATGTCGCTCGACAGGACGCCTGGAAATGAAACGAGCCGCCCGAAGGCGGCCCGCGCATTGTCGGCGCTGCCCGCGGCAGCGCCGGCTCACCAGACGTGGCAGCGCTTGACCGGGGCCATCGGCTGGCCCGGCTTGCACGCGAACGCTTGCTCGAACTCCTTGAAGTTCGCGACCAGGCCGTTGACGCGGTACCTGTTCGGCGAGTGCGGGTTGGTGGCCGCATTCAGGCGCAACTGCTCGGGCCGGTCGTTGGAGCACGCCCATTGCGCCATGCCGATGAAGAAGCGCTGGTCGGGCGTGAGGCCGTCGATGGGCTGCGGTGCCGGATGGGCCGCCATCTCCATCTTCCAGGCCGCGATCGCCAGCACCAGGCCGCCGAAGTCGGCCAGGTCCTCGCCGAGCGTCAGCTTGGAGTTGATGTGGATGTCGTCCACGACGATGTACTTGCCGTACTGGTCGGTCAGGCAGGTGGTGCGCTTCTCGAACTCGTCGGCGTCCTTCTTCGTCCACCAGTTGCGCAGGTTGCCCTTGGCGTCGAACTGGCGGCCCTCGTCGTCGAAGCCGTGCGTCAGCTCGTGGCCGATGGTGCCGCCGGTGTTGCCGTAGTTGGGCGCGTCGTCGAGCTTGGCATCGAACAGCGGCGGCTGGAGCACGCCGGCGGGGAAGTTGATGTCGTTCATCTGCGGGTCGTAGTACGCGTTGACCGTCGGCGGGGTCATGCCCCACTCGCTGTGGTCGACCGGCTTGCCGATCTTGGCGAGCTGCCGGCGCGCCTCGAACGCGTCGCCGCGCTGCACGTTGCCGAGCAGGTCGTCGCGCTTGATCTCGAGGGCCGAGTAGTCGCGCCAGTTGTCGGGGTAGCCGATCTTGTTGACCATGCCGTGCAGCTTCTCCAGCGCCTTGGCCTTGGTCTGCGGCCCCATCCAGTCGAGGTTCTTGATCTCGTTTTCCATCGCGGCCTGGATCTGCTGCGTCATGTGCAGCGTCTTGGCCTTGAGCTCCGGGCTGAAGTTCTCCTTGACGAACTCCTGGCCGAGCGCCTCGCCGATCTGGTTGTCCACCAGCACCACGCAGCGCTGCCATTGCGGCGCCAGCTCGGTCACGCCGCGCAGGGTGCGGCGATAGAAGTCGAAGTTTTCCTGGACGAAGGGCCTGGACAGGAACGGCGCCGAGACGTGCGCCACGTGCCAGCGCAGGTAAGTCTTGATGTCGTCGAGCTTGCGCATGCGCAGCTGGAAGTCCAGCGTCTGGAAGAACTTCGGCTGGCTGACGTTGAAGCGGTCGTTGCCGGCGATGCCCATGCCCGTGAGGAAGGACTTCCAGTCGAACGCCGGCGTCAGCGCCTGCAGCTTGCGGCGGTCGGCGGCGTGGAAGAGCTTTTGCGGATCGCGCAGTTCCACGGCCGTCATCGAGCCCTTGGCCAGCGCCGTCTCCATGGCCATGACGACGTCGGCGTGCGCCTTGGCGTCGGCCTCGCCCTCGCCCATCAGCTGGAACATGCGGGCGACGTGCGCGACGTACTTCTCGCGCAGCTCCTTGGACTTGGCGTCGGTCTTGAAGTAGTAGTCGCGCTCGGGCAGGCCCAGGCCGCCCTGGGTCGCGAACGCGATCACGCGCGAGGAGTCGGCGTAGTCCTGCGCGGAGCCGAAGCTGAAGAGGAGCCCGTCGTCGCCGGAGTTCAGCTGCAGCCTGGCCAGCACCGCGGGCAGGTCCTTCTTCGAACGCATGCCGTCGATCAGGTCCAGCTCGGGCTTCATCGGGCCCGCGCCGAGGCGCTGCGTGAGTTCCTCGTTGGTGCACGCGGCGAACGCGTCGCCGATCTTCTGCTGCGAAACGGTACGTCCCGTGGTCTGGCTGGCCAGGCGGTCGAGGATGCCCCACAGCACGCGGCGGTTGTCCTGTTCCATCTTGGCGTACACATCCCAGCGCGCCTGGTCGGCCGGGATCGGGTTGTTCTTCTGCCAGCCGCCGCAGGCGTACTGGAAGAAGTCGACGCAGGGGTCGGCCGTCTTGTCCATCGAGGTGACGTCCAGCACCGGCGTGTACGGCAGCCGGGCCAGCGGGGTGGCGGCGGCGGGCGCCGAGGCGGCGGTGACGGCGGCGGCGGCCGACGATGCCGGCGCGTCGCCGACCTTGGGCGGCGCGGCGTCCTCGGCAAAGGCGGAGGCGGCCAGCAGGCCGGCGGCCGCGAGCGCGGCGAGCAACTTCTTGGGAGTGGATTGCATGGACGGTGGTGGCAGTGGTGGTCTCGTGGACGTGTGCACGGCGAAGGTCACTCGACCTTCACGCCCTTCCAGAACGCGACGCGGCCCTTGATGTTGGCCGCGGCCTCGGAGGGTTCGGGGTAGTACCAGACCGCTTCGGGATTCATCTGGCCGTCGACCAGCAGCGTGTAGTAGTACGCCTGGCCTTTCCACGGGCAGCTCGTGCGGTGGTTGCTGAAGGTGATGTAGTCCCGGTTCAAGCTGGATTCGGGAAAGTAGTGGTTGCCCTCGACGGTGACGATGTCGTCGCTCTCGGCCAGGACGGCGCCATTCCAGGTGGCTTTCATGTGCTGTTTCTCCCATGGGACGCGGCGGACGCGCGCGTGCAAGGGCGCTAGTTTCGCAGGTCGGGGAGAAGCGATGCCTCGGGGCTTCCCGCGCCGGGCATCTTGTATAGGGGAGGGAAGCTCCGCCTTGACGTCCGCGAGGAACGTCGTGTCGCCGTTGAGGTGCTCCGTCTTGGCGGAGCCGGCGGGTCGACCGGGCAATGCCGGCCGGGATCTCAGGCGGGTCGATCAGGCCTCGCCTTGGGTGGCCACGCGCGAATTACTTCGGCAGCGGCAGGTTGGTGCGCAACTGGCCCTGGCGGTTGACCTCGATGCACGGGGCGTGCGGCAGCGGTTGCCACTCGGGCTTGGCCGGCGGGGTGTGCGCGACGCGCTCGCCCAGCGGTCTCCAGCGTTCAGGTTCGGTTTCGCCTGCGACTTTCATGATGTGGCCCTCCTTCGGCTTTCATCTGTGTCATCAGGTACCTAGCAATCGGCGCGCCAGGAAACGCCTCTGGGTGGAAACGCGGAGGCTCTCTCGGCGACACCTGTCGCGGTGCCTGTTCCTACAACGTAGCAGCGTGCGCGGCGGTGCACATCGGTGATTGCATTTACACCTGCGTAAAGTCGATTCGTCGTCCGCGCTCGCCATTCGTCGCAGCACGGCAGACCGGCGCTTCGCCGGTGTCGAAACTGCCCTGCATCGACATCTCGACTGGAGACCGGCATGACCTCGACGGCCATCCCCAAAATGTTGAACAGCCGTGGCGCGGCGGACGCCGCCGGCGAGCGCCTGCGCGTGCGCGCACGGACGCTCGGCGCGCTGGTGATGGCCGCCTTCGGCGCGCTGTGGACCGGCGGGGGCCTGCTGCTGTGCAGTGCGCCGGCCTGGGCGTGGGCCGGCCTGGCCGTGGTCACGCTGGCGTTGGGCGTGCGCGCCTGGCGGCTGCGGCGTGCGGCACCGCCCGTGGTCGAGCCGCTGCCGCGCGGGATCGCCGCGCGCCGGCGGCGCGGCAACCGCATCTTCGCCTGGACGAGCATCGGCGAGGGACTGGGCATCCTCGTGGCCGTCAACGTGGTCGCCAACCTGGGCCATCCGCAATGGCAACCGGCGGCCGCGATGGCGGTGGTCGGCCTGCACTTCCTGCCGCAGTCGACCGCGTTCGACTACCGCCCGCACCTGGTCACCGGCGGCGTGATGACGGCGTGGGCGCTCGCCTATCCGTGGTTGTTCGCGGCGGGCGCGCTGGCGTCCCCCGGCATGCTGGGCGCGGGCGCGATCCTCTTCGCGAGCGCGGCGTGGGCGCTGCGCTCGGCGAGTCTGCGGACCTGATCAGAACAGGAAGTAGCGCTGCGCCATCGGCAACTCGGTGGCCGGCTCGCAGGTCAGCAACTGGCCGTCGGCGCGCACCTCGTAGGTCTGCGCGTCGATCTCCATCTTCGGCAGCCAGTCGTTGTGCACCATGTCGCGCTTGGTGACGGTGCGGCAGCCCTGGACGGTGGCGATCGGCTTGCGCAGCCCCGCGCGCGCCGGCACGCCCGCCGCGAGGCCGGCCCGCGACAGGAACGTCAGCGAGCCCTGCGCCAGCGCGCCGCCGAAGCTGCCGAACATCGGGCGGTAGTGCACGGGCTGCGGCGTCGGGATCGACGCGTTGGGGTCGCCCATCGCGGCCATCGCGATGAAGCCGCCCTTGAGCACGAGCGCCGGCTTGACGCCGAAGAACGCCGGCTGCCACAGCACGAGGTCGGCCCACTTGCCCACCTCGATGGAGCCGACCTCGTGCGCGATGCCGTGCGTGAGCGCCGGGTTGATGCCGAGCTTGGCGGCATAGCGCTTGACGCGCGCGTTGTCGTTGCGCTCCGTGTCGCCGGAAAGCGGCCCGCGCTGGGCCTTCATCTTGTGCGCCGTCTGCCAGCAGCGCAGGATCACCTCGCCCACGCGGCCCATCGCCTGCGAGTCGGAGCTGAACATGCTGATCGCCCCGAGGTCGTGCAGGATGTCCTCCGCGGCGATCGTCTCGCGGCGGATGCGGCTCTCGGCGAACGCGAGATCCTCGGCGATGCCCGCGTCCAGGTGGTGGCACACCATCAGCATGTCCAGGTGCTCGTCCAGCGTGTTGACGGTGAACGGGCGCGTCGGGTTGGTGGAGGACGGCAGCACGTTGGCCTCGCCGACCACCTTCATGATGTCGGGCGCGTGCCCGCCGCCCGCGCCCTCGGTGTGGAAGCTGTGGATCGTGCGGCCCTTGAAGGCGGCGATGGTGTCCTCCACGAAGCCGCTCTCGTTGAGCGTGTCCGAGTGGATCGCGACCTGGATGTCCGTCTCCTCGGCCACGGCCAGGCAGCAGTCGATGGCCGCGGGCGTCGTGCCCCAGTCCTCGTGCAGCTTCAGGCCCACCGCGCCCGCCTCGACCTGGTGGCGCAGCGCCTCCGGCCGGCTCGCGTTGCCCTTGCCCAGGAACCCGAGGTTCATCGGGAAGGCGTCGGCGGCCTGCAGCATGCGCTCGATGTTGGCGGGACCCGGCGTGCAGGTGGTGGCGAAGGTGCCGGTGGCCGGGCCCGTGCCGCCGCCCATCATCGTCGTGATGCCCGAGGCCAGCGCCTCGTCGATCTGCTGCGGGCAGATGAAGTGGATGTGGGTGTCGATGCCGCCGGGCGTCACGATCATCCCCTCGGCCGCGATGATCTCGGTGCCCGGCCCGATCACGATGTCCACGCCCGGCTGCACGTCCGGGTTGCCCGCCTTGCCGATGGCGGCGATGCGGCAGCCGCGCAGGCCGATGTCGGCCTTCACGATGCCCCAGTGGTCGACGATCAGCGCGTTGGTGATGACGCAGTCGACCGCATCCGCCGGCCCCGGGCCGTTCGTCGCCTGGCCCTGGCCCATGCCGTCGCGGATCGTCTTGCCGCCGCCGAACTTCACCTCCTCGCCGTAGCCGCCGGCCGCGAGGGTGAAGTCCTGCTCGACCTCGATGACGAGGTTGGTGTCGGCCAGCCGCACGCGGTCGCCGGTGGTGGGGCCGAACATCTCGGCGTAGGCACGCTTGCCGATGGTGGTCATCGGAGCCGCCCGGCCGCCCGAAGGCGAGGATGCGCCCCCTCGGGGGGCACTGAGCAAAGCGTACGTGGGGGCTTCATTTCTGGAGCTGTCCTTGAACGAGGCCGCGGAAGCCGAACACGGTGCGCGTGCCGGCCAGGTCGACCAGCTGCACCGTGCGCTGCTGGCCCGGCTCGAAGCGCACGGCGGTGCCGGAGGCGATGTCCAGCCGCATGCCGCGCGCCGCGGCGCGATCGAAGCGCAGCGCGCCGTTGGTCTCGGCGAAGTGGTAGTGCGAACCGACCTGGATCGGACGGTCGCCGACGTTGTCCACGACCAGCGTCAGTCGCCGCCGGCCCGGGTTGAGTTCGAGGTCGCCCTCGTCGATGAGCAGTTCGCCGGGAATCATCGTGTCCTTTCCAGAGCCCTGGGCAAGCGAGGATCGCCTCCGAGCCCTCCTGGGCGGTGGCGGCGGGAGCGCGGGGGTCATTGGTTTGCACCGCAGCAGTGCGTCAGGTGATCGGTTGGTGCACCGTCACCAACTTGGTGCCGTCGGGAAAGGTGGCCTCGACCTGGATCTCGGGGATCATCTCGGCGATGCCGTCCATCACGTCGGCGCGCGTCAGGACGTGGCGGCCCTCGCTCATCAGCTCGGCCACGCTGCGGCCGTCGCGCGCGCCTTCCATGATGGCCGCGCTGATCAGGGCGATCGCCTCGGGATGGTTGAGCTTCACGCCCCGGGCCTTGCGCCGCTCGGCGAGCAGGGCGGCCGTGAAGATCAGGAGCTTGTCCTTTTCGCGCGGAGTCAGGTTCATGACGCGCAGCGTATTGCAGCTTTGATGCCAGGCCAAGAGGGCCCGGCACGAGTCTTGAGTGCCTGCCGGGTCGATGACCGACGCCGCGCTCGATTCCCCCGCCGCCATGCCGCCCGCGCCCCAGCGCGTGGTGAAGGTGCGTCGGGACTACAACAGCTGGGTGGCGCAGGAATCGCTGGAAGACTATGCGCTGCGCTACACGCCGCAGTCGTTCCGCAAGTGGTCGGAGGCCCGGGTGGCCAACACCGCGTTCGGCGCGGCGTCGTTCCTGGTGCTGGAGGCGGTGGGCGCGACGCTGCTGGTGCAGTGCGGTTTCGTCAACGCGTTCTGGGCGATCCTGGCCACCGGGTTCATCATCGCGCTGGCCGGCTGGCCGATCGCGGTGTACGCGGCGCGCCACGGGCTGGACATGGACCTGCTCACGCGCGGCGCCGGCTTCGGCTACCTCGGCTCGACGATCACGTCGCTGCTGTACGCCAGCTTCACCTTCATCTTCTTCGCGCTGGAGGCCGCCGTGATGGCCTACGCGCTCGATCTCGCGTTCGACATCCCGCCGGCGTGGGGCTACCTGCTGTGCGCGGTGGTGGTGCTGCCGCTGGTCACCCACGGCGTGACGGCCATCGGCCGGCTGCAGGTCTGGACGCAGCCGCTGTGGCTCGCGATGCTGGTGCTGCCCTACGTGTTCGTGTTCCGCGCCCATCCGCACGCGCTGGCCGGGCTGTGGACATACGCCGGCGAAGACGGCCGCGGCGGCGCGTTCGACGTGCTCAAGTTCGGCGGCGCGATGACGGTGGGCATCGCGCTGATGACGCAGATGGGCGAGCAGGCCGACTATCTTCGCTTCATGCCCGCGCGCACCGCCGCCAACCGGCGCCGCTGGTGGCTGGGCGTGGCGGTCGGCGGCCCGGGCTGGGTGCTGCCGGGCGTGCTCAAGATGCTGGGCGGCGCGCTGCTGGCGTGGATCGCCATCGGCCAGGCCGTGCCGCTGGACCGGGCGGTGGACCCGAACCAGATGTACCTGGCGGCCTGGGACACCGTCTTCAGCCGGCCCGGCATGGCCGTGGCGGCGACGGCGGCCTTCGTCGTGCTGTCGCAGCTCAAGATCAACGTCACCAACGCGTACGCCGGCTCCCTCGCGTGGTCGAACTTCTTCGCGCGGCTGACGCACAGCCACCCCGGCCGCGTCGTGTGGGTGGCCTTCAACACGGCCATCGCGCTGATGCTGATGGAGCTCGACGTCTTCACGATGCTGGGCAAGGTGCTGGGGCTGTACGCCAACCTGGCGATCTCGTGGCTGATGGCGGTGGTGGCCGACCTCGTCGTCAACAAGCCGCTGGGGCTGTCGCCGCCGGGCATCGAGTTCCGGCGGGCCTACCTGTACGACGTCAACCCGGTGGGCGTGGGCGCGATGGGCGCGGCCTCGGTGCTGAGCGTGGCCGCGCACCTGGGCGCGTTCGGCGCGCTGGCGCAGGCGTTCTCGGCGCTGATCGCGCTGGTGACCGCCTTCGTCGCATCGCCGCTGATCGCGTGGGCGACGAAGGGGCGCTTCTACATCGCCAGAACCGACGACCCGGCTTGCTCCGCTCCCCGCCCCCAGGAGGCACAGGCCGGCTCGCTCCGGAGCGGCCGGGCGTTCGCCGGCCAGGGCGACGCCGAGGCCGCCGCGCGCTTCTTGGCCCCCGGCTCGACGAGCAACGGCGCGCCGCGCTACCGCGCGCTGCGCTGCACGATCTGCGAGCGCGAATACGAGGGCCCGGACATGGCGCACTGCCCGGCCTACCAGGGGCCGATCTGCTCGCTGTGCTGCTCGCTCGACGCGCGCTGCGGCGACCTGTGCAAGCCCGACGCGCGCCTGGCCACGCAGGCGCGCGCGACCGTCCACGCGCTGCTGCCGCGGCGGCTGTGGCCGGCGGTCGAGGGCGGACTGGGCGCCTGGCTGGCGCTGATGGGGCCAGTCGCGCTGCTTCTGGCGGGCGTGTGCGCGTTGCTGTACCAGCAAGAGCTGCGCGCGCTCGGCGACGCGTCCGTCGCGGCCGCGCCGGCGCTGCGCCAGGCCTGCATCAGCGCCTTCGCGCTGCTGCTGCTGGCCGGCGGGGTCGTCGGCTGGTGGGCGGTGCTCACGCGCCAGAGCCGGCGCGTGGCGCAGGAGGAGAGCAACCGCCAGACCCAGGCGCTCGGCGAGCAGACGATGCGCCTCGTGCGGGAGATCGCGTCGCACCGCCGCACCGACGCCGAGCTGCAGCACGCCAAGGCCGCCGCCGACGCCGCCAACCAGGCCAAGAGCCGCTACATCTCGACGCTCAGCCACGAGCTGCGCACGCCGCTCAACAGCGTCATCGGCTACGCCCAGCTGCTGGACGACGACCCCGCGCTGCCGCCGCACCGGCGCCAGGCGGTCGGCGTGATCCGGCGCGGGGGCGAGCACCTGCTGTCGTTGATCGAGGGCACGCTGGACCTGGCGCGGATCGAGAGCGGCAAGGTCTCGCTGGCGACGGCGACGGTGGCGTTCCGCGACGCGATGGACCAGCTCGCCGACCTGTTCGAGTTGCAGGCCGCCGCCAAGGGCCTGCGCTTCGTGCGCGAGTTCGACGCCGCGCTGCCGCAGTGGGTGCGCGCCGACGAGCGCCGGTTGCGGCAGATCCTGATCAACGTGGTCGGCAACGCGGTCAAGTTCACCGCGTGCGGCGAGGTCACGCTGCGCATCCGCCACGCCCGCGAGATGGCGTACTTCGAGATCGAGGACACGGGCCCCGGCATCGCGCCGCAGGATCTCGAGCGCGTGTTCGAGCCCTTCGCGCGCGGCAGCCTGCCGGCCGGCGCGGTCGATGGCGGCACCGGCCTGGGCCTGACCATCGCCAAGATGCTGACCGACCTGATGGGCGGCGAGATGACCGTGCGCAGCACGCCCGGTGTGGGCACGTGCTTCCGGATCGTGCTGTTCCTCGCGGAGCAGCGTGCCGGGGCGCCCGCGATGGCGCCGGCGCGCCGCTCGGGCTATGCCGGCGCGCGCCGCCGCGTGCTGGTGGTCGACAACGAGGAGGTCGACCGCGACCTGATCCGCCAGCTGCTGGAACCGCTGGGCCTGCAGGTGCTGCAGGCGGCCTCGGGCGAGGAGGCGCTGCGGCTGCTGCGCGGCCTGCCGGCTGGTGCGGCGCCCGACGCGGTGCTGATGGATCTGGCGATGCCCGGCATCGACGGCTGGGAGACGATACGCCGGCTGCGAGCCGACGGACTGAGCGCGGCGCCGGTGGCCATCGTGTCCGCCAACGCCTTCGACCGCCGGCTGGACAACGATCTGGACATCGGCGCCGACGACTACGTGCTCAAGCCGGTGCGCGGCGAGGAACTGCTGGACTGGCTGGGGCGCGTGCTGGCGCTCGAATGGCGCAGCGAGGCCACCGTGCCTGCGCCGGCGCCGCCGCCGGCGCGCGAGGCCGCGGCCGCGCTGCCCGCGCTCGCCTCGCTGCGCGCGCTCGCGGAGCAGGTGCGCGTCGGCTACCCGCGCGGCATCCATCGCTGGCTCGACCACATCGACGCCACCGAGCCCGCCTGCACCGACTTCACGCGCCGCCTGCGCGCCCTGGCCGGCCGCTTCCAGCTGGATGCGATGGCCGCCGACCTCGCCCAGGCCCTGCGCACGCGGGAGCTGCCCCATGGCTGAGTGGCAGGGCGCCTCCGCGGGCATCGACGCCGGCGCACCCGGCGCGGGGCGGGTGCTCATCGTCGACGACGTGCCCGACAACCTGGCGGTGCTGCACGACGCGCTCGACGAGTCCGGCTACACGGTGCTGGTGGCCACCGACGGCGCCAGCGCGATCGCGCGGGCGGCGCAGGCGCTGCCCGACATCGTGCTGCTGGATGCGCTGATGCCCGGCATGGACGGTTTCGAGGTGGCTCGGCGCCTGAAGGCCGGCGCGGCGACGGCGAGCATCCCCATCGTTTTCATGACCGCGCTGACCGACACCGAGCACGTGCTCGCGGCCTTCGCGGCGGGCGGCGTCGACTACGTCTCCAAGCCCGTCCGCCCGCGCGAGGTGGTCGCGCGCATCGCGGCGCACCTGCAGAGCGCGCGCCACGCCCGCCAGGCACGCAACGCACTCGACGCCTTCGGACACGCGTCGATCGCGCTGCGGCCGGCCGACGGCCGGGTGCTGTGGCAGACGCCGCTCGCGCGCGATCTGATGAAGAACCACTTCGGCGCCGGCGCCGCGGCAGCGCCGATCGCCGGCGCGGCGGCCGGCGTCGCGGCGCCGCTGCACGCGCCCGCCAGCCTGTGCGACTGGGTGCGCGCGCGCGTCGCGCGCGGGGACGCCCCCGCGAGCGCGGGCGAGGGCGTTCCCGACACCTGGACCTGCGTCACCGGCACGACCCGTCTGCACTGCAGCCTGCACCCCGCCAGCGCCGAGGACGAATGGCTGCTGGTGCTCACCGAGAGCAGCAACGGCGCCGCCGTGGAGGCGCTGTCGCTGCAGTTCCGGCTCACGGCGCGCGAGGCGGAGGTGCTGTACTGGGTGGCGCAGGGCAAGACCAACCGCGACATCGGCGACATCCTGGGCACGCGGCCCAGGACGATCACCAAGCACCTGGAACACGTGTTCGAGAAGCTCGGCGTGGAGACGCGCACCGCCGCGGCCTCCCGCGTTCTTGGGACCCTGCCGGAGCTGGTCCGCCGAAAATGAAGCCGCGGCGGCGGATCGTCCGCGCAGCCGCTCACAGGGAGAGTTCGCATGAACAGCTTGAATCCGTTCCTGGCGTTCGCAGGCGCCTTGCCCTCGTTCACCCAGCCGATCCTGCCGGGCTGGACGCTCAACATCGACAGCAACAACTCGTCGTCGCCACGCACCGAAGGCCTGGTCGTCTCCCGGTTCAGCTACGGGCGCCAGCTCGGGCAGATCAACGACGCGCTGGCGGCGATCATCGCCACGCTGCCCCCGGCCACGCAGGCACTGCCGCAGATCGAGCGCTTCGTCGACATGAAGAAGCGCATCGACGCGCTCAAGGACGACAACCTGGACGACCGCGTCGCGTCCGTGGCGGCGGAGCTGGCTGCGCTCAAGCGCCGCAAGGACAAGAGCGCGTTCGACAAGGCCAGCGCGCCGCTTCGCGCGATTCTGTGAGGCGAAGGCCGGGCGGGTTACGAGCTTCTGCTGGCCTGGAAATCGAGGAAGCGGATGGCCGACTCGCGCACGGCGGGGTCGGCCTGCGGGTGCGACGCCACGGCGGTGAGCCGGCGCAGCCAGGCATGGCGGTCGACACGCGCCAGCCGCGAATTGAGCAGGCGATTGGCCATCCAGGCCCCGAGCTCGGTGGGCTGGCGTTCCAGCGACGCGGCCAGCTGCTCGGGATAGCCCGGCTGGCATTCCAGCACGCGCACCAGCGGGCCTGGCGTGCCGAAGTCCGTCTGCGGATGGCGCTCCATCAGGGCCAGCAGCGCCGGCACGACGCGCTCGCAGCCGGGCAGCGACGCGAAGCCTTCCAGCAGTTCGTTGAGCCGATGGACGTTGTCCGCGGCGTCGCCGGTGGGCGCGAAGGCCTGCAGCTCGCGCAGGAGGTCATCGACGGATCGGGTCATGAGGAATCGGTGGGCCGCATTCGGAGGACCCGAGCGTAGCGATTTGCGCCCCGCGTGCCGCTGGGCGCCGGGATACCAACTCCGCCCGCGTGGGTAGCGCCGAGGGCCTGCGGGCGCGCGCGCCTTCTGCTACGCGCGGCAGGGGCGGGCTACGGCATGTGTCGTATATCGCCGCACGGTCGGGCTGCCTATCCTCCAGCCATCGTCCCCCGGTTGCTGGGGATGTCTTCAGGAGCCCCACGAGCATGACCACCTCCCGCCGCCGCTTCGGCCTGACCCTTGGTGCGCTGGCCGCACTCGCCTCGTTGACCGCGACGTTGCCGGCGCTGGCCGCCGACACGATCAAGGTCGGCATCCTGCATTCGCTGTCCGGAACGATGGCGATCTCCGAGACGGTGCTCAAGGACACCGCGCTGATGACGATCACCGAGATCAACGCCAAGGGCGGCGTCCTCGGCAAGCAGCTCGAGCCGGTGGTGGTCGACCCGGCGTCGAACTGGCCGCTGTTCGCCGAGAAGGCGCGCCAGCTGATCACCCAGGACAAGGTGGCCGTGGTGTTCGGCTGCTGGACGAGCGTCTCGCGCAAGTCGGTGCTGCCGGTGTTCGAGGAGACCAACAGCCTGCTGTTCTATCCCGTGCAGTACGAGGGCGAGGAGCTGAGCAAGAACGTGTTCTACACCGGTGCGGCGCCGAACCAGCAGGCCATCCCCGCCGTCGAATACCTGATGTCCAAGGACGGCGGCTCGGCCAAGCGCTTCGTGCTGCTTGGCACCGACTACGTCTACCCGCGCACGACCAACAAGATCCTGCGCTCGTTCCTGCACTCCAAGGGCGTGAAGGACGAGGACATCATGGAGGAGTACACGCCCTTCGGCCACGCCGACTACCAGTCCATCATCGCCAAGATCAAGAAGTTCTCCAGCGAGGGCAAGAAGACGGCGGTCGTGTCGACCATCAACGGCGACTCCAACGTGCCGTTCTACAAGGAGCTCGGCAACCAGGGCCTCAAGGCGACGGACGTGCCGGTGGTGGCGTTCTCGGTCGGCGAGGAGGAGCTGCGCGGCATCGACACCAAGCCGCTGGTCGGCCACCTGGCGGCGTGGAACTACTTCATGTCGATCAAGAACCCGACCAACACGGCCTTCATCAAGGAGTGGTCGGACTACGCGAAGAAGGCCAACCTCGCCAGCAAGGACAAGCCGCTGACCAACGACCCGATGGAGGCCACGTACATCGGCATCCACATGTGGGCGCAGGCGGTGGAGAAGGCCAAGTCCACCGACACCGACAAGGTGATCGCGGCGATGGCCGGCCAGACCTTCAAGGCGCCGGGCGGCTTCGTCTCGACGATGGATCCGAAGAACCACCACCTGCACAAGCCCGTCTTCATCGGCGAGATCAAGCCCGACGGCCAGTTCAACGTCGTGTGGAAGACGCCGGGCCCGATCAAGGCGCAGCCGTGGTCGCCGTACATCCCCGAGGACAAGGGCAAGAAGGACGAGCCGGAAAAGAAGTGACGGCCTGACCGACGGCGGGGCGCGCGGCGCCTCGCCGTCGCCCTCCGCGTTCCCACGATTCGACCTCCCATGCCGATTTCCCTGGCCTCCGCGACGCGACGCTGTTGTCTCGCGCTGCTTGTCTTCGCTTCGTGCGCGCCCGCGTGGGCGCTCGACGCAGCGCAGGCGCGCGCGATCGCGACCGGCGACAACGACGCGCGCATCGCCGCGCTGCAGGACGCGGTCGCGCGGGGCGACGCGGGGATCGCGGCCTTCGCGCAGGCGCTGCTGGACGACGCGGTGAAGACGACCGCGGACGGTGTCTTCGTCGTGCGCGACGACAAGGCCGTCGATGCCGTCACCGGGCAGCCCGCGAAGCTGCCCGACGACGCTGAAGACGTCAGCAACAACAACCGCATGCGCGGGGCGCTGGAGGCGGCGCTCAGCGGCTTGCGCCTGCTCTCGCCCGACCTGCCGACGCGCCGCGCCGCCATCGGTGACCTGGCCAAGGCCGATGTCGACGCCGCGATGCTGCCGCTGGTGGACAAGGCGCTCGCGAAGGAATCGGATCCGGCGTTGAAGTCGCAGCTCGGACGCCTGAAGGCCGCGCTCCAGATCGCTGCGTCCGATCGCGCGCAGCGACTGCAGGCGATCCAGGCACTGTCGCACAGCGGCGAGCCCGCGGTGCGCGCGCTGCTGCAGGCGCGCCTCGCGCCCGACGCCGAGGCCGATCCCGAACTGCGCACGGCGCTCGCGCAGGCGGTGGCGCAGGTCGACGGCCGGCTGGCCTGGGGCGAGCGCCTGGGCGTGCTGTTCACCGGGATCAGCCTCGGCTCGATCCTGCTGCTGGTCGCGCTCGGCCTGGCGATCACCTACGGCCTGATGGGCGTCATCAACATGGCCCACGGCGAACTGATGATGATCGGCGCCTATACCACCTGGGGCGTGCAGAACCTGTTCCGCCACGTCGCGCCGGGCTGGTTCGATGCCTATGTCGTGCTGGCGATCCCGGCGTCCTTCCTGGTGGCGGCGGCGGTGGGCGCGGTGCTGGAGCGCGGCGTGATCCGCTTCCTCTACGGCCGGCCGCTGGAGACGCTGCTGGCGACCTGGGGCATCAGCCTCGTGCTGATGCAGTCCGTGCGCTCGCTGTTCGGGGCGCAGAACGTGGAGGTCGAGAACCCGTCGTGGATGTCGGGCGGCGTCGCCGTCGCGAGCAACCTGGTGCTGCCCTGGAACCGCCTGGCCATCATCGCCTTCGCGGCCCTCGTGCTGCTGGGCACCTGGCTGCTGATCAACCGCACGCGGCTCGGTCTGTTCGTGCGCGGCGTCACCCAGAACCGTCGCATGGCCTCGTGCACGGGCATCGACACGGTGCGCGTCGACACGCTGGCCTTCGCGCTCGGCGCGGGGATCGCCGGCATGGCGGGCTGCGCGCTGAGCCAGGTGGGCAATGTCGGGCCCGACCTGGGCCAGAGCTACATCGTCGACTCGTTCATGGTGGTGGTGCTGGGCGGCGTCGGCCAGATCGCGGGCACGGTGCTCGCGGCGCTGGGCCTGGGGCTGATGAACAAGGCGCTAGAGGGCGTGGCGGGCGCAGTGCTGGCCAAGATCTTCGTGCTCGTCTTCATCGTCGTCTTCATCCAGAAGCGGCCGCAGGGACTGTTCGCCCTCAAGGGACGGAGCGCCGAGTCATGAGCCCGCACGGCCGCCCGAAGGGCGCAGACCCCCGCCTGGCGGGGAGGCGCGCAGCGCAATGCCGTCGACGGCGCGGCAGGCGCGCGACGCCAGGGGGGCTCGAATGACGCCGGAATCGTCCGTCCAATTCCTGCCCGAATCGCGGCGCGGCCTGCTGCTGGGCGTGCGCGGCTGGAGCGCCGTCGCCGCCGCCGTGGCGGTGATCGCGATCGTCGTGCCGTTGCTGAACCTGGCCGTGCCGGCGGGCCACCCGCTGCATCTGGGCGACTGGGGCGTCGCCCTGGTGGCCAAGATCATGTGCTACGCGATCTGCGCCCTGGCGATGGACCTCATCTGGGGCTACACCGGCATCCTGTCGCTGGGCCACGGACTGTACTTCGCGCTGGGCGGCTACGCGATGGGCATGTACCTGATGCGCCAGATCGGCCGCGACGGCAACTACCGCAGCGAGCTGCCGGACTTCATGGTGTTCCTCGACTGGAAGGCCCTGCCCTGGACCTGGGGCGGCAGCGCGTCCTTCGTGTTCCAGATGATCCTGGTGGTGGCGGTGCCTGGCGTCCTGTCCGCGGTGTTCGGCTGGTTCGCGTTCCGCTCGCGCATCAAGGGCGTCTACTTCTCGATCATCACGCAGGCGCTGACCTTCGCGGGCATGCTGCTGTTCTTCCGCAACGAGACGGGCTTCGGCGGCAACAACGGGTTCACCGACTTCAAGCGCATCCTGGGCGCCCCCATCGCCGCGCCGTCCACGCGCATGCTGCTGTTCGTGATCACGGGCCTGACGCTGGTGGCCTTCTACCTGCTCGCGCGCGCCGTCGTGAACAGCAAGTTCGGCCGCGTGCTGCAGGCCATCCGGGACGCCGAGACGCGCGTGATGTTCACTGGCTACGACCCATTGAAGTACAAGCTGGCGATCTGGGTGCTGTCTGCCGTGATGTGCGGCATCGCCGGCGCGCTGTACGTGCCGCAGGTGGGCATCATCAACCCGAGCGAGATGTCGCCCGCCGCGTCGATCGAGATGGCGATCTGGGCCGCGGTCGGCGGCCGGGGCACGCTGGTCGGGCCCATCGTCGGCGCGTTCTTCGTCAACAGCGCCAAGAGCTGGTTCACGCAGGCCTTTCCCGAGTTCTGGCTGTACTTCCTCGGGGCGCTGTTCATCGCGGTGACGCTGTTCCTGCCGCGCGGGATCATGGGGCTGGCGGATCGTTTCGGGAAGGGCAGGGACGTGGAGGTGCGCGAATGAGCCGGCAGGGCCGCCCCAAGGCCGAAGGGCCCCGCCTGGCGGGCAGGCGCGAAGCGCCAGGGGTGCTCGCATGACCCCGGACCTGCAGGAAGCCGGCGCGGCGCTGCTCGAGCGGCACCGCGTGTCGGCGTCGACCACCGCGGCCGGGGGGGCCAGCTTCGGCCGCCTCGTGCACGGGCTGCGGCCCGACTTCGCGCACGGCGTCGCGCTGTACCTGGACGAGATCAGCGTCAGCTTCGACGGCTTCAAGGCACTGAACGCGCTGTCGCTGGCGATCGACGTGGGCGAGCTGCGTTGCATCATCGGACCCAACGGCGCGGGCAAGACGACGATGATGGACGTCATCACCGGCAAGACGCGCCCCGATTCCGGCTACGCGCACTTCGGCTCCAACATCGACCTGCTGCGCCTGCGCGAGCCGCAGATCGTCAAGGCCGGCATCTGCCGCAAGTTCCAGAAGCCGACCGTCTACGAGGAGCTGTCGGTGTTCGAGAACCTGGAGCTCGCGCTGGTCGACGACCGCGGCGTGCCGGCGGCCCTGTTCGCGAAACTGTCGGCCGCGCAGCGCGAGCGCATCGCCGAGATCCTGCGGCTGGTGCACCTGCTGCCCGAGGCGGCGCGCACCGCGGGCCTGCTGTCGCACGGCCAGAAGCAATGGCTGGAGATCGGCATGCTGCTCGCGCAGGCGCCCACGCTGCTGCTGCTGGACGAGCCGGTGGCCGGCATGACCGACGAGGAGACCGAGCGCACCGCAGAGCTGTTCCTGTCGCTGGCCGGCGAGCATTCGCTGGTGGTCGTCGAGCACGACATGAAGTTCGTCGACATGCTCACGCAGGGCCATCGCAAGGTGACGGTGCTGCACGAGGGCGCGGTGCTCGCGGAGGGCACGCTGGCCGAGGTGCAGGCCAACGCGCAGGTGATCGACGTCTATCTGGGCAGATGACGGCCCCCACGCTCCTCCCGTCGCTGCCCCCCGAGGGGGAGCTCGGGTTGCCTCGGGTGCGACCCTCGCTTCCCGAGAGCTTGTTCATGCAATGCGAGCTTCGCTCGAGATCGAATGCAACCGACACGCCGCCATGTTGACCGTTGAAGGCTTGAACCAGTACTACGGCGGCTCGCACATCCTGCGCGATGTCGCGCTGCAGGCCCGCGTCGGCGAAGTCACCGTCGTGCTGGGCCGCAACGGCGTGGGCAAGACGACGCTGCTCAAGAGCCTGATGGGCGTGGTGCCGGCGCGCACCGGCACGATCCGGCTCGACGACGTCGACCTCGCCGGCAAGGCACCCTACGAGCGCGTGCGCCGCGGCGTCGGCTACGTGCCGCAGGGCCGCGAGATCTTCGGCCGGCTCACGGTGATGGACAACCTGCGCATGGGGCTGGCCTCGATGCCCGCGGGCAGCGACGTGCCCGCCGAACTGTTCGAGCTGTTCCCCGTGCTGGCGCAGATGAAGCACCGGCGCGGCGGCGACCTCTCGGGTGGCCAGCAGCAGCAGCTCGCGATCGCCCGCGCGCTCGCGCCCGGCCCCCGCCTGCTGCTGCTCGACGAACCCACCGAGGGCATCCAGCCGTCGGTCATCAAGGACATCGGCCGCGTGATCCGCCAGTTGGCCGACCGCCGGACCATGGCCATCGTGCTGGTGGAGCAGTACTACGACTTCGCCGCCGACCTGGCCGACGCCTACGTGGTGATGGAGCGCGGCGCGGTGGTGGCGCGCGGCGCGGGCGCGGCGATGGCGTCGGACGGGGTGAGGGCGCTGGTGTCGGTGTAGACGTCCCGGCCGCCACGTCGCGGGCGGCCATGATGTCTAGGTGCGCCACACGCGCGGCGCGCAGGCGTCACGCCCCCACGCGAGCGCGCGCCAGGCGCGCCACGTGCGCGTGAGCAGGTCCTGCACCGGCTCCACGCGGGGCGCGAGCACGCGCAGCGTGACGACGTCGGGTTGCGGCGCCGTCGCTCCCGCGGTCGCGGCCAGCGCGTGCGCCGCTGCGACCTCGCGCGCGGTCTCCAGCAAGGCCTCGCGGCGGTCGTCCGCCAGCGGCGTCCCGGCGGCGAACCAGAGCGTGCCGAGCGCGCGGTGGCCGGCCCAGCCGCAGGGGCCGTCCAGCAGGGCGGCGTCGTCGCCGGACGTGCGTCCGCGCTCCCACCAGCGCGGGCCGACGGCGATGTCGTGGCAGTAGTCACCGGCGACGAACGGCGCGTCGGCGGCCGGCAGGCCGAGCGCGAGGACGTCCCAGCCGAACATCTCGGCGCCCGGCTCGAGCTCGAAGCGCAGGCGGTTGTCGGCGCGCGCGCCGGAGTGCACGAGCGTCTCCAGGGGCAGCCACTCGAGCCGGCCGCCGGCGGCCACGCGGGCCTGGACCGACTGCAGCGCCCGTTCGCCGCCGCTGCGGTAGAAGCGCGTCGCGCCGGGCGTGGTCAGCAGGGCGTGCGCGCCGGTGGCCAGGCGCAGGTCGACCTCGACGGTGTCACCGCCGACCAGGCCGCCCGGCGGATGCACCAGCACCGAGTGGCAGACCTCTGGGCCTTCGGGAAACAGGCTCTTGAGGATGCGCAGCGGGCCGTCGTGGCGGAAGTCCAGGCGCGTGCCGCCGGTGGCCGGTTCGGCGCGGTAGTCCAGGTTCAGGCGGGCGTGCCAGGCCATCGGCAAGGGTCCAGTGGAAAGAGCTGAGGGTAGCGCACGGGGCGCATGCAAGATTCGCGCAGGCTTGCCGGGGCGACGCGATCCGTTCACCTAACTTTACGAGGCGCGCAAGCCCGGTTGACCGCGGCCGGGCAGGATCGCCTGCAATGACTCGTTATGCCTGGAGCGCCGCAGCCCGCGCCGGCATGCCACCGCGGCATCGCGCGCGGGTCCCGCGGCAGGGATCCGACGGCGCGCCCGCGCGCTGACCGGCGCGCGCCCACCCCCCTCACCTCGACGCGGCCTGCGCCGCCAACGAACGACCCCATGACATCCTTCGACGCTATCGGTTACGCTCCAACCGCGCAGGGAGTCCGCCCTGTCGCCTCCTCCTCGCGGAACGCCCACGCCTCCATGACCAATCCGCATCTCCTGCTGATCGACGACGACGCGCGCCTGACGCGCATGGTCGGCGACTACCTGCGCACCCAGGGCTTCGACGTCGATACCGCCGGCACCCTGGCCGACGGCCGCATGCGCCTCGCCGCGGGCTCGTACGACGCGCTCGTGCTCGACCTGATGCTGCCCGACGGCGACGGCCTGGACTTCACCCGCGAGCTGCGCGGCCAGCCGGCCACGCGCCGCCTGCCGCTGATGATGCTGACCGCGCGCGGCGAGCCCACCGACCGCATCGTCGGCCTGGAACTCGGCGCCGACGACTACCTGCCCAAGCCTTTCGAGCCGCGCGAGCTGCTGGCGCGCGTCAAGGCGCTGCTGCGCCGCGCCAGCCCCGAGCCGGTCAACGAGGAGGTGCTGCGCTTCGGCAAGCTCGAGATCGACCTCGGCGCGCACGAGGCACGCCTGGACGGCGTGCGCTGCGACCTCACCAGCCACCAGTTCGACCTGCTGGTGGTGCTCGCGCGCAGCCCGGGCCGCGTGCTGAGCCGCGACCAGATCATGGACGCGCTCAAGGGCCACCCGCTGGAGGCCTTCGACCGCTCGATCGACGTGCACATCTCGCGCATCCGCAGCGTCATCGAGGAAGACCCGAAGAATCCCAAGCGGGTTCTCACGGTGCGCGGCTCGGGCTACCTGTTCGCGCGCAAGCAGGACGCCTGATTTCCTTCGGGCGTCCCCGCGTGGACGCTCATGCGCCGGCCAGGGACAATCGACGCGTGAGCACGAACTACTACAGCTGGACGTTCATGGTCGACGCCGACGCGCCGGTGCCCGGGCCGGATTCGGTGCGGCCGTTGATCCAGTCCGTCAGTGCCGAGTGTCTGGGCGTGGATATCGTGTCGCGCGGCGACTGGTGTGCCTGGACGCTGGTCAAGATGGCCCGTCGCGCCGGCAGCACGGCGCTCGACTTCCTCGAGGGGAGCGCGGACGAGACGCGCGTCGTCGACGAGGACGGACAGCCCTGGGGTGTCACGATGCTGCGAACGAGCGCGATCGAGTCCGCGCGCGCTCTCGTCGAGGCGTTGAGGCGACGCACGCGCGAGGACGCGGCGTGGTTCGTCCCGTTCTTCAATGAAGGCCGTTGGAACGAGTCCGAGATCCTCGCGCTGGTCGCCAGACCGGAGGTGGCGAGCCGCGACGAGGGCGTGGGGCCGGGATATTGCGTGACCACGCTGAACGAGCTGGGCGACCGGCTGCAGGACGCCGCGACGCAAGGCAAGGCCGTCGCCCACGTCCGCCTCCTCTTCGAATGAACCGCCGGGTGGCGCGACTTCCCTGAACAAACCGACCAGTCCTTTCGTGCGCTCGCTCTACCTTCGCATCTGGCTCACCGTGATCATCACGCTGGCGCTGTTCGCCGGCGCGTCGGGCTGGCTCGTCCAGCGCCACCTCGACCAGGAGCACGCGCGCAACCAGGCGGCGTTGACCGAGCGGATCGCGGCCTGGGGCGACCTGATCCAGCGCTCGCTCCCCGCCGCCGCGGCGCCGCCGGACGTGCAGGCCGAGGCGCTGCGCGACTGGTCGCAGCGCCTGCGCGTGCCCATGGCGCTGGAGGACGAGCAGGGCCACCGCATCGCGGCATCGGACTCGTTCGTCCGCCGCGAGGCCGACAAGGCGCTGATGCACGTGGCGATCTACCAGATCAAGCTGGACGACGGCCGCTCGCTGTACGTGATGCGGCCCAACATGCTCAAGCCGCCGGCCGCCAACGACCCGTCCATGCCGCCGGACGAGGACATCGGCAACTTCGGCACCGAGCACCACGCGCAGGCCGGCGAGGGCCGCGGACCGCCGGCGTTCCTGTTTCCGGGCGTCGTCCCGCGTGGGGTGTCGCCGGGCCTGAGCCTGCTGGCGCTGGTGGTCGTGCTGTTCCTGGCCATCGCGGTCGGCGCGTACCCGTTCGTGCGCCGGCTCACGCGCCGGCTGGAGACGCTCAAGCGCGGGGTCGAGGCCTTCGGCCAGGGCAAGCTCGATCGGCGCGTGGAGGTCGAGGGCCGCGACGAGGTCGCCACGCTCGCGTCCAGCTTCAACCAGGCCGCCGAGCGCATCGAGGCGCTGGTGCGATCGAACAAGAGCCTGCTCGCCAACGCCAGCCACGAGCTGCGCTCGCCGCTCGCGCGCCTGAAGATGGCCACGTCGCTGATGGGCGACCCGTCCGTCTCGGAGCGCGAACGCGAGCACCTGCGATCGGAGATCAACACCGACATCGCCGAGCTGGACGGCCTGGTCGACGAGGTGCTGCTCGCCAGCCGTCTCGAGGCCGCGGCGGAGCCGACGAACCTCGAGAGCGTCGACCTGCTGGCCCTGGCGGTGGAGGAGGGCGCGCGCGTCGACGCCGAGGTCGAGGGCGCGCCGGCCAGCGTGCGCGGCGAGGAGCGGCTGCTGCGGCGCGCGCTGCGCAACCTGCTGGAGAACGCGCGGCGCTACGGCGGGGGGCAGATCCGCGTCGACCTCGCGGACCGGCAGGCCGCCGGCATCGAGATCCGCGTGACCGACAACGGCCCCGGCGTGCCCGATGCGTTCCGCGAACGCATCTTCGAGCCGTTCTTCCGGTTGCCGGGCCATGCCGAGCGCGCCGGCGGCGTCGGGCTGGGCCTGGCGCTGGTGCGGCAGATCGTCGAGCGCCACCACGGGCACATCCGCTGCGTGCGCCCGCCGGACGGCGGCGGCTGCTTCGTGATCAACCTGCCGGCGTCGATCGCCGTCTGATCGTTCCTGCGTCGCGCGACGCGCGCGCAAGCGACGAACGGGATGTCCGATGTCGCCTCGGTGGCGCCGAGACGCCGCTTCCGTCGTCCTGCGACTTCGCGCAGGAGGACAGGCGCTGGCAGCCGTCTGCGATGTTGCCCCGGCGGCGTGCTGTCGGCCTCAGGCCTTGCCCTGCGCGGCCGCGTCCAGCTGCGCGGGATCCGGGTGATCCTCGCCGGTGGCCTTGTGCGCGCGTTCGGCGTACTTGTTGAAGCGCCACGCCTTGGCGTCGAGCGTGATGCGGCGCCAGACGGCGCGCTTCTGTCCCGGCGACATCGCCGTCCAGTGCTGCACCTCGTCGAAGGTGCGGCCGCAGCCCTTGCATTCGTGGTCGCCCTGCGAGGTGGAGCAGATCGCGATGCATGGTGCGTCGGGCGTGGATGCGTACCACTCGAGCCAGGCCTCGCGCGCCACGGCGGGCAGCGTGAACTCGTCGGCCTCGTGCTCGCGGTAATAGACCATCAGCGCGTAGACTTCCGCCAGCGCGAGCACCTCGGGGCACGCGGTGATGCCGTCCGGGGAGGGGAACTGCGCGCGCCACCAGTTGATGGCGGACTCGATGTCGGTGATGTGGATGCCGGCCATGGCGATCGGGAGGGTGGGAACGTCGGCGCCGGAGTTCAATACGAGAGTCCCATGACGTCGCGCACGTCCTTCATGGTCTGGCGGGCGACCGTGCGCGCACGCTCGGTGCCCATCTCGACGATCCAGTGCACCTGCTTCGGGTTGGCCAGGTACTGCTCGGCCCGCTCGCGCCACGGCTGCTGCTCGCGCAGGATGGCGTCGATGACGGGCTGCTTGCAGTCGAGGCAGCCGATGCCCGCGGTGGTGCAGCCGTCGTGCGCCCACTGCTGCGTGGCCGCGTCGGAATAGACCTTGTGGAACTGCCACACCGGGCAGCGCGCCGGGTCGCCGGTGTCAGTCCGGCGCACGCGTTGCGGGTCGGTGGGCATGCGGCGGATCTTGGCCTCGACCTGCGCGGGGTCCTCGCGCATCTCGATCGCGTTGCCGTAGCTCTTGCTCATCTTCCGGCCGTCCAGGCCCGGCAGGGTCGTCACTTCCGTGTGCAGCGCCTGGGGCTCGTGCAGCACGCTGCGGCCGCTGCCCTTGAGGTGGCCCTGCAACCGCTCGGCATCCTCGGCGGTGAAGCCATGGCGGCCGGCATGCGCGCGGATCAGCGCCTCGCCGTTGCCCAGCGCGGCCGCGTCGCCGTCCTGCCCGAACTGGCGCCGCTGCCGCTCCAGCAGCTCGCGCTGCTCCGGCGGCAGCTTGGCGAGCGCCGCGGCCACGTCGGCCTCGAAGCGCGGCGAGCGGCCATACAGGTGGTTGAAGCGGCGCGCGACCTCGCGCGTGAGCTCGACGTGCGAATCCTGGTCCTCCCCGACCGGCACGTAGGCGGCCTTGTAGATCAGGATGTCGGCCGCCTGCAGCAGCGGGTAGCCCAGGAAGCCGTAGGTGGCCAGGTCGCGCTCGGACAGGTGCTCGATCTGGTCCTTGTAGGTCGGCACGCGCTCCAGCCAGCCCAGCGGCGTGCCCATCGCCAGCAGCGTGAACAGCTCGGCGTGCTCGGGCAGGCGGCTCTGGATGAAGATCGTGCAGAGGTCGGGGTCGAGGCCGGCGGCGATCCAGTCGATCACCATGTCGTAGACGTTGCGCTCGATGACCTCGCGATCCTGGTAGTGCGTGGTGAGCGCGTGCCAGTCGGCCACGAAGAAGAAGCTGTCGTACTCGTGCTGCAGGCGCACCCAGTTCTTCAGGGCGCCGTGGTAGTGGCCGAGGTGCAGGGCGCCGGTGGGGCGCATGCCGGACAGGACGCGGGCTCGCATGGGAAATCTCGTGGAAGCGGCGCAGGGCGCGCAGGGGCACGGGCGATTGTAGTGAGCGGGGACCAGGCCCTGGGCGGCGAAAGAGCGGGTTCTCCCTTAGAATGACGGGCCATGAAAAAAATAGCGGTCCTGATTTCAGGTCAGGGCTCGAACCTGGGCGCGATCGTGCGCGCCTCCGTGGCACAGGACTGGCCGGGCCGCGTGGTCGCGGTCGTCAGCAACCGCGCCGAAGCGCGTGGCCTGCAGTTCGCGCGGGAACACGGCATCGCCACCGCGGTGCTCGACCACAAGGCCTACGCCGACCGCGCCGCCTTCGACGGCGCGCTGGCCGACACCATCGACCGCTTCGCCCCCGACCTGGTCGTGCTGGCGGGCTTCATGCGCATCCTGACGCCGGGCTTCGTGGCGCGCTACGAAGGCCGCATGCTCAACGTGCACCCGTCGCTGCTGCCGTCGTTCTCGGGCCTGCACACGCACCGCCGGGCGATCGAGGAAGGCTGCAAGGTGCACGGCGCGACGGTGCACTTCGTCAGCGCCGAGCTGGACCACGGGCCGATCGTGGCCCAGGCCGTGGTGCCGGTGCTGCCGGGCGACGACGAGGCGACGCTCGCCGCGCGCGTGCTCGCGGCCGAGCACGTGCTGTATCCGCGCGCCGTCCGCTGGTTCCTGGAAGGCGCGCTCGAGTTGAAGGACGGCCGCGTGACGCATCGCGGCCGCGAGCCGCAAGGCTGGCTGGCCGAACCGGCCGGCTGACCCGATTTCCCCGCGCGGGCGCACGAGCGGCCGCGCGCGACGTTTTCCCCTCGCTCCAGCGGCGCATGGTGCGCCGTCCGGGCTTCATTTCAGCGATAACCGCGAAAGACACCGCCATGCATCCGAACGCCCTCCTCGACACCGCCACCGAACTGCTGCGCGAGGTCGGCAAGCTCGACATGCCGGCCGACGTCATCGTCTCCAACTTCTTCCGCAAGCACCGCGAACTGGGCCCGCGCGAGCGCCACGCGCTGGCCGAGACGGCCTACGCGGTGCTGCGCCAGCGCCTGCTGTTCCAGCACCTGGCCCAGAGCGGCAGCGGCGCGCTGGAACGCCGGCTGGCGATCCTGGCCTGGCAGGGCAACGAGTCGCAGATCCGCGGCGCGCTGGGTGCGCACGAGCAGCAGTGGTTGCGGCAGGTGCAGTCCATCGACCGCGCCACCTTCTCCGAGAAGCTGCGCCACAACCTGCCCGACTGGCTCGCCGGCGCGCTCAAGAACGAGCTCGACGACGAGGGCTTCTGGAACTTCGTGTCGTCCATGTCCGGCAGCGCGCCGCTGGACCTGCGCGTCAACACGCTCAAGTCGAACCGCGACAAGGCCCAGGCGCAGCTGCGCGAGGCCGAGATCGAGTCGACGCCCACGCCGTACTCGCCCTGGGGCCTGCGCGTGGAGGGCAAGCCCGGGCTGCAGAAGACCGATGTCTTCCTGCGCGGCGACGTCGAGGTGCAGGACGAGGGCAGCCAGCTGCTGGCCGCGCTGGTCGCGCCCAGGCGCGGCGAGATGGTGGTCGACTTCTGCGCCGGCGCAGGCGGCAAGACGCTGGCGCTCGGCGCGGCGATGCGCTCGACCGGCCGGCTCTACGCGTTCGACGTCAACGGCCACCGGCTCGACAAGCTCAAGCCGCGCCTGGCGCGCAGCGGCCTGTCCAACGTGCACCCGGCCCAGCTGACCAACGAGCGCGACGACCGCATCAAGCGCCTGGCCGGCAAGATCGACCGCGTGCTGGTCGACGCGCCGTGCTCCGGCCTGGGCACCCTGCGGCGCAACCCGGACCTCAAGTGGCGCCTGTCCTCCAAGGCGATCGACGAGCTGGTCGAGCTGCAGGGCAAGATCCTGGAAAGCGCCAGCCGGCTGCTCAAGCCGGGCGGCCGCCTGGTCTATGCCACCTGCAGCCCGCTGCGGCGCGAGGACGAGGCGATCGCCGAGGCCTTCTCGGCCGCTCATCCGGAATTCCAGCTGCTGGACGCCGGCGAGCTGCTGAAGGCGGCCGGGGTGGAACGGGCTGACGAGCTGAACGCCGGCGGCTACATGCGCAGCTGGCCGCATGCCCATTCGATGGACGGATTCTTCGCGGCAGCCTGGCAGAAAGCCTGAGGGGAATTCTCGACTATTCCGAAAATCTGCACGGTCGACTCGCCGTCGAGCAGAACTTCGGAGGTTGATCCGCGTCAAAACCGGGCGCCCAAACCAGGAAAGAACCCGGTCGGTGGCGCAATTTCGGTGGCCGTCCCTGGGGACGTCCCCCTACAATCGACCACCGCCCTTCCTTTGGGGGGCATCTACAGGCAGGCAATGGAAGCGATTCAGTCTCTCGTCGACGCATTCGTGGGCTTCTTCTCCACCGGGGTGGCGCACGCCACGTGGTGGGAGCTGGTCGTCTACACGCTGGTGATGACGCACATCACCATCGCGGCCGTGACGATCTTCCTGCACCGCTGCCAGGCGCACCGCGCCCTCGACCTGGGCCCGATCCCGTCGCACTTCTTCCGCTTCTGGCTCTGGCTGACCACCGGCATGGTCACCAAGGAATGGGCCGCGATCCACCGCAAGCACCACGCCAAGTGCGAGACGGTCGACGATCCGCACAGCCCGGTCACCCGCGGCATCAAGACGGTGCTGCTGCGCGGCGCCGAGCTCTACCGTGCCGAGTCGAAGAACCAGGAAACGATCAAGAAGTTCGGCCACGGCACGCCGGACGACTGGATCGAGCGCAACCTCTACAGCCGCTTCCAGTGGCAGGGCGTGGCGATCATGATGATCATCGACCTGGTGCTGTTCGGCGCCATCGGTGCCACGATCTGGGCCGTCCAGATGCTGTGGATCCCGATCACCGCCGCCGGCATCATCAACGGCATCGGCCACTACTGGGGCTATCGCAACTTCGAAGCCGCCGATGCGTCGCGCAACGTCATGCCGTGGGGCATCATCATCGGCGGCGAAGAGCTGCACAACAACCACCACACCTACCCGACCTCGGCCAAGCTGTCCGTCAAGCCGTTCGAGTTCGACATCGCCTGGGGCTACATCCGCGCCATGGAGATGGTGGGCTGGGCCAAGGTGCGCAAGGTCGCGCCGCAGATGAAGACGGGCGACGTCCGCGCCGTGGCCGACAGCGAGACGCTGGAAGCCATCATCGCCAACCGCTACGAAGTGATGGCCAAGTACGCCCGGGAACTGCGCCGCGCCTGTGCCGCCGAGATGGCCGCGCTCAAGAGCAAGGGCGCCGAGCAGTCCGCCCAGTTCGCCAACATGCGCGTGGCGCGCCGCTGGCTGCATCGCGACATCGAGAAGATCCCCGGCCACCTGCAGGCGCAGGTCGCCGACGTCGCCGCCACGTCCGAGAAGCTCGGCAAGCTGGTGGCGATGCGCGAGGAACTGCGCGCGCTGTGGACGCGCACGAACGTGTCCGCCGAGCAGGCCGTCTCCGACCTGCAGGCCTGGTGCAAGCAGGCCGAGGAATCCGGCATCGAGGCGCTGCGTGAGTTCTCGCTCAAGCTGCGCGCCGCCAGGGCCGCCTGAGCCTCTCGCCGCTCCGCTATCCAAGGCCCGCTTCGGCGGGCTTTGTCGTTCCTGGGCCGCGTGTTCGCGCGGGTCGGGCGCCGCGCGCTCCGGTTCGTCGGCCAGATCCGCAGCTGGTGCGGACTTCCTGGTGACTCGTCGCAAGCCGCTGGGCGGTCGTTCCGCCAGCGCCGATAGTTCACCCATCGGATCACGAAACGGATCCGGCCCACCAACCAGACATTCCGGGAGCCCACCATGACCAAGACCACCGCCCAAGCCGCCGCCTTCGCCCTGTCCGCCCTCGTGACCTTCTGCGTCGTGGCCGGCATGAACGGCATCGCCACGAGGCAGTATGCGGCCGCCGAGCACGTGGCCCAGGTCGCCGCCGACGCGACGCAGGTCGCCGCCGTGCAGCGCGTGGTCGTGACGGCCCGCCGCGCCGCCTGAACCTCCAGAGCCTGGCGCGCCCTTTGAGGCGCTTCCTGCTCCGTTCACAGCCTCGCCTTCATTCGTGCGAGGCTTTTTTTCGCTTTGCGTGTGCGGGTGCGTGTGCGTGTGCGTGTGCGTGGGCTTCCGTGCGACCCCGGCTCAGACCAAGCCGGCAAGCAACCTCCAGCCACCAGGCCAACCGCCAACCAACCGGCAACCAACGCCAACCGCCAACCGCCAACCGCCAACGAAAAACAGCCCTCGACACGCACACCCACCGGCAGTACGATTAGTCTTCGTTTGCGAAGAAGGCTGAATTCATCACAGCCGCGCGCACTTCGCCGACCCTTCGCGCATCATTGCGGCAGCGGTTCGGCGATCGGAGCACCTATCCGGCGTCTCCGGACCGATCGCGGGCCCACGTTTACCGGTGTGAGGCCCGCGCATCGGGCCGTTCCGCGTCAGTCACAGCTGACTTCGTCGCAGTTCCACCAAGTCAGCCAGAGTCCGGTCCCATGCGCTTCGATCTCGTCACGCTCAATCTCGTTCTCGCCATCGCCGAGACACGCAGCATCACGCGGGGGGCCGAGCGCGAGCACCTGGCCCTGGCCGCGGCCAGCAAGCGGCTGTCCGACCTCGAGGCCCGGCTCGGCGTCGGCCTGTTCGACCGCCGCGCCCGCGGCGTCGACCTCACCGAGGCCGGGCGCGCGCTGGTGCGCCACATCCGCACGCTCAACGCGTCGCTGCACGCGCTCGAGAGCGAGGTCGTCGAGTTCTCGCGCGGCATCAAGGGCCACCTGCGCGTGGTCGCCAACGCCGGCGCGATCTCCGAATGCCTGCCGGCCGACCTCGCGGCCTTCGCGCGCGCACACCCCGGCATCCGCGTGAGCCTGGAAGACCAGACCAGCGCCGACGTGATGCAGGCCGTGGCCGAAGGGCGTGCCGACGTCGGCATCTTCGTCGGCCCCAGCACCGACGCGCGCCTGGCCGCGCGCCACTACAACACCGGCACGCTGGCGGCCATCGTGCCGGCTGACCACATCCTCGCGCGCCGCGACGCGGTCCCGTTCGACGCGCTGCTCGACTTCGACATCGTCGGCCTGCACGTGGGCGCGTCGGCGCACGAGCTGATGCTCAAGTCCGCGCTCGAGCGCGGGCGCACCCTCAACGCGCGCCTGCAGGTGCGCGGCTTCGATGCCATCGCGCAGCTCGTGGCCGCGGGCCTGGGCGTGGCGGTGCTGCCGGCCGACAGCGCCACTCGGTTCTCCAAGCTGTTCGACATCAAGGTGTTGGCCCTGGAGGAAGCCTGGGCCCGCCGCGACTACCTGCTCGCCACGCGCGTGAGCGATTCGCTGCCGGCCGCCGTGCAGCGCTTCGTCGACGCGCTGTGTCCGCCTTCGACCTCCGCACCCGCGAACGCGCCCGCCGCGCCGCGCGCGCGCGAGGCTGCTGCCACTTGAAGGAAATCCCATGAACCACGCTGTGCAAACTTCATCGCGGGCCGAGCGCCGGGCCGCCCCAAGAAGGCCCGCGGTCCCCTCGGGGGACGGAGCGCCGCATTCGGCGCGGGAGGGACTCCGATGACTGCTGCCCGCACGCTCTACGACAAGCTCTGGGACGACCACGTCCTGCACACCGAGGACGACGGCACCTCGCTGCTGTACATCGACCGCCACCTGCTGCACGAGGTGACCAGCCCGCAGGCCTTCGAGGGGCTGGAGCTGGCCGACCGCAAGGTCTGGCGGCTCTCGGCCAACCTCGCGGTCAGCGACCACAACGTGCCCACCACCGACCGCAGCCAGGGCATCGTCGACCCGACCTCGCGCCTGCAGGTCGACACGCTGGACAAGAACTGCGACAGGCAAGGCATCACGCAGTTCAAGATGAACGACAAGCGCCAGGGCATCGTCCACGTGATCGGGCCGGAGCAGGGCGCCACGTTGCCGGGCATGACGGTGGTGTGCGGCGACAGCCACACCTCCACGCACGGGGCGTTCGGCGCGCTGGCGCACGGCATCGGTACCAGCGAGGTGGAGCACGTGCTCGCCACGCAGACGCTGCTCGCCAAGAAGGCGAAGAACATGCTGGTGCGCGTCGAGGGCACGCTCGCCCGCGGCTGCAGCGCCAAGGACATCGTGCTGGCCATCATCGGCCGCATCGGCACCGCCGGCGGCACCGGCTACACCATCGAGTTCGGCGGCGCGGCGATCCGCGCGCTGTCGATGGAAGGCCGCATGACGGTGTGCAACATGGCCATCGAGGCGGGCGCGCGCGCCGGTCTCGTCGCCGTCGACGACACGACGCTGGCCTACGTCAAGGGCCGGCCGTTCTCGCCGGCGGGCGTCGAGTGGGAGCAGGCCGTCGCCCAGTGGCGCCACCTGCACTCGGACGCGGGTGCGCACTTCGACCGCGTCGTCGACATCGACGCCGCCGCGATCCGCCCGCAGGTCACCTGGGGCACGTCGCCCGAGATGGTGCTGTCGATCGAGGATCGCGTGCCCGATCCCGAGCGCGAGAAGGACGACGTCAAGCGCGGCGCGATGGAGCGGGCGCTGACGTACATGGCACTCGAGCCGAACAAGGCCATCGCCGACATCCGCGTCGACAAGGTCTTCATCGGCTCGTGCACCAACAGCCGCATCGAGGACCTGCGCGAGGCCGCCGCCGTGGTGCGCCGCGTGGGCGGCCGCATCGCGCAGAACGTGCGGCTGGCGCTGGTGGTGCCGGGCTCGGGCCTCGTGAAGGAGCAGGCCGAGCGCGAAGGCCTGGACAAGGTCTTCACCAGCGCCGGCTTCGAATGGCGCGAGCCGGGCTGCTCGATGTGCCTGGCGATGAACGCCGACCGGCTCGAGCCGGGCGAGCGCTGCGCCTCCACCAGCAACCGCAACTTCGAGGGCCGGCAGGGCGCCGGGGGCCGCACGCACCTGGTGAGCCCGGCGATGGCCGCGGCCGCCGCGCTGCACGGCCACTTCGTCGATGCGCGCCGCTTCATTTGAAGCTCGTTTGAAGATTCCGGATCACAGCATGCAAGCCTTCACGTTGCACACGGGCCTCGTCGCCCCGATGGATCGCGAGAACGTCGACACCGACGCGATCATCCCCAAGCAGTTCCTGAAGTCGATCCAGCGCACGGGCTTCGGCCCCAACCTGTTCGACGAGTGGCGCTACAAGGATCCGGGCTACCCGGGCCAGGACCCGGCCTCGCGCGTGCCCAATCCCGACTTCGTGCTGAACCAGCCGCGCTACCAGGGTGCGTCGGTGTTGCTCGCGCGGCGCAACTTCGGCTGCGGCTCCAGCCGCGAGCATGCGCCGTGGGCGCTCGACCAGTACGGCTTTCGCGCCATCATCGCGCCCAGCTTCGCCGACATCTTCTTCACCAACTGCTTCAAGAGCGGCCTGCTGCCCATCGTGCTGCCGGAAGACGCGGTCGCCAGGCTGTTCGACGAGGTCGCCGCGTTCGTCGGCTACAAGCTCACGATCGACCTGCCGCGCCAGGTGGTGGCCAAGCCCGACGGCGCCGAGATCCCGTTCGACGTGCAGCCGTTCCGCAAGTACTGCCTCGTCAACGGCTTCGACGACATCGGCCTGACGCTGCGGCACGCCGACAAGATCCGCGGCTACGAGGCCGAGCGGCTCGCGAAGATGCCGTGGCTCGCCAACCGGCTGGTCGGCTGACCGGGCGGGCGACATGGGCCTGCCGCGCGCGCTGCAGCTGCGACGCCATTTCCAGCGCGTCGTGCTGGCACGTCCGTGGCTCACGTTCGTCGTGCTGGGCCTGGCGTTCTCCTGCTTCGGCGTGGTCACGCTGAACCTGGTGCACCTGCTGCGCGCGAACGCGGAACTGATCCTCGACAACGGGGTCATGGCATTGGCCGACGGCGGCGCGCTGCAACTGGTCGAACTGGTGGCCAACGGCTATCTCGCGATGCTCGCGTACGTCGTCATGAAGACCTGCGAGCACGCGCTGTCGCACTGGCTCGCCGACACCTCCGCGTTCGCGCCGTCCCGCCACGACGTCCCCGATACCCCCAACGATTCCAACCCGAAGCACTGACATGAAGATCGCAATCCTGCCTGGCGACGGCATCGGCCACGAGATCATCGCGGAGGCCGTCAAGGTGCTGCGCGCGCTCGAGCTGCCGTTCGAGACCGAGTTCGCCGACGTCGGCGGCACCGCCTATGCCAACCACGGCCATCCGCTGCCCGAGTCCACGCTGGCGCTCGCGAAGGCGGCCGATGCGGTGCTGTTCGGCGCCGTCGGCGATTTCAAGTACGACAAGCTCGAGCGCCACCTGCGCCCCGAGCAGGCGATCCTGGGCCTGCGCAAGCACCTGCAGCTGTTCGCCAACCTGCGACCGGCGATCTGCCATCCGCAGCTGACGCACGCGTCCAGCCTGAAGCCGGAGCTGGTGTCGGGGCTGGACATCCTCATCATCCGCGAGCTCACCGGCGACATCTACTTCGGCCAGCCGCGCGGCCGCCGCACCGCGGTCGACGGCCATTTCCCGGGCGCGGACGAGGCCTTCGACACGATGCGCTACAGCCGTCCGGAGATCGAGCGCATCGCGCACGTCGCGTTCCAGGCGGCGCGCAAGCGTGGCAGGCGCGTCACCAGCGTGGACAAGGCCAACGTGCTCGAGACGTTCCAGTTCTGGCGCGACGTCGTCACCGAGGTGCACGCGCACTACCCGGACGTGGAGCTCGAGCACATGTACGTCGACAACGCGGCGATGCAGCTCGTCAAGGCGCCCAAGAAGCTCGACGTCGTCGTCACTGGCAACATGTTCGGCGACATCCTGTCCGACGAGGCCGCGATGCTCACCGGCTCGATCGGCATGCTGCCGTCGGCCTCGCTCGACGCGAACAACAAGGGCCTGTACGAGCCCAGCCACGGCAGCGCCCCGGACATCGCGGGCAAGGGCATCGCCAATCCTTTGGCTACAATACTGTCAGCCGCCATGATGCTCCGCTACACCCTCCAGCAAGCCGACGCCGCCGACCGCATCGAGTCCGCGGTGGGTTCGGTGCTGGAGTCGGGCCTGCGCACCGTCGACATCGCGTCGGCGGGCACGCGCACGGTCGGCACGCGCGAGATGGGCGATGCGGTGGTCGCGGCCATTCGCGCCACGGCGACCACCACCACGATTACCAAAACCACGAGCTGACGCTCCGACTCGCTTCGCCCCTGCTTCCTCCACGAGAACCCCAGGCGACCCGAGTCGCAGGGCGGGAAGCAGGACAAGCGGTGGCTCCGACAGGGGCCGGTGATCGACAAGGTTCAAGGCGTGCGAGGCACGCGACAAGGCGA
>Ga0209258_100527_pt1 | contig 36553 bp, 35 predicted proteins | sample Araplaol_mTSA_r2_FD_184281 | JGI IMG/M metagenome (GOLD analysis project Ga0209258, IMG submission 184281) | Arabidopsis root microbial communities from North Carolina, USA - plate scrape CL_Col_mTSA_r2 (SPAdes) (version 2) | ecosystem: Host-associated > Plants > Roots > Endosphere | place: USA...
TCGAGCTGGAGAACGTCGAATCGGGCGACAACGTGGTCTATCGCATCGTGGGACCCGATGAGACGGATGCACGCCTGGGCTGGATCAGTGTCGACTCCCCGCTCGCGCGCGCCGTGCTGAAAAAACGCCTCGATGATGAATTCGAGGCGGAACTGCCCGGTGGCCACACGCGCTTCGCGATTGTCGCGGTCAGCTATTAGCGCGCTTACTGGCCCTGCAGCAGCGCCGAGATCTGAGCCCGGTGCGAATCGACGAAGCGCAGGTTGTCGGGATTGACCCAGACCTGATTGAGGTTGTTCGCCAGCGCGGGATCGTTACGGGCCTGCACGGCCATCACCGCATTCATCAACGCAATGTTGGCGACCATGAACTCGCGGGGCGTGAAGCCGTACTTCTTCACCAAAGCGGGAATGCGCTGGTCGCTGGCCATCGCCTGCGCGGCGAGGTCATCCAGGCTGTGTATCTTGGTGGCATCGGGCGCTGCCTGCGGCGGGATGCCGGCAGCGCGCGCCTCGCGGGTCGCCGAAGCGAGGCGATTGAACACGTCGTCGTTGAGCGTGTAGTTCTTGATCTGCTGCTTGTCCGCATCCGGCAGGCCCGACGGCGTCAGCTGTGCATGAGCCAGCGGCGCCATGACGAACAGCAGGCCCAGCACACCCAGGCGGCACAGGCGCAGGACACGGTCGAAAGCAGGCATGGATATCTCCGTCAAAGCCACCGGCACGGGCGCCGAAACCACAACCCTAGCATTCAGCGCTTGAACGAGGGTTCAGTGGCGCAGCAGCTGGTGTACCGCCGACTGGTAGTCCACGTCGATCTGCTTCAGCCGCGCATCGCGTGCCTGCTCGCTGATCCAGCGCCCATTGCGCGCCTGCTCGCGGATGAGCTGGAACTCCATGTCGATGAAAGGCTTGAGCACGCTCTCGTCGGCCGCGTCGAATCCGGCCAGATCCGGTATGCGTGCGAGATTGGTCCGCTCACGTTCGCCCGCCGCGCCCGGCGCGTGCCCGTAGTCGCGCATGAAGGCAATCAGCTGCTCGCGCAGCGCCTCGGGCATCCCGTCGCGCACCACCAGTACACCGGAGGGGATCAGGCTCGATCGCCAGATCACGCGAACCTGCGAAGCCTCGTTGGGGAAGTTCTGGCGGAACAGATCAAGGTCCGGGTTATTGCAGGTAGCGACGTCGACCTCGCCGTTGACCACCGCGAGCGCGTTGTTCTGATGATTGGACACCCGCACGTGCGCGAAGAACGTATCCGAATTGAGGCCGCGCGAGGCGAACACCTGTGCCTCCGGTGCGACGTAGCCGGTCACCGACAGCGGCTCGCCCCGCCCATAACGCCAGTGCCCCGGCTTTGCGAACAAGTCCTTCAGATCATGGATGGGGCTGTCGGCCCGCACGATCAGCATCGCGACGTTGCCCTTGGCGCCGTCGTTGCGCACGAACTGCGCCACCACCCGCATGTGCTGACGTTGCACGGCCTCGGTGGCAAGCCGGCCCGACAGGAAAGCAATGTCGACGCGCTTATCGGCGATCGCGCCCGACAGTCCGGCATAACTGCTGACGGACACGATATCGACGGGGTGCCCCGTGTTCTTCTCGAGATCTTCCAGCAACGGTCGCCACTGCTCGCGCGACTCCGCGGCGCTGCCGATCGGAAGAATGCCGAAATGGATCGGGGCTGGCGTTTCCTTTGCGCCGGCACCATCGTCGGCTCGGATAGGATCAGCGCATGCCAGCAGGCACGGCAGCAGGCCAGCGATGAAAAGCCGCTGCAGTCTCTCCCCAAAGCGCATCCGACCAGCCTTTTGCATGCTCGTTCCCAGGCGCCTGCCGCCTAGGGTTTTAGCGCGATTGCAGAACCACCGCAATTTCAAAAATGGGAAAGGCCGTTGCAGCGGCTCAGAGCGCCAGGGGTGTCGGATAGCAGCGTCCGTCGCGGCGGGGCTGGTAACAAGCCGCATTCCGATGAAAAGCTTCATCGCCGTTTTCCGGATGCCAGCCGGGAATACCCGACAGCGGTAACGGCCGCAGATCGAGCGGATCGCGCAATAACCCGCCGCTCCTAACGCTCTCGGCACAGGCCGTGACAGCGCTGTCCGGTGTGCTATCGGCAAGAAACACCACCGCCTTGCCGACCAGCAGTTTCCCTGGCGTCAGGGCGTGCTCCAGCAAGGCGTGGCCGAAGAGATCGATCGCGATGCGGCCATCCCGCCAGGCATCGCGCTCGCGCCAGAACAACGCATGCCAGTCGTGCGCGTCCCATGCGTCCAGCAGGCGACGATCACGCACGACGACGATGACACCGGCTTCGTCGAAATGCGTCATCGCATACTGCGCGCGCGAACGCTGCTTGGAGCCCATGCGTCCGATGTCGATCACCTGCTGCTCGTTGAGCGCCTGCTTGATTCCGGGATAGCGCAGCCAGACCAGGGCATTGAACAGGTCGTGCCAGTTGGATTCGCGTGTGGCTATCTCGCCATGGTCGGCGATGCGTTGCTCGTAGTGCAGACCGTCATCGAGCAACGCCGGGGTCTGCGCGACAAAGCGTTCGCGCATCGCCAACGGCCGTGCCGCATTCAATGCATCGATGCCTGGCCACACATCCGCCTGCAGCCAGTGGGCATGGGTATCCCAGTCGCTCAGCGGCGGACGACGGAATACCTCCGGATCGATCGTGCCGCGGGCGGGCGCCACGTAACGCATGACGCCGCTGCGATCAGCCCGCCAGACTCGCGTGCAGGTCGTGCTCGTCGGCGTCTTCCACCACGACATCGACGAACTGGCCCGGCTTCAGCAGCTGGCCGTTGGCAATGTGCACCACGCCGTCGATTTCCGGTGCGTCGGAGGCGGAACGCGCGATGGCACCGTTGGCGCCAGCCTCATCGACCAGCACCTTCAGCGTGCGGCCGATCTTGCGCTGCAGCTTGGCCGCGGAGATCTCCGCCTGCACCGCCATGAACTGCTCGAGGCGATCTTCCTTCAACTCCTCGGATACGGCGCCCGGCAGTTCGTTGGCTTTGGCGCCGTCCACCGGCGAGTAGGCGAACGCGCCGACGCGATCGAGTTCTGCCTCGCGCAGGAAATCGAGCAGCTCCTCGAACTCCGCATCCGTCTCGCCGGGGAAGCCGACGATGAAGGTGCTGCGGATGGTGAGGTCAGGCACGACCTTGCGCCAGTTGCGGATGCGCTCCAGCGTCTTGTCGATGTTGCCCGGGCGCTTCATCAGCTTGAGGATGCGCGGACTCGCGTGCTGGAACGGGATGTCGAGGTACGGAAGGATCTTGCCCTCCGCCATCAACGGCATGACCTCGTCCACGTGAGGATACGGGTAGACGTAATGCAGTCGCGTCCACACGCCGAGTTCGGACAGGCCTTCGCACAGTTCCGTCATGCGCGTGCGATAGCTCTTGTCGCGCCACTGGCGCTCGGCGTACTTCACGTCGACGCCGTAGGCACTGGTGTCCTGCGAGATCACCAGCAGCTCCTTCACGCCACCCTTCACCAGGCGCTCGGCTTCCACCAGCACTTCATCGACCGGACGTGACACGAGGTCGCCACGCATCGACGGAATGATGCAGAAGCTGCAGCGGTGGTTGCAGCCTTCGGAAATCTTGAGGTACGCGTAATGCTTGGGCGTCAGCTTGATGCCGGTATCCGGAATGATGTCCAGCAGCGGATTGCGCTTGGGCGGCAGCGCGGAATGCACCGCGGTCATCACGCTGGCGTAGTCCTGCGGTCCGGTGATCGCGAGCACGTCCGGGTAGGCTTCGCGGATCAGTTCCGAACGCTTGCCCAGGCAGCCGGTGACGATCACCTTGCCGTTCTCGTGCAACGCCTCGCCGATGGCGTCGAGCGATTCCTGCACGGCCGCGTCGATGAAGCCGCAGGTGTTGACGACCACGGCGTCCGCCGCGCCGTAGCTGGGCACGATCTCGTAGCCCTCGACCTTCAGCTGGGTAAGGATGCGTTCGGAGTCGACCAGGGCCTTGGGACAACCGAGGCTGACGAAACCGACTTTGGGCGAGGCCTGCGACATGGACGAGCAACCGTAACTATGCGGAAAACGGAGCATTATAGCCCAGGTCGGCCCCAATCCCTGAACCACTACAATGCCGCTCTTGCCATCGATGGAGCGTCGCCATGGGTCAGAACATCAATCTCAACACTACCCGCATGCAGTGCATCGGCGCTTACCTCGCCAAACCCGCAGGCAAATCCAAGGGTGGCATCGTGGTGATCCAGGAGATCTTCGGCGTCAACGAACACATCCGCCATGTGGCCGACGGCTTCGCCCAGGCCGGCTATACCGCCATCGCACCCAGCTTCTTCGATCATCTGGAGAGCGGCGTGGAGCTGGGCTACAACGAGGAAGGCTATGCGCGCGGCAAGGCGCTGGTGACCGAACTCGGCCTGGACCGCGCCGTGGAAGACGTGGCGAGCGCGGCCGAAGCCATCTCATCCGCGGGGCGCATCGGCACGGTGGGTTACTGCTGGGGTGGAACGGTGGCGATGCTCGCGGCCATGCGCCTGGGCTTGCCATCGGTGAGCTACTACGGCGCACGCAATGTGCCGTTCCTTGGCGAGAAACCGCGGGCGCCGGTGATGTTCCACTTCGGCGAGAAGGACAAGAGCATTCCGCCGGAGATGGTGCAGAAGCATCGCGACATGCTCCCGCAGATGGAGGTGTTCACCTACCCCGCCGACCACGCGTTCAGCCGCGACGTCGGAAAGCAATACGACGAAGCCAGCGCGAAGCGGGCCTATGAGCGCACCCTCGCCTTCTTCGAAAAGCACCTGGCGCAAGGTGCATGAGCCCGTTCGAGCTGGATCCGCGGCTGGCCAACGACACTCGCCCGGTGATGTCCCTCGCCTTGTGCGATGTGCTGCTGATGAACGACGCGCGCTTTCCCTGGCTGGTCCTTGTGCCTCGCCAGGCCGGCCTCGTCGAGATCTGCGATCTTCCGCCTGAAGCACAGGCCGCTTTGTGGCGGGAGGTGAATCTCGCCGCGCAGGCGCTGCGCTCCCTGGTGCCGTTCGACAAACTCAACCTGGGTGCGCTCGGCAACATCGTGCGGCAGCTGCATGTGCATGTCGTCGGTCGCCGCGAAGGCGATGCCGCGTGGCCAGGCCCGGTGTGGGGCAGCGGGCGGGCGGACCCTTATGGGGAAGATGCGCTGGCATCGGTGATCGAAAAACTGCGCGCCGCATTGGCGCGGTGAGCGTTGATCGCACACTGGGCGCGCTCCCTCAAAAGCACGGGCTCTCTGTAGGAGCACACCCAGTGCGCGAACGCCCTTCGCGAAATCCCACAAAAAAAAAGCCCGCGAACATCGCGGGCTTTTTTCTTTGACCAATCGTCGATCAATGCTGCTGCGGCGGTGGTTCCGCGGCCTTCACCGGCGCCTTGTAGTCTTCCAGGTCGCGCGCCTTGGTATCGACCACGCTGATCTTCTTCAGCGTGCCGCCGTCGTCGTAGTACACGGTGAAACCATAATCGAGCTGCAAGCGCGCCATGTACTGCAGGTGCTGCTTGCGGACCTTGGAATCATCGCTGGGCTCGACCAGCACCGTCTTGGGCAGCTTGCCCTGGTCCTTGAGGTAGGCGAAGTGGCTGCCGGTATCCAGCGCGGACAGCACGGCGCCGTCGACGATGAACTGGCCGTTCTTGTAGGCCTGGATGGTCGCGTCGAACTGGCTCTTCATGTCCGCCGTACGCACTTCGTCCTTGGTGCCACCGCGATGGCAGCCGGCCAGCACCAGCATGCTGCCCAGCAGGATGGCTGCGGCCGCGCGGGTCAGCAGCGTGGAAAAACGGGTCATGCGGAATCTCCTGCAATGCATCGGGGTGAACGTCGAAAGTGTAGCGCCGCGCTGGGCGCCCGCACCGGGTCGGCCCGGTGGCCGTTCAGGTGCGCCTTGGGCCCGTCTCAGGTGCGCGGCAGGGTCACGCCCTGCTGGCCCTGGTACTTGCCGCCGCGGTCCTTGTAGCTGGTTTCGCACTCCTCGTCGGATTCAAGGAACAGCATCTGCGCGACACCTTCGTTGGCGTAGATCTTGGCGGGCAGCGGCGTGGTGTTGGAAAACTCCAGCGTCACGTGGCCTTCCCACTCCGGCTCGAGCGGCGTCACGTTGACGATGATGCCGCAGCGCGCATACGTGCTCTTGCCCAGGCAGATGGTCAGCACTTTGCGCGGAATGCGGAAGTACTCGACGGTACGCGCCAGCGCGAAGGAATTCGGCGGGATGATGCACACGTCCGCCTCGACGTCGACGAAGCTGGTGGGGTCGAATGCCTTCGGATCGACAATGGTCGAGTTGATGTTGGTGAAGATCTTGAACTCGCGCGCGCAGCGCACGTCGTAGCCGTAGCTCGACGTGCCGTACGACACCAGCCTGGTGTTGTCGCGCGTCTTGACCTGGCCCGGCTCGAACGGCTCGATCATGCCGTGCTGTTCGGCCATGCGGCGGATCCACTTGTCGGATTTGATGCTCACTCGGACTCCCGAAGGGGTTGTCAGTCGCGCCGTTGGGCGTAAAGACCGGAAAAATAGCGGAAAAGCGGGTTCAACCGCCAGTCGCCCGGGCCAATTCCCGGGCCAGCGAATCGAGGGAACCGCGTACCAGCGCGGCCTGCGACGGGTCGCCAAGCACGTCTGCCTCCTCGCAACCCGCACCCGGCAAGGGAATCGTCACCGAGGGCGATTCCAGCAGGTGCGCGGACATGGTGCGCAGGATCTCGCGGAGGGCATCCTGCGCATGGTGCGAGCCACGCGCCGACGCGTTCCAGAGCACGACCGGCTTGTCGGGGAACTCCAGGCTGCCAACGAGCCAGTCCAGCAGGTTCTTGAACGGGCCGGGTACGCCATGCGCGTATTCCGGACAGGCGATCAGCAGCGCATCGCTCTCGCCAACGAGCTGCCGCAAGGCGGCGGCGCTGGCTGGCAGGGCCTCCATCTCATCGTCGGGATTGAACAACGGCAGGGCCGCCAGTCCGTCGTAGACGCTCAGGTGAAGTGCCGTGGGCGCGAGACGCGCTGCGGCATGCAGTAACGCCGTATTGCCGGACCGCCGACGCAGGCTGCCGGACAGACACAAGACGCGCAGCGGCTTATCCCGTCCGGCATCCGGACTCACGGAACGCCCTGCACCATGATCTTGCCCAGACCCAGCGACTTGTTGCGCGGCTGGCGCGAGAGCCGGCCGGCCGCATTGCGTGCGATTTCGCGGTAACGCGCGGCGAGATCGGAATCGGGCATCGCCACCACGGTCGGCGTGCCGCCATCGGCCTGTTCGCGGATGCGAATGTCCAGCGGCAACGAACCGAGATACGCCACGCCGTACTGCTCGGCCATGCGCTGGCCGCCGCCTTCGCCGAAGATGTGCTCCTCATGGCCGCAGTTCGAGCACACATGGGTAGCCATGTTCTCGATCACGCCCAACACCGGCACCTCGACCTTCTCGAACATCTTCAGCGCCTTGCGTGCATCCAGCAGCGCGATGTCCTGCGGCGTGGTGACGATCACGGCGCCCGACACCGGCACCTTCTGCGCCAGCGTGAGCTGGATGTCGCCGGTGCCCGGCGGCAGGTCGATGATGAGGTAATCGAGCTGCTCCCAGCGGCTGTCGTTGAGCAGTTGCATCATGGCCTGGGTGACCATCGGGCCGCGCCAGATCATGGGCGTCTCTTCGTCGATCAGGAAGCCGATCGACATGGCCTGCAGGCCATGCGCCTCCATCGGGATGATGGTCTTGCCGTCCGGCGATTGCGGTTTGCCGCTGATGCCTAGCATGCGCGGCTGGCTGGGGCCATAGATATCGGCATCGAGCACGCCCACCTTGGCGCCTTCGACCTGCAACGCGAGCGCCAGGTTGGCCGACACCGTGGACTTGCCCACGCCACCCTTGCCCGACGCCACCACGATGATGTTCTTCACCCCCGGCTGCGGTCCAAGCGTGCCCTGCACCTTGTGCGAATGGATGCGCGTACCGATCGAGACGGCGGCGGAAGCGATGGCCGGGTCGGCCTCCAGCACTTCCTTGACGCGAGCCGTCAGCGCGGCGATGGCCCCGTTGGCGGGGTAGCCCAGCTGGATATCCACCGAAACCCGGTCGCCATCCACGCCGATCGCGCGTACGGCATCGACCAGCGGCGCGCCGGTGTGGGGATCGACCAGTTCGCCGAGAAGTTGGCGTACCGGGGCTTCGCTTGCCTGCGTCATATCGAATCGTGGACCGTCATGGGGATTACCCATTATGCCAGCCGCAGCCCCCGGCCCGACCCGCTGCGACGCTCTCGCAATGCAACTTGACGCTCCCGCCTGACCTCGGTCAGGCTCCAAACATACGCTTTCGTACGGGAGGACCACCCATGAAGTCATTGCTTCGCACTGCCGTCGTTGCCGCCCTGCTGCTGGGCGCCGGATCGGTGTTTGCCGCCGAGACCACCCCGGTCGGCACCTGGAAGACCATCGACGATGAGACCGGCAAGCCCAAGTCCATCGTGAAGATCACCGACGAGGCCGGCGAGCTCAAGGCGACCGTGCTGGAGGTGCTGCAGTCCGACGACGGCCCACACCCGATCTGCAAGAACTGCGACGGCGAGCGCAAGGACAAGCCGATCGAAGGCATGAACATTATGTGGGGCGTCCACAAGGACGGCGACGTGTGGGACGGCGGCAAGATCCTCGATCCCAAGACGGGCAAGGTCTACAAGGTGAAGCTGCAGCCCAGCGAAGACGGCAGCAAGCTGACCGTGCGCGGCTATATCGGCTTTTCGCTGCTGGGTCGCAGCCAGGAGTGGCAGCGGCAGCAGTAACCTGCTTTGACTCCCCCTCCCCTCTGGGGAGAGGGGCATTGCCACCTTTACGGTGGTGAGGGCCCAAACTCACGCAAGACCCAATGTCAGCTGGGGGAGCGCACCCTGTGCGCGACAGCAAACTCGCACGTCGCCGCCATATAGGCCTGTCGCGCACGGGGTGCGCTCCCACGACGGCGATGCGGCTCAGGCCGAATCCGCGCGATGCACCGCCACGCCACGCGCCGTGAACGCCGCACGCGCGGACCGGTCCGCCGAATGCTCCACCACCAGGTGCTGTACCCGTGACAGCTCCGCCACCTGATGCGTGGCGACGGCGCCCAGCTTGTCGTCGGTGGCGACCACCACCGTCTCGTCGCTGGCTTCGATCATCGCGCGCTTGAACAGCGCCTCTTCGCTATCGAAACCCCACAGGCCGTGCGCCGCATCGATGGCGCACGCACCCGGAAAGCAGAGGTCCGCTCGTACCCGACGCACCTGCTCCACGGCCTGTGCCCCGATGGTGCCGCCGATGCTGGCGTCGACGCGGCCGCCGATCAACAACACCTCGAAACCCTCGCGATCCAGCAGCAATTGCGCGATATGCGGCGCGTTGGTAATCACCGTGAGCTGCGAGTCGGTCGGCAGGATGGAGGCGATGGCCACGTTGGTGGTGCCGGTGTCGATCAGCAGCGTCTGGCCACGCTTCACCAGTTCCGCTGCCTTGCGCGCCAACGCCTGCTTTCGTGCGGAATGCTCGCTTCGACGTTGTTTCAAGGGCGCCGGCGTCGCCGTCGGCAGCAACGCCCCGCCATAGACACGCTTGCACAAGCCCAGCGCAGCCAGTTCGCGCAGGTCACGCCGAATGGAGTCCTCGGATACGTCGAACGCCGCCGCGAGTTCCGTCGCGACGACGCGCCCGTCGTTGCGCAGCTTCGCGAGGATGCGCTGCTGTCGCTCCTGCGGCAGCGCCCCGCTGTCAGGCGCCGGCTGTGCAGGCTTAGCCATGGCTGGCCTCTGCCTCGCCACGGTCAAGCAGATCCAGTTCGCTCAGCCGCGCACGCAGGTCATCGGGCTCCTGGAACCACCAGCCGTGCATGCCCAACGCCTCGGCGGCAGCCACATTGCGCTGCGAGTCGTCGATGTAGAGCGCGCGTGCCGGATCGACCGCGTAGCGTTCAAGCAGGCGTTGATAGATACGTGGATCGGGCTTGATCAGCCGCTCCTCGCCCGACACCACGATGCCCTCGAACCATTGCAGGAATGGAAAGCGCTGCCGCGCAATAGGGAACGTTTCCTGCGACCAGTTGGTGAGTGCGAGCAGACGCACGCCGCGCGCCTTCAACTCGGCGAGGAGTGCCACGGTGCCTTCGATGGGACCCACCAGGGTTTCTTCCCAGCGCAGGTGATAGGCGTCGATCAGGTCCGCATGCTCGGGATAGCGGCCACGCAGCAAGGCCGTCGCTTCGGACCAGGGACGCCCCGCATCCTGCTGCTCGTTCCATGCGCTGTTGCAGACTTCGCGCAGGAACCAGTCCATGCGCTCTTCGTCATCGATCAGCTGCCGGTAGAGCCGACGCGGATCCCACGCGATCAATACGTTGCCGAGGTCGAAGACCACGGTGTCGACAGGCTTGCTCATCGCTGCACGATCCTCGCCGAAAGCCCCACCAGCACCAGCAGCCCCGCCACGGCCGCGAACGCCACCGGCAGGCTGCTGGCATGCGCCACGAAACCGATCAGCGCGGGGCCACTCAGCAGTCCTGCGTATCCCAACGTCGTTGCCGTCGCGATCGCGATCGCCGGCGGCGTGCCGGGCAAGCGACCGGCCGCGCTGAACATCACCGGCACGATGTTGGACGCACCCAGGCCAATCAAGACGAAGCCACCGAGCGCAGCGAGTGCGCCAGGCGCCCATGCCACCACCAGAAACCCCGCAACGGCCAGCGCGGCGCCGGTGCGTACTGCCCATACAGGCCCAAAGCGCGCGATGAGGCGATCGCCCGTCAGGCGACCCAGTGCCATCGCCACCGAGAAGCAGGCGTAGCCGAAACCCGCCGATGCAGCGGCAAAGCCGCGGAAATCGCGCAGGAACACCGCGCTCCAATCGAGCATGGCACCTTCGGCGAGGAAACTGGCGAAACACATCAAACCGAGCAGCCACGCCAGCGCATGTGGCATGCCGAACGTGGCCTTTCCGGTTTCGCTCGGCTGTGGCGCGTCATCGAGAAGATCACCGCGCAGCCACAGCACCAGTCCAAGCAGGATCGCGGCGATCGCTGCGGCTGCGATGGGCAACGGCAAGCCGACAGCCAGCAATCCACTGACCACCGCCGCACCGGTCAGGCCACCGGCGCTGAAGAGTCCATGGAAGCCGGACATCAACCGACCACCATCCAGCCGTTCCACGTCGACGGCATGCGCATTCATCGCCACGTCAACCGCGCCGAGCATCACGCCGAAATAGAACAGCGCCGCGACCAGTGCCGCGATGCTCGATGCCATGGCCAGCACCGGCAGCGCCAGGCACATCAGCAAACCCGAGGCGACGATCAACGTGCGATTGCCCAACTTGTGCGCGAGCCAGCCCACGAACGGCATCGACAGCATCGAGCCGCCGCCGAACACCAGCAGCGCCAGGCCCAGTTGCGCATCGTCCAGACCGAGCCGCGCCTTGGCATAGGGAACCATGGGCGCCCAGGCGGACATGCCGATGCCCGACACCAAAAAGATCACGCGCGTCGCTCGTCGCGCGGCGGGCAACGTGCGGGCCTCAGGCAGGCCATGGACAGGGTTGGGAATGGCTTTCACAACGAATGCTTGAGGAGGCGAAGGACGCCATCAACGTACCAAATCGTGCAACAACGTGCAATATCGTGATAATCGTGCACCCATGACGGCCCCCATGCCGCCATGCCGGCGCCCTTCCAGGCACGCATGCTGGCGACCTGCCCGCAAGGAACGCCGAACCTGCCTACCATCCTCACCCACGCGGTTGTCCCACTGATGCTCGGCGCTGCCACGCGTCGCCGCGTCGTCAGCCAGCGACTGCTTGCCGCCGGCGCCATCGCGGCGATGCTGCCCGATGCCGACGTCGTTGCGTTCAAGCTGCACATCGCGTACGCCGATCACTTCGGCCACCGCGGCGCGACGCATTCCGTCGCATTTGCCGTCCTTCTCGCGCTGATCGCCGGCCTTGGGTACCGGCGATTGAACAGCCCGCCTTGGCAAAGCGGCCTGTTCATCGGGCTTGCCGCACTCTCGCATCCACTGCTCGATGCATGCACCGACGGCGGTCTTGGCGTAGCGCTGGGGTGGCCCTTGAGCGATGCGCGGTGGTTTGCACCGTTTCATCCCATCGCCGTCTCGCCGATCGGTGCGCGCTTCTTCAGCGAACGCGGATGGCAGGTCATGGCCTCGGAGTTCTGCTGGGTATGGCTGCCAACGGCCGTCATCGCTATTTGCATGGTGGCCTGGAGGCGGACGTCCAAACGGGTGTGATCGCTTTGCGGCGCCGGTGGCGAGGTTTCCAGGGGCGCCATGCCATAATGCACAACCCCCACGCTGCCGCTTTCGCCCATGAGCCGTCGTCTACTCGTCACCAACGCCCTGCCCTATGCCAATGGCCCGCTGCACCTGGGTCACCTGGTGGGCTACATCCAGGCCGATATCTGGGTGCGGGCGCAGCGGATGCAGGGCAACGAGACGATCTACATCTGCGCCGACGATGCCCATGGCACGCCGATCATGCTGGCTGCCGAAAAGGCAGGGCTCTCGCCGGAAACCTACATCGAAGGCATCCGCGTGGGTCACGAAGCGGATTTTGCCGCGTTCAACGTGGCGTTCGATCACTACCACACCACGCATTCGGAAGAGAATCGCGAACTCGCCTCGCTGATCTATACGCGCCTGCGCGACGGCGGCTTTATCGCGCGGCGTGACATCCAGCAGCTGTTCGATCCCGAGAAGCAGATGTTCCTGCCGGACCGCTACATCAAGGGCACCTGCCCCAACTGCGGCACGGCCGACCAGTACGGCGACAACTGCGAGAACTGCGGCGCCACCTATGCGCCCACCGACTTGGTGAATCCGTATTCGGTGATGTCGGGCGCCACGCCGGTGCTGCGCGATTCGGAGCACTACTTTTTCGAGTTGGGCAAGTTCGAGCCGCTGCTGCGCGACTGGTTCGCCGGCAAGCTCACCGATGGCCGGCCCGTCGCCAACAGCGGTGTAGTGGCGAAGCTGCGCGAATGGCTGGATAGCGGCCTGAAGGACTGGGACATCTCGCGCGATGCGCCCTATTTCGGCTTTCCGATTCCCGATGCGCCGGGCAAGTTTTTCTATGTGTGGCTCGATGCACCGGTGGGCTACCTCGCCAGCTTCAAGGCGCTGTGCGATCGCACCGACCTGAAGTTCGAGGATTTTCTTGCCACCGACAGCCATGCCGAGATGCACCACTTCATAGGCAAGGACATCATCAATTTCCACGGCCTGTTCTGGCCGGCCATGCTGCACGGCGCGAACTTCCGCACGCCCACTGCGCTGCACGTCAACGGCTACCTGACGGTGAACGGCGCGAAGATGTCCAAGTCGCGCGGCACCTTCATCCAGGCACGCACCTATCTGGATGCTGGCTTGCATCCGGAATTCCTGCGCTACTACTTCGCCAGCATGCTGAGCGACACGCCGGTGGACGTGGATCTGGACCTGAAAGCCTTCGAGGAGCGCGTCAATTCGCACCTCGTCGGCAAGTGGGTGAACATCGCCAGCCGCACCGCCGGCTTCGTGCAGAAATATTTCGACGGACGCCTCGCGCCGGGTTTCAGCCATGAAGAGGAGGAACTGTGGCGCGAACTGCTGTCGCTCTATGGCGACGTGCCGGCGCTGTATAACAGCGGTGAGTTCGCCGAGGTCACGCGCCGCTTCGTCACCATGGCCGACATGGTCAACGGTTACATCGCCGCCAAGGCACCGTGGGCCATCGCCAAGGACGAATCGCGTCGCGACGAACTGCACCAGGTGTGCTCGTTCGCACTTGCCGCGTTCCGCCTGCTGGCCGGCCTGCTCAAGCCCGTTTTGCCCGCCACCGTGGAAGCAGCCGAGCGTTTCCTCGCGGCACCCATCAATGACTTTGACGATGCGCGCGCCGAACTGCACAACCACACCGTGAATGTGTTCGAGCCGCTGCTCGGACGCATCGACCCCAAGCACGTCGTGGCGATGGTGGAGATGTCCAAGGACTCCCTCGCGCCCGCCGACAAGCCCAAGCCCGCCCCAAAGAAAGCCAAGGACACCAGCAAGCCCATGAGCGAAGCCAGCGCCACTCCGACCGCCGCCGCCGACGGCCCCGCCGTGATCGGCATCGACGATTTCGCCAAGCTCGACCTGCGCGTGGGCAAGGTCACCGCGTGCGAATTCGTGGACGGCTCGGACAAGCTGCTGCGCTTCGAACTCGATGCCGGTCCGCTGGGCACGCGCCAGATCTTCTCCGGCATCCGCGCCGCCTATGGCGAGCCGGAGAAGCTGGTAGGCCGCAACGTGGTGTTCATCGCCAACCTGGCGCCGCGCAAGATGCGTTTCGGCCTCTCCGAGGGCATGATCCTCTCCGCCGGTGATGGCGGTAGTGATCTGTTCCTGCTGGACGCCGACCAGGGAGCGAAACCGGGCGCAACCGTTCGCTGAGAGCGCTTGCTCCACGCCGCCACGATGACACTCGCCGACCGCATCGACGCCCTGCTGCCGCAGACGCAATGCGAGCAATGCGGCTTCCACGGCTGTCGCCCTTATGCGGAGGCGATCGCATGCGGCGAAGCACCGATCAATCGATGCCCGCCGGGTGGCGCAGCGGGCATCGCACGTCTCGCCGGGTTGCTGGACGTGCCCGTCCTGCCGCTCGACCCGGAGCATGGCGTGGAAAAGCCGCGCATGCTTGCGCGGGTCGTGGAGGCGGACTGCATCGGTTGCACCAAATGCATCCAGGCCTGCCCCGTCGATGCGATTGTCGGCGCGGCGAAGTTGATGCATACCGTCGTCGCCGACGACTGCACCGGCTGCGAACTGTGCGTACCGGCGTGTCCGGTGGACTGCATCGTGCTCGAACCCATGCCACTTGCCCAGGTGGAAGATCCGGCGCACGCCGATGCCGCACGCGCCCACTTCGAGCGCCGCGAAGCGCGACTTGCCCGCGAGCAGGCGCAGCGCGATGCCGAACTGGCGGCTCGCAAGGCCGAGGTCGCCACAGCCGCGCAATCCAACCCCGTGTTGGCCGCGCTCGCTCGTGCGCGCGCGAAACAAGGAAAAGGAAACGCCACGTGAAGAAGGCCGATGTCGTCGAGCTGTTCACCCGGCTGCGCGAACTCGATCCGCATCCCACCACGGAACTCAACTACACCACGCCGTTCGAGCTGCTGGTGGCGGTGGTGCTGTCGGCGCAGGCCACCGACGTGGGCGTGAACAAGGCGACAAAAAAGCTTTACCCGGTCGCTAACACACCGCAGGCGATCCTCGATCTCGGCGAAGAGAAGCTCAAGCCGTACATCAGCACCATCGGCCTGTTCAACAGCAAGGCCAAGAACGTCATTGCGCTGTGCCGCATCCTGGTCGAGCAATACAGCGGCGAAGTGCCCGACACCCGCGAAGCGCTCGAGGCATTGCCAGGTGTAGGGCGCAAGACCGCCAACGTGGTGCTCAACACGGCGTTTGGCCATCCCACCATTGCGGTCGACACGCATATCTTCCGCGTCGCAAACCGCACGGGACTCGCGCCCGGCAAGGACGTGCGCGCGGTGGAAGACAAACTCGAGAAAGTCGTGCCGCCGGAGTTCAAGCAGGACGCTCATCACTGGCTGATCCTGCATGGCCGCTACGTATGCAAGGCCCGCAAGCCCGACTGTCCGCGTTGTGTCATCCGCGACCTGTGCCGTTACAAGCACAAGACGCTCGATGACGAAAAAGCATGACGAGTGGCATAGACCAAGCGCCTCATGCGACCAACCCTCATGTTTTCATCAGTGTTTCGCGCAACTTCATCAAGCTTGAGGTCGCGCTCGAGCCTATGGTCAAACCTCCCCCGGAACCTCGCACCCCGTCAGGAGGCCATCATGAAGCGCTTGATTCTCCCCGCCGTCATTGCGCTAGGACTTGTCTTCGCAGGCACCGCCAGCGCCACCGTTGAAACCTATACCGTAGACCTGAACGGCTATGCCGTTATTGGTTTCGTCGGACACAATCCCGAAGACTTCGCCCGGGCCCAGCAACAGGCCCAGGGTTGGGAACGCGAACGTCATCTCATGCTCAAGCCGCAGTCGATCAAGGCCGTGGCGATCGATCAGTCGCAGGGCGTTGCCCTGAATGATGCACAGCTCAAACAGGCGATCATCGCAGCCGCAGTGGCGAAAGGGCCCTGAACCCGTTTCCATGGCGCCCGTTTGGGTGCCCATCGCAGGGAACCAGACGGCGGGCTTCGGCCCGCCGCCTGGTTTCTGGCCACCCGACAATTGACGTCGCCCGTCTCAACGGCCAACGTGACGGCTACCGTCGGCAAAAGATCCACAAAAGGAAGTCTGGGGATCATGGCGACGGACGGTGGCAAGGGCCACGTTTTTCCGAGGCCGATACGGGTGCCTGCGCATGCATATTCTGCTGGTCGAGGACGATGCCGAGCTGGGCGGCGCCATCAAGCACGCGCTGGAGCAGCAGTCGTACGCCATAACCTGGCTGCGCGATGGTCGCGAAGCCAGTGAGGCGCTGCGTGGCACGCCGGTCGACCTCGTGCTGCTGGACCTGGGGCTGCCCGGCAAGGACGGACTTGAAGTACTCGCCCAGGCGCGACGCGCGGGCGTGAAGACCCCCGTGCTGGTGATGACGGCGCGCGACGCGCTGGAAACGCGCATCCGCGGCCTGGACCTGGGTGCCGACGACTACCTGGTCAAGCCGTTTCACCTCGGCGAACTGTCCGCGCGCATCCGCTCGCTCACCCGGCGCACGCAAGGCCTGGCCGACAACCTGGTCGAGGTCGGTGGGCTGCGCCTCAACCTGGCCACGGCCGAAGTGGAATTCCGCGGCGAGCTGGTAAGCCTCACCCGCCGCGAATTTGCCTTGCTCCGCGTGCTGATGGAGCGCGCCGGCCGCATCGTGCGTCGCGAAACGCTGGAAAATTCGGTGTACGGCCTGGACACCGTGGTCGAGCGCAATGCCATCGAAGTGCAGGTGCACTGGCTGCGCCGCAAGCTCAGCGCCGAGGTGATCCATACCGTGCGCGGCATTGGCTACATGATTCCGCGCGAGCCGAAATGATGACGGACACGCATCCCGCGAGCCTGCGCACACGCCTGACGTGGTTGATCATCGCGGTGATGGTCGCCGTGCTGATTCCGCTCGGCTGGATCAGCTATCGCCGCGAGCTGCGCGAGATGAACGAATTGCTGGACGGCCGACTCGCACAGGCGGGCCGCACGCTGGGCACGCTCATCGCGCATGGCGAACTGCCGCAACGCGACGCCGAGCTGCCGGGCATCAAGCAGGATGGCGAGATACGACACCACGGTGTGGTGGTGTCCGTGCATCCACGCAACTACGAGCCGGAAGTGGGTTTCCAGGCTTATGATCCGCGCGGCGAACTGATCGCGGCGACCTCGAATCTGTCCGACTTGCCGCCGCCGTCGAGCGACGAACGCGGCTTTCGCGACATCCGCCACGAAGGCCGGCTGTGGCGCACCTTCACGTTGCAGAACCGCGCAAACCTGGTGATCCGCATCGGTGAGCGTTCGGACAATCGACAGGACATCGCGCGCGGCCTGGTGATCGAACACACGCTGCCGCTGCTGATTGGCCTGCCCCTGCTCGCCCTGCTGGTGAGCCTGGCCGTGAAACGCGGCCTGCGCCCGGTGGCGGTGCTCACCGAGATGTTGGACCGGCGCACGCCGGGCAGCCGCAAGCCCATGCCTGCCAACGTCGCGCCACAGGAGATCAAGCCGTTGATCGTCGCGCTCAACCAGCAGCTGGAACGGCTGGAGGATGCGCTGGAACGTGAGCATCGCTTCGCCACCGATGTCGCGCACGAACTGCGCACGCCATTGGCGGCGACGATGATTCATCTGGAAAGCGCGATGATCTCGGACGACCCCACCGAGGTGGAGTTCACCGTGCGCAACGCGCAGCAGAGCATGGCGCGGCTCGGCCGCCGGGTGGAGCAGATCCTGGCCATGGCGCGCCTCGAAGCTGGTGCAGCCTCGCAGCAGCGCACAGGCCTGGATCTGGTTCGGATAGCCACCGAGGTCATCGAGGAACTGGCGCCACTGATCGCGGAAAAGGACATCTCCGCCAGTCTGAGCCATGACGACGGACCGGTGATCGTGCGCGGCCACGAAGTGGCGCTCACCGCCATGTTCCGCAACCTGATCGAGAACGCCCTGCGCTACACCGAACCCGAAGGCCAGGTCGAGGTGGCCATCCATCGCGACGGCCCCATGGCCGTCATCGACATCTACGACAACGGCCCCGGCATTCCGGAGGGACGCCGCCAGGCGGTGTTCCAGCGCTTCCATCGCGAAGAGGAAAGCGCCACGCGTGGCTATGGGCTGGGATTGAACATCGTGCAGCGAGCGATCGAACTGCACGAGGCTTCCGTCGAGCTGCTTGAGTCGCCGCTGGGTCGGGGGTTGCTGGTACGGATCCGGATCCTGGCAGAGGCGGCGTAGGCCGCGCCTTTCTCGCACCCCCTTCCGCCTGCGACCCAGGGAGTCCCCGTGGGACCGACACTTTCTCTCCACCGGGACGACCTTCGGGTCGAGAGAGAAGGACGCTTCGTAGCGAGCTTGCGCTAAACCCCTCTCCCGATGGGAGAGAGATTGGGTTGGGGTACGGGGTTTGCCGAACCTTCGGCTTTTCGCTCCGCACGCACCCTCATCCGCCTGCCGGCACCTTCTCCCAAGGGAGAAGGATTCTTCGTAACTAGGCCCGCGCTAAAGCCCCTCTCCTGATGGGAGAGGGATTGGGTTGGGGTGCGGCGCCTGCCGAACCTTTCCGCCCCCGCTTAGCCCATACCCTCATCCACTCCCGCACGACAAAAGTTTGTCTATTGACATCCCTGGGCATATCCACCGTCGTCTCAACGCAACGTGGCACACCTAAGCTTCGCACCACCGCCCAGCCTTCTTTCAGCCACCCAAAAGGTTTCCACAAGATTGGGTTGAGATCATGAACTCATCGGGCCCCGCGCCTGCACCGAGCCATGACATGCCCTTGCTTCCGCGCTCCCGCGCCTCCGGACCACCTCACGCCCAGCTGTCCTCGCCGTGACCTCCCTGTAACGGCGCCGCTTTCCCGGCGCCACCCGCGCGCCCACGTTCCGCTGGAATCTCCATGCTTGGTCTAGTCCGAATCGCCCTGTCGCGACCGCTCACCTTCATTGTGCTGGCGATCGTCATTCTTATCGCCGGTCCGCTGGCGGCCGTGCGCACGCCCACCGACATCTTCCCGAACATCGGCATCCCGGTGATCAGCGTGGTGTGGACCTACAACGGCCTGCCGCCCGACCAGATGTCCGGCCGCGTCATCTACTACTACGAACGCCAGATCACCACCTCGGTCAACGACATCGAGCACATGGAGTCGCAGTCGCTGCCGGGCGTGGGCATCGTGAAGATCTTCTTCCAGCCCGGCGTGGACATCCGCACCGCGACCGCGCAGGTCACTTCGATCTCGCAGACGGTGGTGAAGCAGATGCCGCCGGGCATCACGCCGCCGCTGATCCTCAACTACAACGCCTCCACCGTGCCGGTGTTGCAGATGGCGCTGTCGAGCAACGAGCTGTCCGAGTCGAAGATCCGCGACATCGGCCAGAACTTCATGCGACCGACACTGATCTCGGTGCCCGGCGTGGCGATCCCCACGCCGTACGGCGGCAAGCAGCGCCAGATCACGCTCGATCTTGACCCGCAGGCACTCGCCGCGAAGGGGCTGTCCGCGCAGGACGTGGGCAATGCGCTGTCAGCGCAGAACCAGATCATCCCGGTGGGCACCGCGAAGATCGGCACCTACGAATACCACGTGCAGCTCAACAACAGCCCGACGGCGATCGAGGAGCTCAACACGCTGCCGGTGAAGACCGTCAACGGCGCCACCATCACCATTGGCGATGTGGCGCACGTGCGCGACGGTGCACCGCCGCAGAACAACGTGGTACGCGTGGACGGCAAGCGCGCCGTGCTGATGCCCGCGCTGAAGAACGGCAATGCCTCGACGCTGGACGTGGTCGCCGGCATCAAGAAGCTGCTGCCGCTGATCAAGGAAACGCAGCCCTCGTCGCTGAAGATCTCGCTGCTGGCCGACCAGTCGGTGTTCGTGAAGTCCGCGATCAGCTCGGTGGCCCGCGAAGGCATCATCGCCGCCCTGCTCACCTCGGTGATGATCCTGGTGTTCCTCGGCAGCTGGCGTTCCACGGTGATCATCGCCGTGTCGATTCCGCTGTCGATCCTGTCCGCCATCGCCTTATTGGCCGCGTCCGGGCAAACGCTCAACGTGATGACGCTGGGTGGTCTCGCACTCGCCGTGGGCATCCTGGTGGACGACGCCACGGTGACCATCGAGAACATCAACTGGCATCTCGAGCAGGGCAAGGACGTTCATACCGCCATCATGGATGGCGCCAAGCAGATCGTGACGCCTGCCTTCGTCTCCTTGCTGTGCATCTGCATCGTGTTCGTGCCGATGTTCATGCTCAACGGCATCGCCGGCTTCCTGTTCCGCCCGATGGCGCTGTCGGTGATCTTCGCCATGGCCTCCTCGTTCCTGCTCTCGCGCACCCTGGTGCCGACGCTGGCGATGTACCTGCTCAAGCCGCATCACACCGAGCACGGCAAGGGCGATCATCCGGAAGACCCGTACATCAACCACCACGAAGGCGACCAGCCGGCGCCGCGCCGCCGGTCCACGGTGATGGCACGCCTGGTGTCGATGCAGCAGCGCTTCGAGCACCACTTCACCCGCGTGCGCGACATCTACTACGCGACGCTGAGCATCGCGCTGGCCCATCGCCGCAAGTTCGTCCTCGGCTTCCTCGGCTTCGTGCTTGTCTCGTTCGCGCTGGTGCCGTTCCTTGGCCGAGACTTTTTCCCCGAAGTCGACGCCGGCTCCATCGCCCTGCATGTGCGTGCCCCGATGGGTACGCGCGTGGAAGAGACGGCCGCGGAGTTCGACCATATCGAGGCAGCCATCCGCAAGGTGATTCCGCCCGACCAGCTCGAGACGGTGATCGACAACATCGGCCTGCCACTCAGCGGCGTGAACCTGGTCTACAACGCCAGCGGCACCATCGGTCCGCAGGACGGCGACATCCAGATCGTGCTGAAGGATGGCCACGGCCCCAGCGAAGACTTCGTGCGCGAACTGCGTGCAAAGCTGCCACGGGAATTCCCCGGCACGCAGTTTGCGTTCCTTCCGGCGGACATGAGCACGCAGATCCTCAACTTCGGTGCGCCGGCGCCGCTGGACATCAACATCACCGGCCGCGATCGCGAGGGCAATGAAGCCTATGCCATGGCGATGATGAAGGAGCTGCGCAAGGTACCGGGCATCGCCGACGTACGCCTGCAGCAGAGCTCCAGCTATCCGCAGCTCAACGTCAAGGTGAACCGCACGCGTGCCGACCAGCTTGGCGTGACCGAGCGCGATGTCACCAACAGCATGGTGGCCTCGCTCGCCGGCAGCTCGCAGGTGGCGCCGGCGTTCTGGCTGAATCCGAAGAGCGGCGTGTCCTATGCGATCGTGGCGTCCACGCCGCAGTACCGCATGGACAGCATGGCCGACCTCGCCAGCCTGCCGGTCACGGCCGGCGGCAAGAGCGCGAGCCAGATCCTGGGCGGCCTCGCCACCTTCACGCGCGAACCCAGCGCGGCGGTGGTATCGCACTACAACATCATGCCGGCGTACGACATCTATGCCACCGTGCAGGACCGCGATCTCGGCGCGGTGTCGGCCGATGTGCAGAAGGTGCTCGACCACTTTGCCGCCACGCGTCCCAAGGGCACCGTGGTCGCGCTGCACGGCCAGGTCGGCACGATGAACGAAGCGTTCGGCGGCCTGATCTTCGGCCTGGTCGGCGCGATCGTGCTGATCTACCTGCTGATTGTGGTGAACTTCCAGTCGTGGCTCGATCCGTTCGTGATCATCACCGCCCTGCCCGCGGCGCTGGCCGGCATCGTGTGGATGCTGTTCATCACGCACACCACGCTGTCGGTGCCCGCGTTGACCGGCGCCATCATGTGCATGGGCGTGGCCACCGCCAACTCGATCCTGGTGGTGAGCTTCTGCCGCGAACGCCTGGCCGAGCATGGCGACGCCATGAAGGCCGCGCTCGAAGCCGGTTTCACCCGTTTCCGTCCGGTCTGCATGACCGCGCTGGCGATGATCATCGGCATGCTGCCGATGGCGTTGAGCCAGGAACAGAACTCTCCGCTGGGCCGCGCCGTCATCGGCGGCCTGCTGTTCGCCACTTTCGCCACCCTGCTGTTCGTGCCGGTGATCTTCAGCATCGTGCACGGTCGCGAGCAGGCGCAGCCGTCACCCGATTCCCTGATTGGAGATACCGTTCATGCCGCATGATGCCCATGCCGCCACGACGCCGCGGCAACCGCCCAATGTGTCCAAGGCATTGCGCGCAGGCATTGCCCTGGCCGTGCTGGCCACCATCGCGGGCATTTCCGTGCGCGCGTACGACTACCACCGCGTGGTGAAGTGGACCGATGCGCAGGTTCTGCCGAGCGTGCAGGTGATAACACCGGATGTCGGCGGCAACGCCGAGGGCATGAGCCTGCCCGGTCATCTGGACGCCTGGATCAGCGCACCCATCCATGCACGCGTGGGTGGCTACCTCAAGAGCTGGGACCACGATATCGGCAGCCAGGTCGCCGCGAATCAAACGCTGGCGACCATCGACACGCCGGAACTCGACCAGCAGTTCGAACAGGCCAAGGCCAATCTCGCGCGCGCGAAAGCCAATGCACGTCTTGCCGCCTTGACCGACAAGCGCTGGAAGAACCTGCTCGCCTCCAACTCGGTATCGCGCCAGGAAGCCGATGAGAAGGCCGGAGAAGCCGAGGCGGCAGAAGCCAACGTGCAGGCCGCGCAGGCCGATATGGACCGCATCGCGGCGCTGGAAGCGTTCAAGCGCGTCACCGCACCGTTCGCCGGCACGGTCACCGCGCGTCACACCGACATCGGCGACCTGATCAGCGCCAACGACAGCGGCCCCGCCCTGTTCACCATTTCCGACACCAGCCGCATGCGCTTGTATGTAGAGGTGCCGCAGGGCTACGCCAGCGCGATCAAGCCGGGCATGAGCGTGCAGCTGGACGTGCCGGATCATCCGGGCGAGCAGTTCACCGGTCACCTCATCGGCAATGCCGGCGCGGTGAACCAGGCCTCCGGCACCGTGCTCGCGCAGTTCGAAGTGGACAACACCAAGAACGCGCTGATGCCGGGCGCCTATGCCGAAGTGCATCTGCCGACCGACAAGGGCGGCCACCTCATCACCGTGCCGGCCACCGTGCTGCTGTTCCGCGCGCAGGGCCCGCAGGTGGCCGTGCTGGGTGCGGACAACAAGGCCGAGTTGCGCAAGGTGCACATCGCGATGGATCTGGGCGATCACCTGCAGATCGACCAGGGCTTGAAGCCCAGCGACCGCATCATCGACCATCCGCCCGATTCGCTGATGCAGGGCGACCAGGTGATGGTGGCCACCGCGGCTGCCAACGCGAAGAAGGAGTGACACTGATGCGCGGTGTTCTCCCCTTGCGCCTGTGCGGTCTCGCGACGGTTGCAGCGCTGTCGGCGTGTTCGCTCGCGCCGACGTACCAGAAACCCGATGTCGGCACGCTGCCGGTCTCGTTCGCCGGCCAGACGCAGGATGGTCTGTGGTCACCTGCGCATCCGGCCGATACGGCATCACGCGGTCCCTGGTGGTCGGTGTATGGCAACCCCGAACTCGATCGGCTGGAAAAGCAGCTCGATGCCGCCAATCCCTCGCTTTCGGTAGCGTTGGCGCGCTATGACGCAGCGCGTGCCGTGGTCGGTGAGGTGCGCTCCGATCTGTATCCGCATCTGGGTGTCGGTGGCAGCGACCTGCGCAATCGCCAATCCGACAACCGCCCCCTGCGCGGCAGCAACCAGCCCAATGAGTACAGCGCCGACACCGTCGGTTTCTCCGCCGGGTACGAGTTGGACCTGTGGGGCCGCGTGCGCAATGAAGTTGCCGCGGGCAAGGCTGACGCCACGGCTGCGGAAGCCGATCTCGCTTCCGCCAGGCTCAGCCTTGAGGCGCAGCTCGCCAATCTCTATATCCGCCTGCGCGGCTACGACGTGCAGGATCGCATTCTCAAGGACACGCTGGACGCTTACCGCCAGGGCCTGGACATGACACAGCGCCGCTTCGAAGGCGGCATTGCCTCGGGCCTGGACGTGAGCCGTGCGAAGACCCAGCTCTCCGACGCGATGGCCCAGGTCTCCGAAGTGGAAGCGCAGCGTGGACTCACCGAGCACGCCATCGCCTCCCTGGTTGGTGAGCCCGCATCGACTTTCAAGCTGTCCACCACCGACGCGCCGCTGCCGGTGCCAGCGATTCCGCTCGGCGTGCCGTCGACCTTGCTGCAGCGGCGCCCCGACATCGCCGCTGCCGAACGGCGCGTATTCGCGGCGAATGCGGAGATCGGCGTGGCACGTGCGGCTTTCTTTCCGCGCATTGGTTTGTCCGCCGTGTTCGGTTGGCAGAACACCGGCGGCGAGCTGCTCACCGCGGGCAATCGCTATTGGGCTCTGGGCCCGGAACTCGCGATGAGCCTGTTCGACGGCGGTCTTCGCCACTCGCGCGTGCAGGCCGCACAGGCGAATCTCGATGCGGCCGCCGGGCAGTATCGCCAGGTCGTGTTGAACGCCTTCCAGCAGGTGGAAGACAACCTCACCCTGCTGCAGCAGTTGGGCAAGGAAGCGCACGAGCAAGATGACGCCGCCAGCTCGGCGCGCGACTCGCAGACCATCGCCACGAACCGCTATCGCGAAGGCGCGGTGAACTACCTCGACGTGGTGAGCGCGCAGACGGCCGCGCTGCAGGCCGAGCGCAGCGCCGAACAGGTGCGTACGCGTCGCCTGCAGGCCAGCGTGGAACTGATTCGTGCACTGGGCGGCGGCTGGGACACCGCGCAACTGGCCAGCGACGACAAGGCGCTTTCGGAAGGCACACCCCGGGCCCGCTGACGCATCGGACCTACACCGACGCGTCCGCCCGGGGACGTGGAACCCGTTCACATGCGGAGGGAGGGGGAAGCCGCGAACAGGTTCGTGATACCCCGGGCCCGCTGACGCGTCGGACCTACCACCGACGCGCCCGCCCGGGGACCTTGGAGCCCGTTCGCGCGCGGAGAGAGGGGAGGCCGCGAACAGGTTCCGTTGCCGGGCCGCGTCCTATGCAGCCCTTCTCACACCTTCGACGCGCTGGTTGAGCTGGTGCCAGTCCACCACCAGCTCGCAGCCGCGCGATGACGCATTGCGACCCCACTCGCGCAGCAGTTCCAGGCACGCCTGGTCGACGTGATGAAGACGATCGACCACCAGCTGCAGGCGCGTGTTCGGCGGCACACTTTCCAGCGTGCGGGCCACTGACGGCACACGCAGGAACGTGGCCGAACCTTCGAGGCGCAACGACGCGTTGCCGGGCTCGTCATGCTGGTGCAACTTCACCTTGAGCCGCGACGAATGCAGCGCGAGTCGGAACAGCGACAGCGCGAAACCGACCAGTACGCCGGCGAGCAGATCCGTCGCCACGATGGCCAGCGTGGTCGCAACATAGATCCACGCGGTGCCCGTGCCGTACTGCGCCAGCACCTTCACCTGCCTGAAGTTGACCATCTTGATGCCGGTGTAGACGAGGATGCCCGCCAGGCACGCCACCGGCGTCATGCGCATCAGCCACGGCAACAGTGCCGCGAACACCAGCAGCCACGCACCATGCATGATGGTTGCGATGCGCGTGGCCGAACCCGCCTGCACGTTGGCGGCGCTGCGCACGATCACGCCCGTCATCGGCAAGGCACCCAGCAGGCCGCACAGCATGTTGCCCACGCCCTGGGCGGTGAGTTCGCGATCGTATTTCGTGCGCGCGCCGTCATGCATGCGATCGACCGCGGCCGCCGACAACAAGGTTTCCGCACTCGCGATGAAGGCGAACGTCAGTGCCGCGATCAGCAGCGACGGCTCGAGCAAGCCGGCAAGGCCGCCCCAACTCGGCAGGGCCACTGCCGCCAAGAGGTTGGATGGCACGTCCACCGTCTTCACCGGCAGGCTCATCAGCTGCACCGCGGCCGTGAGCGTCACCACCGCCAGCAAGGCTCCGGGCACGAACCGCAGTTTCGCCGGGCGCAGTTTTTCCCAGCCAAGCATGATGGCGATGGTGGCCACGCCTACGCCCAACGCGGCCAGGCTTCCACCCTCGCCCTGCACCGCGTCCACCAGCGCACCCGGCCACGCGGCGAAGTTCTCGAGGCCGCGTGCCTTGGGCACGGCATCCATCAATACATGCATCTGGGAGGCCACGATCAGCACGCCGATACCCGACAACATGCCGGCGACTACCGCCGGCGAGCACATGCGGAACCACACGCCGGCACGACACAAGCCGGCAGCGACCTGGATCAGGCCCGCCAGCAACACGACGGGACCGAGCGCAGCGACGCCGTGCTCACGCACCAGCTCGAACACCAGCACCGCAAGACCCGCGGCAGGCCCGCTGACCTGCAAGGGCGAGCCCGCAATGGCGCCGACCACCACGCCACCGACGATGCCGGTGATCAGCCCGGCGGCCGGCGGCATGCCCGAGGCAATGGCGATGCCCATGCACAACGGCAATGCCACCAGAAACACCACGACCGAACCGAGCAGGTCGCGCCCGAACACGCCTTGAGAAAAATAGCGCTGTATCACGACGGCATGCCTCACGCGGCCGACGTGGCTGGCATCGAGAAGCGCGCATGCGGCGTCGCTTCCGGCACCCTGCCCTTGCCCGGTTCGATCAGCACGAAGCGTCCCCGCTGTGCATCGAACGCCTTCAGTTCGGCATGGGCGATGTCATACACCCAGCCGTGAATGCTCAGTTGTCCGCTGGCCAGCGCGGCAGCCACGGCAGGCAAAGTCCGCAGATGCTCCAGTTGCCCCACCACGTTTTCCTCGGTGAGGCAACGCAATGCCTCCGCACCGTGCAGCCCCGGGCCGTTCTGTTCTACGACGTAGCGTGCGACGTCCGCGTGCTTCATCCACGCCGCCACCGAAGGCATGTCCTGCACCAGCTCCGGATGCTGCAGGGCTTTCATCGCTCCACAATCCGAATGCCCGCAGATCACGATATGGCTGACCTTGAGCACCTTGACGGCGTATTCGATCGCCGCAACCACACCGCTCACGTGCTGCGCGTACGGCGGCACGATATTGCCAATGTTCCGGTAGACGAACAGCTCGCCGGGTTGCGTGGAAAACATCATCTCTGGCATGACGCGGGAATCGGCGCACGTGATGAACATCGTGCCTGGGCTTTGGCCCGCGGCCAGCTTGCGAAATACCTCGCGCTGCGCGGGGAATACCTCGTTGCGGAACTGTTCGAAACCTTCGATCAAACGCTTCATGCGAAAACTCCAGGCAATAGCAATGGGCGATGCCCGCGACGCCGTGCGCCGGCGAGGCATCAAGAGCGAAACGTGAGGATTGGCCAGCACCGGTCGCCGCGCAGGGCGTTACCGCATACACGAGGCGTGCATGCCGGTGATTACAGGCCGGGCAAAGGGGACGCTTGCCTAACGCGCATGCCCCAGGCACGCACGCAACGATTCAAGCAGGCAGCGGCGCCGATCAGGCCGCTTGGGGCGGTCGCAGCAGCCGGGATGGATCGTGCGGACCCACATCGTGGGCGCCAGCCTCCGGAGGACCCGCGGGCATGGGCGCCCACAGGTGCGCGGCGTCGAACGGATGGAGGATGTCGTCCATGCCGCCGCTGGTGTTGTCGTCAAGCGATGCGGTCGCCGACGTATCGGTGGCGGTGCCGTTCTGCACGTCGTCCGCCATCGCGACCACGAGCGCACTCTTCTCGCCCGCCTGCGCCGGAGCCGATGCAGGCAATGGTCGCACGGGCACGCCGATCAGCAGCAAAACGCTGAACACGTAGGCGAGCCATGCGGCAAAGGGAGAAGAGAGGCGACGCGAGGTCATGCGTCCAAACTATCGGAAAGCACTCATGCATCGCAAGTGTTTGCGATGACGTGATGACAAATTGCGTGCGCCAGCTCAGGAAACGTTTAGCCATCCATTGCACGAAACGCAAAAAAGAAACGGCGGGCAAGGCCCGCCGTTTCTCCATCCTTGGGTCGAACTCCCTTGCGATAGTCGTAGCGCTTAGAACGGGTAGTAGCGGAAGGAGGTGAAGAACATGTCTTCCTTGGCCTTCGGCGAAGCGGCACCGTTGGTGAGCACGCCGTTGACGAAGCCCTGGCCGGCGAACGCTTCCTTCTCGGTGTGCGAGTACTGCGCACCGAACTGCATCTTGCCGAACTTGCCCTGGTAGAACTTCCACCAGAAGCCGGCGGTGCCCTGCCAGATGTCCTTGGCATTGCCTACGCAGGTGGCCGCGGCAGCACCGGCGGTGTCGCAACCGCTGTTGTTGTAGGCCGGGTTGCCGTAACCCAGGGCCGTGGTGCCGGACATGAAGTCCTTCTTGGTCGCCGACTCACGGCCACCGAACAGATAGACGTCCACATCCGAGTTGGCGTGCCAGGTCAGGCCGGTCAGGATCATGTTTTCCTTGATCGGAGCCAGGTTGCCGTTCGGGCTGAAGGTCACGTCGGAAAGCTGGGCGCTGCCGTAGCGACCGATGCCCTTGCCGGCCATGCCCGAGATCTGCCAATCCAGGGTCTTGTCGATGAGCGGCAGGATCGCGCCGAAGCCCCAGCCACCGCCGTAGGTGTCATGGTTCTTGTACGAACCATTGACGGCGTAGCGGTTGTAGAACGCGCGGCCCAGGCCGAACACTTCGTAATGGCCGTAGCCCGGATCCATCGCGAACTTCACGATGACGTCAGGCATGTGGTTGAGCGACAGCGTGTTGGCCGAGTCGAAGCCCGAGCCCGCCGTGATGTTGTAGGCGGTCTGCTGCACCGGCGCCTTGGACTGGTTCGGGCTGCTGTAGAACGTGGTCTGCGGGTTCTCGAGCGAGATACCCAGCCAGTACTTCTTGTCCCAATCCTTCACCAGGCGGATCTGCGCCTGACGTGCCCAGGTGAAGCCCGGGAGGTACTGGGCATCGATCTGCGGCGGGGTCAGCTCGGTGCGCGGGGTGATGCCCTTGCTGTTGAGCGTCAGCAGCGACCAGTTCTGGCCGGCCAGCAGGTGCAGGCCTTCCTTGTCCCAGTCGGAGGTCAGGTAGACGTTGCGCATGCGCGGGTTGAACGAGTTGGACTCGTTCGAGTTCGCGGTCTGGGCGCCACCCAGGAAGTCCATTTCGATGTAACCGGCGAGATGGGTGTTCGGGTTCACGTCACCCTGCGCGAGAGCCGACAGGCGGCTCTGGCGAGCGCTCATGCGGAACTCGGACATGTGCTGGGTCTGCACGTTCTTGTACGGAATCGCGCTGTAGTTGGAGGCGATGTCCGCGCCTTCCTGGGCCGAACGGTAGATCGATTCGGCCGCGAGGAAGCCGCCGAGCGTGATGTTCACGCCCTTGTAGGCCAGCTTGTCGGCCGACTTCTTCATCTGGGTGTCGGTCGCGGCGACCTGCTTCTGCACCTGCTCCACGGCCTGGCCGGTGGACACGTTGATGTCGGACTGAGCATCCGTACGCTGCTCCAGCTCGACGACCTTCGCCTGCAGTGCCTGCAACTGGGCCTTCAGCGCTTCGATTTCGGCGGACTGCGCAGACTGCGTGGTGGTCTTCGAGGTCGACTTCGCCGGGGCCGGATCGGCCATCACGTGGAAGCTGGTAACGCCCAAACCGGCAGCAACAGCTACCGCGAGCAACTTGGAACGCATGGATATTCTCCGCATGTAGGTAGGAACCACCTGGACCGCCCCCTTTCGATCTCCGGCCGTCCAAGCACGATCGACGCGCAGCATGCGGTGGCGTCTTTACCGTTACATGCACGTTATGTGACAGAACCAAGACACCGCTGCGCTCGAGCCCGTCAACGGGTCGCTAACAAGCGCACTCGCCAAGCCCAGCCCTCGGCAGTCCGGCGCTGGCTGCTATGCTTGGTCGATGGAAAACCTCTGCAACAGCATGGCCGGCCGCATGGCCGAGCGCTTTCGCGGCTTCCTGCCGGTGATCGTGGACGTGGAAACCGGCGGCTTCGACGCCGAGCGCGATGCACTGCTGGAGATCGCCGCCGTGGTCCTGCGCATGACCCCCGAGGGCTACCTGCAGCCGACGCCGGCGGTGGCGGCGCACGTGCAGCCATTCCCGGGCGCGAACATCGATCCGCGCTCGCTGGAGATCACCGGCATCGATCCGGACAATCCGTTGCGAGGCGCGCTGGACGAGCGGCTGGCGCTGGACCATGTGTTCAAGCCCATTCGCGACGCCATGCGCGACATGGATTGCCAGCGCGCCATCCTGGTCGGCCACAACGCGGCGTTCGACCTGGGCTTCCTCAATGCCGCCGTGCGCCGCGTGGGGCACAAGCGCAACCCGTTCCATCCTTTCAGCTGTTTCGACACGGTTACCCTGAGCGGCCTGGCATTCGGCCAGACGGTGCTCAGCAAGGCCGTGCAGGCCGCGGGCATCCCCTTTGACACGCGCGAGGCGCACTCGGCCATTTATGACGCCGAGCGCACGGCGGAGCTGTTCTGCACCATCATCAACCGTTGGCGCCGGCTCGAGGTGTTCGAGCGGGAGCAGATCGGCGTTGAGTCGCTGTAAACGCGGAGCCCGTGCGGCAGGCCCTTCGGGACGGCCGACTTAATTCCTTTTTTATCAGCGTCATATGACAAGACTCGCGCATTGTCATATAGATGAAACATTGAACTCATTTCATTGCAACACGGGACACATGAAATAGCGACGGGCGGGAATCCCCCGAGACCCTTATCGCTCAAGGAGCCACCGTGTTGAACTCAACCAAATACCTCACCACTGCCGTGTTCGCCGCGGCCTCGATGTTCGGCATGGCGGCTCACGCCACCGACATCACGGGCGCAGGCTCGAGCTTCGTCTACCCGGTGCTCTCCAAGTGGTCCGCCGGCTATGCCGAGAAGACCGGCAACAAGCTCAACTACCAGTCCGTCGGCTCGGGTGCCGGCGTGGCGCAGATCAAGGAAGGCACCATCGACTTCGGCGCGACCGACGCGCCGGTGAAGGCTGAAGACCTCGCGCAGTTCGGCCTGGGCCAGTTCCCGGTCGTGGTCGGCGGCATCGTGCCGGTGGTCAACATCAACGGCATCGAAGCCGGCCAGATCAAGCTGGACGGCGCCACGCTCGCCGACATCTTCCTGGGCAAGATCACCAACTGGAACGACCCCAAGATCGCCGCGCTGAACGCCGGCCTGAACCTGCCTGCCGGCAAGATCACCGTCGTGCACCGCTCGGACGGTTCGGGCACCTCCTTCAACTTCACCAACTACCTGTCGAAGGTGAGCCCGGAGTGGGCAGGCAAGGTGAAGTTCGGCACGGCCGTCGACTGGCCGACCGGCGTGGGCGGCAAGGGCAATGAAGGCGTGTCGCAGTACGTCAAGCAGATCAAGGGTTCGATCGGCTACGTCGAATACGCCTACGCCGTGAAGAACAAGATCAGCTGGGTGAACCTGAAGAACGCCGCCGGCCAGGTCATCGCGCCGAGCGCCGACGCCTTCGCCGCCGCCGCGGCCACCGCGGACTGGACCAGCGCCAAGGACTTCAACCTGATCATGACCAACGCCCCGGGTGCACAGGCGTGGCCGATCACGGCGACCACCTGGGTGGTGATGTACAAAAAGCCGAAGAACGCCGAGCACACCAAGGTGGCCTTCGAGTTCTTCAAGTGGGCCCTGGAAAACGGCCAGAAGGATGCCGCCTCGCTCGACTACGTCGCGCTGCCGGACAGCCTGGTCAAGAAGATCGAGGCTTACTGGAGCACCGAGTACAAGCACTAAGGCATCACGTCTCGCCGGTCATGCTACGGCAACCGGCGAGGCCTACCCTCAGGCTTGAAGCAAGGTATGGCCGCCCGACTCACCTCGGGCGGCCTGTTGTTGAAAGGCGCCGCGTGACGGCGCATCGTCAATGATCGGCTGGGCCTGCATTGCCCGGCCGACAGCCACGAGAGGGATCGCAATCACATGCAAGCGAATGTAGGCGCCGTCGCCTCGACCATGGTCCAGGAGGAACGCGCGCATCGCGATGCGCGACACGACCGCCTGTTCTCCTGGCTGCTCAAGGGTTGCGGCCTGCTCGTGCTGGCCAGCCTGCTTGGCGCCGCCGGCGCCACGCTGTGGGGCGGCCGTCATGCGTTCGGCACCTTCGGCTGGCATTTCCTGTTCAGTTCGGCGTGGGATCCGGGTTCGGACACCTACGGCGCGCTCGTACCCGTCTACGGCACCATCGCCACCTCGGTGATCGCGCTGATCATTGCGGTGCCGATCAGCTTTGGCGTGGCGCTCTATCTTTCCGAAGTGGCCCCAACCTGGCTGCGCACACCGGTGGCCTCGGCCATCGAACTGCTCGCCGGCATTCCTTCGATCATCTACGGCATGTGGGGCCTCTTCATCTTCGCGCCCTTCTTCGCCGACCACATCAAGCCCTGGCTCACCAACTACCTGGGCAACAAGCCCGACGACGGCAAGCTGTCATGGGTGGCGCAGCACACCTTCATCGGCAAGCTGTTCGGCAGCGACTATCCCTTTGGCGCCAGCGTGCTCACGGCGGGCATCGTGCTGGCGGTGATGATCATTCCGTTCATTTCCTCGGTGATGCGCGAAGTGTTCCAGACCGTGCCCACGCGCCTGAAGGAATCGGCGTATGCGCTGGGTTCGAGCACGTGGGAAGTGTCATGGGACATCGTGCTGCCCTACACCCGCTCGGCGGTGATCGGCGGCATCTTCCTCGGCCTCGGTCGAGCGCTGGGCGAGACCATGGCGGTGACCTTCGTGCTCGGCAACGCGATGCAGTTCTCCGCGTCCATCCTGGACCCGGGGGCATCGATCGCCTCGACCATCGCCAACCAGTTCAGTGAGGCCGCGGGCCTGCAGAAGTCCACGCTGATGGCTCTGGCCTTCCTGCTGTTCGTGGTGACCTTCATCGTGCTGCTCATCGCGCGCTGGATGCTGCGTCAGCTCGCCCACAAGGAGGGTCGCTGATGGCCGGCAACTCCGCTCTTTACCTGCGTCGTCGCTTCACCAACGCGCTGGCGCTGACGCTCAGCACGATGGCAACGATTCTGGGCCTGATCTTCCTGGCATGGATCCTGTGGGAGACGCTGCGCCAGGGCATCGGCGCGCTGACGCCCAAGCTCTTCACCAAGATCACCGCCTATGGCGAGGACGGCGGCCTGGCCAATGCCATGGTCGGCAGCTTCATCATCAACCTGATCGGCATTCTCATCGCCACGCCGATCGGCGTGATGGCTGGTGCATGGCTCGCCGAATATGCCAATCGTACGCGCCTGGGCGAGTCGATCCGCTTCCTCAACGACATTCTGCTGTCGGCGCCTTCGATCGTGCTCGGCCTGTTCGTCTACACCATCATCGTGTTGCCGACCACCGCGATGACCTCCGGCAACACCACGTTCTCCGGCCTTGCCGGTGGCGTCGCGCTGGCGCTGATCGCACTGCCGGTGATCGTACGCACGACCGACGAGATGCTGCGGCTGGTGCCCTCCACGCTGCGCGAAGCCTCGCTGTCGCTGGGCATCCCGCAATGGAAGCTCACCACGCAGATCCTGATGCGTTCGGCGCGCTCGGGCATCATCACCGGCGTGCTGCTCGCCCTCGCGCGTATCAGCGGCGAAACCGCACCGCTGCTGTTCACTGCGTTCGGCAACAACTACATGACCGTCAACCCGATGGACAAGATGTCCAGCCTGCCGCAGGTGATTTACCAGTACGCCAACGACCCGGGCGAAGGGATGCACGCCATCGCCTGGGCCGGCGCGTTCGTGCTCACCATGTTCGTGCTGCTGCTGAGCCTTGCTTCGCGTCTGGTCCTTTCCCGCAACAAGGTGTCCCATGACTGAGTCCGCTGCCGCTGGCATCCACCCGCAGTCCGCGGCTTCGCCTGCCCCGATCGCGCCCACCAAGATCAAGGTGCGCGACCTGCACTTCTACTACAACGGTTTCCATGCGCTGAAAGGCATCAGCATGGACATTCCGGAGAAGAAGGTGACGGCCATCATCGGCCCGTCCGGTTGCGGCAAGTCCACCCTGCTGCGCATCTTCAACCGCATCTATGCGATCTACCCGAAGCTGGAAGCCAAGGGCGAGATCGTGCTGGACGGCGAGAATATCCTCGACACCAGCTATTCGATGAATCGCCTGCGCAGCAAGGTCGGCATGGTGTTCCAGAAGCCGGTGCCGTTCCCGATGACCATCTTCGAGAACGTGGCCTATGGCATCCGCCACCACGAAAAGCTGTCGCGCGCCGACATGGAGATCCGCGTCGAGCAGGCGCTGCGCAGCGCCGCGTTGTGGGACGAGGTGAAGGACAAGCTCAAGCAGAGTGCGCTGGGCCTCTCCGGCGGCCAGCAGCAGCGCCTGTGCATCGCCCGCGGCATCGCGCTCAAACCTGAAGTGTTGCTGCTGGACGAGCCGACCTCGGCGCTGGACCCGATCGCCACCGGCCGCATCGAGCAACTGGTGGAAGAACTCAAGAACGAGTACACCATCGTCATCGTCACCCACAACATGCAGCAGGCGGCCCGCTGTTCGGACCTCACCGCCTTCATGTACCTGGGCGAGCTGATCGAATTCGACCGTACCGAACAGATCTTCACCAAGCCGGGCAAGAAGCAGACCGAAGACTACATCACCGGTCGCTTCGGCTAAGCGCTATGCTCCCTCTCCCCTCTGGGGAGAGGGCCGGGGTGAGGGGCCAGTCTCGCGGCAACCTTCACTTGCTCCAACTCATCGCACGAGAATCCACATGAGCGGCAGCAGCAAAGAACACATCATCAAGAGCTACGACGACGAGCTGACCCGCCTCACCGGCGAAATCGTTCGCATGGGCGAGCTTGCGGTGAGTCAGCTGGAAGCGGCCATCGACGTGATCGACCGCCGCGACGAGCGCGCCGCGCAGCACGTGGTCAACAACGATGACGCCATCGACCTGCTGGAGCAGGAAATCAGCCACGACGTGGTGCGCCTGCTCGCGCTGCGCGCGCCGATCGCCGGCGACCTGCGGAACGTGTTCGCGGCCCTGCGCATCGCGGCCGACATCGAGCGCATCGGCGACTACGCCGCCAACGTAGCCAAGCGCTCCATCCCGCTGTCGATGGTGGCGCCGGTCAGCCCGACCAGCGGCCTGGGCTACCTCGCCGAGCTGGCTGCACAGGAAGTGCGCGACGTGCTGGTCGCCTACCGCGACCGCGATGCCGAACGCGCCTACCAGGTGTGGAAGGACGACGCCGAGCTGGACGAAGCCTATACCGGCTACTTCCGCCAGCTGCTCACCTACATGATGGAAGACCCGCGCAACATCACGCCGTGCACGCACCTGCTGTTCATGGCGAAGAACATCGAGCGCATCGGCGACCACGCGACCAACATCGCCGAAAGCATCTGGTACCAGGTCAACGGCGAACCGCTCACGGCGCAGCGCGCCAAGCGTGATTTCACCTCAAACCCCGAGCTGACCAAGCTGGGCAACAAGGACTGAGCTTGTAGCCCCTCTCCCTGCGGGAGAGGGGTTGGGGAGAGGGTGCGGGCTTGCGTAACCCTTCATCTCTTGCTCACTCGCACCCTCATCCGTCTGCCGGCACCTGCTCCCGAGGGGAGAAGGGTCTCAGCGTTCGAAATTCAATCAAGGGATGGAGGCTACCGCGGGAATCAATGCGCCCCGCCGGTGAGCTTCAACCCCGCCATGCCCAGCACCACCAGCGCCACGCAGGCCAGCCGCAACGGCGAGGCCGAATCACCGAACAACACGATGCCAAGCAACACCGCACCCACGGCGCCGATGCCCGTCCATATCGCATAGGCCGTGCCGATCGGCAGCGTTTTTACTGCCATCGCCAGCAGGACGATGCTGGCTGTCATCGCCGACACGGTGATCACGCTGGGCCACAAACGGCTGAAACCTTCGGTGTATTTGAGCCCGATCGCCCAGACCACTTCGAACAGTCCGGCAAGGGCAAGATAGATCCAGGGCATAAGACCGCTCCTCTGGAAAGAGCAGGGTCGTCCCCGCGATAAAGCACGCATGCGGGGTCGTCCCCGCAGACTGGCCCCGTTGCAGGGCCAGTCACGTCATTCTATACCAGCCGCCTGAACGCCTTTTCAGGACGTGATCTTGCTGCCCAGCTCACGCGCTTCGCGACGTGCGCGCGCCGAGTGCACGATGCCGTAGACGCCGATGACGATCCACGCGACCTGCATGAGGAATGCCGGCCAGTTCATCGCCACGCCAAACACCAGCGACAGGATCACGCCCAGCGCGCCCAACACGTTCATCAGCTGGTAGACCAGCCCGTTGCCGTGCAGCTTATGGGCCTGCAGCAACAAAAACGCCAGCAGCACCAGTACCACGCCGATATATCCCGCCCAG
>Ga0209258_100531_pt1 | contig 36288 bp, 28 predicted proteins | sample Araplaol_mTSA_r2_FD_184281 | JGI IMG/M metagenome (GOLD analysis project Ga0209258, IMG submission 184281) | Arabidopsis root microbial communities from North Carolina, USA - plate scrape CL_Col_mTSA_r2 (SPAdes) (version 2) | ecosystem: Host-associated > Plants > Roots > Endosphere | place: USA...
GCCGTTCGCCGCGCTGAAGGAGCCGGTGCACCTGGCGCGCAATCCGTTCGGCCAGATCCCGACCTTCGAGGACGGCGCCCTCGTGCTGTTCGAGACCGGTGCCATCGTGCTGCACATCGCGCAGAACCATCCCGGCCTGCTGCCCGCCGCACCGGATGCGCGCGCCCGGGCGGTCAGCTGGATGTTCGCGGCGGTCGGCACGATCGAGCCGCCCATCCTCGAACTGCAGAATGCGAAATTCGCTGAGGGCGACAAGCCCTGGGCCGACGCGCGGATGCCGCTGGTCCGGGAGCGCATCCGCGACCGGCTCAAGCCCTTGGCGGCCCGCCTGGGCGACGCCGAGTGGCTGGATGGCGGCTTCAGCGCGGGCGACCTCATGATGGTGTCGGTGCTGCTGCGCACGCGTCCGTCGGGCCTGCTCGACGAGTTCGCGACCCTGGCTGCCTACGTTGCCCGCGGCGAGGAGCGGCCGGCGTACCGGCGCGCCTTCGCCGCGCAGCTGGCATTCAACAGGCGGCCGGAAGGATCGGCCTGACTGCGCCGGACTCTCCGCGTGCCGCCGACCATCGACGGACTCCGGTCCGAGCCCATGAACCTTCACCAAGGACCGTATGAACAGATTGCTGCTGCTCGCCGCCTGCGGCGCCCTGACCGCGACGCTCGCGCCCGTCCGGGCGCAGGCGGAGGCGCCGAAGTTGACCACAGACGTGCCCGCCTGCACGATGCCTGCAGGTCGTGCATTGCCCGACGTGTACTACGCGCGCCCCCGGCACGGCCAGGTGCTGGCATGGGCGTCGACGGTGACGCGCACGCAGGGTGTTGCCGGTGGGCAAGGCCAGGAACGCTACGACGGGACGGGCGTTCGCGACTGGTTCGATTTCGTCCGGGCCGACCTGAACAACGACGGCGTCTGCGACTGGTTCGTCACGATGAGCGCGCCCGATTCCAGCGGCGGCGACCACGAGACGCTGAACACGCTGTACCTGGGCCGGACGAAGGGCTGGCAGCGCATCGGCGCGCACGTCGCGCCCGGCGACGTGGACGCGCTGGGTTCAGGGCGCTCGCAAAAGGAACAGAAGGATTTCCTCTTCGGCGAGGAACTCGCGACGATCCATGACACGGCGGCGCGGGTCAACTATTTCGTCACGGCCTTCCAGGATCGCGACGCCGGGCAGTCCCTCCACCCCGGTTACCGGATCTTCACCTGGGACGACCAGGGAAAGACCCTGCGCCTGCTCGACAAGTGGCAGGCCGGATCGATCGGCGCCCAGGTCTACGCGTATTTCAAGTCGCGCGGCGCGCATTCTTCGGACGGCGCGGCGGAGGGCGGTCTCGTGAAATTCGATCCCGAGGTCGAGGCGCTCGAACTGTCCGAGCGCTGCGTGCCCGGCGCCTCCGGCGAAGGCGACCTGCCGGTCTCGCCGGGCCTGCTGGCGCACTGCCCCAGGTAGCCGCAGGCGCGCGCCGAGTTCACGTTTCACAACAGCCCCCTCTCCGCGAAGCTGACGACCGTCCCCGCGCCGACCACCAGGTGGTCCAGCACCCGCACGTCGATCACGCGCAGCGCCGATGCGAGCGACTGCGTCAGCACCTCGTCGGCGCGCGAGGGCTCGGCCACGCCGGACGGGTGGTTGTGCACGAGGATGGCCGCGCCGGCGTTGAGCAGCAGCGCCTGGCGCAGCACCTCGCGTGGGTAGACGCTGGTCTGGGCCAGCGTGCCGCGGAACAGCTCCTGCATCTCGATGAGGCGGTGCTGGGAATCGAGGAACAGCACGCCGAAGACCTCGTGCGCGAGCGCGCCCAGGCGCAGCGCGACGAAGTCCTTCACGGCCTGCGGCGAGTCGAACACGGGCGCCTCGCGCAACTGCTGGGCCAGCGCGCGCCGCGCGATCTCGCGCACCGCCGCCAGTTCGGCGCGCTGGGCCGGGCCGGTACCGCCGGCGCGCTCCAGCTCGGCCGGCGTGGCGTGCAGCAGGCCGGCCAGGCCGTCGAAGCGTTCGAGCAGGCGCTGGGCCCGCTGCAGCACGTTCTGGCCGGCGGCGCCGGTGCGCAGCAGCAGTGCCAGCAGCTCGACGTCGGCGAGCGCCTGCGCGCCGTGGGCCAGGAGCTTCTCGCGCGGGCGGGTGGCGGCGGGCATTGCCTTGATCGACATGGCGGCTGGGCGGGCGGGTAAAATCGGGGTTTCGTCCTGGGGCAGCGCCGCCGCGCGTCCCCCGCGCGCCGGCCCGCCCAGTGTCGCGCCCATCCCGGCGGGCCGTGCCCGTCCAACTGCCTGATTTCCCGTGAACATCGTCCAGCCCGACTCGTTCCTGACGCTGCATTACCGCCTCCGCGGCCCCGATGGCGCCGAGGTCGTCAGCACGTTCGACGACAAGCCCGCCACGCTGTCGCTGGGCCAGGGCCAGCTCGCGCCGGCCATCGAGGCCTGCCTGGTCGGCATGGAGGAGGGCGCGCGCATGACCTGGCACCTCGAGGCGGGCGCCGCGTACGGCGAGCGCAATCCCGACATGCTGCAACGGGTCAAGCGCAGCCTGCTCGCCCAACATGGCGACCCGGACGAGGAGTACCGCGTCGGCGACGTCGTCGAGTTCCCGACACCCGACGGCGCGGGCAAGTTCGCGGGCGTCGTGCGCGAGGCCGGCGACGACTGGCTGCTGTTCGACTTCAACCATCCGCTGGCGGGCCAGCCGGTGACGTTCGAAGCCCAGTTGATCGGGGTGATGTGATGAGCGATATCCAGGTGGCCACCATGGACGAAGGCGGCAGGTTCGTCGAGGAAGTGCTGCTGGCCCAGCCGCGCGGCTTCTGCGCGGGGGTGGACCGCGCCATCGAGATCGTCGAGCGTGCGCTCGAGAAGTTCGGCCGCCCGATCTACGTTCGCCACGAGATCGTGCACAACACCTTCGTCGTCAACGACCTGAAGAACAAGGGCGCGATCTTCATCGAGGACCTCGCCGATGTCCCGCCCGGCGCCACGCTCGTCTTCTCGGCCCACGGCGTGAGCAAGGCGGTGCGCGAGGAGGCCGCGCAGCGCGGCTTCTCGGTGTTCGACGCCACCTGCCCGCTGGTGACCAAGGTGCACGTGGAGGTGTCCAAGCTGGCGCGCGAGGGCTACGAGTTCATCATGATCGGCCACAAGGGGCACCCCGAGGTCGAGGGCACGATGGGGCAGCTCAGCGACGGCATCTATCTCGTGGAGGACGTGCCCGACGTCGCCAATGTCCATCCGAACGACCCATCGAAGCTGGCGGTCGTCACGCAGACCACGCTGTCGGTGGACGACGCGCGCGAGATCCTGGAGGCCGTCAAGGCGCGCTTCCCGCTGATCCGCGAGCCCAAGAAGCAGGACATCTGCTACGCAACGCAGAACCGCCAGGACGCGGTGAAGTTCATGGCGCCCAAGGTCGACATCGTGATCGTCGTGGGCAGCCCGACCAGCTCCAACAGCAACCGCCTGCGCGAGCTGGCCGAGCGCCTGGGCACGCCGGCCTTCATGGTCGACGGCGCGCAGGACCTGCGCCCCGAGTGGTTCGAGGGCCATGCCCGGGTGGGCCTGACGGCCGGCGCGTCGGCGCCCGACGTGCTGGTGCAGGCCGTCATCGACCGCCTGAAGCAGCTCGGCGCGGTGAGCGTGCGCAACATCGACGGCGTCAAGGAGACCGTCGAGTTCCCGCTGCCGATGGGCCTGGGCGATCGCAGCATGGCCGAAGTGCGGGCATCCCGATCTTGACGCGCGCCTGAGCGCCGCCCGGCGGCGCGCCTCGCACCCGCTCGTCGTCGCGCGCCCTTGTCGCGCGGCAGACCGAACCATCGCATTCGAAGAATCCAAGGAAGACAGACCATGCTCGACATCAACCTGCTGCGCCGCGACCTGCCCGCGGTCATCGCCGGCCTCGAGAAGCGCAAGAACCCCCAGCCGTATCTGGACGTCGCCGCCTACACGGCGCTCGAGAACGAGCGCAAGTCGCTGCAGACGAAGACGGAAGACCTGCAAGCCCGCCGCAACAGCCTGAGCAAGCAGATCGGCATGCTCAAGGGCAAGGGCGAGGACACCGCGCCCGTGATGGCGGAAGTCGCCGGCATCGGCGACGAGCTCAAGGCCAGCGCCGAACGCCTCGAAGCGCTGCAGGGCGAGCTGACCGCGATCCTGATGGGCCTGCCCAACCTGCCCGACGACTCGGTACCCCTGGGCGCCGACGAGACGGGCAACGTGGAGGTGCGCCGCTGGGGCACGCCGGCCACGTTCGATTTCGCCGTGAAGGACCACGTCGACGTCGGCGCCCCGCTGGGCCTGGACCCCGAGACCGGCGCCAAGCTCTCGGGCTCGCGCTTCACCGTGCTGCGCGGCGGCATCGCGCGCCTGCACCGCGCGCTCGCCCAGTTCATGCTGGACGTGCAGACCGGCGAGCACGGCTACACCGAGCTGTACACGCCCTACATCGTCAACCGCGAGGTGCTCGAAGGCACCGGCCAGCTGCCCAAGTTCAAGGAGGACATGTTCTGGGTGCTGCGCGGCGGCGACGAGAGCCAGCCCGAGCAGTACCTCATCTCGACGTCGGAGATCTCGCTGACGAACACCGTGCGCGGCGAGATCCTGAAGGCGGAAGACCTGCCCCTGAAGATGACGGCCCACAGCCCGTGCTTCCGATCGGAAGCGGGATCGGCCGGCCGCGACACGCGCGGCTTCATCCGCCAGCACCAGTTCGACAAGGTCGAGATGGTGCAGATCACGCATCCCGAGCACAGCATGCAGGCGCTCGAGGACATGACGAAGCACGCCGAGGCCATCCTGCAGAAGCTGGGCCTGCCGTATCGCGTGGTGCTGCTGTGCGCCGGCGACATGGGCTTCGGTTCGACCAAGACCTACGACCTCGAGGTGTGGCTGCCCGCGCAGGACACCTACCGCGAGATCAGCTCGTGCTCGAACATGGGCGCGTTCCAGGCCCGCCGCATGCAGGCGCGCTTCCGCAACGCGGCCGGCAAGCCCGAACTCGTGCACACGCTCAACGGTTCGGGCCTGGCCGTGGGCCGCACGCTGGTCGCCGTGCTCGAGAACTACCAGCAAGCCGACGGCTCGGTGACGATCCCCGAGGTGCTGCGTCCCTACATGGGCGGCGTGGCCGTCCTCAAGCCGTGAGGCGCTGACATGGACTACCCCTCGTACGACCCGAAGTCGGCCGTCACCCCGTTGACCGCGGACGAACTCGCGGCGCTCGACGAGCTGCTCGCGACCTTGCCGTCCGACGGCGCGATGACGCTGGACGGCATGGACGGCTACCTCACCGCGCTGCTCGTCGGCCCGGTGCCGCTGTCGGCCATGAAGACCGGCGACTGGCTGCCCGCGGTCTGGGGCGGCGACCAGGAGCCCGCGCCCGCGCCGTTCGCGTCGAACCAGAAGCGCAAGCGCACGACGGTGCTGGCGCTGCGCCACCTGCGCGCCGTGCAGGAGGCGCTGTCCGGACCGCCGGACGCGTGGGAGCCGATCTTCAGCGTCGCCGAGGTGCCCGGCACGCAGGGCGATGAGCTCGCCGACGCCTCCGACTGGTGCCTGGGCTTTCTCGCCGCCACCGACCTCGCGCCAGAGGCCTGGGCGCCGCTGCAGTCCGACCCCGAGGTCGGCCCGGGCCTGGCCACCATCGCGCTGCTGGCTGGGGAGATCGAGCCCGGTGGCGACGACGACGAGGCCGAGGATCTCGACGACCCGCACGTGCGCGACCACCTGAGCCGCGTAGCGGCCGACGTGGCGCTGCAACTCTGGTCCCGCAAGCGCGCGTGAGCATGCCGCCGCGGGCTCGCCGCCGAGCGTGACGATGGCCGCGATGAGCGAGGACGATCCCCTCGCGTCGCTCGACGCACCCGCGCGTGACGTGCTGGGCGCGCTCGCGCTGGGCGCGCTGGCGCGCTCGCGTGCATGGCTGGCCGACGCGCTCGCGGTGCCTGCGTTGCGCGTGCCGGGCAGCGTCGCGCCCTCGCAGGAACTCGTGCGCCATGGCCTGGCGCGCCTGCACAAGGCCGGCCTGGCCAACGAGGACGAGCGCCGCCCGGGCTTCTGGACGCTGCCGCTGAACGTTTATCCGACGGTGATCGCCGAGCTGCTCGCGCGGGCCCCGCAAGTCGGCCTGCAGCAGGCGCTGGCGCATGCCGATGCGTACGACGCCGCGGGCATCGCGCGCCAGTCGCACGGCCGCTTCCCGACGTTGGCGGCCGCCATCGCACGCGTGCGGCTGGATGCGCTGTGCGGCGCCGGCCCGCTCGACATCGCGCAGCTGCTCGATCGCCTGCCGCCCGGCCTGCACGACCTTCCCGCGCTGCTGGATGCCGCGATCGCCGACTGCGCTGCCGAGCCGCTGTTCGACCGGCTGCATCCGGCCATGCAGTGCGACGTGCTGGCCGGCGCCCTCGACCGGCTCGGCGCGACGCTGCAGACCGGCCTCGCCCTGGACGCCGCCTTCGTGCGCGAGCGGGCGCGCCGGCTGGTGGACGATGCGGCGACGCCGCATGCGCAAGGCCTGCGCTGGTCGTTCGCCTTCGACTGCCTGCTGGCCGACGGCACCGAGCGACGCGTGCCGGGTTGGGCGGCGTCGTTCGGCGAGCTGCTCGCGCCGGCCCTCGACGTGCCGGCCGAAGGCGACCTGCTGGACGCGATGCGCGCGTCGCACGGGCTGGCCGCCGCGCCGCGGCCCGCGGCGGCGCCGCCGCCTTCGCAGGCCGGTCGGCGCGCGCTGGCGCAGGCCGTCGGCGCCGCGGCGCTCGCCACGCAGGGGCGCTGGTCGGACGCCGAGCCCGAGTTCGACGCTGCGCTCGCCGTGCTGCGCAAGCTCACGGGCAAGCGGCGCGGGCTGGTGCCGCTGTCGGTGGCGCTGCCCAACGTGCTGGCGCTGCTCGCGCAGCAGACGCCCGCCCACCTGGACAAGGCGCTCAAGTTCTGCCTGGCCGAAGGCGGCAAGCGCGAGCCCGTGCACGACCACCCGCTGGGCGCGATCGCGCTCGCGATCCAGATGCGGCTGGGCGCCGCGCCGCGCGACATGAAGCCGTTCCTGCCCTATGGCAGCCAGTGGGGCTATCGCAGCGCCTCGCGCGTCGTCTCGCCGCTGGATCACAACCGCTGGCTGATGCGCGCGTGGTTGAAGGAGGGTTCGCTCGCGGAAGGCCTTCCTCCGGGCGAGGCCGACTCGGCGCAGAGGCTCAAGGAGGCCTACGAGTCGGCCGGCTTCGACGGCCTGGCCGAACAGCTCGGTGCCGCGCTGCGCGTGCTCGGCGGCGAGCCCGCGCCGTCGTGGTTCTTCGTGCCGGCCGGCCTCGAGCGCTGGCAGGTCGCGCTCGCGGCGTTGCGCGCGCTGGGCGAACCGGCCGCCGCCGCGCCGGCGGCCGCGGGGGCGACGCCGGACACCCGCGTCGTCTGGCTCGTCGAGACCGGCGAGCATGGCGCCGTCCGCGGGCTCGTGCCGCACGAGCAGAAGCGCGGCGCGCGCGGCTGGGGCCAGCTCAAGGAGGTGCCGCTGAGCCGCCTGCAGCGCGGCGCGACGGCGCTGACCCCCGCCGATGCCGCGATCGTGCGCGCGATCCGCCAGGAGAGCTTCGGCCGTGCGCTGCGGCTCGATCTCGCCCAGGCGGTGGGCGCGCTGTTCGGCCATCCCTATGTCGCGTTCGCCGACGCGCCCGAGCAGTTCGTCGAGCTGGCGGAGGCCGGGCCCGAGCTGGAGGTGCTGGACGAGGGCGAACGCCTGCGCGTGCGCCTGCAGCCCGCCCTGCGCGTGACGCCCGACGCCGCCACCCCGCGCTGGGCCGGCAGCGAGGCGGAGGCCAAGGAACTCGACGCGCTGAGACTCGTCTCGATCTGGCGCGACGGGCCGCAGCGCGCGAAGCTGATCCGCCTGAGCGCCTCGCAGAAGCGCGTGGCGCAGCTGCTGGGGCCGACGGGCCTGGACATCCCGCGCCAGGGTGCCGCGCAGCTGCAGGAGGTGCTGACGGGCCTGGGCAGCCATTTCCGCATCCATGCCGACGACGCCGGGGCCGCGCAGGCCGCGCGCGAGGTCGACGCGGAATCGAGGCTGCGCGCCGAGCTGCAGCCCGTCGGCGACGGCCTGCAGCTGCGCCTGGTGGCCACTCCGTTCGGTGCCGACTACGCCGCCGTCGGTCCGCGCCTGATCCCGGGCCGCGGCCGGGCGCGCGTGGTGGCGACGTTGAAGGGCGAGAGCGTGGGCGTGCAGCGCGACCTGAAGCGCGAACGCGAGCATCTCGAGTCGGTGCTCGACACCTGCCCGATGCTGCCGCCGCTGCCGCTGGACGCGCCCTGCGAGTGGCTGCTGGACGCGGCCGACGACGCGCTCGCGCTGCTGGAGCGCCTGCAGCCGCACACGTCCATCCTCGCACTCGACTGGCCGCAGGGGCGACCGGTGCGCGTCGATCCGGGCGCGCTGGGCCAGCTCACGCTCAAGGTGCGCACGCACGAGGACTGGCTGGCGCTGGACGGCAAGTTGAAGGTCGACGAGGAGCTCGTCGTCGGCCTGCAGCAGCTGATCACCTTCGCGAGCGAGGGCAGGAGCCGCTTCATGCCGCTGGGCGACGGCCGTTTCCTCGCGCTGACGCAGGAGCTGCGCGAGCGCGTGGCCGACATCGCGGCCGTCGTCGAGAAGCAGACGGTGCGCGCCAACAATCCCGACGAGGTGCGCGCCCCGGCCATCGCGGCGCCGTGGCTGCGCGAGGTCATGGCCGGCGCACGTGTCGAGCACGATGCGGCCTACGCGGCACGGCTGGCGGCGCTCGACGAGGCGCGCCGCGTCGTGCCGGTGCTGCCGTCGACGCTGCAGGCGCAGCTGCGGCCGTACCAGGAGGAGGGCTTCGAATGGGCGATGCGGCTCGCGTCCGCGGGTCTGGGCGCCTGCCTGGCCGACGACATGGGGCTGGGCAAGACGCTGCAGGCGCTGGCCGTGCTGCTCGCGCGCGCCGCCAACGGGCCCGCGCTGGTGGTCGTGCCGACGTCGCTGATCGGCAACTGGCGCGCGGAGGCGCTGCGCTTCGCGCCGTCGCTGCGGGTGCACGTGTACGCGGAACGCGGCAGCACGAGCGAGCGCGCAAGCGTGATCGGCGAAATGGGCCGGCACGACGTGCTGCTCGTCTCCTACCCGATGCTGCAGATCGACGGCGAGGCCTTCGCCGGCAAGACATGGGCGACGCTGGTGCTGGACGAGGCGCAGGCGATCAAGAACGCAGCGGCCAAGCGCAGCCAGGCGGTGTTCGCGCTGCAGGCGACGTTCCGGCTCGCGATGTCGGGCACGCCGATCGAGAACCGCCTGGGCGAGCTGTGGTCGGTGATGCGCGCATGCAACCCGGGCCTGCTCGGCACGCTGCCGCGCTTCAACGAGCGCTTCGCCAACCTGATCGAGAGGCAGAACGACCGCGTCGCGCAACGCACGCTCAAGCGCCTGATCGCGCCCTTCACCCTGCGCCGCACCAAGGCCCAGGTGCTGGCCGACCTGCCGCCGCGCACCGAGCTCGTGCTGCAGGTTCAGGGCGACGACGCCGAGAAGGCGCACTACGAGGCCCTGCGGCGCGAGGCGCTGGTGGCGGCGGAGAAGAGCCTGTCCGGCGACGCGGCGGGCCAGGCGCACCTGAACATCCTGGCCGGCCTCACGCGCCTGCGCCGCGCGGCCTGCGACCCGCGCCTGGTCACGCCCACGCTCAAGCGCCCGGGCGCGAAGGTGACCGCGTTCGCCGAGCTCGCCGCCGAGCTCGTGGCCAACGGCCACAAGGCGCTCGTCTTCAGCCAGTTCGTCGACTTCCTGGGCCTGCTGCGCGAGCCGCTGGACGCCGCCGGCATTGCCTACCAGTACCTGGACGGCAGCACGCCCGCGGCCGAGCGCACGCGCCGCGTCGAGGCGTTCCAGGAGGGCGAGGGCCACCTGTTCCTGATCAGCCTGAAGGCCGGCGGCTTCGGGCTGAACCTCACCGTGGCCGACTACGTCGTCATCGCCGACCCGTGGTGGAACCCGGCCGCGGAGGACCAGGCCAGCGGCCGCGCGCACCGCATCGGCCAGCAGCGGCCGGTGACCGTCTACCGGCTCGTCAACGCCGGCACGCTGGAGGAGCGCATCCTCACGCTGCACCAGACCAAGCGCGAGCTGGCCGACAGCGTGCTCGAGAACGACGGCCAGGCGGCTGCCGCCGTCCCGCTCGCGCATGAACTGCTGCAGCTGATGCGCGGCGAGGCGATGCCCGAGTAGCGTCCTGCCGCCTGGCGGACACGCTACGATGGGGCACCTCCACCGAGCGAGCGCAGCGCCTTGACCGACGTCACCGGCATCGACCACATCTACATCACCGTCTCCGGGCTGGCGCGCTCCGAGCCGTTCTACGACCGCGTGCTGCGCGATTCGCTGGGCTTTCGCAAGAACACGTTCACGTTGGGCGGCGACCCGCACATCCAGTACTTCAACCGGCTGTTCGGCTTCGTGCTGCGCCCCGCGCGCGTGCGGCGCGCGCACGAGCCGTACACGCCCGGGCTGCATCATTTCTGCCTGCGGGTCGACACGGTCGAGGACGTGCACACGGTCGCGCGCGACCTGCAGGCGGCCGGCATCGCCGCCACCGCCGCGCGTTTCTATCCCGAGTATTCCGACGACTACTGCGCGACCTTCTTCGAGGACCCCGACGGCGTGAGACTGGAGGTTACGAACTGGCGCCAGGAGCGCCGCCAACGTGCGGCACACTGGGACGACCCGCAACCCTGATCTCCGAACCCCGGCCCCCCCGCCACGTGCCATGCCGAGTCCCCCGCCGCCCGATCGTCCGAATCGCCTGTCCGAGCTGCCCGGTTCGCCGCTGCGCGCGGTGCTCACCGGCGTGGCCATCGACATCTGCGGCTCGCGGGTGATCAACATCGTCGCGGTGACGATCTACGCGATGCAACTCGTCGCGCCGGGCATGACCGATGCGCAGGCCGCCGAGCTGCTGCAGAAGACGCCGCCCAGCTTCTCGCTGCTGCTGGTGCTCACGGTGCTGGGCATGCTGATGTCGGTGGCCGGCGGCTACGCCTGCGCGCGCGTGGCGCTGCGCGACGAGTGGCGCACCGGCGCGATGCTGGCGGCCGTCGCCGTCGTGTTCGGTCTGCTCATCGACGACGCCGGCGTCAGCGACCTGGCGCTGCTGTACGTGCTGTGCGACGTCGCGGGCCTGCTGCTGGGCGTGAAGTACGGCGCCGCGCGCAACCGCCGCCTCGAGGCGCCGGCGCCATCGCCGGCCGACGCGTCCGCTCCATGAACGGGCGCCGCCTCGCGATCGGCCTGGGCCTCGTCGCGGCGTTGGGCGCCGGCACGTGGTGGGCGATCGCGATGTTCGCGCCGCAGGCCTTCATCGACATCGACCAGGCGCAGCTGCAGCAGCGGCTCGACGGCTACTTCCCCCAGAAGCACTGCACGATGATGGTGGCCTGCGTCACGCTGAGCCGGCCGGTCGTCAAGCTCGCCGAAGGTTCGCCGCGCATCGGGATGTCCGCCGACATCCTCGTCACGCTGGGCCACCGCGAGATGCCGGGTCAGGTCACGTTCTCCGGCGTGCTGCGCTACGTGCGCTACGAGGGCGACTTCTTCCTCGACGACGTCCAGGTCGAGAACTTCGCGCTCACGGGCGTCTCGCCCGACATGGTGCAGGTCGTCAAGCAACGCGGCCCCGACGCGCTGCGTCGCGCCCTGCAGGGCCATCCGATCTACACGCTGCGCGGCGACTCCGCGCGCCAGGCCCTCGCCAAGCTGGCGGTGCGCAGCGTACAGGTCGTCGACGGCAAGGTGAGGGTGACGTTCCTGAGCTTCGGCCGGTGAGGGGTCGGCAGCGCTTCCTGCAGTCCTGCGGCAGTCGCGTGCCCTCCCGCTCGCGCAACTAAAGTTGCCGCCACGCGAATTCCGTGCTAGAGTCACGGACTCCGCTCAATTGACCAGCGGCACCGAATCAGGAGAGGTGGCAGAGTGGTCGATTGTACCTGACTCGAAATCAGGCGTACCGCAAGGTACCGTGGGTTCGAATCCCACCCTCTCCGCCAAGAAGTACGAAAACACGGGCCTTAGGGCCCGTTTTTCATTTCTTCCGCTCGTTCTGCCAATGCCGCTTGTCATTGGAACTCCCGGGCTGGCGTCGAGCACCGGCGTTGGAAGAGCGTCGGTCATCGAATGCGCACCTGCAAGCGAGGCCGCCGGGGCGGCGGCCGATGAATGCGCCTGCGAAGCGGCCCTGCTCGATGATGGCCGCATGGCCCACGTGATCGGGGCCGTTGGTGGTGTCCATCCGAAGGCCTTGCTGCCGCGGTCCCTAGATTGCTCCGTCCCGCTGCCAGGGCGTCTGGCGGATCGAGCGGGAGCCAGGCATGGCCAAGACTGTGGGCGACTTCGTCGTCGAGCGGCTGCATCAATGGGGCGTGCGGCTGATGTTCGGCTATCCGGGCGACGGCATCAACGGCGTGTTCGGCGCGCTCAACCGGGCCGAGGGCAAGATCCGCTTCATCCAGGTGCGCCACGAGGAGATGGCGGCGTTCATGGCCTCGGCCTATGCGAAGTTCACCGGCGAGCTCGGGGTCTGCATCGCGACGTCGGGCCCCGGTGCGTCGCACCTGGTCACCGGTCTCTACGACGCGCGCCTCGACCACATGCCCGTGCTGGCGATCACGGGCCAGCAGGCGCGCGACGCGCTCGGCGGTCACTACCAGCAGGAAATCGACCTGCCGTCGCTGTTCAAGGACGTCGCCGGCTCGTACGTCCAGCAGGCCGGGATGCCCGCGCAGGTGCGCCACATCGTCGACCGCGCGGTGCGGGTGGCCGTCGCGGAACGCCGCGTCACGGCCATCATCCTGCCCAACGATCTGCAGGAGGAATCGTACGAGGACCCGCCGCGCGCGCACGGCACCCTGCACTCGGGCGTGGGTTTCGCGAGACCCGTCGTCGTGCCGGCGCCGGCCGACCTGCAGCGCGCCGCGGACGTGCTCAATGCCGGCAGGAAGGTCGCGCTGCTGGTCGGGGCCGGCGCGCTGCAGGCGGGCGCGGCGAAGGCGCTGCTGGGCAAGGCCGCCTTGCCCGACGACCTCGACTGGGTCACGGGCTCGATCGGCCTGCTGGGCACCGAGCCCAGCTGGAAGATGATGAACGCGTGCGACACCCTGCTGATGATCGGCTCGGGCTTTCCGTATGCGGAGTTCCTGCCCAAGGAAGGGCAGGCGCGTGCGGTGCAGATCGACATCGCGCCCGACATGCTGTCGCTGCGCTATCCGATGGAGGTCAACCTGGTGGGCGACGCGGCGCCGACGCTGCGCGCGCTGCTGCCGCTGCTGCGACCCAAGGCCGACCGCGCGTGGCGCGACGACATCGCCGGCTGGATGTCGGCCTGGTGGAGGACGCTCGAGGACCGCGCGATGCAGCCGGCCACGCCGGTCAACCCGCAGCGCGTGGCCTGGGAGCTGTCGCCACGGCTGCCCAGCGACGCGATCATCACCAGCGACTCCGGCTCGTGCGCCAACTGGTATGCGCGCGACCTGCGCATGCGGCGCGGGATGATGGCGTCGCTGTCGGGCGGCCTCGCCTCGATGGGCGCGGCCGTTCCCTACGCAATCGCCGCGAAGTTCGCCCATCCGGGCCGGCCGGTGATCGCGCTGGTGGGCGACGGCGCGATGCAGATGAACAACATGGCCGAGCTCATCACGGTGTCGAAGTACTGGCAGCAGTGGAGCGACCCGCGCTGGATCGTCTGCGTCTTCAACAACGAGGACCTGAACCAGGTCACGTGGGAGCAGCGCGTGATGGAGGGCGATCCGAAATTCGACGCGTCGCAGCAGATCCCGAACGTGCCGTACCATCGGTTCGCGGAGCTGATCGGCTTGCGCGGCCTCTACGTCGACGATCCGGCGCAGCTCGGGCGCGCCTGGGACGAGGCGCTCGCCTGCGATCGGCCGGTCGTGCTGGAGGTCAAGACCGACCCCGAGGTGCCTCCGCTGCCGCCGCACATCACGCTCAAGCAGGCGACCGCCTTTGCCAAGGCGCTGGCCAAGGGCGATCCGCGCGAAGGCGGCGTGTTCATCGGCGCGATGCGCCAGGTGCTCGGCACCTTGCTCCCGGGCGAGCGCCGTTGAGCCGCCGCATTCGCTGCACGGGTCGAGGCCGCTGCCCTGGCCGATGCGAAGCCCGCATCCGGCGGATCGTCGCTCAGGTGAGCGCGCGGTCCAGGTGCACGTAGCCGCCGTCCGGATGCAGCCACTGGCCGGTGGTGTGCGACGAACGGCCGCTGAGCAGGAAGACCACGAGGTCCGCGATCTCGCGGTCGGTGGTCAGGCGCCTGCCCAGCGGGATGCGGACCGCGATGTCGTGCAGGGCCCGCGCGGGATCGGGCCGCGACTGCAGCCATTGCTCGTACATGGGCGTCATCACTTCGGCCGGCAGCACGGCATTGACCCGCACGCCGTCGCCAGCGAGCGAGGCCGCCCACTCGCGCGTGAGGCCCAGCAGCGCGGCCTTGGCCGCGACGTAGCCGCTCGTGCCGCCCTGGCCGGTGAGTGCGGTCTTGGACGCGATGTTGACGATCGCGCCGCCGCGGGCCTTGAGCTGGTCGACGCACAGGTGCGCCATCACGTAGCAGTGCACGAGGTTGGACTCCAGCGAGCGCATGAACGCGGCGCGCCCGGCGCCCAGCCCGACGCCGTCGTTGACCCCGGCGTTGTTGACGAGCGCGTCGATGGCGCCGTGGCGCGCGATGGCGCGGGCGATGGACTCCGCGCAGGCCGCTTCGTCGCGCAGGTCGAGCTGGTGGAAGCTGAATGCCGGGCACAGCGCGGCGACCTCGTCTGCGAACGCAGCCGGCAACGGCGAGCGGTCGAGGATGACGGGAACGGCCTGCTCGCGGGCCAGCTGCAGCGTGATGGCCGCGCCGATGCCGGCGCCGCCACCGGTGACGACCACGACCTTGCCGCGCAGATGAAGATCCATGGCCCGACGCCGCCTCAGCCGCGGAACAGGTGGCGCTGGATCGAGGCGGGTTTCATCTCGATCGAATACCCGGGCAGCGTGGGCGGCATGTAAGCCGCGCCGCGCATGACGCACGGGTCGACGAAGTGCTCGTGCAGGTGGTCGACGTACTCGATCACGCGCCCCTCGCGCGTGCCCGCGATGCACAGCCAGTCGATCATCGACAGGTGCTGCACGTACTCGCACAAGCCGACGCCGCCGGCGTGCGGGCAGACCTTGAGGCCGTGCCGGGCGGCCATCAGCATGACCGCCAGCACCTCGTTGACGCCGCCGAGGCGGCAGGCGTCGATCTGCACGACGTCCACCGCGCCGCCCATGATGAACTGCTTGAACATGATGCGGTTCTGGCACATCTCGCCGGTGGCCACCTGCATCGAGCCCTTCATCGCCTCGCGGATGCGGCGGTGGCCGGCGATGTCGTCGGGACTCGTGGGCTCCTCGATGAACCACGGCTTGGCGAAGGACAGGTTCGGCAGCCAGGCGAGCGCCTGGTCCACGTCCCAGACCTGGTTGGCGTCGATCATCAGCTGGCGGTCGGGGCCCAGCTCCTCGCGGGCGATGCGCAGGCGCCGGACGTCGTCGGGCAGGTCGCGCCCGACCTTGAGCTTGACGTGCGAGAAGCCGGCGTCGACCGCCTCGCGCACGAGCCGGCGCAGCTTGGCGTCCTCGTAGCCGAGCCAGCCCGCGGACGTGGTGTACGACGGATAGCCTTCGGCCAGGAGCTCGGCGCGCCGCGCCTCCTTGCCGACCGCGCGCTCGCGCAGCAGCGCGAGCGCCTCGTCCGGCGTGATGCAGTCGGTGATGTAGCGGAAGTCGACGAGGCGCACGATCTCCTCGGGGCTCATGTCGGCCACGAGGCGCCACACCGGCTTGCCTGCCGCCTTGGCCCACAGGTCCCACGCCGCGTTGACGACGGCACCCGTGGCCAGGTGCATCGCGCCCTTGTCGGGCCCGATCCAGCGCAGCTGGCTGTCGGAGGTGACATGGCGCCAGAAGCGGCCCATGTCCTCGGCGATCCAGTCGAGGTCGAGGCCGACCACGAGGTGCTTCATCGCCTGGATCGCCGCGCAGACGATCTCGTTGCCGCGACCGATCGTGAACGCCAGCCCGTGGCCTTCGAGGCCCGGGACGTCGGTCTCCAGCACCACGTAGGCGGCGGAGTAGTCCGGGTCGGGGTTCATCGCGTCGGAGCCGTCGAGGGCCTGCGACGTCGGGAAGCGCACGTCGTGCACGCGCAGCGAACGGATGGTGGTCATCGCGAGGCCCTTTCGCGAGGCGTCGCGGTCGAGCCGCTTTCCGGACGACGGGGCCGGCTCATGCCGCCACCGTGCGCTGGCGCTGTTCGCCCAGGCCCTGGATGCCCAGGCGCATCGTCTGGCCGGCCACGAGGTAGCGCGGCGGCTTCTGCCCGAGGCCGACACCCGGGGGCGTGCCCGTGGAGATGATGTCGCCCGGCTGCAGGCTCATGAAGCGGCTCAGGTAGCTCACGAGCTGCGGCACCTGGAACACCATCGTGCGCGTGTTCCCGTTCTGGAAGCGGTGGCCGTCCACTTCGAGCCAGAGGTCCAGCACGTGGGGGTCGGGCACCTCGTCGGCGGTGACGAGCCACGGGCCGATCGGGCCGAAGGTGTCGTGGCCCTTGCCCTTGTCCCACTGGCCGCCGCCGCGCTCGAGCTGGATCTCGCGCTCCGACACGTCGTTGACCACGCAGTAGCCCGCGACGTGCGCGAGCGCGTCGGCCTGCGCGATGTAGCGCCCGCCGGTGCCGATCACGACGCCCAGCTCCACCTCCCAGTCGGTGCGCGTCGAGCCGCGCGGGATCTCGACGTCGTCGTCCGGCCCGACGATGGCGCTGGTCCATTTCGAGAACACCACCGGCTCGGCCGGCAGCGCCATGCCGGATTCGGCGGCGTGGTCGGCGTAGTTCAGGCCGATGCAGATGAACTTGCCGACCGCGCCGACGCACGGCCCCAGGCGCAGGCCGTCCTGCGGCGTGCCGGGCACGAGCGGCAGCGTGGCGATGTCGATCCCGCGCAGGCGCGCGAGGCCCGCGGCGGTGAGGACGTCGCCCGCGATGTCGGGCACGACCGCGGACAGGTCGCGCACGCGTCCGTCCGCGTCGAGCACGCCGGGGCGCTCCTGCCCTCGCGGGCCGTGGCGCAGCAGTTTCATGGAAGGATCTCCTCGCGATGGAAGCGCATGGGTCAGTCGTAGAGGACGGCCGCGATCTTCGGGTCGTCGATGTTGGTCTTGTCGTACCAGTAGAAGCCGGTATCGATCACCTTGGGCAGCTTCTCGCCCTTGAGCGACTTGACCGCCGCCTCGACGGTCTTGTACCCGATGCCCACCGGGTTCTGCGTGATCGCGCCGGCCTCCAGGCCCTCGCGGATCGCGTCCTTCTGCTGCTTGCCCGAGTCGTAGCCGATGACGACGATCTTGCGGTGCGTCTCGCGCACGGCGTTGATGACGCCGGCCACCGAGCCCTCGTTGGCGCCGAAGATGCCCTTGAGGTTGGGGTAGGCCTGCAGCATCGACTTGGCGATCTCGGTGGACTTCAGGTGGTCGCCGGCGCCGTACTGCACGCTGACCACCTTCACCTTCGGGTGCGCGCTCTTCATGCGCTCGACGAAGCCGTCGCGCCGGTCGATGCCCGTGCGGCTGGTCTGGTCGTGGACGATGAGGGCCACCTCGCCCGCATCGCCGACGAGCTGCGCCATCCTGTCGGCGGCGAGGGCGGCGGCGGCCTTGTTGTCGGTGGTGGCCGTGGTCATCGGGACGTCGGAGTCGACGCCGGAGTCGAACGCGATCACGGGGATCTTCGCGGCCTGGGCCTTCTTCAGCAGCGGGATCGCGGCCTTGCTGTCGAGGGCCGCGAAGCCGATCGCCGCGGGGTGCTTGGCGAGCGCGGACGACAGCATGTCGATCTGCTTGTCGACCATGGCCTCGGTCTCGGGGCCCTCGAACGTGATGCGCACGTTGTAGTCCTTGCCGGCCTGCTCCGCGCCGGACTTCACGGCCTGCCAGAACTGGTGCTGGAAGCCTTTGGAGATCAGGGGGATGTACGGCGGCTGCTGGGCGCCGGCACTCCCCGCAAGGGCGGTGGCCAGGCAGAACGCGGCCGCGATGGGCCAGGCGGATTTGCGGGTCATGTCGTCGTCTCCTTCGATCGTTGATGGAATGCAGGCTGCAAGGCTGGAGCGGGCGCCGCCTGCTAGGCGCGGGTGCGTCGACGCAGGATGTCGGCCCAGACGGCCAGGATGATGATCACGCCCGTCACCACCGTCTGCCATTCCTGGGCAACCGACATGATGCGCAGCCCGTTGGTGAGCACGCTCATGATGAAGGCGCCGATGATGGTGCCCAGGATGGTGCCGGAGCCGCCGCCCAGCGAGGTGCCGCCGATGACGACCGCCGCGATGGCGTCGAGTTCGTAGCCTTGCCCGAGCGCCGGTTGCGCGGAGTTCAGGCGCGAGGCGATCAGCAGGCCGGCGACGCCGCAGATGCCGCCGCCGAGCGCGTAGACCACGATCTTCCAGAAGTCGACGTTCACGCCGGACAGCCGGATCGCCTCCTCGTTGCTGCCGATCGCGTAGGTGTAGCGGCCGAGCGCCGTGCGTTCGAGGACGATGCTGGCGGCGATGGCCAGCAGGAACAGGATCAGCACCGCGTTGGGGATCGGCAGCGCCGGCACCAGGTCGCCGATCAGCGAGTCCTGGGAGATCGCCGAGAAGCCCGGCGTGTCGTTGAAGTAGATCGGCTTGGTGCCCGAGATGACCAGCGACAGGCCCTTGAGCAGCATCATCATGCCCAGCGTGGCGATGAAGGGCGGGATCTTCAGCTTGGCGATCAGTGCCCCGGAGATGAAGCCGCAGCCCGCGCCCGCGCCGATGGCCGCGGCGATGCCCAGCGGCAGCGGCAGCCCCAAATTCGTGAGCACGACGCCGGCCATCACCGCGCAGAACGTCATCAGCGTGCCCACCGACAGGTCGATGCCGGCGCTCACGATCACGAAGGTGGAGGCGATGGCCAGCACCCCGTTGACCGCCGTGGCCTGCAGGATGCTGACGAAGTTGTCCACCTGCAGGAAGTTCGGCGAGGCCAGGCTGAAGAACACCAGCAGCGCGACCAGGCTGGCGAAGGCGAGCAGCTTGCGCCGCGCCTCGGGACGCCAGAACAGGTGCTTGAGCAGGACGAGCGCGGCGGGGCGCGCGAGGGGCGGGTTGGAGGCGGACATCGGTCTCGTGTTCAATGAAGGGCCGTCGGGGCGCGCCGCGTCGCCAGCTGCATGATGCTTTCCTGCGTGGCCTCGGAGGCCGGCTGCTCGCCGGTGACGCGGCCCTCGCACATCACCATCACGCGGTGCGACAGGCGCAGGATCTCCGGCAGCTCCGACGAGATCACGACGATCGCCTTGCCCTGCGCGGCGAGCGCGTCGATCAGCTTGTGGATCTCGGCCTTCGCGCCGACGTCGATGCCGCGGGTGGGCTCGTCGAAGATGAGGATGTCGCAGTCGCGCAGCAGCCACTTCGCGATCACGACCTTCTGCTGGTTGCCGCCCGACAGCAGCTTGACCGGCTGCGTGACCGACGGCGTGCGGATGCCCAGCTGGCGCACGTAGCCGGCCGCGGTGTCGGCGATCGCCGCCGAATCCAGGAACATGCCCATGCGCAGCAGGCGCGACAGCGACGTCATGGCGATGTTGGCCTGCACGTCCATGGCCGTCGCCAGCCCGAACTGCTTGCGATCCTCGGACAGGTAGCCCAGGCCGTGCGCCACGGCGTCGCGCGGCGTGCGGATGCGCACGGGCCGGCCATGCACCCGGATCTCGCCGCCGTCGATCGGATCGGCGCCGAACACGGCGCGCGCGACCTCCGTGCGCCCGGCGCCCATCAGCCCGGCGAAGCCGAGGATCTCGCCCTTGCGGACGCGAAAGCTCACGTCGCGGATGGCCGACCCGCGCCGCAGCCCGCGCACCTCGAGCGCGACCTCGTGGCGGGCGGTGTCCGGCGGCGTGCCGCGCAGGTTGTCCTCGAGGGCGCGGCCTACCATCATGTGGATGATCGCGGCGGTGCTCGTGTCGCGCATCGCCACGGTGGCGACGGTGCGGCCGTCGCGCATCACCGTGACGCGGTCGGCGATCTGCTGGAGTTCGTCCATCCGGTGCGAGATGTAGACGATCCCCACGCCGTGCTCGCGCAACTGGCGGACAACGCGGAACAGGTCGGCCACCTCCTGCGCGTTCAGGGCGGCCGTGGGCTCGTCCATGATCAGCACCTTCGAGTGAAAGGACAGCGCCTTGGCGATCTCCACCATCTGCTGGCGCGCCACCGTCAGCTCGCCCACCGGCGTGCGTGGATCGAGCTCGAGGTTCAGCCGCTCGAACAGGCGGCGGGCGTCGGCGTTCAGGCGTTCCTCGTCCAGGAGCAGGCCCAGGGCGCGCCGCGGCTCGCGGCCGATGAAGATGTTCTGCGCGACGCTCAGGTGGTGCATCAGGTTGAGTTCCTGGTGCACGATGCCGATGCCCAGCGCCTGCGCATGGCGCGGGCTGGCGATGGCCACGGGGCGGCCCTCGATCTCGATCTCGCCCGCGTCGCTCGCGTGGATGCCGGCCAGCACCTTCATCAGCGTCGACTTGCCCGCGCCGTTCTCGCCCATGAGCGCGTGCACCTCGCCGGCGCGCAGGTCGAAGGCGACCTTGTCCAGGGCCTGCACGCCGGCGAAGCTCTTGGACAGGCCGCGCAGGGAGACGAGTGTCTGCATGGAACGACGCCTCGGGCGAGTCCGCGTGCCCGGCCTCAGATCGTCACGCCGCCGTCGACCAGCACGGCCTGGCCCGACACGAAGCGCGACTCGTCGCTCAAGAGGTAGACGACCTGGGGCGTGATGTCGTCCACCGTGGCCAGGCGGCCCATGGGCTGGCGCGCGATGAAGGCCTTCTCCGCGGCCGCCGGATCAGCCGCCGACGCGATGCGCTCGCGCAGCGACGGCGTGTCGACGGTGCCCGGGCACAGCGCGTTGCAGCGCAGGCCCCGGGTGACGAAGTCGGCCGCGATCGCCTTGGTCATGCCGATGACCGCGGCCTTGGTGGCGCCGTAGGCGAAGCGGTTCGGGAAGCCTTTGACCGAGGACGCCATCGACGCCATGTTGAGGATGGACGCGGTGCCGCCGGTGCGCGCCAGCTTGTCCAGCATGGCGGGCAGCAGCGCGCGCGTGACGCGGAAGGCGCCCTTCACGTTGAGGTCGAAGCTGAAGTCCCACGCCGCCTCGTCGCACTCGAGGATCGTGCCCTCGTGGACGAAGCCGGCGCAGTTGAACAGGCCGTCGAGCGCGGGCACCGTCCCGGCCAGCGCCTGGACGGCCGCGCCGTCGCGCACGTCCAGCACGCGGGTGCGCAGCGCCGGGCATTCGCGGGCGAGCGAGCCGAGCAGGTCATCGCGGAGGTCGGTGGCGATGACCTCGGCGCCTTCGTTCGCGCAGGCGATCGCGCTCGCGCGCCCGATGCCTTGTCCGGCGGCCGTCACGAGGATGGTCTTGCCCTTGAGCCGCATCGCTGTCTCCTGTTCATTGGTGAATCTTTTGTTCACTGATAGACTTCAGTCTAGCCACCGGCACTCGTTTGGCGCTCGGGGATTGCCCTAGGCCGCGCGCCCCGGGCCGCATCAAGACTGCCACCCATGACCGAATCGAACGACCGCTACCGGGCGCCCGCGCTCGACAAGGGGCTCGACATCCTCGAACTGCTGGCCGAGCAACCGCACGGGCTGACGCGCGGCGAGATCGTCAAGGCCATGGGGCGCGGGCCCAGCGAGATCTACCGCATGCTCGAACGCCTGGTCGCCCGCCACTTCGTGACGCGGTCGTCGGAAGGCGACCGCTACGCGCTGAGCCTCAAGCTGTTCGTGCTGAGCCAGCGTCATCCGCCGATCCAGCGCCTGGTCGCGCATGCGCTGCCGGCGATGGACCGTTTCGCGAAGGCGGCGGAGCAGTCGTGCCATCTGGGCGTGTACGACCGCGGCAACATCGTGGTCGTCGGCCACGTCCACGGGCCCAACAACTGGAGCATGTCGCTGCGGCTGGGCGTGACGGTGAACCTGGTCGACACGGGCTCCGGCCATGCCCTGCTCGCGTTCCAGTCGGACGCCAGGCGCGCCGAGATGCTGGGCGAGCACGAAGTGCTCGAAGGGGAGGTGCGGGTGCCGCCGGCGGAACTGGAGCGCCTGCTCGCGGACGTGCGGGCGCAGGGCTACTGGCAGGGCGACAGCCAGCAGGCCTACGGCGTGACCGACATCTCGTTCCCGATCCTCGGTCCGCAGGGCGACGCCATGGCGGTGCTGACCTGTCCGTTCATCCGCCGCATCGACCGCCACGTCGGCGCCAGCGTGGACGAGGCGCGCCAGCACCTGCAAGCCGCCGCGCAGCAACTGTCCCTGGCAAGGCCGGCTCGGGCCTGAGGACCCGATGGCACGACCCGGTCGTAGGCGCCGCCACGGGCCGTCTCTTCGCGCCGTGCGCGTCGTTCGGGATCGGGTGGAGCACGCCCTGGCGCGATCGGGCCCCGTGCCGCATCGGGCCCGCATGAAATCCGTGCGATGGCGTGACTTCCTGCTTACGCGATGCGGACGCGGTCGCTCATGTCGAGCTGATTCCCGTCGAAACTCACGAGAGCGCGCCAACCGGTGCCGCGTGTCCAAGCTCCGGGGGATCTGGGCGTGACTTTCCTCACACCGTCGTACGACCTGCGCGTGGTCGCTGCGTCGTTCTTCATCGCCAGTTTCGCCTCGTTCGTGGGTCTGGACCTGGTGTCGCGCGTGGCGACGCGCGATCGCCGCTTGGCGCGGCGGTGGTGGGCCGGCGGTGCGCTCGCGATGGGCACCGGCATCTGGAGCATGCACTTCGTGGGCATGCTCGCCTTCACGCTGCCGATCCCGCTCGGCTACACGGCCGCGATGACCTTCGTCTCCTGGCTGGCGGGCGTCACGGTGTCGGCCGTCGCGCTGGGCGTGGCCTCGCGCCGCGACATGCGCTGGACGCACGTGGCCGCCGGTGCGCTGGCGATGGCCATCGGCATCGGCGTCATGCACTACGCCGGCATGGCGGCGCTCGACATGGCGCCGCGCATCGTCTGGAACCGCCGGCTGGTGCTGCTTTCGGTCGCCGTCGCGCTGGCGGCGTCGGCGGTCGCGCTCGGAGTCATGCACTGGTTCCGCCGCGCGCAGCGCAAGCGCGCCCTGCAGCTGGCCAGCGCGCTGCTGCTCGGGGGCGCGCTCTGCTCGATCCACTGGACGGGCATGTTCGCGGCCGACTTCCCGCAGGGCGCGGTCTGCCTGAGCGCCAACGGCCTGCACGGCGACAGCCTCGGCCTGCTGGTGTCGGTCTCGTCGATGCTGCTGCTCACCCTCACGCTGTACACCTGCGCGGTCGACGCGCACGTGGAAAGCCGCACGATGCGGATGGCCGCATCGCTCAAGACCGCCAACGACGAACTGCAGGCCGCCAACCAGGCGCTCAAGCAGCGCGCGCTGACGGATCCGCTGACGGGCCTGCCCAACCGCGTGCTGTTCGAGGACCGCCTCGCCCAGGCCTGCAAGCGGCGCGACCGCGCCGCTGCGGCGACGAGCAAGGCCCCGGGCGCGCGGGACGTACCGCGCTTCGCGGTGCTGTTCGTCGACCTCGACGGCTTCAAGCCGGTCAACGATGTGCTGGGGCACGCCGCCGGCGACCAGGTGCTGCAGGAGGCCGCGCGCCGCCTGCGGGTGGCCGGCCGCGACAACGATACGGTGGCCCGCATCGGCGGTGACGAGTTCCTGCTGCTGGCCGAGGGCCTGGACGGCGTGGCGGATGCGACGGCGCTGGCCGAGCGCCTCGTCAAGCGGCTGTCGCGCGCGTTCGAGGTGGACGGCCGGCGCGTGCACGTGTCGGCGTCCATCGGCGTGGTGGTCTATCCGGATCACGGCCAGCGCGATCAGCTCGTGACGCGCGCCGACGCGGCGATGTACGCGGCCAAGCGCGCCGGCGGCAACACGCGCGCCGTGTTCGAGCCGCGCATGGACGAGGCCGGCGCCGAACGCCTGAACCTGCACAGCGAGCTGCGCATGGCCATCGAGCGCCGCGAGCTCAAGCTGCACTACCAGCCCAAGATCGACTCGACCAGCGGCCAGATCCGCGGTGTCGAGGCGCTGCTGCGCTGGCAGCATCCCGAGCGCGGCAACGTCAGCCCGGTCGTGTTCATCCCGATCGCCGAGCGCTTCGGGCTGATCAACGAGATCGGCAACTGGGTGATCGACGAGGTCTGCCGCCAGCTGCACGAGTGGGCGGACGAGGGCATGCGGACCCGCGTGGCGATCAACCTGTCGGTGCACCAGCTGCGCCAGGACGACCTCGTCGCCCGCATCGAGGCGGCCCTCAGGCGCCACGCGCTCGACCCGTCGCAGCTGCTGTGCGAGGTGACCGAGTCGGTGGCCATGGGCGATCCCGATACGCTGCAGCGCGTGTTCGACGGCCTCGCGCGCATCGGCGTGTTCATCTCCATCGACGACTTCGGCACCGGCTACTCGTGCCTGATCAACCTGCGCCAGCTGCCCGCGGCGCAGCTCAAGATCGACCGCAGCTTCATCAACGACATCGAGACGAGCAAGGATGCGCTGGCCATCGTCAGCGCCGTCGTCAACCTCGCCCACGCGCTGGGCCTGAAGGTGGTGGCCGAGGGCGTGGAGACCGCCGGCCAGCGCGACATCCTGATCGGCATGAACTGCGACGAGATGCAGGGCTTCTACTTCGCCCGGCCGATGGCCGCCGACTCGCTGCACGACTGGTTCCTCGGCAACAAGCCCGACGGCACGGCGGACTTCTCGCCGTCCGCGATGCTGGAGCACATCCCGACCTGAGCGCCGGCTCGTGTCAGCGCAAACCCGCGCCTTGTTGCGCAACGGCCGCGGGTGTGGGGCAAAGCACGAAGCAGGGGGAATGCGCGTTTTCCAACGAGCGGCTCGTCTGTAACATCCGTGTTGCGCCGGCGCAGCGAATCCGGCGTCCCGCCGTTTCCCAGGGTCACCGCACCGACATGCCCCTTCGCGCCCGCCTCCGGCCGTCTCCGCTGCGACGCAGCCTGCGCCATCGCCTCGTGGGGCTGGCGCTCGTGTTGGCGGCCGCCGCCCGCGCCGCCGTGCCCGATGCGCCGCCGACCGCTGATGCGCCCGTGCCGGTGGTCGCGTCGTCCACGCCATCGCCCGCGGCGTCGCACCTGCCCGACTGCTCGCGCCCGCTCACCCTCGGCCTGCACGAGCACGGCCTGCTGTATGCGAGCCAGACGGGGGAGGGCATCGACAAGGACGTCGCCGACGAGATGTCGCGGCGCAGCGGTTGCCACCTGACACTGACGATGCTGCCGCGCGCCCGCATCTGGCAGCTGATCGAGTCCGGCGCGCTCGACTTCACGCTCTCGGGCATCACCAACGCGCAGCGTGAACGGTTCGCCACCTTCGCCTGGTACGTGTCCAACAAGTACTACCTGCTCGTGCGGCGCGACGCCGGCGTGCGCAGCGTGGCCGAGTTCCGCCGCAAGCGCGCCCTGCGCGTGGGACTGATCCGCAGCTTCCGCTATGGCGAGCAGGCCAATGCATTCGTCGACGAGCTCGAGGCACAGGACCGCGTTTCGTACGCGGGCAGCCTCGACCCGCTCTACACCATCCTGCTGGACGACGGCATCCAGGCGATGATCATCGAGCCGTTCGACTTCCCGATGATCGCCGGCGCGCAGCTCAAGGCGCAGACGACCATCCTCGACTTCGGCGACCCGCCGGTGCCGCACGGGCTGGTGATGTCGCGCAAGTCGCTCGCGCCGGCGCAGCAGCAGGCCTGGCGCGACGTCATCCAGGCCATGCGCAACGATGGCACGATGCGTCGCATCTTCGAGAAATACTTCCCCGTGGACCTGGCACGCCAGATGACGCAGTTCTAGAGGCGACGGGCCCTGTCTTCGTGAAACGCGCCCTGCCTCCCCTGATCGCGCTGTTCGTCGGCGCGATCATGCTCGCGTTCACGATCGGGCTGTGCGTGCACGAGCGCGACAACGAGCAGGCGCGGCTGCGCGCCGTGTTCGACGCCAATGCGCGCCAGGCGGCCGGGCGCATCGAACAGCGCATCGCCAACTACGAGCAGATGCTGCGCGGCGTGCAGGGGCTGCTGTCGGCCGACGTGGGCATCGACCGGCTCGGCTTCGAGGCCTATGTCGACACGGTGATGGCAGGCCCCGATGCCGCGGGCCTGCAGAGCGTGGCGTTCTCGACGCTGGTCGGCCCGCAGGAGCTGGCGGACTTCGTCGGCCACCAGCGCATGACGGGCCGCTCCGAGTTCGCCGTCCGGCCCGAGGGCGTGCGCGACCTGTACGCGCCGATCGTCCTCGTGGCACCCGACAGCGTGGCCAATCGCAACGTGATCGGCTTTGACTCGCTGTCCGACGCCACGCGGCGCGCGGCCATGCTGCAGGCGCGCGACTCCGGCAACACGACGCTGACGGCGCTGGTGCAGCTGCGCGCGGACGCGGGCGACGATCCCAGGCCGGGCTGCCTGATCTTCCTGCCGGTGTATCGCAAGGGCGCCTCCGTCAATTCGGTGGCGGAGCGGCGCGCCAACACGATCGGCTGGGTGCGCGCCGCGTTCCGCGTCGGCGACCTGATGTCCACGTTGTACGGCGAGCAGAGTCCCGGGCTGGTGGTGCGCGTGCACGACGGGGCCGATACCGGCGCCGCGTCGCTGATGTACCGCTCCGACAGCGCCGGCGACGGAGCCGCGGCCAGCGACGAACAGGTCGCGCACGCCCGCTTCCAGGCCCAGGAGTACGTCACGCTGGCGGGCCACACGTGGACGGTGCAGCTCAGCTCGCTGCCCGAGTTCGAGCGCGCGCACGAGCGCAACGCGTCCAGCGTGATCCTGGTGGCCGGCGCGCTGCTGAGCCTGCTGCTGGCCGTCATCACGCACCAGCTGGTCACGGGCCGCACGCGCGCGTACGCGGCCGCGCACCGCATGACGCGCGAGCTGCGCGCCAGCGAGGAACGCTACCGCCGCATCGTCGAGACCGCCAGCGAGGGCATCTGGCTGCTCGACGAGTCCCACCGCCTCGCGTTCGTCAATCCGCGCATCGCGCAGTGGCTGGGCTACGGCGAGGACGCCATGCGCGGGCGCCCGCTGGACGACTTCATGGACTCCGAGGAGGCGGAACGCTGCCGCGCCGCGCTGGCCACGCAGATCGCCGACGACGGCGGCCCGGTGGAACTGCGGCTGCGGCGTGCGGACGGTTCGGCGATGTGGGTGTCGCTGTCGACGCGGCCCATCCGCGACGACGTCGGCAACCCGACGGGCGCACTCGGCATGCTCACCGACATCAACGAGCGCCGCCAGGCCGAGGAGCGCCGCGCCGCGCTCGAGACGCAGCTGCGCGACGCGCAGAAGATGGAGGCGATCGGCACGCTGGCCGGCGGCATCGCGCACGATTTCAACAACATCCTGGCGGCCATCATCGGCAACGCGGCGGCCGCGCGGCAGGATGCGGCGGCGGGCCTGTCGTGCGACCCCAGCCTGCTGCAGATCGAGCGCGCGGCCGCGCGCGCCCGCAGCCTGGTGCAGCAGATCCTCACGTTCAGCCGCATGCAGGTGCAGGAGCTGCACACGCTGGCATTGCAGCCGGTGATCGACGAGACGCTCGACATGCTGCGCGCGTCGATGCCGTCGCAGGTCGAGCTGCGCGTGGCGCTGCCGCCCGAGCCCGTGCACGTGCGCGCGGACGCCACCCAGATCCAGCAGATCGTGATGAACCTGTGCACCAACGCCTGGCACGCGCTGCCGGCCGGACGCGGCCGCATCGAGGTGGGCCTCGCGGCCGAGAGCCGCATCGAGCCGGCGCAGGCCGGCGCGGCCAGCAGCTGGCCCGAGTCGCTGCGCCAGGGCCGGCGCGCCCACCTGTGGATCGCCGACAACGGCTGCGGCATGGACGAGGCCACGAAGGCGCGCGCGTTCGAGCCGTTCTTCACCACCAAGCAGGTGGGACGCGGCACCGGGCTGGGCCTGGCGGTGGTGCATGGCATCGTCAGCGTGCACGGCGGCGCGATCCATGTCGACAGCTCGCCGGGCACGGGCAGTCGATTCGACCTGTGGTTCCCGCTGCAGGACGCGCCCGAGGACGCGGTCGATTCGCAACTCGGCGGCCTCGTCGCGCCCCCGGGCACGGGCCAGCACGTGCTGTGCGTCGACGACGACCCGGCGATGGTGCTGATGGTCGACGGCCTGCTGCGGCGCAACGGCTACAAGGTGACGGCCTACGAGGATCCGGCCGCCGCGCTCGCGCGCGTGCGGGCCGAGCCGCACGCGTTCGACGTGCTCGTCACCGACTACAACATGCCCGAGATGAACGGCATGGAACTCGCCACCGAGGTCGCACGCGCGGCTCCGGGGCTGCCCATCATCATCACTTCCGGCTTCATCTCCGACGAGATGCGCCAGAGCGCGACCGACCTGCACGTCGGCGCGCTGCTGCAGAAGGAATACACGCTGGAGCGCCTGGCAGGACTGGTGCATGCCGTGCTGTCGCAGCGTCGCGGGCAGGACTGAGGCGGGCCGCCGCGGTCCGACGTGGCCCGGCCTGCCTGGCAAGCCGGGGTGGATCCGGCCGGGCCGCGCCGATCGGGCGTGAGGGCAGTACCGGCTCCTTCGGGCGCTTCACGCGGCACCTGGCGGCGAGGCACACTGTGCGCCTCACCTTCGATTCGACACGCCATGACCGAACCTGTCGCCGCCCCTTGTGGCTCCTGGCTCTCGCCCATCACCGCCGCACGCGTCGCCGCGGGCGTCCGGCCGGTGTCCGCGCCGCGCATCGTCGACGGTCGGGTGCTGTGGCTGCAAGGGCTGCCGGAGGAGGGCGGCCGGCTGGCCGTCGCCACCGCCGGGTCCGGCGGCGCACGCCGCGTCCGCACGCCGGCGCCGTTCAACGTGCGCTCGCGCGTGCACGAATACGGCGGCGGCGCCTTCGTGGCGGCGGGCGACACGATCTGGTTCTCGAACCACGCCGACAACCTCGTGTACGCCCAGGTGGGCGACGCGGCGCCCGTGGCGCTGACCTCCGACGGCCGCCAGCGCCACGCCGACTTCGAGCTCGACGCGCGCCGCCGGCGGCTGATCGCGGTGCGCGAGGATCACGGCGTGGCCGGCGAGCCGCGCAACACGCTGGTCGCGCTCGATCTCGAGGACGGCGGATCGACGACGCTGGCCGAAGGCGCCGACTTCTATGCGTCGGCACGCGTGTCGCCCGAGGGGCGCCGCCTGGCGTGGCTCAGCTGGAACCATCCGCAGATGCCGTGGCAGGGCACCGAGCTGTGGCTGGCGGCCCTCGCCGACGACGGCTCGCTGATCCACGCGAGCCGCCGCGCCGGCGGCCCGGGCGAATCGCTCTGCCAGCCGGTGTGGGCGCCGGATGGCCGCCTGTACGTGGTGTCCGACCGCAGCGGCTTCTGGAACCTGTACCGGCTGGAGGTCGACGGCCTGGTGCCGGTGTGCCCGATGGCGGCCGAGTTCGGCATGCCCCAGTGGGTATTCGCGCAGTCGTCCTACGGCTTTGCCGGCCCCGACGACATCGTCGCCGCCTGCCGCGAGAACGCCGTCAGCCGCCTGCTGCGCATCGACGCGCGAACCGGCTCGGCGACGCCGATCGCGACGCCGTTCGAGGACATCGTCGAACTGCGCGTGGCCGACGGCATCGCGCTGGTCGAGGCCGGCACGCCGACGATGCCCGCCTGCATCGCGCAGGTTTCGCTGGCCGATGGCGCGGTGACGGTGATCGCGCGCAGCGCCGAGGAGCTGCCCGACGCTGCCAGCCTGTCGGTGCCGCGCGCGATCAGCTACCCGAGCGCCGGCGGCCGCACGGCGCACGCCTTCCACTATCCGCCGCGCAACGCGGGCCATCGCGTGCCGGACGGCGAGCGCCCGCCGCTGATCGTCATCGGCCATGGCGGCCCCACCGGCATGGCCGGCAACACGCTCAAGCTCTCGACGCAGTTCTGGACCAGCCGCGGCTTCGCCGTGCTGGACGTCAACTACGGTGGCAGCACGGGCTTCGGCCGCGCGTACCGAGAGCTGCTGAGCGGCCAGTGGGGCGTCGTCGACGTGCAGGACTGCGTCGCCGGCGCGCGCTGGCTGGTCGAGCAGGGCCTGGCCGATGCCGAGCGCCTGGCCATCCGCGGCGGCAGCGCGGGGGGCTACACGGCGCTGGCCGCGCTCGCCTTCCACGACGTGTTCAAGGCCGGTGCCAGCTACTACGGCGTGGGCGATCTGCGCGCGCTCGACGCCGAGACGCACAAGTTCGAGTCCCGCTACAACAACGACCTGCTGGCGCCGTTCCCCGAGCGCGAACGCCTCTACGACGAGCGCTCGCCCCTGCACGCGGCCGACCGGCTATCGTGCCCGGTGATCTTCTTCCAGGGCCTGGACGACAAGGTGGTGCCGCCCACGCAGGCCGAACGCATGGTGGCGGCGATGCGCGCCCGGCACATCCCGGTGGCCTACCTCGCCTTCGATGGCGAGGGCCACGGGTTCCGGCGCAAGGAGACGGTGCAGCGGACGCTGGAGGCCGAGCTGTCGTTCTACGGACAGGTGTTCGGGTTCGAGCCGGCCGACGAGATCGAGCGGGTGACCTTGTCCTGACGAGGCCCCGCGGGTGCCCGCCCTCTCGGGCCCCGGTACTTGCAACCGGTGTCCTGGTGTATTACATTAATAATACACAAAGACAGGACGCCACCGAGTGCCCGATCCTTCCCTCTTCTCCGTCGTCGCCGGCTCGCCCGAGCCGATCTACCGGCAGCTCGTCGCCCAGGTGCGGCGCTGCGTGGCCGGCGGGCAGCTGAAGGCCGGCGACGAACTGCCCTCGGTGCGCGATCTCGCCCACGCGCTGGCCGTCAACCCGATGACCGTGTCCAAGGCCTTCGGCCTGCTCGAGGCCGAGGGCCTGGTCACGCGCCGGCGCGGACTGGCCATGGTGATCGCCGAGCAGCACGGGCGGGCGCAGCCCGCCGCCGACCGAATCGATCTGCTGCGTCCGACGCTCGAGCGTGCGGCCGCCGAGGCGCGCCAGCTCCAGTTGGCACCCGGCCAGGCGCTGGCGCTTTTCAAGACCATCCTGAACGAACATGAAGGACGATGAGATGAACACCGGTCGAAACGACGCGGCCCGCGAGTGCGTGTCGCTGCAGGGGCTGTCCGTGGCCTTCGGCGCGCAGCGCGTGCTCGACGGCCTGGACTGGACGCTACCCACCGGCCGGGTGGTGGGCCTGCTGGGCCGCAACGGCGCCGGCAAGACCACGCTGATCGAGACGTTGCTGGGGCTGCGCGAGCCCGATGCCGGCCGGGCGCTGCTGTTCGGCCAGCCGTCGCAGGCGCTGCCCGACGCGGTGCGCGCGCGCATCGGCTACGTGCCGCAGCGCTCCGACCTGTTCGAGTGGCTCACCGCCGACCAGCTGCTCGCCTATTTCCGCAGCTTCTACCCGCGCTGGAACGACGCCAAGGTGCAGGGCCTGATGGCGCGCTGGGACATCGCGCGCGACAAGCCGATCGGCAAGCTCTCGGGCGGCCAGCAGCAGCGGCTGTCGATCGTGCGTGCGCTGGCGCACGAGCCCGACCTGCTGGTGCTCGACGAGCCCGTCGCCAGCCTCGACCCCGCGGCCAGGCGCGATTTCCTCGGCGAGCTGGTCGACCAGGTCGTCGACCGCCGCACGACGGTCGTGTTCTCGACGCACATCCTGTCGGACCTGGAGCGCGTGGCGGTCGACGTCGCCTTCCTGACCGGCGGCCGCATCGCGTTGCATGCACCGCTGGACGAGCTGCTGGAGTCGAGCGTGCGCCTGGGCGGCGTGCCGGCCGACATCGCGCGCTTCGTCGACGAGCACCGGCTGCAGGCGCTCTCGGGCGACGCGCGCGGGCCCGTGGTCGCGCGCCGGTCCGACGCGTCCGCCATGCCGCCCGCCACGCCCACGGTGAGCGTGGATCCGGCGACGCTCGAGGATCTGTTCCTCGCGCTGACCGCCTGAAGGAGACCGCGATGAACCCCGCCCATTCGACGGCGCTCGCGCACGTGCTCGCGGCGCCCTGGCAGCAGCGCCGCAACGGCCAGGGCCTGCGCGGCCTGCTCCTCGTCCTGGCGCTGTGCGGCACGGCGCCCGGCGTGCTGTACACGGCGAGCCTGTTCTGCGAGCCGCCCACGGCCGACCGGCTGCGCTTCGGCGCTGTCCTGTGCGTGACCATCGGCGTCGGCGCGATCGTCCTCGTCGGCTGGGCGATGTTGGTGGGCAACCTGCTGCAACAGAATCATCCGACCTTCGCTCGGCTCGTTCCCGGCCATGTCGGCAAGCTGCGCGCCGCACTGCTGGCGGCCTGGGCCGCGCTGGTGCTGTTCGCGGCCGCGGGGCCGGGCTTCCTGCTCGACGCACCCGCGGCGTGGGCGTGCGCCGCCGCCGCGTGCCTGGCACTGTTCGCCGCCATGCTGCGCTGGCCCCTGCTGTGGCTGTCCCTGGGCATCGTGCCGTTCGTGGGCTGGCGACTGGCGACGTGGAGCGGGCGCGACGCCCTGTTCGGCGCGCTGAACGCGCAATGGCGGCGCGAGGACTGGCTGGTCACCGCCATCGTCATCACTGCGGGGGCCGTGGCGTTGGTGCTGCTGATCCGCGGGGGCGGCAATCGACATCTCGCGGGACTCGAACGGCGCGCGCGGCTGAACGCCGAGGGCGCCCTCCCGGCCTGCGACGCCGGCCTCGCGACGGGCACGTTGGCGGGCTGCTGGCGCGGCACGTCGTCGGTCGTGACACGTCCGTATGCCTGGTGGTTCCGGCGGCAGGTCGCAAGCGCGGACAGCCCGGTGATGTCGCGCTTGCTGCTGGGGCTGGGGCCGGCCGTGCACTGGACGACGCGCATCGGCGACAGCCTCTGGGCCTGGGTCTTCGGCGGTGCGATGTGCGCGGCCGGCGCCTGGCTCGCGGGCCCGGAGATCCGGGGCACCATCCTCGCCTGGGCCGCGTTCGGGCTGCTCACCGGCATGAGCACGCCGGCACTGCAGGCGTTGCCGCGGCTGGGCCGGACCGCGCGCGAGCAGGCGCTGCTGGCGCTGCTGCCCGGCGTGCCGCACGGCGCGCGCCTGAACCGCTGGCTGGGCTGGCAGATGAGCTTGCCGCTGTTCTGGTCCACGCTCTGCGGCCTGGTCATGGCGCGCGCGTTGAACGGGGTGGCGGACGCGGTCGAACCCGGCGTGGTCGATCGCGCCACCGGCGGCATGAGCATCGCGCTGATGGCGGCCCTGCTGCCGCAGCTGGCCTGGCAGTGGCGGCGCTGGTCGCGGCTGCGCGCGTCCTCGGCGGTCGACATGACGCTGCCGGTGCTGTCCGAGATCCTGCTGGCGATGCTCGCGCTGATCGTGCACACGGCGACCGGCGCGAGCTACCTCGTGCTCGGCGCCGGCTTCACGGCAGTGTCGCTGGCGTATTGCGCATGGCGCTGGTGGCGCATGGGCACGGAGCCCACGGCGCTGCCCGCGGGCCGGCTGCGGCCCGGCGCCTGAGCCGCGCCGCTCAGGCCGCCGGCACCGGCGTGCCGCGCGGCAGGCGCAGCCGCTCGGGCGCCAGGTAGTGCTGGCGGTAGGTCTCGAACGGCATCGTGTCGGCGGCCTCGATGCGGGCCTGCTCGGACAGCGACTCGGTGGCGAGCTCGGCCATGTGGGCGGCGACGTCGGCCGGCAGGTCGAGCGCGAGCATGTGCGCGCGCGTGCGCTGCGACTGCGCGCGCACGAACGCGTCGTGCGAGCCGCCGAATTGCGACTGCATCTGCGCCAGCACGCGGGCCGAGGGCAGCGTCTCGGGGGCGAGCACCGCGGCGCGCGCGGCCGCCAGCGCCTGGGCGTGGGCATCGGTGCCCTCGTTGGCGTCGAGCCAGGCGGCGATGGGCGCGCATTCGGTGAGGATCTCGCGCAGCCAGTCGGTCATCAGCACCTCGACGCCGCCGCGCTCCAGCTTCAGGCCGGGTTCGCGGCCGCGCGAGGCGACGCGCTGCTGGTTGCGCCCCAGCTCCGCGATCTCGTTGGGCGAGTCGAGCGGGCTGTCGTCCAGCAGGCAGTGCAGCAGGAAGACGTCGATCATGCGCATCGTGGCCGGCGCGATGCCGGCGGGCACGAACGGATCGAGATCCATGCAGCGCACCTCGATGTACTCGACGCCGCGCTCGCGCAGCGCATGCAGCGGGCGCTCGCCCGGGAAGATCACGCGCTTGGGGCGGATGGTGCTGTAGAACTCGTTCTCGATCTGCAGCAGGCTGTCGCTGAGCTGCAGGTACGAGCCGTCCTCGGCCTGGATGCCCAGCTTCTGGTACGCCGGGTAGGGCCGCACCAGCGCGTCGGCCAGCGACGCGGCGTAGCTGTCCAGGCTGTTGTAGCTCACGCACAGCGAGTTCTGCGCGTCGCTCTGGTAGCCGAGCCGGCCCATGCGCAGCGAGGTGGCGTGCGGCATGTACAGCGTGTCGGTGCCCATGGGCTGCAGGTCGGGCGCCTGGTCGGCGAAGCCGCGCGGGATCGCGGGCGAGGCGCCGAACAGGTACAGCAGCAGGAACGAGCGGCGGCGGAAGTTGCGGATCAGCCCGAAGTACTCGGCCGTCGTCACGTCGGGCAGCGACCAGTTGTAGTGGATGCCCGAGATCGTCTGCATGCGGCGGCCGTAGCGGTGGCCCAGGCCGGTGCGGTAGACCGTCTTGGACAGGCCCACGTTGGACGTGCCGTACCGGCCCAGCGGGATCTGGTCGTCGTCGGGCGGCAGCGTGCAGGGCATGCTGCCCACCCACATCATTTCGTCGCCGAGCGCGCGGTAGACGGCCTGGTGCACCTGCGTCAGTTCGGCCTCGACCGATTCCGCGCTGCGGTGCACGCCCGTGATCAGCTCCAGCTGCGATTCGCTGAAATCGGTGGTGATGTGAGGGTGCGTCAGCGCCGAGCCGAGCGCGCGCGGGTGCGGCGTCATGGCGAGCGCGCCCGACGGCGTCACGCGCAGGCTTTCCTTCTCGACGCCTCGGCCGATGCCTTGCAGGCGCGCCGCGCTCAGTGCCTTCAGGCGTTCTTGTAGACCGCGCATGCGGTGCCTCCTGGTGCTTGTCTGGCGCGAAAGGTACTGGAAATCGGTGACCGTTGCAGCCGTGGGCCGATCCCGTTCTTTCCGCGGTTGTGCTAGGTCAAGCGCTGCGCGTCAAGAGCCGTCGGTGCAAACCCTCGGTTTGTCCCCGGAACGACGGCACGTATGGCCCGGCGGCGAGGACGGCGCATCGACGCGCGCCGTCGTCCTGGAGGCGTTGCCGAGCAGGGGCGGCAGCCCGGCGGACGGGCTCAGCCCGCGAGCAGCATCCCCTGCCGCTCGATGAACGCGATCACCTCGTCCAGCCCGGCCCGGGTCTTGAGGTTGGTCATCACGTGCGGCCGGCCGGGGCGCATGCGGCGCGTGTCGGCCTCCATCACGTCCAGGTTCGCGCCCACGTGCGGCGCGAGGTCGGTCTTGTTGATGACGAACAGGTCGCTCTTGGTGATGCCGGGGCCGCCCTTGCGCGGGATCTTCTCGCCGGCGGCCACGTCGATCACGTAGATCGTGAGATCGCTCAGCTCGGGGCTGAACGTGGCGGCCAGGTTGTCGCCGCCGGACTCGATGAAGACGACGTCGGCCTCGGGGAACTTCTCGAGCATCCGGTCGATGGCCTCGAGGTTGACCGACGCATCCTCGCGGATCGCGGTGTGCGGGCAGCCGCCCGTCTCCACGCCCATGATGCGCTCGGGCGCCAGCGCGCCGGCCACGGTCAGCAGGCGCTGGTCCTCCTTGGTGTAGATGTCGTTGGTGACGACGACGAGATCCCACTTGTCGCGCATCGCCTTGCACAGCATCTCCACCAGCGTCGTCTTGCCCGAGCCCACCGGCCCGCCGACGCCCACGCGCAGCGGCGGCAGGCGCTTGCTGCGGTTGGCGATGTGGTGCAGCGGCGTGGGGCGGGCGGCGGGCGCAGGGGAGGAGGCTGTCATGGCGGGTCTCGGCGAATCAGGAACGGAACAGGCGCGAATACTGCGTCTCGTGGCGCGCGCTGGCGATGCCCAGCATAGGCGCGAACGACTGCATGTGCTCGTCCTCCATGGCCAGGGCCTGTTCGATCAGCGGCGGCATCCGCGCGACGAGCGCCTGCAGGATGCGCTGGCCGGCCAACTGGCCCAGCGGCACCGCCTTCAGCGCCGCCTGCACCATGTTCT
>Ga0209258_100532_pt1 | contig 36187 bp, 35 predicted proteins | sample Araplaol_mTSA_r2_FD_184281 | JGI IMG/M metagenome (GOLD analysis project Ga0209258, IMG submission 184281) | Arabidopsis root microbial communities from North Carolina, USA - plate scrape CL_Col_mTSA_r2 (SPAdes) (version 2) | ecosystem: Host-associated > Plants > Roots > Endosphere | place: USA...
TCCGGCATAGGCCTGGCTTCGGCGACGCTGTTTGCCGAAGAAGGCGCCCACGTCTACATCACGGGCCGGCGCCAGGCTGAACTCGATGCGGCCGCCGAGGCCATCGGCCCCAACGTCACCGCCGTGCAAGCCGATGCCTCGCGCGTCGCGGACCTGCAGCGCCTCTACCAGCAGATTCGCACGCAACATGGCCGGGTAGACGTGGTGTTCGCCAACGCCGGCATGGTCGTGGGCGGGGCCATCGGCGAGCTGACCGAGGAGCACTACGACAAGCAATTCGACGTGAACGTCAAAGGTGTGCTCTTCACCGTGCAGGAGGCCCTGCCGCTGATGGGTGCCGGAAGCACGGTGGTGCTCAATGCCTCCATCGCCGCGTCGGTCGGTTATCCCCACAGCAGTCTCTACAGCGCCTCGAAAGCGGCCGTGCGCGCATTCGCCCGCTCGTGGACGGCCGACTTGAAGGACCGCGGCATTCGCGTCAATGCAATCAGCCCCGGCCCCACGGAGACCCAGGTGTTCGAAGCCAGCGGCTACACCGCCGAGCAGACCGAGGCGACCAAGCACCACCTGGCCGCATCGATACCGCTCGGCCGCATGGCGCGCGCCGACGAAGTCGCCCGTGTCGTGCTGTTCCTCGCCTCGCAGGACAGCAGTTTCATGGCCGGCAGCGAAGTGGTGGTGGATGGCGGCCTCACGCAGGTCTGACACCTGCCCCATGACCGCCAGCGGCGGGCCGTACACCACGGCCCGCGACCGCTTCAGGGCATGGGTTTCATGCAGTTGACCATCCACGCCTTGCCGTAGCGGTCGGTGAGCATGCCGAACCGCTTCGCCCAGAAGGTTTCAGCGATAGGCATGGTCACGGCGCCGCCCTCGGCCAGCGCCTTGAATACGCGTTCCGCCTCGGCCTCGCTGTCGACAGTGATGTTGACGCAGCCGCCGGCGCCCTTGTTGCCCGGCGGGCCGTCCGCACCCATGACGATGCCGCCCGCGCTCTCCAGGGTGTTGTGCATGATGCGCCCATGGGTTTCCTTGGGCATGTCGCCGGCCATTGGCGACTCGCCATACGTCATGCGGAAGCTAATGGTTCCCTTGAACACCGTCGCATAGAAATCGAACGCTTCCCTGCACTGCCCGTCGAAGTCGAGATAAGGGATGAACTGCATGGCTGTTTCCTCGTGTGTGATCGGCATCGCCACCGGCGATCCCTGAATACGACGAACACCCCCGGCCCGAATCGACAGGATCGTGGGCTGCCCGATGTCACGGGCGCGTCACGGTCGCCGGGCACGCTTGCAGTCCCGTGGAACGCCGGGCACTCTTTCACGTTTTCACCAAGCGGAAGCGTCATGTCCAAGCAAGAAAACATCCTCCAGATCATTCCCGCGACCGGCTGGGTCGCCGTCTACGACGTGGACGGCGTGGAAACCGCCGAATCGGTCGTCTGCTTCGCGCTGGTGGAAGGCGAGGGCCGCGGCGTTCGCGCCATGCGCGCCGATGGCAAGCGCATCGCCTTTGCCGACGAAGCAGCCAACTTCCTGCGCGTGGAAGAACTGTCCGACTTCGAAGATGAAGACGAAGAAGAGGAAGAGGACGAGGAAGACGAAGAGTAAGTCGCCGCTTCCTCGTCTGCTTCGCGATCCAGGGCCGCCGCGCGCCAACGCCGGCGGCCTTTTCGTTGATGCCGGTCGTCGGCGGGCGTCAGCCGCCTGAACTTCCGCCGCGCACCTGTGCGCTTTCCAGGAACGTGGCGGACGGCACGAAAAACAGCGAACCCGTCACTGCCCTGCTGAAATCCAGCAGGCGGTCATAGTTGCCGGGCGGGTTGCCGATGAACATGTTGTCGAGCATTCGCTCGATCCGCGCCGGCGAGCGCGCATAACCGATGAAATAGGTGCCGTATTCGCCCTTGCCGGCGTTACCGAATGGCATGTTGTCGCGCATGATTTCCAGCGACTCGCCGTTCTCTTCGATGCTCGTGAGCACGTTGTGCGCGTAGCTCGGCTTGTCGGCGTCGGCCAGTTCGATGTCCGACAGCTTCTGGCGGCCGATGATCTTCTCCTGCTGCTCCACCGGTACCGCGTTCCACGCCTTCAAGTCATGCAGGTACTTCTGCACGATGACGTAGCTGCCGCCCGCGAAAGCCGGGTCTTCATCGCCGATGAGGGTCGCTTCGGCGGCTTTCAGATCCACCGGGTTCTCGGTGCCGTCGACAAAGCCGAGCAGATCGCGTTCGTCGAAGTACTTGAAGCCGTGGACTTCGTCTTCCGCCTGCACGACGTCGCCGATGCGGGACATGATGGTGCCTGCGATCTCGAAGCACAGGTCCATGTGCGTCGCGCGGATATGAAAAAGAATATCCCCGGGCGTCGATACGGCGCGGTGCACGCCGTTGATCTCACGGAACGGATGCAGCCCGGCCGGCCTGGGTCCGTCGAAAAGGCGATTCCACGCGTCCGATCCAAAGCCCATGACGCACGACAAGCGGCGGTCCGGCTTGCGGAAACCGACCGCACGCAGCATCCCCGCCAGATCGTTGCACAAGGCCTGCACCACCTGGTTGGCGCGCGGCTCGTTCTTCAGGGTCACCACCAGGAAAATCGCGGAATGCGTGAGCCGGTCGGTGACCGGCTGTGACAGGACGGTTGGCACGGTCTGCTCCTGCTTGAGGGAATGCGATGCGGAACTGCCTACGCTGGCAGATTGCCACAAAGGCGGACTCATGCAGACAACGCTACGGCCTACTTTGTCTTGAATGCCGGCAATGGAACCGGCGGGCAGGCGGCTTTGCGCAACCCCACCACCGAACCGCTGCGAACCAGCTGCTCGTACAACCCGGCGACGCAGGCGTTCCAGTCCGTGTGGCCCTGCCCCCTCGCGACGACCTCTACCGCCTGGGAGAAACCGGCCATCACGTGCGGCGTGAACCACAGCGGCGTGCCGCCGTCGTGATCGCCGGTGACGAACAGCGCAGGCACCGAGCTATGCACGGGCTTGCGATAGGCGGGCGGCAGCGTGGCGCGAGGCCAGAACCGGCACGCCGCCTGTTGCTGCCGCACGCGGTCGTCGCCGAGGAAGGTCCCTTGCGATTGCGGCCCCACATCCGCCTCGCGAATGAAGGGAATGTCCTCGCTGCAGGTGATGGCAAACAGCAGTCCAAAGCTGAAATCCGGATCGCTCTCCTTCGCCACGATGCCATCGACCATCGTGCTCCAGTCACCCTGGTGAGCCCGATGAATGGTCCACGGCAGCGTCGCCGCGTCGCCGGGGTGATAAAGCATGCTGCGCAGCCATTCGGCCACGCGTCCCCGGTAGAGCGGCCACGTCCCGTCATGACCCGGTACGGCGATGCGCACCGTGCCAGCATCCAGCTTTGCGAAGACGTCGCGAAACTCGTCCTTGAAATTCGGAAAGGCCGCGCTGCAGGCGGCATCCGCTCCGCAATCGGCGACAAGCTGGTCCAGCGCCGATTGCGCCGTCTTCGCCATGGTAAGGGGCGTGGGGACGTCGAGCGGCACGACGCTGCCGACGTACGCCGTGCGGACACTGTGTGGATAGGCACGCAGATATACCTGCTCGGCCCGCGTACCGTACGATCCGGCAAAGAGGTTCAGCGGTCCGTAGTCCAGCGCATGGCGGACCTGCTCGAGATCGTCAGCGAACCGCGCGTAGATGTATTGGCTCAGGTCGGCGTTTTTTCGCAACCGCTGCTCGCACGACTCGACGGCATCCAGAGGAAACAGGTCCTTAAGGCGCACGCCCGGATCACGCGTGGCCGCGAGATCGCACTGCAGCGCACCCGATCGCCCGCTTCCACGTTGATCGACCAGCAGCAGGTCGCGCTCCTGCAGCAGGGATGCAAACTGCTGGACGTAACCTGCGGCCGCGCTGATCGCCGATTCGCCGGGACCGCCCATCAGCAGCACGATGGGATCGTCATGTTTTCTATCGACGGCAGGCACGACGGCGATGCCGATCGAAAGCTGGCGCCCCTGCGGTGCCGACGGATTCTCTGCGACGCCAAGCGACCCACAACGCGCCGGCCGCTCCACGCCGGGCAGCGTGCAGGGAACCAGTTCGACGGAGCGCTGCGCCTCGGCCGCACGCAGATCGGCGATGGCGAAAAGCAAAACCATGCCTGCGAGCATGAGGTGTCGGCACACGCCGGCCTTCCGCGTCATCGGCACCATGTCACTTGCCGCCGTCATGCGTGTCGTAACGCAACAGGCGATCGATGCCCGACGCGGACAACCACACTTCGCCCTTACGCCCCATCATCTGGCGGACATTGGCGTTGGCCTGCGGCAACTTGAGAACGTCGAAATGCTCGGTGCGCGGATCGAAGCGCACCAGCGCATTGGCCGTCCATTCGCTGAGCCAGACGATGTCCTGATCGTCGACGAAAATTGCATAGGCATGCGGCCCCTGCCCCGGCAACGGCCATTCGCGCCATTGCTGCTTCGCCGGGTCGAACATGCCGACCTTGCCGGCCGTCCACTCGCTGATCCAGATACGCCCTTTCGAATCGGACCACACGCGACGAGCACCCTGGTCCCTGGTCGGCGGCTCGATCACCTTCGTTGCGCCACTCACGGGATCGATGCGCCCGAGATAGCTGCCCGCCAGCGAGGCGTAATAGAGATCGCCGCCTGGTGTCACGCAAATGCCGTACGGCCCGCGACCACGTGGTGCATCAAACACCCGCATGCGGCCGCTCGCCGGATCCAGCTCGCCGTAGATGCCGTTCTGGCCGGTAAACCAGAGGTGTCCATGCTTGTCGAAGACGGCCGTGTTCAGATTGCCGTTCGGTCGATCCTTGGGGAGCGGAAAACGCGAGACGGCCAATGTCTTGGCATCCACGCGGACGATCGCGTTCAGGCCGCCATCGGTGATCCATGCGGCGTGGCCGGGGCCGACGATCACGCCATGCGGCGCCGAGCCTTCGCCGACGGCGACCCAGTCGGTCTTGCCAGTGCGCGGATCCACGCGCCCCACGGCACCGCGCGACTGCGCGGTGTACCACACCGTGCCATCGGGCGAAGGCGCTACATCGTGCGGCCCGCTGCCTGCCGGGACATTGAACGTATCGAAGGATGGCGCTTGAGCCTGCGCGAACGCCACCGCGCACGTCGCATACACCACCAGCGCGGCGCACATCCGCACCAACCTCGGCATGGTCGCGACCACCGTGGCCGCATGGTTTGCCTTGCATGTCTCCAGCATGGTCGCCTCCCTCGCGCGGGATGAGTTGCAAGCCTGCAGGTCGGCGCATTGTGGCACCTATCCCGCCGATGGGTCGAAATCGACTCGTTCCATCCGTTCGAACATGTTCGTCGCGGCCATGGCACGTCATGGCGGTGCGCGGGGCGCACTCTCTCTCCAGCGACGCCACTGTGCGTCCACAACCACTTAAGGGAGACATCCATGTCACGTTTGCATGAAAAGGTTGCGCTGGTTACCGGCGCCAGCTCGGGGATCGGCCGGGCCACCGCAAAACTGTTTGCCGCCGAGGGCGCGAAGGTCGTGCTGGGCGCGCGCCGCGACGCCGAGCTGCAGTCGCTCGTCAGGGAAATCGAAGCGGCGGGTGGCACCGCCGTCGCCCTTGCGGGCGATGTTCGCTCCGAGGCCTACGCGAAGGCGCTGGTGGAACTCGCCACCACGCGTTTCGGTCGCCTTGATATCGCCTTCAACAATGCGGGCACGCTGGGCGAGGCCGGCGCCAGCACCGACGTCAGCGAAGCAGGCTGGAACGATACGCTCGCCATCAACCTCACCGGTTCGTTCCTGGGCGCAAAGCATCAGATCGCGCAGATGCTGAAGAACGGCGGCGGCTCGGTGATCTTCACCTCGACCTTCGTCGGCCACTCGTTCGCTTTTCCGGGCGTTGCGGCCTATGCCGCCAGCAAGTCCGGCCTGATCGGCCTGACGCAGGCCCTTGCCGCGGAGTTTGGTCCAAGCGGTGTGCGCGTCAATGCCGTACTGCCGGGTGCCGTCGATACCGACATGTATCGCGACATGAACAACACGGCGGAGTCGCAGGCGTTCGTCACCAACTTGCACGCGCTCAAGCGGGTCGCCACGCCGGAGGAACTGGCCCGTTCCGTGCTCTATCTGGCCTCAGACGATGCGGCCTTCGTGACCGGCACGGCCACTCTCGTGGACGGCGGCGCCTCGATCACGCGCACGTGACGGGCGGAGACGGACGAGGCAGGCGCCCGCCTCGTCCTTTCCAGGGGCCCTTGTCCACCATCCACTTTCGGTAGGGTCATTTTCATGATTCGCCCACTCATCCTCGCGTGCCTCCTTGCCGCGCTGGGTCTTCCGGCCGGCGCGAGCATCCAACCGTTTCCCTCGTCATTTCGGGTCCAGGACATCCAGACCGACGGCGCCACCATCCATGTCCGCGTGGGTGGCAAGGGACCCGCCGTCGTCCTGCTGCACGGCTTCGGCGACACCGGTGACATGTGGTCGCCATTGGCCGCCGATCTTGCCCGCAACCACACCGTGGTGGTTCCCGACTTGCGCGGCATGGGATTGTCGTCGCATCCCGAAAGCGGTTACGACAAGCGTACACAGGCAGCCGATGTGCGAGCCGTGCTCACCAAGCTGGGCATCGACCACGCTGCTGTTGTCGGGCATGACATCGGCACGATGGTGGCGTATGCCTATGCCGCCCGCTATCCGGACAAAACCGATCGCCTGGTGGTCATGGATGCACCGGTGCCGGGCATTCCACCGTGGGACCAGATCGTGCGCCTGCCGGCGCTCTGGCACTTCGACTTTGGCGGCCCGGACATGGAGCGCCTGGTCGCCGGTCGGGAACGCATCTACCTCGACCGGTTCTGGAATGAATTCGCCGGTGATCCGTCGAAGGTCGACGAAGCCACGCGGCAGCATTACGCCAAACTCTACGCCCAGCCCAAGGCCATGCACGACGCGTTCGCCCAGTTCCGTGCGATACGACAGGACGCGGAGGACAACAAGACGGCAATGACGACCAAGCTTCCCATGCCCGTGCTCGCCATCGGCGGCGAGAAGTCCTTCGGTGCCAACGAAGCCGTGGTCATGCGCAATGCCGCGACCAACGTCACCGAACTCGTCGTTCCCAACGCGGGCCATTGGTTGATGGAAGAAGCGTCGAACGTGACGATACCGGCGATCCATCATTTCATCGATGGCGAGCCGATCGCTGCGACAGCCGCAAAGTAGGAACGTACGTGAATCCGCCTTTGCATAAAGGCGGCCCCGCATGCACGTCAACCTCGTCGATCGACCCAGCTGGCACGCCTGCGGATGCGGTCTAGGGCTCCGCAGCGATCAAACCAAACTTGGCTGCCAATGTTTCGATGCGCGGATCGAGCGCGTGGGCAGCCACCAGGTCAGCCTTGCCCGCATCCGCCTGGCCACTGCGCATCTTTGCCAGGCCAAGCCCGTAACGCGACCACGCCGAATGCGGCATCTGGGCCAGAGACTGTTCGTACGCCTTGATCGACTCGGCGTAGTGCCCGAGGCGCAGCTCGACCATGCCAAGACTGTCCAGGTACGCCGCATTACTGCCATCGCGCCGGAGTGCGCGGCGACAATCCTTCAGCGCGTCGTCGAGCAGCTGGTTGCTGAGGGCTCGCGCCCAGCAGCGTTCGTTGAGCGCCGTGCCCAGCATCGCATCGTCGCGATGCAAGCGTATCCAGTCGTCGAGCAGCGGCAACGCGGCCACCGGTTGATCCAGTTCGACATAGAGAGAGGCGACCGGCAGCGCCCGCGTCGAACCGGCCGGCAGCTCGGCGCTGGCAGCCGAGACATCGGCCATGGCACCAGCGCGATCTTCGTGCGCGATTTTCAGTCGGGCACGCATCAACCGTGCATCGACATCCTTGGGATCGAGGGTCAATGATTTGTCCAGGTCACCTAGCGCCGCCTCCGGCTGCCGGTTCGCCTCGTGAGCCTTGGCCCGCGCCACGTAATAGGCTGCCTGTTCGGGCGCCAGGCGAATCGCTTCATCCAGATTCGTCAACGCGGCGCCCAGTTCCCCGCGCGACAGATGTGCCTGTCCCAGTAATGCGTAGTCCGCCGCGGTTTTCGAGCCGTCGGGGTTTGCAGTCGCCACGCCGGTGGATTTACCGGCGTCGTCCGGCGCCGCGGCAAAGGTGAACACGCGTCCGCCGTTGTACGTGAAATAGGCGACCTTCTTGCTGTTGGCGATGAACATGTGGTGCGCAAGGAGAAAGTCCACGCCAAGCAACATGTCCGTGTTGTCGCCGATGTCGCCATCGATGATCTGCATCTGGCTGTGCTGGATGGTTTCCGTGCCGACCGAAAACGAATCGACCTTCGCCGTCCACGTCCGCACCGGCTTGCCGCCGATGCCAATGCTGGCGGTGCCTGCGGCGACATCCGGCGCGTTGAGATCAATGCCCGCCCGCGCGGCACCACGTCGGGTCAACAGCGTGGCGGCGGCACCGGAATCGAGTACCGCGCGCACCTTTTTCCCGTTGATCATCACGTTGAAGAACGTGCGACGGTCGAAGCGATCTCCCGTGGATTCGATCTCGGCAACGTTGTAGTTGCCATCCTTGGCCCAATACGCGAGCGAGGCTTTTTCGCAGTGCTCCGCCTTGAACAACGTCAACTTGCCGTGCGCGAGATCGATCTCCAGATCGGCCAGGTCCAGCAGGTTCGCGCCGAGCAACCCGTCACCGGTATCGGTGCCGCCGACGATGAACGCGACGTTCTTCAGTGTCGTATCGAGTATCCCGAATTCCTTCACGTGCGTTTGCTGCACGGTCGCCTCGCCGCCCACGCCGGTGATGCGATAGCCGAATGGCGCGGCTTGCAACGGCAGTCCGAGCAGCGCGGCGTTCGCACCCGACATGGTGTTGAACGAGGCTCCGGTATCGATGATGAAGCGCGTGCTCTTGCCGTTGATCTTCACCATGGTCGTCGCCTGGTAGCCGACCATCTCTACGGGCAAGGTGCCGTAATCCTTCAGCTGACAACCGTCGGCCCATGCGTGGGTGGCAAACAGCGCACCCACGGCGACGAAGCAAAACCGCCACAGCCCCATTCCCTTCCCCCGAATGTCATGGTCGCGCCGCGCCGCGGCGATAGCGCCTCGATCATAGCTCCCGGAAGAAGCCGCGGGGCAAGCGCCACCGGCTGGTGCAGACACGGGCGTACGCGCGCCGGCACGCCATGCGCGCGCGGCGGCAGCCGCGGTGCGCGACCCTAGACTCCGAACGTCCCCACGATGATGCTGGACGCCTTGATGATCGCCACGACCGCAACGCCTTCCTGCAACTGCAGGGCGTCGAGGCTTGCATGCGTGATGATGGCGACGACGTTGTCACCACCTTCCAGCTGCACGCCGACCTCGGCGTTCACGGTGCCACGCTTGACGTAGGCGACCTGCCCCTTCAGTTGGTTGCGCGCGGACAGTCGCATCGAATCGTCGGGCAGGCCGAGCATGACGGACGACGCCTTGATCAGCGCAAACGCGTTCTTGCCGGGGCTCAGTCCCAGGTTGACGGCGCTTTCGTGGGTTACGGTGGCCACCAGTCGCTGGCCACCCTGGATATCCAGTTGAACGACGTCGTTCACGGCACCGCTTTCCACGGCGGCCACCGTACCCGCCAGCTGGTTCCGTGCACTCGTCTTCATCATGAAGCGCCTCGCCAGTTCGATGTCGGAAAGCGGATTGTCGGCAATGCTGCCCAGCAGCTTCAGGAACTGCTGGTGGACCGATTCCATATGCTGGAAGACTTCGATCAGCCGACGCGCGCGCGGGGTCAGCACCGCACCACCGCCGCTGCGCCCGCCCACCACTCGCAGCACGAGTGGCTCGCCGGCCAGGGTGTTCATCGCATCGACGGCTTCCCACGCACCCTTGTAGCTCATGCCTACTTCGCGCGCGGCGGCCGCGATGGACCCGGACTCATCGATCTTGATCAGCAACTCGATGCGATCATGGCCGCCAAAATTGCGGCCGTTGGCCTCGAGGCCGAGCGTCCCCTTGAAGGCAAGCATGAAAGCGGTCTCCTCGTGCACCACACACCAGCGCAGATGGACGGCGCACCAACGTGCCACCGTCCATCGACCACATCGCACCGGCCCCCTGTTTGCCGAATGCCCCCTTTCCTTCAGCGACCCAGCGACTGCAGCGACCGTTTCAGCTTGATCGGCCCAATGGCCTATGACCATCGGCACCCGCATGACCAATGACCCGTGGAAACCAACGGGCCGCTGCCTACCTTGGCGACGTCAGACGGACGGGATCATCATGACGATGAAAACTTATGCGAGCCTTATATTCCTGACCGCAGCGTCGGGAGCGGCGGCACACGATGCGCTGCTGACCCAGGCACTCTCGCGTACCGCACTACCCGCAGGTGAACTGCATGGAAGCCTCCAGACGACTACTGTCGTCCGAGGCGACGGCGACCCGGAAACGGAGAAGGAGACCGTCGATCTCGACAAGGCGCCCGACAAGGCGCTGGCGTCCTACGCCGAACTCAAGGACGTGATCGGCGATGACGCCCGCGTCGCCAGCGAGGGCACCGGACGCACGATCTACGCCTTCACCACGCGTCGGCTCCCGCGGGGCAACACGGGCGGAGGCCGCGTGAACTTCGACCCCCATGGCAAAGACGATGGGCTGTTCGAGGGCAAGGCGGAGGTGAGCATGGATGCCCACGGCCAGCCCTTCGTCAGCCATGTGGACCTCCACCTTGCCAAGGCCCAGGGCAATCTCCTGGCCCGCGTCGGCAAGCTCAATGTCAGCTACGCATTTGCACCGGTGGTGACGCACGACGCCATGGTGGCGACCGCGGTATCGGTCGACGTGGATGTGCGTTCGCTGCTCTTCGTGCATCGCTCCGTCCATGCGGAGTCGGTGCAGACGCTCGCCGCCGCGACGCCCTGAGTTCTCGTCGCGCCTGGCACGTCGAGCTTGTCGACGGCTTCAGGGCCACCCGGTCACGGATCGATATCCATCACCACCTTGCCCTGCGCCTGGCGGCTTTCGACCCAGGCGTGGGCCTGCGCTACCGAGGTGAGATCGAAGCGTTTCGCATCGACGCGAGGCGCGATCTTTCCCGCCTCGGCCAGCGCTGCCACGTCACGCAGAATCTCGCCGTGATGCGGCTTGCCTTCTCCCGTGAGCAGCGGCAGCAAGGTGAAGACGCCCGAATAGGTGGCAGCACGAAACGACAACGGCGCCAGTGCGTGCGTGCCCCATCCCAGCGAACTCACCACATGCCCGAACCGTGCCACCGCCTTGAAGGATGCATCCAGGCTTTCGCCGCCGGCCGTGTCGTACACGATGTCAAAGGCCCGGCCATGCGTGTGCGCGGCGACATAAGCCTCGACGTCGGTGGATCGATAATCGATGGGCATCGCGCCCCACGAACGAACCAGATCCGCATGCGCCGCCGATGCCGTGGCGAATACCCGCGCGCCCATGGCCAGTGCCAGCTGCACCACCGCGTGGCCGACGCCACCACTGCCGCCCTGCACCAGCACGGTCTGGCCGGCGCGCACCTTGGCCCGGTCCACCAGGCCTTCCCAGGCGGTGATGAACACCAGCGGCAACGAGGCCGCCTCGCGCATGCTGAAATGCGCCGGCTTGCGCGCCAGCAGGCTCGCATCCACGGCCGCGTACTGCGCCAGCGACCCCTGGATGCCGCCGACGCCGCCAGTCATGCCGTAGACCTCATCGCCAGGACGCCATGCCGTGACGCCCTCACCCACGCTCTCGACCACACCGGCCATATCGATACCCAGGATCGCGGGTAGCGGCTGCCGCGCGTGATCCGCCTTGCCGGCACGGATCTTCAGATCCAGCGGATTGACGCCGCTGGCCTTGATCCGCACCAGCACCTGCCCCGGCCCCGGCGTGGGACGCGCGATATCGGCATGGCGGAATGGGCCGTCGTGGCGCTCGAGAACGGCGGCTTTCATGGTGTGAGCGTATGTCATCGGAGATTCCTCGCTGGATGGGATGGGCATACGCTACGCCTCACATAAGCGCATGAAAATCACGGAAAATGCATCTTCTCCATGCATAAATGCATGACCACCCATGCGGGGACCGAAAGTGGAATGGAGCGACCTGCGGATCTTTCTGGCGATCGTGCGCGAAGGCACGCTGGGCGCCGCCGCCCGAAAACTCGGACAAACGCAGCCCACGATGGGCCGTCGCCTCAAGGCGCTGGAAGCCTCGCTGGGCCAGACCCTGCTCCAACGGACCAGCGATGGCTTCGTGCTTACCGACGAGGGCGCCGTGGTGCACCAACATGCGGAGCGCATGGAGGAGGAAGTGCTGGCCTTCGAACGAAGCTTGCGCGGACAGGAACAGCGGCTTGAAGGCGTGCTGCGAATAACGTCGTCCGATTGGTTTGGCGCGCACATGCTGTCGCCCGTGCTGGCCGAATTTTCCCGCCTCCATCCGCATGTGACGCTCGAACTGCTTACCGACACCCGATTCCTGAGCCTTGCCCGGCGCGAAGCCGAACTCGCCTTCCGCATCCAGCCCTTTACCGAGCCCGACGTGGTATCGCGCAAACTGCTGCGCATGCCGTACGGCCTCTATATCCGCACGGGCACCCGTGCACCTGTCATCGGCGATGGGGAAGGCGCATCGCTCATCACCATGGACACGGCCTTCGGCGACACGCCCGACGTGGCGTGGCTACGGCGCACGTTGCCGAACGCGCGCGTGGCGTTTCGCAGCAACGCACGTGACGTGCATGCGAGGCTGTGCGCACAAGGCATCGGGCTGGCCGTGCTGCCGCGACCGCTCGGCGACGCCACCCAAGGCATCGAGCGCGTGACATGTGAGGAGGAGCCACCATCCCGCGATACCTGGCTCGGCTATCACCGCGACCTGCGTCGACTGGCCCGACTGCGCGCGTTGGTCGAGCTGGTGGTGGAACGCCTGGCGAACGACTGACTACGCGCACACGACGACGGAGGCGAGCCGCACATGCAGCGGCCGCCCTCCCCGCGTGACGGGTTTTAGGCGTAGTCTCTGGATTCCTGTCAGGAGGGTCGAACCATGTTCCACCGCACCTGCAAGTTGCTCGCGCTGTTTTCCGTGGCATGCCTCGGCGTCGTCACCGCCCATGCAGCCACGCCCACACCTCCCAACGTGTCGCTGCAGGACGCGGCGAACGGCGCGTGGCGCTCCGACGCCAACAAGGCGCGCAATACCTATCGCCACCCGGTGGAGACACTGGAGTTCTTCGGCCTCAAGCCGGACATGACCGTCATCGAGCTCTCGCCGGGCGGTGGCTGGTATACCGAAATTCTCGCGCCCTACCTCGCGCCTCATGGGCATCTGGTGGAAGCGGCGTCACCCAAGGCCGAGAAATTCAACGCCAAGTTGAAAGCCGATCCGGCCGTGTATGGCCGCATCACCAGGATCATCCCGTTCGCGCCGCCGGGGCAGGTAAACCTCGGTCCCGCGAACTCGGCCGACATGGTGCTTACGTTTCGCAATACGCACGACTGGCTGATCGACAGTCCCGAAACGCTGGAAGCCGTTTTCAAGTCCGCGTTCGACGTGCTCAAGCCGGGCGGCGTGCTCGGCATCGAAGAACATCGCGCCAAACCCTTCGGCGATGCGCACGTCACTGCGGGTGCGCTGCATCGCATCTCCGAGGATTACATGATTTCGCTGGGGTTGAAGACCGGCTTTCGCCTGGCAGGCGTCTCGCAGATCAACGCCAACCCCAATGACCCCGAAGACATCAATGTGCATCGCCTGCCGCCGGATCTCGCCGGTCCGGAAGACGAACACGCCAAGATGAAGGCCATCGGCGAATCGGACCGCATGACATTGAAGTTCGTGAAGCCCTGAGGCACGGATGCGGCGTGCCGTCGAAGGCGGCGCGCTGGATCTTCGTGTCCCTGCCTCTGCGCGGCGTTTTCCCGGCCCATCAACACGCCATCCAAAGCTTGCGACTGGCTGAGCCGGGGAATCACGATTTGATCATGCGCGCCGTTGGATAAAGGTGCCGTCCATCGTTGCGTCCGCCTGAAATCACGCCTATGCACGGGTTTCTGAACGACGTCGTCGTGGGGTTGCTCGGCCTGACCACGATCGCCAATCCCGTCACGAGTGCCACCGTGTTGCTGGCGCTGACGGGGCGGTATCCGGTGGCGGAGCGCAACCGACAGATCACGCGCGCCACGATCTACGTGACGGTGGTTCTGCTGATCTGCTTTTACGCCGGCAAGGCGGTCATGAACGTCTTCGGCATCTCCCTGCCCGGCCTGCGCCTGGCAGGTGGCTTGATCGTGTCCTACATCGGCTTCGGCATGCTTTTTCCGCCGGCGCGCGTGGGTGAAGACGAAGCGCAGGCCGAGATGGCGGCCGAAGACGCGACGACGCAACTGCCCGATGTCTCCTTCATCCCGCTGACCATGCCCTGCACGACGGGCCCTGGCACCATCGCCTTCATCATCAGCGCAGCAGCCACTATTCCCGAGCGCGGCTACACCTACAACGTCAACTTCGCCGTGGTCACCATTGCGCTTCTGTTCGCACTGGAGTTCTGGCTGTGCATGCGCGGCGCGAGTCCGCTGCTGAAATTGCTGGGCGAAAAAGGCGTTGACGCGATGGCGCGCGTCATGGGCTTCCTTCTCGTCTGCATCGGCGTGCAGTTCGCCATCAACGGCATCCACGATCTGCTGCAGACATGGGGCTTCATCGCCGCGGCCTGAGTCGGCCGTGACTGTTTCAGCATTTGACGCCGATGCAACTGCATCATGCCAGGCCCCACAATCGCTTCGCCTCTTCGGCAATCACCTCCGGGAACTCCTCCTGGAAGAACAGCTTGCCTTCGGGCACATAGCGCACGCCGCGCGACTGGGGAAAGACGTGGTCGAGGTAATCGGCATCCGACGGCTTGAAGATGGTGTCGCTCGCGCCCCACACCATGCGCACGGGCACACGGCTCTGCTTCAACGCGGCTTCGATGCCGGCCAACGGATTGGGATCGAGCGCCAGGTGGAACGCGTGGTACTGCGCTCGTCGCAAGGGCGAGCTGACCAGCGGCGTGACGTAGTACGCGATGGCATCCGCCGTGAGTCCGGCCGGCCGCACGTACACCGCGGCGCCAAAGGTCGACCGCGCCAGGGCCGTATCCGTCAACCATCGGGCCGTGGCATCGGCGAGCGTGCCGGCGCGCGACATCTCGATCACAGGCTTGACGCCGGCCGGCGGACTGTCGATCTCCACGTCTCCGTTGGTAAGCAACAGCGATCTCACCCGCGATGGGTAGCGCGCCAGGAACAGCTGCGCCACCGCACTTCCGCAGTCACTCGCGACGATGTCCGCGGACTCCACCGACAGGCTGTCCAGCAAGGACGCCAGCATTGCCGCCTGTGCTTCCGCAGCCAATGACTGGTGCTCGGGCGCCTCGGAGTAACCCAGGCCCATCAAGTCGGGCGCGATGCACCGCCGGTGCGCGGCCAGCCGCTCAAGCGCGCCCCGCCACTGGAAGCCGTTCAACGGGGCGCCGTGCAGGAACACGGCTGCCGGCCCCGCACCTCGCTCGACGTACGCAATGCGGCCGAACGGAAGCTCGGCATAGCGACGGGAGGCCCGGAACCATGCCTCGTCCACGGTTTTCCCAGCCATGCCTGGGTGCGGCACGGGCAATGGCGCCGCGCGAAGTATTTGCGAACCCAGCGCGCCGACCATCAATCCAGCGCCACTCCACTGCAGGAACTGCCTACGTTTCATCGTTATCTCCATAGGGCGGTGATGCCGCAGCATGGGCCGAGGCGATGTCCCGGCGCGCGCACATTCGGGCGGCGACGCGCACGGAAAGATGATTTCCGGCACATGCCTCACCGCCCCGCCACCGCTTACAACGTCCCGGTGAGCAACGACCGTCCCTCGTGCTACCCCACGCCGTCCTCCGCCGTACCCCGGGCCGACGGCGCGAGCCGCCTGCCGCTGCTCGACGTGCTGACGTCGCCGGTTCCTGCCGGCCTGTTCCCCTCGCCGGTGGATACGCGCCACGTCCTGTGCCTGCATCTGGGAGAACCGGTGCCCGTGTCCTATCGGGCAGGCCGCGTCGAGCGGCAAGGCGTGCGCCTGCATGGACAGTTCTGCGTGGTGCCGGCCGGCTCCAGCACGCTTTGGACCCTGTCGAGCCCTGCGCGGTCGCTGCTGCTGCGTCTGTCGCCGTCGCTCGTGCGCGACACGGGCGACGCCATGCACCTCGGTGAGCGCAACGCGGAGCTCGCGCCTTCCATCCATATCCGTGATCCACAGATCGAGCACATCGGCTGGATGATGCAGGCCGAGGAACGCGAGGCTTATCCGGGTGGACGGCTGTTCATCGATAGCCTGGCTTCCGCGCTCGCTGCTCGCCTGCTGGTCCTGCAATCACGCTACCGCCAACCTTCGACCGCATCGCCGCGCGCATTGCCCGCCTGGCGACTCAAACACGTCATCGAATACATCGAGACGAACCTCGACCAGGATCTGACGCTCGCCGAGCTGGCCGCTGTGGCCGGCTTCAGCGTGTCCCATTTCAAACCGTTGTTCCGGCACGCCACCGGCAAGCCCGCGCATCGCTTCGTACTGGAGCGCCGCGTGGAGCGCGCCCGCTGGCTGCTGCAGGAAGGTCGCCACAGCATCACCGACATTGCGGTGCTGGCCGGTTTCGCCCATGCCAGCCATATGGCGCGGTGCATGCGCCAGGTGCTGGGCGTGAGTCCGTCGCAGGTCGCCCGAAGCGACCGCTGATCCCCGACCATCGAATGAGAGAGGGCGGAACGACGGCGAGAAGCCGCCGCCCCGTCATGGATCAGAACTTGTACGTGATCATCAGGCGGTTGTAGACGAACGCCTCGTTACCAGGGTTGAGGTTGTTGGTACCCCCGGCGGAGCGTTCCCAGCGATCGCGCAGGGTCAACCCCTTCAGCACGCCATCCATGTTGTAGATAATGTCGAAGTACAGGTTGTGGCTGCTGCCGCGCAAGTCGGTGGTGTATTTCGCGTACGCCGCCACCAGCTGCAGTTTCTTGTCGAAGAAGCTGTATTGCGCGCGCGCCTTCCAGGCATGGCCGGGCCCCTGCTCGACCAGGCCGCGAATCATCGAGGTGGTGAACAGCGGATCGGTCGCGTAGTTGGTGGTGTAAGGCGAAATGATCGCTCCCTCGCCCACGGCGCCGGACTGGTTCGCCAGCTTGTTGTACGCCACGTCGATACGGCCGTCGTAGATCGACGTACCGAGGTCAGCGCCCCAAGCTTCCGCGCGCACGCGCGTGCCTGCCACGCCGAACAGCTTGGTATGGGTGTCCACCAGGATGTTGCCGCTGCCGCCGTTCTCGGTGAGGTACTGCAGCGAAAGGAAGGGATCGAAATGCGTGTCGGTCTTCAGCGTGTACGTGCCATCCACATAACCCATCCGCGCGAAGTCGATGAAGTTGTAGTACCAGGCCTGGGCCTTGATCGCGTCGTGGGTATACGTGGTGCCAGCTGCCCACGCACCATCGGCCTTGGGCGCGGTCGACGGCAACGAGCCGTTGTTGCCATACATCGAATCGCCATCGTAGCGGGAGGGGTAGTACAGGTTGTCCGAGTACATGCCGGTCGAGGTGCGGCTCTTCCATTCGAACGTGCGGATGGCATAGATGTGCCAATCCTTGACTGGCGTGATGTCCACCGTGGCCGCGTTGTACGACGAGGGAATCACCCGCGAATCGTTGTTGCCCATCCACGGCGTATTGAGATACTGGTAGCCGCCGCGCAGCAGGAACCAGTCGCGCTTGTACTGCAGGTAGGCCTGGGTGAATGCGCCGATCGAACTGTTCGGACCCATCAGCGAGGTATCGACCTTGGCGATGTCGTCGGAGTTGGTGCCGAGCGCATTGGCGGTGGCAAACGACAGGCCCGCGCCAAAGCCTCCCCACACACTGCCCGACTGCAGGTTGATCAATGCGGCCAGCGAAAGCGCGTGCGCATCCGGGGTGTTGGGCGTGTCGTAGAGGCGATCGAAGTTGTACAACCGCAACTCGCCGTCGATGTGGCCCTTGTCGAAGAAGTCGTTGAAGCTTCCGCTATCGGCGTGTGCGACCGTGGCGCATAGGCCGAACGCCAAGGCCGTGGCTATTTGGTATCGCATGCAATGTCTCCCGTTTCCCTGCGGTCCCAAAGGCAGCCTCCCCAGAGCACTGCTGCCGCCATGACGGGTAATTGTAATCAAACTGTCATATTCCTACTCGTGAAGATTTGGCAGGAGCTCATGCCGAGCGCGGCAGATGCGTGCTGCTACCACACACCTGGCAGCAGTCGAAAACGCACCCTCGTGCAATACGCGGCGTAGCCAGGCAATTGCGCTGCAAGCAGCCGCTCCTCGTCGAGCAGCCGCACGACGAGGGCACATGTCGCAGGTATGGCGCCCAGCCAGGCGTACGCCGAACCCAAAGCCGCGGGCGTTGCCAGAAAGGCGATGGCAGATCCCAAATACATGGGATGCCGTACCCAGGCGTAGGGCCCAACGACTGATACGGCCTGTGCCGGCGCCACTTCCACGGTACTGGCCGCGTAACTGTTATGCCGGAACGCCGCGAAGACGAGAAGCATGGCCGACACCAGCACGGCGTCGGCCAGGGCTACCGCTGGCAACGGCAGGTTCGACCATCGCCATCGATGATCCAGCCCCGCCAGCACGAAGGTCGCCAGCAGACAGATGGCCGTCATCGCCTGGATCGTGCGCTGGCTGGACAGCGATTCGGCGCCGGGACCCGCTCGCAACCTGCGCCGCACCAGCGCAGGGTCGTGCTTGAGAAAGTAGGCCGTATTGAAGCAGGCGCCGACGAGATAGATCGCAAGGTAGAGCCATGCCTCACCGTAACGCAGCGTCCACGCGGAAACGAACAGCACCGCCGCGAAAGGCAGTGCGCTTCCTAGGGTATGGCGCCAGGCCTGGGCGGAGAGCGGCGTCATACGATCAAGCGGTACACAGCGTGGCTGGGCGATTCATGGGCACCGGCAGATGGCCCAGCACGCGATGGGGACGATACGGCGCTTCGAGCAGGCTGCACTCCTCCGCGGTCAGCACGAGGTCGAGTGCTTCGACCGCTTGTTCAAGATGCGCCATGCGCGTGGCACCGATGATCGGCGCGGTGATGCCTGCCTGATGCATCAACCAGGACAATGCCACCTGGGCCTGCGATACGCCGCGGTTATCGGCGACCTTGGCCACCGCATCCACCACTTCGTAGTCGTCGTCGCTGTAATACAGCCCGTGCGCAAACGCGTCGCTGGATGCGCGCAGGGTTTGCGACTGCCCGCGCGGACGGGTGAGAAAACCTCGCGCGAGTGGGCTCCAGGGCATGACCGCTATGCCCTCCGCGCGGCACAGCGGAAGCATCTCGCGCTCTTCTTCGCGATAGACCAGGTTGTAGTGGTTCTGCATTGACACGAACCGGGCCCAGCCCCTCGCTTGGGCGATCATCAGCGCCTTCTGGAACTGCCAGGCAAACATGCTCGACGCACCGATGTACCGGGCCTTGCCCGATCGCACGATATCGTTGAGCGCCTCCAGTGTTTCCTCGATCGGCGTGTCGTCGTCCCATCGATGGATCTGGTAAAGATCGACGTAATCCATGCCAAGCCGCGTCAGCGACGCATCGATGGCGGACATCAGATGCTTGCGCGACAGGCCGCGCTGATTGGGCCCCGGCCCCGTCGGATAGAACGCCTTGGTGGCCACCACCACTTCGTCGCGTCGCGCAAAGTCGCGCAAGGCACGCCCCAGCACGCGCTCGCTTTCGCCGCCGGAATACATGTCCGCGGTGTCGAAGACATTGATGCCGAGCTCCAGCGCGCGACGAATGATCGGCCGGCCTTCTTCTTCGCCGAGTATCCACGCCTTAGCATCGGGGCTGCCATAGCTCATCGTCCCCAGGCAGAGGCGCGACACCTTCAGGCCGCTGCGTCCCATGTTGACGTATTGCATGAACGACTCCGCCCTCAGGCCGGCGGCCGATGGAATGCGACACCTGCCGCAACCAGCAGCACGCCCAGCATGTCCAGGGCCGACGGCATCTGCCGCAGCACGACGACCCCGATGATCACCGCGGTAGCCGGCAGCAAGGCCACGAACAACGCGTAGGTTGAGCGCGGCAGGCGGCTCATCGCCAGTTGATCAAACACATAGGGAATAACCGACGAACTGACGCCAACGGCAATGCCCGCACCCAACGCGATCGGATCGAACAACGCAGGTGCGGCGTCGCGGAAGCCGAACGGCGAAATCACCACGCCGGCGACGATCATTGCCGCGCCTAGCCGGTCGATGGGGCTGGTGGCCGGATCGGAGCGCGACACCGCGTGCGCCAGCACGATGTAGAGCGTGAAGAGCACCGCGTTGGCGAACGCCCACGCGAACGCGTGCTGCGCACCGGCGAAGCGTACTTCCATCAGCAGGTAGACGCCGCCGACCGTGAGCACCAGCGCGGCCAGGTTGCGCGCGGATCGTGCTCCCGCAAGCGCCAGAGCCACGGGGCCTGCAAACTCGATGGCGGCCACCGTGCCCAACGGCAACTCGGCGATGGCCCGATAAAAGCAGTAATTCATCGCCGCAAACACACCACCCAGCGCCAGCATGGTCGCTTGCGCGGGACGCGCCGCCGCGAGAAACGCCCGCCACGGCCTGCGCCACAAGGCAAAGACCAGTGCCGCAGACACGATACGCAACCAGGCCACGCCGGCCACCGGCACCCGCGCGAACAACAGCACGGCGAATGAAGGCCCGAGGTAATGAAAGACGGCACTACCGACAAAGTAGGCATGCGGCGGAACCCGCTCGGACCGCGGCAGACTGCCTCTCTGCGTTTTACTATCTATGGCGCTCATGATGGTGAAGTTTATAGGCCGACAAGACTCACCTGTCAAACGCCAATAGCTGGTAATATGAATCCATGGACGCACTTGACCTCGATCCCGGCGATTACGGTGGCACCTACAAGCTGGTTGGGGGTCGCCCCAGTCTGGACTTCGTCAACACGATCAGCTGGCCTGAGACCGAACGGGAGCACGACTGGCTGTCGTCGCCGGAGAACGCCAGGCGCTGGTTCGCGGCGGTCGCCCTGCCATTCCCTCGTGGCAAGGCGGTAGATCTGCCCGCGCTGCACAAGGCGCGCCTGCTGCTCGCCCGCGTACTGCGGCCGCTTGCGCATGGCGAACACATCCCGGCGAACACCATTGCCGAGCTCAGCAGGGCCGTAGCGCGGGCCTACCAGGGCCGCGTGATCGATCCGCCGTCGCTGGCCTGGCATTGGCCTGCCCCGCAAAACGCAGCCGACGCGCTCGCGCCGATCCTGCTCGACGCCGCCGAACTGGTGACGGCGGGCGACCACGAGCGGCTGCGCTTCTGCCCGTCCTGCGACTGGTTGTTCGAAGACCATACGCGCAACGGCCAGCGTCGCTGGTGCGACATGGCCGACTGCGGCAGCCGCGACAAGGCCCGACGCTACTACCATCGCAGCAAGGCTTAGGCCTGCCGGCAAAGCCGTGCTGGCATCGCGCCGCGTTTGCGCGGCCGCGCCGATACTCAGCGGAGGTAACCCCGGACGGGGCTGGAGCGAAATCAGTGGCAGCGATCCCTTGTGCATCCCGCAAGGGCCCTCCACCTTGACCGACATGCCGCCGAAGCCGGGGCATGAGCGTTAGCTACGAAAGGACAGAGCCATGACGACCAAGACCGAGAAGGCCATCCTCGCGGGCGGATGCTTCTGGGGCATGCAGGACCTCCTGCGGCGCTACCCGGGCATCCTGTCCACGCGCGTGGGCTACACCGGTGGCGACGTACCCCATGCCACCTATCGCAACCATGGCACGCATGCCGAAGGCATTGAGATCGAGTTCGATCCGAGCCGTATCAGCTATCGGCAGATCCTGGAATTCTTCTTCCAGATCCACGATCCGACCACGAAGAATCGCCAGGGCAACGACGTGGGCACGAGCTACCGCTCCGCGATCTTCTATCTCGACGATGAGCAGAAGGCAGTGGCCGAGGACACCGTGGCCGACGTCGACGCATCGGGCCTGTGGCCAGGCAAGGTCGTGACGGAGATCGCCCCGGCAGGCCCGTTCTGGGAGGCGGAGCCGGAGCATCAGGATTATCTGGAACGCTTCCCCAGCGGTTACACCTGCCATTTCATCCGTCCGGATTGGAAGCTGCCCCAGCGCAAACAGGCGTAAGCACCAACGCGCCCGCCATCAAGCGGGCGCGTTCTTTCCACGAGCTGCTGCGCGTTTCCGTTCCTATCGGATAACGCCGCCTCTCAATCGAAATAGCCTGCATCGCGCAGGTCCGCGAGCAGCTCGGGATGCGTCGGCGTCCACCCCAAGGTTTCACGCGTACGTTCGCTGGACGCCGCCATGGTCATGCCCACGAAGGGTGCAAGCCATTCGAAGTGTGCCGGAGCCTGCTCCTTCGACACGCTGACTGCCGACACGCCCAGCTGCTTTCCGACGGTATCGGCAATCTGCCGGAACGGTATGCCTTCCTCGGCCACCGCGTGATAACGACCACCGCTCGCCGCGCGTTCCAGCGCAAGACGAAACACGTGCGCGGCATCGTAGCGATGTACGGCAGCCCACCGGTTGCTGCCATCGCCGATGTACGGCGACACGCCGTGCTGGCGCGCAAAGGCGATCACGCGCGGCACGAAGCCATGGTCGCCCTGTCCATGCACCGTCGGTGGAAGCCGCACCACCGAAACACGCACGCCGGCGTCTACGAATTTCATCGCCGTCGCCTCGGAGGCGCGAGGGTAGCGGTCGGATGGCGGGATAGGCTCATCCGTCTCCACGCACACCGGCCCCGCAGACAGCATCGCAAAACCCGAGGTCACAATCAGCGGCCGCTCGCTGCCGCGCAATGCTTCACCCAGTGCATCGACGGCGCGGCTCTCCGTGCGAGCGTTCTCGGCGAACCGGGAAAAATCGTGGTTGAACGCCGTGTGGATTACGCCGTCGGCGGCGTCCACGCCCGCACGCAAACTGTCGAGGTCTTCCATCGACCCGCGGTGAGCGCCGGCACCTGCCTTGTGCAGGGCTGCCGCGGCCTCGTCGGTGCGGGCCAGCCCCAGCACGGCGTGCCCCGCACGCAACAGTTCGCTGACGACGGCCGACCCCACAAAGCCCGTAGCCCCGGTAACGAATACACGCATGAGCACATCCTCCTGGTTGAGAGGAGCGCTATGCTGCAAACCACCGGCATCCAGGTAAATCTGGTTGTTTATCAGGGTATAGACACTAACAGGATCACCATGCCACGCGCCAAAGAAAGCCCTCTGGGTACTTTTCTGCGCGAACGCCGCACTCATCTGGATGCTGTCGCGCTCGGCTTCGATACGCAACGACGACGCACGCCAGGATTGCGCCGCGAAGAAGTCGCCCAGCGCGCCCACGTCAGCACCACCTGGTATACGTGGCTGGAACAAGGCCGGGGCGGCGCACCTTCCGCCGAAGCGCTGGATCGCATTGCACGCGCGCTCATGCTCACCGAGGTGGAGCGCGAGCATGCCCACATGCTCGCGCTCGGCCGCCCGCCGGGCACCAGCTATCAGGGCGCCGATTCCGTCACGCCGCGGGTGCAACGCGTACTCGATTCGCTTCCGTACAGCCCGGCCATGGTGCGCACCGCGACATGGGACGTGGTGGCGTGGAACGCCGCGGCGGCGGCCGTGCTTACCGACTACGGCACGCTCGAACTGCACAAGCGCAACATCCTGAAACTGCTGTTTTGCGATCCTCGCGCCAAACAGATGCAGCGGGAATGGGAAAGCGTCTCGCACTTCGTGGTTGCCGCCTTTCGCGCCGACGTCGTGCGCGCAGGCGCGAGCGATGAAGTGAAGGCATTGGTCGAGGAGCTGTGCCGGCAGAGCCCCGAGTTCGACGCGCTGTGGCGCAACCATGACGTACGCAACTACAGCGATCACGTAAAGCGCTTACGCCATCCCGTGCTCGGCGAGATCGCGCTGGAACATTCGCAGTTTGCCGTGGACGGCCGCGCCGATCTCTGCCTTGTCGTCTACAACCCGGTGAACGAAGAGGACACGCGTCGCATCAGGGCGTGGGTCGATTCGCGCAAAACGACCGGATCGGCGCCCGGGTGAATATTTTAGTGTTGACCGATGCCGGGCTCAGCGCATCTTCACCAGGCTGAAGTCAGTCCGCGAGAGCCGGTGCACCGAGGTCTCCGTATAGACCATGGCCGAAATATCGAAGCAGCGTGAGCCGGCGCCGGCGACGACGATCGCCCCGTCCAGAGCCTTCAGATTCGGCAAGTCACTCGCACTGTGACCGGCCGACAGATGCAGCTTGGTGCGCGACGACACCGGCCGCTCCACCTCGACGCTCCAGTCCGAAGGTATGTATCTCATCGCCTTGAACTCGCCACAGGCCACCGTGACGCGAATGTCGTTGATGCGCAGGTTTGAAGGTACCGAAACCAGCGAAGCCGGCCAGGAAACCGTAACCAGTTCTTCATTCACGGCTCTCGCCGTCATGAATGACAGCGCGAGCAGGCAGCCAACCAGGATGCGTACGGTGTTTGACATAGACCCGCGCCATTGCGTTGATGGAAGAAAAGATACCTGCCTCGACCCCAAGGCCGAAGCGCACCACATGTGGGCCAACCGCCTATTCAACCATCTTTCGACGAGATCGACGGTCGATGCTTTCACTTCAATCGCCGCGCAAACTTTTGCGCCTGGTGGCTTCGGGCGCTGCAGGAGTGGGCTTCCGCATGGCGGTGTCCGGTAGCCTGACAACCAGAAGCGCCAACCCGACTCACGGCTCCACATGCGCTTTGAATCCCATGAAACAAAAGGGACGCTTAATAGCCGTTTGTCCACTATGACAAATTAAGCCAGCCGCAAGTGTCTTGGGCGCATGGTCCATCCATTGAGCCAGACGAACGGCGGTCACGCATATGCGCCTCACAAGAGAGCACTTGGCTGAGCGATTCAGGCTGCTCGACAGCGAGCTCACCGAACTGAAGGCATCCGGCTCCGACGAAGAAGACCTCTGGCAGACCATCGAGGCGAGAACCCAGGTACACGCATCTTCCATCTCCGATGCCGACCGGCACTGGTGGTGGCAGCAGCTCTACGACCTTACCGAGCGCCACGGTCTTACCGATCTCTGCCAATCCAGCAGCGATTAAGAGGAGGGGCGACCGGCGTGTGAGGCTCGGGGTGAGTGCACGTCATGGTGGCGCCCCTCCTCGGGGCCGGGAGCAAAGGCTTCAATTGCGCCGGCGATCACCGCGATTCAGCGAGCCACCCGTTCGTACGGCACCCTCAACATCGCTGGAAGACCTGATTCAGGATGTGTCCGGCCAAGCATGTGCTCGTTTCGGAAACAGCCAGCTTCGCGCGGCTATCCTGCGGCACGGATGAGACCTGGGATACCGCCATGACAGCGGATACAAAAACTCCATTCGAGCATGTGAATGACGTGCTGGCGCAGCTCAAGGAAATGCGCCATTACGCAAAGAACAACGTCGAAACCTTGACCGCGCAGTGGCTGCTCTTCGATGGCGAGCTGAAGAAGCTCAAGCACGTCAGCCAGATCGAAGCCCTCATGACGCGCCAGAGCGAGCTGCACGACGCACTCAATGAGGAAATCGACAAACTTGAAGAGCTTGCGGTATCGCTGCAGCCGCCGCCAGAAGAAGCCCAATGAATGCAGGCGACCGGCGGACAGCTCGCAGATCGAGCGCAGATCGTCTGACGATGCAAATAGCGCAAGGCGATCCTGATTGACGACACGCGCCGGCTAGCCTTTCATGCTTCCGGCAGCGCGGGAACAGACGGGTAGTTGATCGTCCCGTCGCGCTGTATGACCGCACCGTCCGTCAATCGGCCTTCGGCAATCTGGCCGCGCCCCAAGATATGCCAGACCGTTTCGTCTCGGGCAATCAGGTAGTCGGTGATGATACGCCGATGGCAACGCCACCACACGGCCTCCGAGCACATGATGGCGCACGAACGCATACGCCCCAGCCCGACCAGGCATGCCAGTCCGGCACGAAATTCGTCCGACAGGGCGTAGTCCGCATAATTGTGGAAGCTTCGGTTCGACCAGAATCCGTTGATCTCGGCGGGAACCTGTTTCGACCGGCCGCGGCGCCCGCCTAGCGAAGCCATGTGCTCATATGAGATTCCGACCGGTGCCAGCTCGCGGGGCAGCACATCCTCATTGAACTGCGGGTGGGTGTACGACCTTGGAAAGGCACGCACATCCACCAGGTGCTGGACATGCGCGTCACCAAGCAGTGCTGCAAGTTCGTCCACGCTTCGGTTGGAATGCCCGATGGTGAAGAACGTCGCCACGTCGCAAATCAGGCGCCGCGCATCGGCGTGAGCGCAGCGCCTTTGTGGGCAGCGACATGGTCGGTCTTGTCGCTCTTTATCTCGTACTGCGGTTCTTCCTTCGACGCGCGATGGGTATGGCCCTTGTAGTCGAAGTCGCGCGTGTGTACGGCAATGATGGTCCCGGTGACGTGGCCCGCCTCGGAATTCCATCGAACATGATCGCCCACCTTGAATGCCTTGGTCATCGCAAGTTCTCCGTGCAACGTCACTGACGCATGGCGACGCGTCACCGCCACGTTATCCATGCGTGCGATGCCACGGCGTGAAGATGGAAAGCCAACCTTGGGCCTCCACCTTCACGCATGCTCGAACCATCAAGGCTGCTGCGCGTTCTTCACGCAGCCGGCACGGAAGCGATCTGCTTCTCAGCGCTTGATTTCGTTCCTGTCCACGGCGCCGCCCTTCATCACGAAGCCTACGTGCTCGAGCTGCGAAACATCCTTGATGGGGTCGCCACCCACGGCGATGAGGTCGGCGAAATAACCCGGCGCAACGGCACCCACCTTGCCCTTCATGTCGAGCAGGTCGGCGGCATTGACGGTGGCGGCCTGGATCGACTGCATCGGGGTCATGCCCCACTTGGTCATCACGGCGAACTGCTTGCCGTTCCAGCCGTGCGGATAGACGCCGGCATCGGTGCCGAAGGTCATCTTTTCCCCCGCCTTCACCGCGCGTTGGAAGTTCTCGCGCTGCAGGCGGCCGACCAGCTTCTCCTTCTCGACGGTGCTGGCCGGAAAACCCTTCTTGGCGTATTCGCTGAGGATGTAATCGTCGTTGTAGACGTCGAAATCGAGATAGGTGCCTTTCTGCTTGGCGAGCTTGAGGCCTTCATCGTCTATCATGCTGCTGTGCTCGACGGAATCGACGCCGGCGCGAATAGCCATCTTGATGGCCTCCGCGCCGTGCGCATGCGCAGCTACCTTCCTGCCCCAGCGATGCGCTTCGTCCACGAGCGCATTCATTTCCTCCTGCGAGTACTGCGGCGCGCCCACCGAGCCTTCCGCGCTCAACACGCCCGCGCTGGCCATGAACTTGATGACGTCGGCGCCATTCTTCACGTTCTCGCGGATGCGATGGCGGATGGCATCGACGCCATCGGCTACGCCGTCGATATCGTGGAACTGGATCCACGGCGAGAAACCCGTGGTGTCGTCGGCGTGACCGCCGGTGGCGCCCAGCGGCGGACCGGACACCAGCATGCGCGGACCCGGAATGTCACCGCGATTGATGGCGTTGCGCAGGGCAACGTCCACGTAATCGCTGGCGCCGAGGTTTCGTACGGTGGTGAAGCCGGCATCCAGCGTACGCTTGGCGTAGATGGGCGCAAGGATCGCCGAATCGATCGCGCTGCGCTTGAGAATGGCCTCGTAGTAATCGCCCTTCACCTCGTTCGGGTCACCGGTGAGGTGCACGTGGCAGTCGATCAGGCCCGGCAACAACGTGGCGCCACCAAGATCGATCACATTGGCGCCCGCGGGCACCTGGCCGTCGTAGCGAACCTCCGTGATCTTGTCGCCCTCGATGACCACCACCGGATTGTCGCGCACGGTACCGGCCTGCGTATCGACCAGATGGGCAGCACGTACGACGGTCTTGGCCGGTACGGCCGGCGCGTCGTCCGCGAGGACAGCAGCGGAGCCGAGAGCCAGAGCAATGGCGGCGAACAGGGGCAGTGAACGCATGGAAAAACATCTCCGTGGCGAGAAAGGCGTGGACGTTGCGGGCAGACAGCCCGAACGGTGCGCCCTGCGCCACGGTCATGCGATCTCCCCTCACCTCACCTTACGCGAATGGCGCCAGGCATGACACACGCCATTGGTCACGGAGGACGGCGATGCAGCTTTGCTGCACCGCATCGCCTCGGACCACACCACCCATACCCGGCTTGGCTGCACGGGCGACAATCTCCGCCATGCCACGTGGTGGCAACCGCGACGGAGGCGGATAATGCCGTCTCCCACGAATGAATCGTCGCCATCCGCTTCGACAATCCCTGCTGAGGTGTCCCATGGAGATCAGGCAACCGGTTCCTCCCTTCACGCGGGAAACCGCCATCCAGAAGGTTCGCATGGCCGAGGATGCGTGGAATACGCGCGATCCCGAACGCGTATCCCTGGTCTATACCCTCGATACGCATTGGCGAAATCGGGCGGAATTTATCGATGGTCGCGAAGCGGTCAAGGCGTTCCTGGCACGCAAGTGGCGTCGTGAACTCGACTACCGTTTGATCAAGGAGCTGTGGGCCTTCGGCGACAACCGCATCGCGGTGCGTTTTGCCTATGAGTGCCATGACGACTCCGGCCAGTGGTATCGCAGTTACGGCAATGAGAACTGGGAGTTCAACGAGGCCGGCCTGATGGTCCACCGGTACGCGAGCATCAACGACTTGCCCATCGCCGAGTCGGCACGCAAATACCACTGGCCGCTGGGCCGCCGTCCCGATGATCACCCAGGGCTAAGCGAGCTGGGGCTCTGAGCCAGGTCGGCATTCGACACACGCCAACCCGCGGACGGTTGGATGGCCATCGCGCGTCCGTTAGCATCCGGACACCTGGATCCGGAGCGAACGCCATGAAGTGGACACTCCTCATTCTGCTCGCTGCCATGGCCCCTGTTCACGCCGCGGCCGACACACCGACGACCACGGTGCACCCATGGTCGCCACCGGGCGTGTCGAGCGAGCTGTTTGAATCCCACGCGGCGTTCGATCCGCGTACAGGCGATCTCTACTTCGTGCGAAGTTCCAAATCGTTCTCGGGATGGCGCATCCTCACCTCGCACTGCGACGGCACGGCATGGACCAAGCCCGTGCCGGCGCCGTTCGCCGCCGACGGCACCGAGGCTGATCCATGGTTCACGCCTGACGGCAAGCGTGTCTATTTCATCTCCACGCGGCTCAACGGAAGCCTGAAAAGCAAGGATCTCGACATCTGGCGCGCTGATCGCGCCGATGATGGAAGCTGGGGCAAGCCCGTGCGCCTGCCAGCGCCTGTGAATTCCGATGAAGCGGAGTGGTTTCCCCGGCTTGCACCGGATGGTTGGCTGTATTTCGGATCGAACCGGCCCGGTGGCTATGGCAAGAACGATATCTGGCGTGCTCGCGAAAACTCGCCAGGTCGCTGGACCATCGAAAATGCCGGCCCGGCCATCAACACAGCCGGCGACGAATACGAACCCTTGCCCTCACCCGATGGCAAGCGGTTGATCGTGAATGCGGACGGCGGCCTTTACATGTCAGGCATGACATCGAACGGCTGGTCATCCCGCGTCAAGCTGGGCCCTGAAGTGAACGTCAATGGAAGCGAAATCGGCGCGGTGTTTTCGCCGAGCGGAAAGTCGCTGATGTTCGCCCGCGACACGGGCGAACCCATGTCCGGCGAATTCTTCGTATGGCAGCCACAAGGACCGGAGGCGTGGCCTCCCGCCTGCGGCACGCAGCGACGAGCGCAAGCCAGCGACGCCCACGCCGCGGCGCAACGCTGACGTTCGACCGCACACGTGCACGTCAGCGCGCGAGCAGGCACGGCAAGCAAGGCAGCCTGCCATGCCTTTGTTTCCACAGTCCGCTATGTGGGTGCGTGCTGGTAGTGGTGCAGCGCTTCCTCGCCGTGGCGAAGCAGCAACTCGAAATCGCGCGCCACCGCCGCGTTGCTGAAGTGCTCTGCCACATGCGCGCGAGCAGCCGCGCCCATCCGGGCGCATAGCGACTCGTCGCACAATGCAAGGATGCGGTCGCGCCATGCGGCGATGTTGCCCGGCTCGACCAGGAAACCCGTCACGCCATCGACCATGGTCTCAGGCACGCCACCGATATGGCTGCCGAGCACAGGTACGCCGCAAGCCTGTGCCTCGATCGATACACGACCGAAGGTTTCAAGCTCCACGGAAGGAAATGCGAGGAACGAGAACGCCCGATGATAGCGGGCCGTATCTGCCGTCCAGCCAGTGAAGTGGTGGCGGGTGGAAAGCCCGCTCTGGTCAGCCAGGCGATGCAATGCCGACTCTTCCGGTCCGCTGCCCACCCAAAGGACGTGCAGACGCGGATTGATGCGCATCGCCTCGTTGGCGGCCTGCATCAGCTGGGCGACGCCTTTGCCCCCGTGCATGCGACCAACAAAGCCCATGACGATGGCATCGTCATCGATGCCAAACTCACGCCGCACCTGGGCGCGACGCTGCGGATCGGGCTGGAACTCGTTGACGTCGACCGGGTTGTAGGAAATCCACACGCGATCCGCGGGAACACCCCTGTCCAGATATGCGTTACGCGCGAACTCCGACACCGCGATGAACCGATTTGCCAAGCGCGGCACGCAATATTCCGACAGCTTGCTCATGCGCGGGTTGCGATGCCTGAACAAAGCCACGGGTGTGTGCGTGAGTCGGCCGCTGGCGATCAACGGCCAGTACTCCTTGCCGAAGTTGCCGACCAGCCAGTCGGGCGAAAACTTCGCGATGCGATGCATGACGGCCGAATAGCCGCGCAGGTCGAAAACGTTGCGGAACGAACTGAACACCGTCGGCACGCCGGCCGCGGCCAGCCCCTCGCCGATCAGGCCCTTGCGCGAGACGATGCCCTCCACTTCGTGCCCCGCTTCGGCCATGGCCTTGGCTAGCGTGACGAAGTGCGTCGCTGCGCCCGTATTCTCCGGATTCGTGCCAACGAAGAGCAGCCTCATGAGCGCTTGTCCTCATAGCCGCTCATCACCTTGGCAGCGACCTGGGGGAGCACGTGGTGACGCGCCACCTGGATCCGCGGCAGGCGCATGAGATCGGTGGATGGCGCTGCCTCCGCCCGGCCGCGATGCGTCGTGGTGGCGGCGTCGAATCCAGCCTCTCGCACGGTATCCACGGCACGATCGTCGTGATCGCCGTACGGATAGCAGAACTGGCTGATGCGCGTGCCGAGACGATCCTCAAGCTCGGCCTTGCAACCCTGGATCTCATCACGCTGCTGCTGCTGGTCACATTGGCTCAGGCGCACGTGTGTACGCGTATGGGCGCCCACCTCCATGCCGCCGCGTTGCCAGGCGCGAAGCTGGTCGATCGACATCATGGGCTTGCGCACGCCGAGGCGATCGGCGTCCCACACGTTATACTGGCCGACCAGGCTGCTTACGACATAACAGGTGGCCGTGAAGCCATGCCGCTGCAACGCGGGCATCGCCGACTCGAGGTTGTCCACGTAACCATCGTCCAGCGTGATGACGGCAATGCGGCCTTCCTTTTCGCCGCGCAGATACGGCATCGCGTCCGCCATCGACACGCCGCGATAGCCGAACATCTTCAACATGCCCAACTGCCGCGCAAAAGATGCGGGTGATACGTACAGGCTTCGATACACGCGCACGCCCTGGGGAACACGCGCGATGTTGTGGTACATGAGGATCGGGATTCTCACCAGCGTCTCTATGGATAAGGCATCTGGTGAAGCATTGTTAGGACGCAGTCCCGTAAGGCAAGGCGAAAAGCCCGAAATTTCGGTGGAATTTTCCTCTTGTCTGTCCGTTTCGAAATTACTCGCGTCGAAACTGTCGACATGCTTTCATCGCATTCGACTTCTTTAGCTTCGCGTAATCTTCGACGCCACGGACAGCGACTTGGCGGTCAGCCTGCACCCGCCCACCAGGCTTTCACCAAGCTGTCTTTTTCAGCCCAGGGCAAGTTCTTCAGACAATGAGTCCCAGGCGTATAGACGTCCATCTGGAATGGACGCCTTGATCCCGCGACGATGGTTGTGCGCGATAGTCGGCCGTCGCATTCGTGTACCGCCACCGCACGACACAGGGCCGACTCGCAATCTGTAGCCACGCGCATGCGCCGCGAAAACGAGCGTCGAGATTCTCGTGCGAGCCGCGAGCGGGCGAATCGCTTGGAGGGCGTTACTTCCCCGCCAGCGCGCCCTTACATCGCCTTTCGACGGGAAAGCAACCGGCGACTGGAGAACCGCGCGGCCACACCCGCTTGGGCGAGCCCTGTCACCGCAGAGATTGCCGAGGTGTCGAGAACGCCCTCGGCCCGCCCTATCGCAAGAGCCAGCGCCCGATGACGTCGTGCCTATGCTTGCCCACATGGCTGCGGACCAGCACGAACTCATCCACATGCCACTCCACGACTTCATCCGGGCCGCACGGCGATGCGATGTCGTCGGCATAGAAGAGCGTGACGTGGGGCGCCAGCGTGCCTCCGTCCCAGCCAAATCCATGCTTGAACAGCGCCGTGCCAATGTCGTCCTTGAGGGACTGCACATGCGTGCTGCTCGTCGCATCGCTGCGCAGTACGAGGCATGCCTGCTCGAATCCGCCGTTGAAGGTGCCGAAGTCGTCCAGGCACAGGGCGAAGGCAGAGGCCCTCACTTCAGCGCCGGCACGTTGAAGCGACGCCTCGAAAGGCGCGCGGAGTCGCTTCAGCGTTTTCGGCGCGCACAGTGAGAGGTGCAACCGGTCATCGTCGACGCGTGAAGGCCTGCCAGGACGCAGGGCGCGAATCGCCGACTCGCGCCTTTCTCCGATTTGCCTTTGTGCGCGTCCACTCGGCATCAGGGCGAAGAAGTAAGCGCAACCTGGCTCCAGCCCCTCGTCGCCCGAGCGTCCGAACAGATCACCACCGTCCACGCGCCGGCCCTTACATGTTGCGGCGATACTCGCCGCCCACGTCATACAACGCGTGGCTGATCTGGCCCAGCGAGTTGTACTTCACCGCTTCCATGAGCTGCTCGAAGACGTTCTTGCGGTCGCGCGCCGTGCTCTGCAGGGTCTTCAGGCTCTCCGGGGCGAGGCCGTTGCGGGCCTTGCCGAACGCGAGCACGTTGTCGATCTGCTGGCCCTTCTCGCCTTCCGTGGAACGAATGAGTTCGATCTCGGTGGCGATCTCGCCGCCATGATCCTTCGGCAGGAAGGTGTTCACGCCGATCAGCGGCAGGCTGCCGTCGTGCTTCTTCTGCTCGTAGTACATCGACTCTTCCTGGATCTTGCCGCGCTGGTACATGGTGTCCATCGCGCCGAGCACGCCGCCGCGCTCGCTGATCGCCTCGAACTCCTCGTACACAGCCTCTTCCACGATATCGGTGAGCGCATCCACGATGTGGCTGCCCTGCCACGGGTTCTCGTTGAAGTTGAGGCCCAGTTCCTTGTTGATGATCATCTGGATCGCCACCGCTCGACGCACGCTCTCTTCGGTCGGCGTGGTGATCGCTTCGTCGTACGCGTTGGTGTGCAGGCTGTTGCAGTTGTCGAACAGCGCGTACAGCGCCTGCAGCGTGGTGCGGATGTCGTTGAACTGGATCTCCTGCGCGTGCAGCGAACGGCCGGAGGTCTGGATGTGGTACTTCATCATCTGGCTGCGCGCGCTGGCGCCGTAGCGCTCGCGCATCGCACGCGCCCATATGCGGCGTGCCACGCGGCCGATCACGGTGTATTCCGGATCCATGCCGTTGGAGAAGAAGAACGACAGGTTCGGCGCGAAGTCATCGATCTTCATGCCGCGCGCCAGGTAGTACTCCACGATGGTGAAGCCGTTGCTGAGCGTGAAGGCGAGCTGGCTGATCGGGTTCGCGCCTGCCTCGGCGATGTGATAGCCGGAGATCGATACCGAGTAGAAGTTGCGCACCTTGTGATCGACGAAGTACTGCTGGATGTCGCCCATCATGCGCAGCGCGAACTCGGTGGAGAAGATGCAGGTGTTCTGCGCCTGGTCTTCCTTGAGGATGTCCGCCTGCACGGTGCCGCGCACGGTCTGCAGAGTGTCTTCCTTGATGCGCGCATAGGTTTCCGCATCCACCAGCTGGTCACCGGTGACGCCGAGCAGCCCCAGGCCCAGGCCTTCGTTGCCCTTGGGCAGCTCGCCCGAGTACTGCGGACGGCCATTCGGGTACAGCGTGGCGATCTTCTTCTCGGCGGCGGCCCAGCGTGCCGAGTCTTCCTTCAGATGCTTCTCGACGTTCTGGTCGATCGCGGTGTTCATGAACATCGCGAGGATGATCGGCGCCGGACCGTTGATGGTCATCGACACCGAGCTGCTCGGCGCGCTGAGGTCGAAGCCGGAATACAGCTTCTTCATGTCGTCCAGCGTGGCGATGTTGACGCCGGAATTGCCGATCTTGCCGTAGATGTCAGGACGCGGCGCCGGATCTTCGCCATACAGCGTCACCGAGTCGAACGCGGTGGACAGGCGCGTGGCCGCACCACCCTGGCTCAGATAATGGAAGCGGCGATTGGTGCGCTCGGGCGTGCCCTCGCCCGCGAACATGCGGGTCGGGTCCTCGCCGGTGCGGCGATACGGATACACGCCGCCTGTGTACGGGTAGTAGCCGGGCAGGTTCTCGCGCATCAGGAAGCGCAACTGGTCGCCCCAGTCCCTGGTCTTGGGCGGCGCCACCTTCGGGATCTTCTGGTGGCTGAGCGATTCGCGGTAGTTCTCCACGCGGATCACCTTGTCACGCACCTTGTACTCGTTGACCTCCTCGGTCACCGACTTGTAGCGCTTGGGCCAGTCGTGCAGCAGGTGAATGGCCTCATGGCTCAGCTCCTTGATCGCTGCGTTGTAGCGCTGGCGCAGCGTGAGCATGGTGCGGTCGACGCCTTCCTCGTGCAGCGCGTCGGATTCGTAGCGCGCCAGCTCGCGCGGCAGGTGTGCGTCGCCCAGTTCTCTCAGCGACTCGTAGTAATGCTGCGCCTTGCTGGCGAATTCGGCTTCGCGCTCGATCTCCTTGTTGATGCCGCGGCCCTGTTCGGCGATCTCGGCGAGATAGCGCACACGCGCGCCCGGAATCAGCACGGTGGCGCGCGGCTCCTTCAGTGTGGTGTCGAGGTTGGGCGACCACTTCTCCGCCGGCAGGCTGAGCTTGTCGCGCAGCAGGCGACAGAGGTTGGTGAACATCCAGGTCACGCCCGGATCATTGAACTGGCTCGCGATGGTGGGATAGACCGGCACCTGCTCGTCGGTAAGCGAGAACGCGGTGCGGTTGCGCTTCCACTGCTTGCGCACGTCGCGCAGCGCGTCTTCCGCGCCACGCTTGTCGAACTTGTTGAGCACGACCAGCTCGGCAAAGTCGAGCATGTCGATCTTTTCCAGCTGGCTTGCGGCGCCGTAGTCGCTGGTCATCACGTAGGTCGGGAAATCCACCAGGTCGACGATTTCCGAATCGCTCTGGCCAATGCCGGCCGTCTCGACGATGACCAGGTCGTACGGCTGTGCCTTGAGGAAATCGATGCAGTCGCGCAGCACCGCGCTGGTGGCGGCGTGCTGGCGGCGCGTGGCCATCGAGCGCATGTAGACGCGATGGCTGCGCAGGGAGTTCATGCGGATACGGTCGCCCAGCAGCGCACCGCCGCTGCGGCGACGCGTCGGGTCGACGGCGAGCACCGCGATGCGCATCCCGGGGAACGCGTGCAGGAAGCGCAGCAGCAGTTCATCCACCACGGAAGACTTGCCCGCGCCACCGGTACCGGTCACGCCAAGCACCGGCGTCTGCTTGCCGGCCATCTTCCACTGCTTGCGCAGGTGTTCCAGTTCGGCTTCCGGCATCTCGCCCTCTTCCAGCGAAGAGAGCACGTGGCCAACGGCGATTTCGTCGTCGATGTTCACCAACGGGTTGACCACGCCCGACGGTGCGTCCTTCGCGCGCTTCACCGCGGCGGCGCGGGTGCGCTTCATGACGTCTTCGATCATCTCGGTAAGACCGAGCTTCATGCCATCGTTGGGATGATAGATGCGCTCGACGCCGTACGCCTGCAGCTCGCGGATTTCTTCCGGCGTGATGGTGCCGCCACCGCCGCCG